>Ga0194112_10000955_pt1 | contig 42509 bp, 28 predicted proteins | sample TA2MahC400mmetaG_FD_146191 | JGI IMG/M metagenome (GOLD analysis project Ga0194112, IMG submission 146191) | Freshwater microbial communities from Lake Tanganyika, Tanzania - TA2015016 Mahale Deep Cast 400m | ecosystem: Environmental > Aquatic > Freshwater > Lake | place: Tanzania: Lake... | reverse complement strand
GCATCCTTGCCACCGACCTCGCCTACTTCCGCACCAATCGAGCCGGACTCCAATACCCCATCTTCCGCCAGCACGGCTGGCCCACCGGCTCCAGCATCATCGAGAGCACCGTCAAACAACTCGGCAAGCGAGTCAAGGGGACCGAAAAGTTCTGGAGCCTCCCAGGTGCCGAGCAAACCCTCCAGGTCGTTGCTCACCTCGCTTCCACCGACGGCTCCTGGGACCGCTTCTGGGATGCCCACCCCCTCACCTCAGCACCGTAGGAGATTACACGCACCCTGGTGTAGAGGTGCAATGACGGGCTTGGACGGGCCCGCGGGGGTCCGCAACGCCGCCACCAGGGGGCTCGTCCCAAAGGGGCGAGCGACCGTGTGGTGCGCTGGTGCGTACAAGTGCGTTATTGGACCCGGGAGAGGGGGCAGATCTGGATTCCCCTGTTGACCGCTCGCCGGCTCCATGATAGAGTTCCCTGCAAGGAAGAAGCCCATGACCTCCCGCGAACGCCTCGACGCCGCCTACCGCTGCCTGCCGACGGACCGCGTGCCGGTCTTCGTGCGCGGCGTGTCGGACGCCAGGCCGCCGCACGACTCCTACGCGCCGCTCCGCAAGCTGGTGTGCGAGACCTGCGACCTCAAGTGGGCGTGGAGCACGGCGCAGGCCTTCCCCCCGCCGCCCACGGCCCGCCGCGTGGAGCGCTACGACGACGATTTCGACCTCGTGACCACCCTGATGCCCACGCCACGCGGCGAACTGGTCCACCAGCACCTCGCCGGCCGCAAGGGCCAGCCGGGCATGACCCGCAAGCACTGGCTGGCCGGCCGCGACGACGCGCTGAAATGGATGTCGCTGCCCGAGCCCGAGCCGAGCGGCGACGCCGCCAGCTTCTTCGCCCTCCGCGACCAGGCCGCCGAGCGCGGAATCGTGGAGGCCCACCTCCACGACATGAACCCCGGCGGCCACGTGGCCGACCTCTTCGGCTCCGAGGCGTTCGCGCTCCTGAGCATCGAGGACCGCGGCCTCATCCACGAGCTCCTCGAACACACTACGCAGCGCGCCCTGCGGGTGATTGACTGGCTCCTCGCGCGCGACGTCGGCCCCTACTTCGGCGTCTCGGGGCAGGAGTACATCGCCCCGCCGCTCCACGGGCCGAACGACTTCTGGGAGTTCAACGTGGCGTACGACGGGCGCCTCTTCTCGCGCATCCACGAGGCGGAGGGGCTGGTACACGTCCACTGCCACGGCTCGCTCAAGGGCCTGCTGGCGGGCTTCGTGGAGGCCGGCGCGAACGCGCTCCACCCCGTCGAGGCCCCGCCGATGGGCAACGTGACCGCCGCCGAGGCCAAGGCCGCGCTCGCAGGCAAGGTGTGCATCGAGGGGAACATCCAGGTGGGCGACCTCTTCACGCTGTCATCCGGCGAGATCGAGCGGCAGGTGCGGCAGCTCGTCCGGGATGCCGGCCCGACCGGCCTCATCGTCGCCCCCACCGCCTCGCCCTACGCGCCGGTCTGCACCCCCCGCATGCTCGCAAACTACGAGCGCATGGTGCGCACAGCACTCAGTTGTGGCGCATGGGGGATTCGTTCCTGACTGCGCGCGTTGCGCGCATGTGGCAGAGGGAATGTTGAATGTTGAACGCTGAATGCTGAATGACAAACCAGGCCAAGAGCCCGCTCTGTTCTTCGCAGTTCGACATTCGACATTCAACATTCAACATTCAACATTCATCATTCAACATTCCGAAGGCACCCACGGTGATGTTCTTGAACCGAGCTCACATGAAAAGGCACACGGCCCCGCTCCTCGTCCTCGCGCTCGCCTTTGGCGCCGAGGTGTTCTTCTACGGGCAGATAGACGACCTTTCGAGCCAGCACTGGCGCGGGATGGACTTCCCGAAGTACCGCGCCATCGCCCAGGCGGTCCCAGGGCTCGCCAGAAACGTCCCCAGCCCCTTCTGCTACAGGCTCCTGGGGCCGTACCTTGCCGGCCTGCTGCCCTTCCCGGACCCCGTGGCGTTCGAGATTCTCGAGGTCATCGCGTCGGGCTCAGTGGTGGTTTTCTTCTACTTCTTCATGTGCTACCTCGGAGCCAGCCCGCCCACGGCCGCGCTCACCGTGGTGCTCTTCATGTGCAACAAGTTCTTCTTCGGGTTCCCGATGTGGGACAGCTTCCAGGTCAACGACACCCTGTCGCTGGCCTACCTGGAGGAGCACTTCCGCGGCAGCGGATGGGTCCTGGCGGTCATAGTCCTGGGCAGCGTGGCGTCCAGCTTCAGCGCCTGGATCGGCAGGTTCCACCTCCCGAACGAAAGCGCCACCGCGGCCCTCACCATCGGCGCAACGCTGCTCATCACGGCATCGGCCCTCCTTCGTACGATGGCCCTCCGCAGCAAAGCCCGTCCGTAATGCGACCCACTGGTTGATGCGATTGAGCATTTCCAGCAAGGAGGTCGCGGCAGTGTGGCGCTCGGGCGTTGCCGCGCTCGGCCTGGCGGGCGCGCTCTGCTCGGTGGCGGTGGTCGTGTCGGACCGCGCCGCGGTCCTCGCCTGGCGGCTCTCGCGCCGCCTGACGGGGCAGGCGGCCTGCCAGGCCCGGGGCATCCTCGTTCCCAATGACGAGTCCTTCGCCACCCTCGGCTCCGAGACGAGGGGTGAAAGGGTCTGGTGGGCCGCCAGGGGGTTCACCACCAGGGTGCTCGCCTGGAGCAGCGTGGTCGAGCTCCTCCGCGAGGGGAAGATCAGCCTGGGCCGCCCGATAGACCTGGACGACCGGAGCCACGTCGAGGCCGCCTATGAGGAAGTGAACGCCCTGGTGCGCGCTGCGGCTCGTGAGGATGACACCCTTGAGGTCGTCTGCCGCGGCCCGGACCCCGCCCGGAATGCCGCGAACTTGAGGGCGCTCCTCCGCAGGTTCGTCGGGGAGGACGAGCGCGAGCGGGAGGCGAAGGCGCGAGCCGACCTCAAGTGCTACCGCGACAAGCTCGCCGAGGCCAGGACTGCGTTGGTGGTCATTGACGAGGAGATCCGGGAGTTCAATCAGACCTACCCCTGGCTGTGCGACAGCGTTCCAGAGCTGGCGGCCGAGCTCTGTGGAGCGAAGGCAGAGGCGGAGTGGTGGGCACAAGGCGGGGCTGGCGCGATAGACGCCACGACGAAGGTCAGGGCGATGGACGCCAGGCAGAAAGTGAGCGAGCTACAGGCTCGCCTGCGCGTCGCCCCGGAGCTGCTAGCCGCCAGGGGCCGACTCCAAGAGAAGCGCTCTTCAGCCGCCGAGGTGGCCGCCGAATACGCCGCGGGCGTTCGCTCGGCGGAGCGAGCGGCCGGCCTCGGGCGGTGCATGGGGTGTGTCCCTCAGGTCGCATTCCGCGTGGCCGAATGGCCGAGGCCAGACCCCGCCCCGGCCGCTCCGCTTCGGGATGAGATCGTGCGGACGCAGGGGATCGCCCTGATCCTGGCCTTCGCCTGCCTCCTCGTCCTGTCCCCTGCCTGCTTCCACGTCCTCCTATCGTCCTCGTCCCTCGTCCTCGTCCTTCGTCCTCGGTTCTCCTGGCTTTGGGGCAGAAGTGTCGAGGACGAGGACGAGGGACGAGGACGAGGACGATTGCGGAAGAACGATGGCGTCAGCCGGGCACGGCTCACTTGAACTCGATGGTGACCGTGTCCTCGGACTGCATTTGGACGTACTTGGCGAGGGTGGCGTCCTTGAGCTTGGCGCGGAGCTCGGCGGGGTCCTTGATCTTGCCCATCGCCTTCGCAATGGCGAGGGCCTGCTTGTCCTTAAGCAGGCCGCCGAGGTCCTCGCGGAAGAGGAGGAGGCCCGTCTTGTCGGCGTTCACGTGCTCGGCGTTGGTGGTGGTGATGGCGCCCTTGACGCGGAGATGGAACTCGATGTTCGCGCCCTCGAAGGCGGCGGCTGCGGCCGCATCGTCGTCCTTGCCGCCTTCCTTCTCCTCGCCGACCTTGAGGGGCGGGCGGACGATGGTGAGCTGGCCGGGCTTGAACTGGAAGGTCATCAGCTCGTCGGGGTCGGCCTTGCCGCCGCCCATCGGGGGCAGGTAGCCCACCTTGAGCTTCGAGATGTCGGCGACGTTGTAGGTTATCTTGAACCCATTCCACTTCGGACGCGGCTCGGCCGCGGCCACGGAGGCCAGGGTCACGCCTTCGCCCAGTTGGGCCGCACCCTTCGTGCAGTTCTCCTTCACTTTCTCGACCGTGAGCTCCTTGGCGTCCTGGCCCTCCTGCTGCTTGATGTAGAGGGTCTGCTCAAGCGTCCCGCTCCCGTCGGGGTTCACGGTGAGGGTGGCCTTGGACTCGATGCAGCCGACGAGGACGAGAGCCCCGCCGGCGAGCGCCACGAGAAGCCTGACCAGGTTGCCGCGCATGCCTTCTCCTTCCATGGGGGTTACCGCGCCGCCCTGTGCGGTGCCGCAGTATTGTAGCGGAAACCCCGCCAACGTCAAATGCGGAGGGTCCGCCAGGGCCCCCACCGCGGTGAAGCAATCTGGAGCCCCGACAGGGGCGTACTATAGCAGCCCAGGGCGAAGCCCTGGGAACAGAGGCGATAGGAAGGCCAGCCCTGAAGGGGCGTACTACGTGGTCCGGGCGCAACGTCCTACCCGCGGTGGTCAGTACGCCCCTACAGGGCTGAATCGGGCCGCCCGCCTTTCCCAGGGCTTCGCCCTGGGCTGCTATAGTACGCTCCATTCGGAGCTTCGGAGACGAGTCACGATACCGCTGCTGGGGACCATTCTCGGGGCCTCACATCCGGTCGCGGGCGAAGCGCCAGCGGTCGCCGACGAGCCAGGTGAGGAGGTCGTAGCCCTCGCTCTTGACGAAGCCGGTGAGTAGGAAGGCGATGCCGAGGAGGAACCCGCTGAGGAAGCCGGCGATGTGGACCCCGTGTGCGACGGCGCCCGCCCAGCCGAGGGCCAGCGCGGCGACGTCGAACGCGGTGAAGAACAGCACGGCGTAGATGCCGGTCATGGGGAAGGTCTTGATGTGGACCTCGGTCCACCAGAACAGGCGGAACCAGGCGGCCATGTGGATGTCGTGGCGCGGGAACAGCACGAGGTAGAGTCCCGTCAGGCCGCAGATGGCGCCCGACGCGCCGATGAGGGGCAAGTCGAACTCGTAGGAGCCGAGAGCGACGTGGCCGATGTAGCCGGCGAGCGCGCCGAGGATGAGGTAGAGGGCAGGATACCACTGCCAGCCGAGCACCGAGCTCACCGCCGCCCCGAACACCCAGAGGAAAACCATGTTGCCCACGAGGTGGGCGAGGCCCGCGTGGAGGAAAAGGTGCGTGACAAGCTGGTGTGCCGCGAAGTCATCGCCAGGGCACAGGCCGTACCTGCGAAGGAACGCCTCCTGCCCGCGCTCAGTCTTCCCTACGAGGATGATCAAAGCATAGAAGGAGATGAGGCAGGTGGCGACGACGAGGATCGTGTTTGCCAGGGTGGACCGCTTCTGTGGGATGGTGGTGCGGTATGGGACGATTGCGAGTGGGAGGATGAGGCTGACGCCGCTGACCCAGGAGCGGATCTCCTCCGCCTCATCGCCCACGCGGACGCGGGCCTTGGTGAGGAGGCGGCGGCCTGACTGGACGCTTGTGCCGCACTTGACGCACAGCACGGCCCCCTCCGGCAGCGGGGCGTGGCAGGCAGGGCAGGGGAACGTGCCGGTCGGACGGGCGAGCCTGGCGCGTTTGGCCTCCTCCGCGGCCTCATCGAGCAGCCTCAATTCGCCCGACGGTGCCTGGCTCGGCTCTGGGGCAGGCTTCGGCTCGGGCGGGGCAGCCACCACGAAACTCTTGCCGCACTTCGGGCACCGCGCCGCCCGGCCAACCAGCTCCCTCGGCGCGCGCACCCGCGCCGAGCAGTGGGGACAAGCGGTGGAAACCGTTGGGGCGGCCATCTCTTCTCCCAGGCGGCCGAAGCCCCGCCCAAAGGGCAAGCACAGACGGAGCGAGTCCACCACGCCCAAACGAGTTTGGGCGTGGCACCCGCTCTTCACCGGACAAGTCCAGGGGTGCCACGCCCAAGCTCAGCTTGGGCGTGCTCTTCCCAACCGCCACTCATTATACCCATCCGTCCCCGGTCCCCGCAATCGCCCTCCAGCCCAGGATAGCCCTCACTCCGGCGCCTTGTCCCCCGCAGTGTAGGTCCCGGAGTTGGCCAACTCCGGAACCGCCCGTGGCCGCCACCGCCCCCGGATGACGGACCTCGAATGCCCGTAAGTACATCTGCGGTCGCCTCGCCGCTCGCCGCGCCTGTTCCGGACTTGGCTGATTCCGAAACGCCCTCTGGTCGGCGCTCCTGCGCCTCCGTTTACGGACATCGCGAGGTCAGTAAGAGCCTGCGCGCGCCCGGGTGCCTCCGGTCGCTTTTCCGGAGTTGGCCAACTCCGGAAGACGCTCAAGAGCCGTCTGGGCCGAGCCGCCGGCCCCGCCCGCGTCTCGTGCTACGGACCTCGCGAGGTCAGCAAACGCCTGCGCGCGCCCGGATGCCTCCGGCCACTTTTCCGGAGTTGGCCAACTCCGGAAGACACTCAAGAGCCCTCGCCGGCCCCGCCCGCGCCTCGTGCTACGGACCTCGCGAGGTCCGTAGGCGCCGGCGCGCTGCCGTATGTCTCCGGCCGCTTTTCCGGAGTTGGCCAACTCCGGAAGGCACTCAAGAGCCGCCTCGGCCGAGCTAGCGCCGGCCCCGCCCGCGCCTCGTGCTACGGACCTCGCGAGCTCCGTAGGCGCCGGCGCGCTGCCGTATGCCTCCGGCCGCTTTTCCGGAGTTGGCCAACTCCGCAAGACACTCAAGAGCCGTCTGGGCCGAGCCGCCGCCGGCCCCGCCCGCGCCTCGTGCTACGGAGCCGGCGAGGTCCGTAAGAGGCTGCGCGCGCCCGGATGCCTCCGGCCGCTTATCCGGAGTTGGCCAACTCCGGAAGACACTCAAGAGCCGTCTGGGCCCAGCCGCCGCCGGCCCCGCCCGCGCCTCGTGCTACGGACCCCGCGAGGTCCGTAAGAGCCTGCGCGCGCGGGTGCCTCCGGCGCCTTTACCGGAGTTGGCCAACTCCGGAAGACACTCAAGAGCCGCCTGGGCCGAGCCGCCGCCGGCCCCGCCCGCGCCTCGTGCTACGGACCCCGCGAGGTTCGTAAGAGCCTGCGCGCGCGGGTGCCTCCGGCGCCTTTTCCGGAGTTGGCCAACTCCGGAAGAGACTCAAGAGCCGCCTGGGCCGAGCCGCCGCCGGCCCCGCCCGCGCCTCGTGCTACGGACATCGCGAGGTCCGTAAACGCCTGCGCGCGCCCGGATGCCTCCGGCGCCTTTTCCGGAGTTGGCCAACTCAGGAAGACACTCAAGAGCCGTCTGGGTCGAGCTACCGCCGGCCCCGCCCGCGCCTCGTGCTACGGACCCCGCGAGGTCCGCAAACGTCTGCGCGCGCCCGGGTGCATCCGGCCACTCTTCCGGAGTTGGCCAGCTCCGGAAGACACTCAAGAGCCGTCTGGGCCGAGCTACCGCCGGCCCCGCCCGCGCCTCGTGCTACGGACCCCGCGAGGTCCGCAAACGCCTGCGCGCGCCCGGGTGCCTCCGGCGCCTTTTCCGGAGTTGGCCAACTCCGGAAGACACTCAAGAGCCGTCTGGGCCGAGCTAGCGCCGGCCCCGCTTGCGCCTTGTGCTACGGACCTCGCGAGGTCCGTAAACGCCTGCGCGCGCCCGGATGCATCCGGCGGCTTCTCCGGAGTTGGCCAACTCCGGAAGACGCTCAATGGCCGTCTGGGCCGAGCTATCGCCGGCCCTGCCGAGCCAAGCTCCGTGGATACGGACCGATCACGCTCTGGTGCATACAGACGCTCTATCGTGCCCGGCCGCGGGGGTTGTGTTGACTGAGGAGCGCGGCGGCCATATAATCGCCAGGGACGACACTTGGAGAGAAGCGTTCGATGCGCCGGATTGGTCCGAAGCCAAACGCCCCCGGGGGGACCCCCTACGAGCCCACCGACGCGCGGGCGCGGGACGACGCGCCGCGCGTGCTCGACCCGGCCCAGGGCTATCTCCTCTCTCTCGCGGAGGCCGAGAGCGCCGGCCCACAGGCTCTCATCAGGCAGCCAAGACGGGCGGCTGCCGAAACGCCTTCCGAGGATTCCACGCAGCGGGCCGCGCTCGACAATGCCTACGCCGGGGCGCTCGTCGAACGCCTGGACCTGCGCCGCCTCGTCACCTATGTGCCGAACAAGGAACTCCCGGTCTACAACTGGTTCAAGTACAAGGAGGGCTTCTCGCGCGAGCTGGTCTTCCGCCTGCTCGACAGGCTGGGCGTCGGCAGGTCGGACGTCGTGCTCGACCCGTTTGCCGGCTGCGGCACCACGCTCCTGGCCTGCAAGGAGTACGGCCGCACGGCGGTCGGGCTCGATATTCTGCCCATCGCCGTCTACGTGGCCAACATCAAGCTCCAGGACTGGCCGAACCTGGACGTCCTGGTTCGCGCGGTGGACGACCTGTTGTCGCGTCCCGTCAGGCCGCCCCGGTCGCGCTTTCCCGAGCTCAAGATCATTGACCTCGCCTACGACCCACGCACCAGGGACGACATCCTCTTCTTCAAAGAGGAGATAGACACGTTCGCTGAGCCGGTGCGCGGCTTCCTGACCTTGGGCCTGTTGAGCATCCTGGAGGGGGTGAGCCGGACGTCGAAGGACGGGCAGTTCCTGCGACTCGTAGAGCGGTCCATTCCCGCGGTGCGCGACGCGCTCCGCGAGCAGTTGATGACGATGATCGTGGACATCTCCCGGCAGCGGCGGGTGCTCTTCAAGGGGCACCCCGGAAAGGCCACGATGCTGGAGGGCGACGCGCGCGAGATGTGCCTGCCGCGCAAGTACGTCGGCCGCATCGCCGCCGCCATCACCTCGCCGCCCTACCTCAACCGCTACGACTACTCGCGCACCTACGCCCTGGAGCTCTGCCTGCTGTGCGTGAGGGACCCCGACGACATGCGCCAGATTCGCCACAGCCTCCTGAGGTCCCACATCGAGGCCCGCGAGCACCAGGGCAAGGACGTCCGCCTCCCGGCCCTCGACGAAATCCTGTCGGCATTGGGCAGGCGCAATCTCAACAACGACCGCATCCCGATCATGATTCGCGGCTACTTCGAGGATATGAACCTCGTCATCCGCAGTCTCGCGGCCTACCTGCGGCCTGGCGGCCGCGTAGCCCTCGTGGTTGCAAACGCGCAGTTCGCCGGCGAGCACGTGCCGACCGACCTCATGCTCTCGGAGCTTGCGGCGCAGCACGGCCTCGCCACCGAGGAAATCTGGGTCACGCGCTACAAGGGCAACAGCTCCCAGCAGATGGCCCAGTTCGGCCGCCGGCCCGTCCGAGAGAGCATCGTCTTGCTGAGCAAGAATGGCCGGGTTGCATGAGAGCAGGCACAGAGCGGAACGTCACTGGCTAAAGGGCGCGGGCCAGCCCGCAGGGCGTCAGAGGATAGCCACGGGCGTAAGCCCGTGGAAAGCGGTGAGCAAGCCCACCTCAGCCCCGGCAGGGGGCGCGGCAGAAATCATAGGACGCTTGCGAACCAGGGCTTCTGCCGCCCCCTGCGCGGGCTTGGCGGGGGTGATGCTGTGACCCACGGGCTTACGCCCGTGGCTACCCTCTGCCGCCCGCCGGAGCGGGCTGGGCCGGCGCCAACCTTCCAAGTCCGTGCCAGTCCGAGCATATCGGCAGATTCAGAGCGACGGGCAGGTGCGGAAGACATATAACCTGATTGATATTGCGGTTGACGAGCCGGCGCGCGGGACGTTCCTCGACGAGATCTTCCACTACATCATCAGGGTCGAGCCGGCCCCAGGTTCGTAGTGCGGGCTTCAGGCCGTGGGGGGGAACGGGCTGAAGCCCGCACTACGAGCAGGGCCGCAACCGGGACGGTTGCGGCTACACAGGGGTGCGCGCCGCGCAAATCGGCTATCGCAGCCCACTCGCGCCGTGTGGGGAGGGGCGGCCCGCCTGTCCCTTATTGGCCACGCGAGCCGCGGGTCGCCTCGGTCAAAGGGCGCGAAGCCTGTTGGAGCGGTGGCTTCCTTCGTCCGCGCCCACGACCCAGTTCAAGACTCGCGCCCCCCGGGGGGCGCGAGTCTTGATTGAGCCTGCCGGGGTGCCCAAGGCTCCTCGGCGTAACACTTTGGCAAGCATAGGCTTATGGCTCGGCGTTTGCGCCAGGTGGACCGGGCCAGCCCTCCTGCCCTGAGAAGGGCGGAGGGGCGCGAGTCTTGATTCATGCTCGCAGAAGGCTGAAGCCCGCGTGGCGAACTCTGTGGGCGCCGCTGCGCAACAGAAGCTTGTTACACATCCTTTACGATCAATCGCGGGGAAGTGGGTGTAGAATGAGCGCGCGGCGGGTGGGTCGGGGACCCGCCACAGGAGGACCCAGAGATGACTTCGCGCAAGAGGATACGAAGCGGTTGGGTTGCTGCCGTGGCGCTGCTGTGCGCTGGGGCGGCGGAGGCGGGGGGAGTGGCGCCCCACAGCATGCGGCCGATGGCGTCGAACCTCGTGGTGCCGCAGCGGAGGGTGTTTTCCGCCGAGACGCGGCAGCCTGTCCATATCACCGAGGTGGGCGCACAGGTGGTGATCGCGGAGCGGGTGGCGACGACGTGTCTGGACATCGCGCTGATGAACCCCGCGGGGGAGCGTCAGGAGGCCGAGCTGCTGGTGCCCGTGCCGGAGGGGGTGGCGGTGCGCGGCTTCACGTTCGAGGGGGCGGCACGCGAGGCGACGGCGGAGGTGCTGGCGAGGGACGAGGCGCGGCGCACGTACCAGAGCATCGTGTCGAAGATGCGCGACCCGGCGTTGCTGGAGTTCGTGGGCACGAGCCTCGTGCGGTCGAGCGTCTTCCCCGTGGAGGCTCGCAGCCCGCAGAAGGTGCGGCTGACCTATGAGGGCCTCGTGACCGCCGAGGGCAACCGAGTTGACTACGTGCTCCCCCGCACCGAGAGCGTCTACTACACGATCCCCTGGAACGTCAAGGTGCGGATAAAGTCGTCGGCCCCCATCTCGACGGTCTACTCACCGAGCCACAAGCTGGATGTGAGGCGCATCGGCAGTTGCGAGGTGGAGGCGGCGATTGCCAAGGAGGCGCAGACCGACCCCGGCGCGTTCCGCCTCTCATATCTCGTCGAGCAGGAGGGGGTGTCGGCCACGCTCTTCGCGTACCCCGACCCGAAGGTTGGCGGCGGCTACTTCCTGCTCCTGGCCGGCCTGCCCGCAAGGCTTGAGAAGGATGCGCCGGCCATCAAGCGGGAGGTGACGATGGTCTTCGACCGCTCAGGCTCGATGGGCGGCGAGAAGCTAGAGCAGGTGCGGGAGGCCGCGGGCCAAATCCTCGCCGGGCTGAACGATGGCGAGGCGTTCAACATCATCGTCTATAACGACCAGGTGAGCTACTTCGCCGAGCGGCCGGTGCTGAGGACCCGCGAGAGCGTGAAGAAGGCGCGGGAGTATCTCGCCGCCGTGAATGCCCGCGGGGGGACGAACCTCCACGACGCACTCGTGGAGGCGCTCCGCCCGCGGCCCATCGAGGGCTTCCTGCCGATGGTGCTCTTCCTCACGGACGGCTTGCCCACGGTGGGGCAGACCGCGGAGGTGGCGATACGCGACGCGACGCTGCGGGCGAACGTCCACAACCGCCGCGTGTTCGCCTTCGGAGTTGGCACGGACGTGAACACCCCGCTGCTGGAGCGGATAGCTCTGGAGACGCGAGGGACGGCCAGCTACGTGCTGCCGACCGAGAACGTGGAGGTGAAGGTTTCGGGCGTATTCAAGCGGCTGGCCGGCCCCGTGCTGGCCGACACGAAACTGGAGGTCGCAGGGTCCGACAAGTCGTCAGCCCCCGGTCGGGTCCTCGACGTCATTCCGGGCAAGCTGCCCGACCTCTTCGAGGGCGAACAGCTTGTGGTGCTCGGCCAGTATATGGGCGGCCAGCCCATTACATTCTCCGTGAGCGGGAACTACCTGGGCAAGAGGCGGGCGTTCCCCTTCACGTTCGAGCTGGACAAGGCGACGACCCGGAACGCCTTCGTGCCGCGGCTGTGGGCGAGCCGCAAGATCGCCGTGCTGGTTGACGCCGTGCGCGAGCTGGGCGCGGACATCGGCCCGAATCGAATCTACTACAAGCAGAGCCCCAGGGTGAAGGAAATCATCGTCGCCGTGGCCAAGAAGGCCGGCCTCTCCGCCGAGGCGAGCGAGGCGAAGCTCAAGGAGCTCGTCGGCGAAATCGTCCGCCTCTCAACAGACTTCGGCATCCTCACCGAGTACACCGCCTTCCTCGCCCGCGAGGGCACCGACCTGACGCGCCGCGACGCCCTCAACCAGCAGGCGCAGTACAACCTCGAACGACGCGCCATGCACGCCCGCGTCGGCATCGCCTCGATCAACCAGGAGGTCAACCGCCAGGCGCAACGAGCGCAAAACACGCTCAACTACAACAACCTCTACTATGACTCGAACATGGACCGCGTGACGACGGCCGCGGTGCAGCAGGTGAGCGACCGCGCGCTCTTCCAGCGCGGCACGAAGTGGATCGACTCTCAGGCGGCCGCGGACGCCGCGAAGGGCTTGAGGCCCGACCGCACAATCGTCTTCGGCTCGCCAGAGTACTGGCAGCTTGTCGAGCAGCTCGTGAGCCAGGACCGCCAGGGCGTCCTGGCGCTCTCCGGCGACCTGTTGCTGCGGGTGGACGGCCGCAACGTCCTCGTCACCGCAGCTACGAAGTAGTTTCTGTTGTTGCCACAGGCCAGAGGCCTGTGGAACGTTCGGGAGGGCAAGAACACTCAGGGGGCTGAGACATGGGTAAGCTTGCAGGGTTGGCGGCGGCGGTGTGTACGTGGGCGGCCTGCGGGTGGGCAGGTGAGGAGGGGGAGGCCAAGCTGGACGCCAAGCTGGCTCGCGCCGTGGTCTTCAAGGACGGCTTCTGCATGCTCGTGAAGAAGGCCACGGGCAAGGTGGACGGCGCGGGCCGCGCCTTCATCGAAGGGCTGCCCGAGAACGCCATCCTCGGCTCGTTCTGGGTCGTGCCCACCAAGGGCAAGCTCCTCAGCATGGTCTCGCGCCAGCAGATCATCGCCAAGCAGGGGAAGCAGGAGACCGAGAAGCGGCTGGTGCTGGAGTTCGACCCCAAGGTGGCGGAGGGGGCGGTGGAGGTCGAGCTGAACTTCCTGGGGCCGGGCATCCGCTGGATACCCACCTATCGCATCGCGCTGGGCGAGAAAGAGGCCGACATGGCGATGCAGGCCGAGGTGCTCAACGAGGCCGAAGACCTGGCGGGCGTGCCGGTGGACCTCGTGGTGGGCGTGCCGAGCTTTCGGTTCCGCAACCTGGCCTCGCCGCTGACCTTCATGGGCGGCATCGCGGACCCGTTGCGGCGCGCGGCGCCGCAGATCATGGACCAATCCATGTCCAACGTCCTCTTCACCCAGCGGGCGGGAGAGGTTCGCGGCGAGCGGGTGGCTCCGCCTCCGCCCCCGGGCGAGGGGCCGGCCGTGCCCGCGCTCCCGGCAGAGCTGGCCGGCGAGCAGGCCCAGGACCTCTTCGTCTACCACGTGCCCAAGCTCTCGCTGCGGGCGGGCGAGCGGGCCGCCGTGCCAGTCATCTCCGCCAAGGTGCCCTGCCGCAGCATCCACACGTGGGACGTGCAGCTCGCCCGCTCCGGCGCCGAGAGCCTGCCCGACTCGGGCAAGCACGCCTCGCCCATCCGAATCCTGCGGAACGAGGTCTGGCACCAGGTGGAGCTTGCCAACAAGACCGCCGTGCCCTGGACCACCGGCGCGGCCCTCGTGGTGGACGGCTACCTGCCCATCGGCCAGGAACTCCTCACCTACACCTCCGTGGGCGGAAGGTGCCAGGTGCCCATGACCGTGGCGGTGGACGTCCGCGGCACCTACGAGGAGACCGAGACCGAGCGAATCGTCAAGGCTGTGACCATTCAGAACGTGGACTTCGCAAAGGTCACGAAGAAGGGCACGCTGCGGGTGACGAACTACAAGAAGAAGGCGATCACGCTCTACCTCGCCTGCCAGATGGGCGGGAACGCCATCGATGCCTCGGACGATGGCAAGATGTCAATCACGGACTACCAGGCGGGCGACTGGGGGAACGTGGCGAGCCACCCCGCCCTCAGCGGCCACTCCACGGTGCGTTGGGAGCTGGCCATCGAGCCGGGGGCCACGAAGGAGGTCACGTGCCGCTATTCCTTCCACGTGCGGCATTGACCCGCTCCACCCGCTCTCTCGTTCCCAAGCTCCTGCTTGGGAACGGGATGGTGGAAGCTCCTGCTTCCCAAGTGCCAGCGGAGCTGGCGAGGCCGCGTTGCGAAGCAGGAGCTTCGCAACGAGAATGGGTTGGCGTTCCCGGAAGGGAACTCGAGGACGACGAGCACTGACCTCTCCCCTGGGGAGAGGTCGCCCGCCAAAGGCGGGCGGGTGAGGGTGTCTTCTGCGGTGTGCACAGCAGACGAAGCACCCTCACCCCAACCCTCTCCCCAAGGGAGAGGGAGAATGGTTGTTCCTTCTCCTTCTCGTTGCCAAGGTCCTGCTTGGCAGCGAGACAACAGAGCAAAGGGGACGACGCGATGAGGAACACGGGGGCTGTGCTGGGTGTTGTCATCTGCTTCTCGGGAGCGGCGTGCGCGGCGGAGGCGCCGCTGGCCACGATGAAGGTCACGGACGTGACGGTGTTCAAGGACGGCCACGCGCTCGTGATGGCCCGCGGCCAGGCGGAGCTGGCCGACGGCTGGTGCCGGACGCGCGAGGTGCCGGCGCCGGTCCTCGGCACCTTCTGGGCGTTCACGGCCGCCCCCGACGCGAAGGTGGACTTCGTGAAGGCCGGCTTTGTCGAGGCCAAAGAGACCATCCCTTGCCTGAGCCTCGACCAGATGATCCAGGCGAACAAGGGAAAGGAGGCGACAATCGTCGAGCAGTTCAAGGATGCGCCGCCGGCCTCCCACACGGGCATCCTCCGCGGCATCATCGAGCACGAGGCCGAGCGCGAGACGCCCGTGACCCGCACCACCCCGCTCACCTATGACCGCTGGGGGCGCTACATCAACCCCAGCAATATCCCCGAAACCCGCGAGGAGACCGTCCGCTCGCTGGGCTCCTTCGTGATGCTTGAGACGAAAGAGGGGATGAAGCTCATCCAGCGCGACAGCATCCGCAGCGTGACGGTGGGCGGCAAGGACGCGGCGACGACGTTCACCGACACCAAGAAGGTGCGGGAGATCGCCCTGCACGTCGCGGCCAAGGGGAAGGCGGCCAGCGGCAAGCAGGAGGTCGGCGTCGTCTACCTTCAGAAGGGCGTCCGCTGGATTCCCAGCTACCGCATCGAGCTCCTCGATGGCGGCAAGGCCAAGGTATCGCTCAACGGCACCATCATCAACGAGCTGGCGGACATGGAGAATGTCAACGTGCGGCTGGTGGTGGGCGTGCCGAGCTTCGTGATGAGGGAGACGCTATCGCCGCTTGCGCTGCGCGAGGCGGGGCTTCGGCTCAGCTCGTACTTCCAGCCGCCGACCCCTTCGGGTCGCGGGGGCGAGTTCGACTTCCTCAGCAACGCCCTCATGTCCCAGCGGGCGGCCCAGGTGATGGAGGCCCCTGCCGCTGGCCCCGGGGCCGGCGGCCCCGACATCCCGGCCGAAGGCCAGCAGGAGGACCTCTTCCTCTACGCCCTCAAGGGCGTGAGCCTCAAGAAGGGCGAGAGCGCCGCCGTGGACATCCTGGACGTCACGGTGCCCTACGAGGACCTCTACGTCTGGGAGGTCCCCTGCCTGCCGCCGATGGAGATGTGGCGGAACATTGACCGCAACCAGCAGCAACAGCTCATGCGTGCCCTGGGCGGCGCAAGGGCCATGCACCAGCTCCGCCTCACCAACACCGGCGAAACCCCCTGGACCACCGGCCCAGCCACGATCTTCAAGGGCGCCACCCCCCTCGGACAGCAGCTCCTCACCTACACCTCGGTGAAGAACAAGGTGGACGTGTCGGTCACAATCGCCACCGACCTGAACACCAAGAAGGAGGAGAGCGAGACGGGACGGCAGCCGAACGCCATCACGATTGACGGCAACGCCTACACCAAGGTGAGCGTCCACGGAAAGCTGACCGTGACCAACTTCAAGGGCCGCGACGTTCACGTGGTCGTCCGCCGCAGCTTCATGGGCACGGGCGTCAAGGCGTCGCACGACGGCAAGGTTACGGCGAGCAACCCGCTTGAGGCCAGCCTGACCGACGTTGGCGCCGAGCCATACCCCTGGTGGTACTGGTGGAACTGGCCCTGGTACTGGCTCCGCGCAAACGGCTTCGGCCAGGTGTCCTGGGACCTCACCATCGCCAAGGGCAAGGCCGTCGAGCTGGAGTACGACTTCTACTACTACTGGAGACCGTGAACTCCCGCGCCTGCGGCGCGTCTAAAGGGGTGAGGACGCGCCGAAGGGCGCAGAAAGGAGCCGATGATGAACTGGCGCAAGGCGTGGGTTGTTGTTACACTGGCCGCGGCGATGGCCGGGGCGGGGCTTTACGCCGTCCTCGCCGAGCCGGGCGCCGAGAAGGCGGGTAAGGGGGAGACCACGACCCCATCGGCCTGGGTGCCCGCCGTGAAGTCCAAGCCCCTCAGCGATAACGTCAAGAAGGGCCTCGAGTTCCTCGCCAAGTCGCAGCTCAAGAGCGGCGCCTGGGGCCAGGGCGAGGAGTCGCAGCAGATGGGCCAGAACATCGGGATGAAAGACACCCCGAGCGTGGCGGATACCGCGGTCTGCACCCTCGCGCTCATCCGCGCGGGGAGCACGCCAAGCGAAGGCCCGCACGCCGCCAACGTCCGCAAGGGCATCGAGTACATCTGCGCCGAAATCGAGGAGGCTGACTCCCAGTCGCTCTTCGTCACCAAGACCCGCGGCACACGCGTTCAGGCCAAGCTCGGGCAGTACGTGGACACCTTCATGGGCGCGATGGTGCTGGCCGAGGTGAAGGGGAAGATGGGCGACGCCGCGGCCAACAAGCGCGTGCTGGCCGCGCTCGACAAGGTGATGGACAAGATCGAGAAGAACCAGAAGAGCGACGGGACGTGGGCCTCTGATGGCTGGGCGCCGACGATTGCGCAGAACATGGGTGCCAGGGCCCTCAACAAGGCGGCCCAGGCCGGCATCGTCGTCAGTGAGACATCCCGGGCGAGGGCCGAAGAGCATGCCAGGGGGAACTACGACAAGGCATCGGGCAAGTTCAAGGCCGGCGGCGATGCCGGCGTTGCCCTCTACTCCGGCGGCTCCAACCTCTCTGCGATCCAGGAATCGGCCAACACCAACGCTGCGCTCCGCGCGCAATACGAGGACAAGGCCAAGAACGCCCCCACGCAGCCCGAGCGCCAGCAGGCCCAGGACGTTCTCCGCCGCTTCGACGAAAACGAGAAGGCCCTCAAGGAGGCCAAGACCGCCTTCGTCAAGAACCTCGACGACGAGCGGTTCATCAAGGGCTTCGGCTCAAACGGCGGCGAGGAGTTCCTCTCCTACATGAACATCGGCGAGAGCCTCGTCGTCAAGGGCGGACCCGAGTGGGAGAAGTGGGACAAGTCTATCACCGAGAACCTCAACCGCATCCAGAACGCCGACGGGTCGTGGACCGGGCACCACTGCATCACGGGCCGCACCTTCTGCACGGCGGCGGCGGTGCTCGTGCTGACGACCGACCGCGCGCCCGTGCCCGTGGCGGCGAAGATTCGGAAGCAATGACCACACGAGTGCTCTTTCTCGATTCCGGAAAGGGATGGCTCATGCGCTCGGACCGCTTGGCGGGTCTTGGCCTGGCCCTTGTCCTCAACGTGTGTAATGCCCTGCCTTCTGGACAGGTCCGTGCTGCCGAGGCAGGGAAGAGCATAGCGTTCCTCACGCAGCGCTTGCACAGCAAGCGCTGGCAGGTGCGGTACGGCTTGCTCGGCGACCTGGGTGGCAGGGATGACGAGACGAAGCGGGTGCTCGAGGTGCTTGCCAAGGATGGCAACAGGGCCGTCGCCAATCAGGCGCTCGTGCGGTACTTGAGCCAGTTCCTCGACGTTGACAAGGCTCTGTTCGATCCCAAAGTCTACTCACGCGGCAGACATCCTCTGCCGAACTTGCCGAAGGAGAATCCGCGCAGAGCGCTGGTTGACTACTGTCTTGGGCGCAAGCACATCGCACCGGACCCTCCTTTTGAGGATGTTGACCCGAGGTGCCCACCGATAGCAGTGCTCGATCCTGCGAAGATGGACCGCCCGGAGATGCACGAGCCGCTCACCATCGTCGGCATGCTGGGCGGCGCGGAAGACGCCACCGCCCTCCACCCGTTCCTCAAGAGCCAGAACGACTATGTGGCCTTGGGCGCCGCGAAGGCGCTCATCCGGCTTGGGGATAAGCCGAGGGCAACTGCGGGCCTCATCGAGCTGGCCCAGAGGGATGTCCTCAAGCATCTCCACTACGTGACGGAAGCGCTCTATGCTCTTCGGGAACTCAAGCACTCGGAGTTCGACAGACTCCTGCTCGGAGTCTTGGCCCGCGTACAGAAAGAAGAAAACGTCCAGCCGAACTGGCTGAACAGTTTCCTGTTCCTGGCCGCGGGGGTGAAGGCCGACGTCTGGGAATAGGCGCCGCAATACACGGCTGGCGCCAACCTGGACACGGAGCCGGAACGAGGGGAGATCTCGCGCCGATGGGTGCTCCGTCGGCCCCTTCGGGGGCTGGCGGGGTGTCGTTGCGCCATGCCCCACGGCTCTCAATGTGTCGCCGTGGGCTGTAGTGCGTCACGCCCCTCGGGCGTTCACGGGGAAGCCTGAGATGCGCGCAATGATAGACAACAAGGTGTCATGCCTTCTCGCGTTCCTTCTCACTCTCGCGGGCTGCTCGCAGGAGAAGCCGCAGAAGCGCGAGCCTCCGGGCGCGGCAGAGGCCAGAGCGGAACTGGTCGGCCGGCTTGACGGGGCGCTCGCAGCCGCGGCGCGGTTCCTCGTGAGCACGCAGTCGGACGACGGGGCGTGGCGCTCGGCAGCCTATGGCTGCTTCAAGGATGGTCCGGAGCTGACGCCGCACGTGCTGAGCGCCCTCTTCTTCCTGCCCCAGGGTGGCCAAGGGGTGATGCCCGCCTTCGACAAGGGCGCCAGCTTCATGATGAGGCTGGTCACGAAGGACGGCAAGATCGAGGCCGGCCCGCGCGGGCTGAACTTCCCTGTGCTCACCGCGGGCTCGGCCAGCCGCGTCGTCGTGCTGGCGACGAAGGACGAGCCGCACGCCCGCGCGCGGGCCGCCTGGCTTGCCTACCTGCGCGAGCGACAGCTCGCCGAGAACAACGGCTGGCAGCCGATTGACCCCGAGTACGGCAGTTGGGGCTTCTCTATTGACGTCCCCAAGAAGCCAGAAGGGGGGCCGCGGCAGAGACCCTTCTTCGAGCCTTCGGGCTTCCGGTCGAACATGGTCGCCACCATCTTCGGCATCGCCGCGCTCCGCTCCCTCAAGGTGCCGCTCGACGACCCCATCTACGCTAAGGTGCTTGCCTTCGTGAAGCGCTGCCAGAACTTCAGCGACAACGCGGCGAAGATAGACCCGATGTACGACGACGGCGGCTTCTTCTTCGCCCCCGGCGACGCCGCGCAGAACCGCGCCGGCATCGCGGGCAGAGACAAGTGGGGCTTCCTCCGCTTCCACTCCTACGGCTCCATGACCGCCGACGGCCTCCGCGCCCTCATCCGTTGCGGACTCCCGCTCGACCACCCGCGGGTCGCCGCCGCTCGCCGATGGCTCGAAGTGAACTTCGCGGTTGACAAAAACCCCGGCACGTTTGCCCCCGACCGCGAGACGCTGCGGAACGCGACGTATTACTACTACTGCTGGGCGCTGGCCCACGCACTCCTCGCTTTGGGCACCGATGAGGTACTCACCGAGAAGGGCGGCCTGAGGTGGGCGAACGCCCTCGCCGGGGAGCTCCTCGCCCGCCAGCGGCCCGACGGCACCTGGCGGAACGTCTACACGGACGCGAAGGAGGACGACCCGCTGGTCTCGACCCCTTGGGCGGCGGCGGCCCTGGCCATCTGCCGCAGCGTCATCACGGGCCAGCGCTGTCCTCCAGACATCCCAGATTCCAAGTCCCGGATTCCAGATGTCAAGAGGGGCACGCCCACGCAGGATCCGCCGTCCGGGACTTGACGTTTGCCTCGATTGCGCGCATTCTGTAAGAGTTCCGATCACCTCATAGGAGGCCGAAGATGACAAGTGGAAGATGGGTGTGGCTTTTGGCCGTGGCCTCGGTTGCGGCCTGGGCGGCGGCGCCGCCCGCCGAGCCGCCGGGCGTGAAGGGCAAGGTGGAGGCGGTCACGCTCTACCGCAGCCAGGCGCTCATCACACGCTCCGTGCCGGTCGAGGGCGGCGTGGGCGCCGTGGAACTGGTGGTGACTGGCCTGCCCGACCAGGTGGTGCCCGACAGCCTGTTCGCGGAGGCGCCCGCGGGCATCGAGGTGCGGGCCGTCCGCTTCCGCCAACGAGCCGTCGGCGAGGAGCCGCGCGAGGAGGTCCGCAAGATTGACCAGGACATCGAGGCGGTGAACGACCGCATCGCCGCGGCCAAGAAGAAGCAGGAGGTGCTGACCCAACGCATCGCATACCTGGCGAAGCTCGACGAGTTCACAGCGGCCACCGCCAAGGCCGACCTCGCGAAGGGCGTGCTCAACTACGAGGCACTCGAGAAGACCTCCACGTTCTCCTTCAAGCAGCGCGACGGGATCGCCGACGACATGCTGAAGCTGGACGCCGAGGCCCGCAACCTGGCGAAGGAGCTTGCCCTCCTCCAGCGGCGGCGCACCGAGCTCACCGCAGGGGCCACGCGCACCGTCTCCGAAGCCCTTGTCTTTCTAGACAAGCGCGACGCCGCCAAGGGCGCGCTCAAGCTCTCCTACGTCGTCAGCGAGGCCGGCTGGACCCCCGCCTACAACTTCCGCTCCACAAAGGATGGCAAGGCCATCAACGTGGAATACAACGCCCTCGTCCACCAACTGAGCGGCGAGGATTGGGCGGGCGTGACGCTGACCCTCTCGACGGCCTCTCCCGCCATCGCAGCCAACCGCCCTGGGCTCGCGCCGTTCCGCGTGACCCTCGCGGCAGCCGAAGGCCAGGCGCCGCCGCAGGGGAAGGATGTCGCCACGAAGTTCCAAGCCGCACAGAAGCGTCTTCGGGAGTTTGCCGGACGCCAACAGGCCCTTGCAAGCGACGCCGGCTACGCGGCTAACTGGGAGATGAACCGCGCGGCCAACGAGGGGCAGTGGGCCGAGCTGGCCGCCGGGCGCGAGGTGCTCGACCAAATCCGCCGCGAGCCGGCCACTGCCGAAGGCCCAAGCGTCGTCTACCCCCTCAAAGACCCCGTCAGCCTCGCCAGCCGCCCCGACCAGCAGATGCTCCGCATCCAGGACATGGAGCTCGCCGCAGCGTTCTACCACGTGGCCACGCCGGTGCTGACGGCCTTCGTCTACCGCGAGGCGGAGATGACGAACAACGCGGCCGAGGTGCTCCTGGGCGGCCCGGTGAGCGCCTACCTCGACGGCCGCTTCGTCGGCCGGGGCGAGCTCCCCACGGTCGCCCGCGGCGAGACATTCGTCATGGGCTTCGGGGCCGACCCCCAGCTCCGCGCCCGCCGCGAAGTCCTCCCCAAGTCTGAGCGCATCCAGGGCGGCAACCGCGAGATCAGCCTCAAGTACCGCCTCGCCATCGAGAACTACAAGGACACCGAGGCCAAGGTGCGCCTCTTCGACCGCATCCCGCACCCCGAACGCGAGGCGGACATCCGCGTGACCCTCGACACAATGGCCGACAAGCTGAGCGACGACAAGCTCTACCTCCGCCTCGAACAGCCCAAGGGCATCCTGCGTTGGGACATCGCGGTGCCCGCGAAGGCATCGGGCGAGAAGGCACGCCTCGTCGAATACGGCTACAAGGTCGAGCTCGCCCGCACCCTCACCTTCACCACGCCCGCCGACGCCGCCATGCCCGCGGCACAGCAGGAGTTCGAGGAGATGGAGAAGGCGCGAAAGGCTTTTTGAGTGACGCGCAGGCCCGCAAGAGGAAAGGAGGTGGGCCATGAACGGTCGAAGTGTGGCGGTCGTTGCGCTCCTGGGCATGGTCGCGCTGGGGCTGATCGGCGCCGGATGCGCGGAGCAGCCGACGAGCTCTTCGCAGACGAAGACCGGTGCGGCGGCCCTACAGGGGGTTCCAAGCACCTCCGCCAGCGATGCGACGCCCTCAGGACCCTTCCAGCACGAGAACCTGGCCGTGTTCATCATCCAGGGGAAGAACACCATCACTGGCACCGAGTTCCTGACCCTCGACGAGGCGCTGTCGAAGAAGCTCCTGGTCGTCCGCGAGACCGAGCAAGTGAGGGAGCTAACGGTGGACAACCTCTCGGAGAAGGAGAGCATCTTCATCCAGAGCGGAGAGATGGTCAGCGGGGGCAAGCAGGACCGCATGCTGGGCGTTGACCTCGTGGTTCCGCCGAAGGCCCGTAACATGAAGGTGCCCTCGTTCTGCGTCGAGCAGAGCCGCTGGAGCCAGCGCGGTGCCGAAGCGGCCAAGGTTTTCGGCACCAACTTCAACTACGCTTCGTCGAACGAACTGCGCGTCGCGGCACGGCTCGACAAGGACCAGGGCAAGGTGTGGCAACAAGTCGCGAAGTCACAGAAGGCCCTTTCTGCCAATGTCGGGGCCGATGTGACGAACGCCACCTCGCCCAGCAGCCTGGACCTTGCGCTCGAAGACCCCAGGCTGAAGGCCGCGGTGAAGGCATACACCGATAAGCTCTCGAAGGCCATCGAGGGAAAGGACGATGCAATCGGCTGTGCCTTCGCCATCAACGGCCAGATCTACAGCGCCGATGTCTACGGCTCCAACGTCCTCTTCAGAAAGCTCTACCCGAAACTCCTCGATGCGAGCGCCACTGAGGCCGTGGCCAAGCTCCAGAAGGACAAGAAGTTCACCCCGCCTGCTGCTGAGGCGGTGACAGCCTGGCTGAACAAGCCACGTCCGAGCGAGAACGCCAAGCGGGCGCTCACGGAGGCGGTCGCGCCCGCCATGCGCGCGCGCATCGTAGAGACGAAGGAAGACGTCTTGCTCGACACGGTTGACGAAAAAGCGGGAGCCTCCGTCCGCAAGAGCATCATGGCCATACCTCAGGAGGAGAAGTAGCTTCTGCTGCGGAAGGCCCAAGTTCGTAGTGCGGCCTTCAGGCCGTCTCTTGGATTGGCGGCTCAGGATACGGGCTGAAGCCCGCACTACGGACCTGCACGACGCGGCGCAGGAGTTCCTGAAGTCATGTCCAGGCAGCGAATCCTGATTGTCGAGGACGACGGGGCGATTCGGCGGGGGATCGTGGACGCCCTGGAGTTCGAGGGCTACACCACGCTTCAGGCCGCCGACGGGTTGAAGGGCCAGGAGATGGCGGTCAAGTGCGCCTGCGACCTCGTGCTCCTCGACCTGGTGCTGCCAGGGCGGGACGGGCTGGAGATTCTGCGCGAGGTGCGGGCGACGCGGCCAACCCTGCCCGTCATCATCCTCACCGCGCGAGGCGAGGAGAGCGACCGCGTGGCCGGGCTCCGCCTGGGCGCCGACGACTACGTCGTAAAACCCTTCAGCGTCAAGGAGCTCCTCGCGCGCGTCCAGGCCGTCCTGCGCCGTTCGCCCGAGCGGCCGACCGACGTCCAGCGAGTTGACGTTCCCGGCGGCACGGCCGACCTCGGCCGCCGCGAGGCGGTGTTCCACGACGGCGCCCGCACCGAGCTATCTGAGCGCGAGGTCGAGCTCCTCCGCTACCTCGCGTGCAGCCCGGGCCGCGTCATCACGCGCGAGGAAATCCTCGCGCGCGTCTGGCGCATGAATCCCACCGGCGTCGAGACCCGCACGATCGACATGCACATCGCCCGCCTGCGCGAGAAGCTGCGCGACGACCCGGCCGACCCAAAGGTCATCCTCACCATCCGAGGCAAGGGCTACCTCTTTGCCCACCCGGAGGCCCCCCGATGACCCTCTGCCCAATCGTCCTCGTCCTCGTCGTCGTCCTCGTCCTCGCCTCTTCGCCCCGTAGGGGCGTGGCTATCCTCTCCCTCGCCTCGGCCTGTCTAGCCGCCGAGCCAGCAGCCGATGGGCTCTCCCGCTCCAAGCCCCTCCTCATCGCCAAGGGCCAGGACTACCTCGTCCACGGCGTTTCCTATCCGCTCTTCGACGACCAGGCTCGGTTCCGCGCGCCCATGTGGGCCGGCGCCATGCTCCTCTACACCACGCCCTCGAACGGCGAGATGAAGGAGCTGGTCTCCACGGGCACCGTGGAGGTGCCAACCGAGCGCATCTCGTTCTTCCAGAGGCGCCTGCTGGGCGTGGCCGCCGACGCCGAGCGGCTCTACGCCGTCGTCTGGAACTCGGGCCGGGTCTTCGACCACGCGCCCCACCCCGGCCAGCGGATGGGGGGCGGAACCTACACCCTTCGCGTCTTCTGGCTCGCCGACGGGACGCCTGTCACGGAACTGCGGCTCATCAAGAAGGCCCACCAGGTTCCCCCGGCGCCCAACGTCTTCGCCCCCGGCCTGCCCGACGCTGTGGTGCAGGAGACCCTCGACAAGGGGCCTCTGAAGCTCATCGAGAAGGGCATCGCCTGCTACGGCGTGGCCTTCGAGTTCGAGGGCAAGAAGCTTGATGCCCAGCGCCTGGCCGACGATGGCGCTGCACAGGGTGTTGACGGGTTGGGCAAGGAGATAGAGTACACCGGCATCGCGCGCGACGGCAAGCTGGGCGCGTATGTCGGAGCACCCGAGGGCAAACCGCCAGTCGTCTGGCTCGACGACCGGCGCAAGTGGGACCCGTCGCTCCTCGGCAAGAAGGTCACTGTCACCGGCATTCTCCGCATGCGCATGATCGGCTCGGATGACGGCACGACCCAAGCTGAACGGCAAACGGTGTTCCACATGACCCAGTACACCCTCAAGATCGAGGATGCCCCGGCGCCCAAGCCGTGAGAGGAATCCTGGGGTCTCTTCCGAGTACCCCAACACCTAACACCTGACACCGAACACCGAGGTTTCGAGGACGAGGACGGCGACGAGGACGAGGACGATAAGACCATGAAGCGGCAGTGGCGCATCTGGATCGCCTTCGGGCTTGCGCTGGCCGTGCTGCTCGCGGCGGTGGGGTCAGTGACCCTCACGGCGCTCCAGTTGGACCGCGCGGAGGCCGAGGCCAGGCGGCAGGCGGCACTTGAGGAGAACGTGCGCCTGGCGCTCTGGCGCATGGACTCCGCCCTCGCCCCGCTGATCGCCCAGGAGAACGCCCGCCCGTACTTCGCCTACAACGCCTTCTACCCCGCCGAGCGCGCCTACACGAAGATGTTCGCGGAGATTGAGCGCGACGAGGTGCTCCTCCCCTCGCCGCTCCTCACGGCCACCTCCGAGCACGTGCTCCTCCACTTCCAGTTCGATCCTGACGGCGCCCTCAGCTCGCCGCAGGTGCCCACGGGGAACATGCGCGACCTGGCGGAGACCGGCTATACGACGGCGGAGAAGGTTGACGCCTCTGCCGCTCGCCTGGCGGCGCTGGCGAGGCAGCTTGACCGCAAGACCCTCCTCGCCGCCCTGCCCAGGAGGCCCAACCCCGCGCGCTACGCCCAGCAGGTGCAGGTGGGGGAGCCGGAGCACGCGCCGCCCAACTCCCCGGCTCAGCAGACGGTGCGCAACATCGAGGAGTACCAGGCCCGCACCCGCACGTACCAGCAGGCCGCGGGCCAGACGGAGAACGTGAGCCTGCGGGCTGCGAGGGTGTACCCTGCCACCGAAGCCGTGCACCGCCCCCTGTGGCTCGGCGACCGGCTCGTCCTGGCCCGCCGCGTGCCCGTGGGCATGTCGGAATACCTTCAGGGCTGCTGGCTTGACTGGGCGGGAATCGAGAAGTGGTTGCTGGCCGACATCCGCGACCTGTTGCCCGAGGGGCGCCTCGAGCCCCTCGGGGGCAAGAGCGCCGACCCACGCGCGCGGGTGCTCGCATCGCTCCCCGTGCGGCTCCTGCCCGGACCGCTGCCGCCCGAGCCGAGGCCGCCCCTCTCGCCCATCTCGCTCTCGCTCGTCATCGCCTGGGCGTGCGTCCTCGTCGCGGGCCTGGCCGTGGCGGTTCTCCTCCTGGGCGCGGTGTCGCTCAGCGAGCGGCGGGCCGCATTCGTCTCAGCCGTCACCCACGAACTCCGCACGCCCCTCACCACCTTCCAACTCTACAGCGAGATGCTCGCGGAGGGGATGGTGGCCGACGAGTCGAAGCGGCAGCAGTACGTGAAGACCCTCTGCCTGGAGGCCGACCGGCTGAGCCATCTAGTGGAGAACGTCCTGGCCTACGCCCGGATCGAGCGTGGCCGCGCCCGCGGCCGCGCCTCAAGTGTCCCCCTCAGCAGCCTCATCGAGCGCGTGCGCGAGCGGCTTGCCCGCCGCGCCGAGCAGGCCGGCATGACCCTCGCCGTGGAGATGGGGGAGGGGAGTGGAGGCATCGCCGTCCGCGCTGACCCCTCCGCCGTCGAGCAAATCCTCCTCAACCTCGTGGACAACGCCTGCAAGTACGCCTCCGACGCCCCCGACAAGCGCATCCACCTTGACCTCGTTCGTAGTGCGGGCTTCAGCCCGTCGCTTCAGCTCCGCGTCCGCGACCACGGCCCCGGCCTCTCCGAGGACGCCCGCCATCACCTCTTCCGGCCCTTCTCCAAGTCGGCCCGCGACGCCGCTCACAGCCGCCCGGGCGTCGGCCTGGGCCTCGCCCTCAGCCGCCGCCTCGCACGCGACACGGGCGGCGACCTCCGCCTCGACGACGCCGTCCGCGACGGCGCCTGCTTCGCCTTGACTCTCCCATGCGCCTGACGGTGGGCAGCAACCCTACACTCTGGGCAGCCAGAGGAGTTGATCCCTTAGGCCGGCCGCCGTGTGTGTGGTGAGCGTCTAGCGTCAGGCGCGGAGTCCCCCGCTCACTTGCCGACAAGGTTGTCATCCTTAACGAAGAAGCCTTCAGGCGTCAGCCTCATTCCCAGCTCCTTCGCTAGTTCCTCAGGGTCTATCGGTCGAAGCAGCTCCTCGATCTCTTCCTGGTGGTCGTAGTAGTAGGCGAATGCCTCGTGGAGCGCCGCCGGCGGGATAGGGTAGCTCTCGAGGATCTCGTCTGCCTCCATCCCCTGCTTGTAGCACGCGATGATCGCGCGCACAGGCAGCCGCGTGCCGCGGATGATCGGCTGGCCCCCGAGTATGTCCTTCCGCCGGGTGATCCATCGGTAGCGTGTTGCCGTGCTCATGGGCATCTCCTGCCGTTTTCATCTCCTATCATACCCATTCCGGCGCCGAGCTTCAACTCCCGCTGGCCCGCTTCGCGCTGCCTCCGACAGTTGCCTGATCTCGCGGTTGTGACGGGGCCCACTACTCGCGTGGGAGCCAGATGAGCTGGTCGCGCAACATCTCGGGCGTGTAGAGTCTCAGGAGGGCGCAGCAGCGGCGGAAGAACTCGCGCAGCGAAATCTGGGGGCTGAGGACGATTCCCGCGTGATGCTGCCCCTCCGCCAGCCAACGGACCTGGAGTTCCGTGAAGTGAGCGGTGTTGAAGGTGATGAGGCAACGTCCCTGCTCCGCGGCGTAGTCGAGCTGAGCCTCGTCGGGCATGGCTTCCCGCCCCACCTCCCGGAGGCTCACGACGTCAAACCCGCGCAGGCGCAGCGCTCTGGCTGCGGCGACGTGGACGTCGGCGTCCAGCGCCAGTCGCAGCACCTCTCGCTTGTTCAGGGGCAGCCCCTTTGTCTTTGATGAAGAAGCCCTCGGGCGTCAGCGTAAAGCCGTACTTTGCCGCCAACTCCTCCGGTTCTATGGGGCGAAGCAGTTCCTCGATCTCCTCTTGGTGGTCGTAGTAATATGCGAATGCCTCGTGGAGTTGCGCAGGAGTCAGCAGATAGCCCTCGAGGATTTCCTCAAAGTCCATTCCCAACTTGTAGCACCCGATGAGGGCTCGGACCGGCACTCGTGTGCCGCGGATGATGGGTTCTCCGCCCACAATGCCAGGATGCCGCGTGATCCAGCGGTATCGTGTCGCCGTGCTCATTGAGGTCTCCTCTCATTCGCTGCGCATATCATACCTGTTGCCACAGGGATTTTCAACACTCGTCGGCGGACGATCCGAAGCCCCAAGGCCATCGGCCGGACTCTGCTCCGCTTGCCGCCCGCGGGCCTTTTGCCTACAATAGGCCAGGAAGGGCTGCGGTGTGAAGGGCTTGTCTGGATGGGTTTCGTCGGTCTCGCCACGGCGCTTGTGCTGCTTGGCCCGGCGGTGATCAACCCGCGATTCACGCCGGCCGACCTCGTGCGCACGTCCGCTCGCGTCATACTACTCAAGGTGTCGGCCCCGAAGGACAAGACTCTCGCGGCAGAGGTCGCCGAGACGCTGAAGGGCGCGCCGCTGCCGCAGAAGGGGCTGAAGCTCGAACTGAGCGAAGACGCGGAGGTGACCGAGGAGGAAGTCGCCGCCGCCCTCGGCGGAAAGCCGTCCGTCGCCGGCCTCCTGGTCCTCTCGCCAGCCGACGGGAAGGCCAACGACGCGCCCTCGGGGGCCATCCAGATTGACACCCAGTGGTTCGCCGTCTCCGAGCGCAAGGGCAAGTGGTGCCTCGACAAGGACAAGCAGGACCTCTTCGCGGTCTGGGCGGGCAGCGCCCGCCAGCTCGCGGAGGCCACGCGCTACGTCCTCGCGGAGCCGGGGGCCAGGTTCCCCGTCCGCTCCGACATCACGTGGGGCAGCGACGCGCACCTGGGCAAGCTCGCGGGCAAGGCCAACGGCTGCCTCGCGCTCGACCTCGGCGGCGCCATCGGGCCGTGCGTGATCATTCTCTCCGACAGCGGCGACCGCCTCCTCAAGGCCGGCTCAAAGGACGAGCGGCCTACCGACATCACCGGCAAGCTCAAGCTCACCACTGCCTCCAAGTGCCTGGCTCCGGGCGACTTCGACGGGGATGGCCGACTTGACCTGGCGAGTTGGGATGGCAAGGGCCTCAGGCTCTCGGCGCAGGTCCCCGAGGCCGCCTTCGCAGCGAGACCGCTTGCCGTGGACCTCCCAGAATGCCTCTCGCTCGACGCGATTGATCATGGCCTGGTGGCGGGCACGTCGAAGGGGCCGGTGCTCCTGGTTTCCGATGGACGCGGCTTCGCGGCTCGCGTGGTGGCAAAGGAGGTCCCCCCTGGCCTCGGGCCGCCCGGCATCTGCGTGGCCGCGGACCTCGATGCCGATGGCCGCCCCGACATCGTTCAGCTTCACGCCAAGGGCATGGCACTCTACCCCGGCGAGGGGCAGGGGCGTTTCAAGACGCCCACAACTGTAGCTCTGCCCCTCCCCAAAGCCCCTTGCGCGGTAGTCTACGGTGACTTCGATGCGGATGGCCGGCTCGACCTCGTCGTGTGCGGTGAGGACGGCCTGGCGCTCATCGCCCGCACGCCAGACGAGCGCTGGGAAAACGCGACCCACGCGACCGGCGAACTGGCCTACCACGGCAACGCCAACCAGCCCCGAATCCTGGCCGCCGCGCCCTGCGACATCAACGGCGACGGGCGTCAGGGCGTCGCACTCTTCTACCCCAACCGCAACCCGCTGCTCTTCTTCAACCGCGGCTTCGCCTGCTTCGGCCTCGCACGCGAGCTGGAACTGTCGGGCACGGGCAGCGCCGTGCCCGACGCTCCCCTCGACCCCCTCGCCGCCCCGCCCCAGCCGAAGCTCAACGGGGCGGAAGCCCTCCAGGGCGGCCAGGCCACGGGAACCGCCCTCGACCTCAACTGCGACGGCGTGCCCGACCTCTTCGCCGTCACGCCCCAGGGCGACATCTGGGCGCTCTTCGGCAAGGGGGCCGAACGCGACGCCCTCACCCTCACCGTCGCACTCGCCCCCCGAACGCCCGGCCCCGTCACAGTCACCCTATCGCGCGACCGCCGCCGCGTGGGGGTGCACATCGTCAGGCAAGGCATTCCGGCCGCCATCGGCCTCCCCGAGCCCGGCCCGGCCACACTCGAATGGAAGGACGCCGACGCCAAGCCGCACAAGCGCGAGGCCGTCGTGGAGCAGCCCTCGCGCGTCGAGCTTGCCAGCAACAAAGGGGGCTAGCGTGAGAGAATGGTCTGCCAAGGTTCACTTCGCCATCAGCTTGTTGTTCCTGGCTTCGCGCCGTGGCGCGGCTGCCGAGGCGGAAGTGGTCGGCGCCCAGACGCCGTGGCGGGTGTTCCTGGTCACGGCCGAGCCAATCTACAGGGAGAAGGGGGAGGTGAGGTGCCGAAGCCGGGACGGGCGGGCAGCGGCGTTCGACCCGGCGAAGGTGGACCCCGCGAAGTACCGCACCTCGCCCATGCCGGCAGGGGAGTGGGTGAAGGCGGATTTCGACGACCATCGCTGGCCGCGATACCAGGGCGACTTGGCCGATTTCCTCGGCGGCTGGGGAGCCGAGGTGCCAAACCCAGAGCGTGGCCTCTGGCCGGCAATCGTCTGCCTGCGGACATTTTTCGGTATTGCCGACCCCGAAAAGGCGAGCGGCCTGAAGCTGTCGATCGTCTGCCTCGGGGGCGCCGTGGCCTACGTGAACGGCCAGGAGGTCGGCCGGGGCCATATTCCGCACGGCGAAATCGCGCCCCTGACCCCCGCCGAAGACTACCCAATCGAGGCTTACACCACAGACGATGGCAAGACGCCTCTGCCCGTCCTCGCCTCGACCAAGCGCGGCGGGCCGCCGCAGCCAGAGGCGAAATGGCTCGCCCGCTACGACAAGCGCATCCGAACGGTCACGCTCGACGTTCCCTCGCGCCTCCTGGTCAAGGGGCGAAACGTCCTGGCCATCGCCCTCCATCGCGCCCCCGCCGCAGGGCCGTTCGAGCGGAGCGGCTGGAGCCACGTGGGCTTCAGGGAGGCCAGGCTCACCAGCGCCAGCGGCGCAGGGGTGATCCCCTACGCCGAGGCGATCAAGGGCACCCACGTCTGGAGCGCCAGCGCGGTGGACCAGGCGACTGGCACGCCCGCCCCGAACTCGCTCATCCACAGGAGCTGGTTCTGGACCCTCTACTGGGGCCGTGGGATGCCGGTCAAGGGGGTTCAGCAGGGCAATCCATTCGACCACCTTCAGTGCGTGACGCTCACGATGCCGCGCAACGGGGTCGGGAGCGGCCAAACGGTGGTCTCCGACCCCGATGGGCTGCGTGGCGTGGCGGCGTCGCTTGGGCCGCTCAAAGGGCCGGGCGGTGCGCTCCTGCCCGCGGCAGGCGTCCAGGTTCGCTTCGCGGCTCAGCACCCAGGCGTCCACTATTGCGATGCCCTGATGGAGAAGCCGCCCGAGGGTGCAAGGACCGTTCCCGTCTGGCTGATAGTCCAGGCGCCAAAGGACCAGGCTCCGGGCGCCTACGCCTCCGACCTCAGCCTCGAAGCCAATGGAAAGAAGTTCAGCGTCCCGGTGCAGGTGCTCGTGACCGGGCTGACGCTGCCCGACGCCCGGGACTTTTCGTCATCGGTCGGCCTCACCCACTCGCCCGAGACCCTGGCGGCGCACTACAAGGTGGAGATGTGGTCCGAGGCCCACCTGAGGCTGATGGAGAAGACCCTCGCGCTCATGGGGCAACTGGGCAACGACGTCGTCCACGTGCCCATCCTCATCTCCGGCGTTGGCGGCACGGGCAAGAGCGGCGTGCACTTCAACTGGCAGCCAATCATCCGCTGGACGAAGACGCCCCAGGGCCTGACGCCCGACCTCACTCTATTGGGGAAGTACCTCGACGCCTACGTGAAGCACTGCGCCCCGCCGCGCGCCATCAGCCTCTACATCTGGGGCGCGTCGTCCGCCAAGGAGCACGCCGACGCCTACGAGAACCGCCGAATCCCCACCCGCGAGAACGTGAAGTACTCACCCCCGCTCATCGAAGTCTTCGACCCTCAGACCGGCGCGGCCTCAAAGACCCAGGCGCCTGCGATAGGGGACGACGGCGGCGAGCAGTTCTGGAAGGGGCTTCTCGACGCCGTCCGCGCGCTCGTCGTCAAGCGCGGCTGGCCCGAGCGGGTCATCATGCTCGCCCTCGGCGGCGACATTCGCCCCGGCCAGAAGACCGCCGAGCTCGTCAAGCAGTGGGCGCCCTACGCCCGCTGGGACTTCCTCTCCCACTTCAGCGGCGACCCCGGCCCCCGGGACGGCAGGATGGTCGCCACGGGCGGCATGGAGGTGGGCATGATGGAGTGGCCCCGCGGCGCCGCCTCGCTCCGCCTCGCCGAGTTCGAGGAGAGGGTGGCGAAGCCCTACGACTTCCTGGAGCTCCCCACCGACCGCTGGCAGCACCAGGAGTACTCGCCGCCGCTCGTCTTCCGCACCATGACCGCCAACTGGGGCTGCATCGGCCGCATCGGACTCGACTTCTGGCAGGCCAGGGCCAGCCGCGCCTCTCCCCGGAGCAGCTCATTCTTCTCACACATTGAGTCCCTTACCGTTCCCGGCCCCGACGGCCCGCTCCCAACCGTCCGCTTCCAACTGCTCCGCGAAGGGGTCCAGGATGCGGAGATAAAGGCCGCCATCGTCAGGGCCTACCTCAAGCTCCCGGAGGAGGCCCGCAAGCCCTATCGTGCGCTCCTGGACGAGCTTCTCGTGCGGATGGGCTGGGGCAGCCCGTTCTTCCTGAGCCAGAGCGAGCTGGCCTACGACTGGCCCGCCTACGTCGCCCGCCTCCACCTCACCGCCGCGGAGCTGGCCGGCGCCAAGAGCCCAGCCGCGTGGCACCAGCCGCCGCCCTGAACTCGATGTAGCGCGCCCTCCGAGAATCGTCCTCGTCCTCCTCCTCGTCCTCGTAATCGCCTTCTCGTGTCCCGAGAGATAGAGGAATCGAGGACGAGGGACGAGGACGAGGGACGAGGACGATAGGCAAGGAGCGGTCAGAGCACGCCCAGGTAGGCCTCGACCTCGAACTGGCTCACGTGGGTGCGGTAGCGGTCCCACTCGAGCTTCTTGTTCTGGATGAACGAGCAGTAGATGTGGTCGCCGAGGGCGTCGCGGACGAGCTCGCTGGCCTCGGCGCACGCTAGGGCCTCGAAGAGGCTGCCGGGCAGCTCCCCGATGTCCAGCTTCCGACGCTCGGCGGCGTCGAGGTGATAGACGTCCCGCTCGACGGGGGGCGGGAGCTCGTACCTGCCCTCCACCCCCGCCAGCCCCGCGGCGAGCATCACGGCGAACGCCAGATAGGGGTTGCAGGCGGGGTCGGGGCTGCGCATCTCGGCGCGCGTGGCCTTCTCCTTGCCCGGCTTGTAGCGCGGCACGCGGACGAGTGCCGAGCGGTTCTTCTGCCCCCAGCAGATGTAGACGGGCGCCTCGTAGCCGGGGACCAGCCGCTTGTAGGAGTTCACCCACTGGCTCGTCACCGCGGTGATCTCGCGGGCGTGGCGCAGCAGCCCCGCGATGTAGTGCTTCGCCGTGCCCGACAGGTGGTAGGCGTCCTTCGCATCGAAGAAGGCGTTCCGCTCCCCCTTGAAGAGCGACTGGTGGGTGTGCATGCCCGAACCGTTGACGCCGAAGAGGGGCTTGGGCATGAACGTGGCGTGGATGCCGTGCTTGAGGGCGACCTCCTTGACGACGAAGCGGTAGGTCATCGCCCGGTCCGCCATCGTGAGCGCGTCGCTGTAGCGCAGGTCTATCTCCTGCTGGGAGGGCGCGACCTCGTGGTGGCTGTATTCGACCGGGATGCCGAGGCCCTCGAGGGTGGCCATCGTCTCGCGCCGCAGGCCGCTCGCCACGTCCTGCGGCGTGAGGTCGAAATACCCCGCGTTGTCGAGCGGCTCGGGGCGCTCGGGGCTGCGGAAGTAGAAGTACTCGAGCTCCGGCCCCACGCAGAAGGTGTAGCCCTTCTTCTCGGCCTTTGCGAGCATGCGCTTGAGCGCCCAGCGCGGGTCGGCCGCGTGGTGCTCGCCCGTCGGCTCGTGCACGTCGCAGAACATCCGCGCTACCTTCCCGTGCTCGTCGTCGTGCCAGGGCAGCACGACGAACGTGGCGGGGTCCGGCTTGGCAATGACGTCGCTCTCCTCGATTCGCGCCATGCCCTCGATGGAGGAGCCGTCGAAGCCCATCCCCTCGTCGAGCGCCGTCGGCAGCTCGTCCACCGAGATAGCGAAGCTCTTCAGGAAGCCCAGGATGTCGGTGAACCAGAGCCGCACGAAGCGCACGCCCTCGCGTTCGGCGGCGGCCAGCACGTCGTCCTTCGTCATTCCGCCCACGGATTGCCTCCTTCGTTCCCTGGTGGTGGCACAGGCGTCTCGCCTGTGGCCGCCCCATGGTGCCCGAACACGCCACTGATGTCAAGCGGGGAAGGGGGGCGCCGTGCGCCTGTTCGCTTGATCGGTCGGATCAGTCGGATCAGTCGGATCAGTCGGATCGAGCTTGCGTTTCCGCAGTGAAGTGTGTTTATTGGGGCGAACCACAATCAGGAGAAGCCCGAAGTGAAGAAGCCCCTCGCCGCTTTCCTCTTGCTCGCCGCCACCTGCCTTGCGGCGGAGAAGGCCCAGCCCTTCCTCGACGCCCTGCGGAAGCACGCGGCGGTGGAGACGGGTGTGATGGTGCCCATGCGCGACGGGGCGCGGCTGGCCACCGACATCGCCTGCCCGAAGGCCGAAGGCCAGCGCTTCCCGGTCATCCTCATGCGCACGCCCTATCACAAGAACCTCGGCCCGGCAGGGATGGCGGTCGCCGGCGGTTACGCCTTCGCGTGCCAGGACGTCCGCGGCCGCTTCGCCTCCGAGGGCGAGCACCGCCCCTTCTTCCCCGACCTGGACGACGCCTTCGACACGATAGCGTGGCTGGCGAAGCAGCCCTGGTGCGACGGCTCCGTGGGGATGATGGGCGGCAGCTACGTGGGCTACACGCAACTGGCCGCCGCGATGGCCAAGGCCCCCGCCCTCCGCTGCATCGCCCCGTCCGTCCCGCCCTCCGACTTCGACAACCGCCTCGTCTTCTTCGGCGGCTCCCTCCGCCAGGAACTCGTCCAGGGCTGGCTCATCGGACAGGCCTGGTCCAGCCAGCGCGTCCAGCGCAAGGAGGCCCCCGCCGACGAGCTCGCCAAGTGGCAGCCCCACCGCAACTTCATGCAGTGGTGCTGGCACCTGCCCCTGGCCGAGGCCGGGCCGCTGTCCGTCGGCGGGCCGGGCTACGTGAACTACTGGCTCGACGGCGTGAAGAACTGGGAGAAGCCCGGCCTCTGGCGCGACATCAGCGCCGTCCACCGCGCCGAGGACATCCAGGTCCCCACCTTCATCGTCGGCGGCTTCTACGACATCTTCGCCCAGGAGAACCTCGAGCTCCTCACGACCCTCCGCACGCGCGGCGGCGCCCTCGCCCGCAAGCACTCCCACCTCATCATCGGCCCGTGGGGACACGGCATTGGCGCGCCGGCCGGCGACCTCGCCTGCCCGAACGCCCGCTCCGCCCTCGCCGGCACCCAGGAGAAATGGTTCGCACGATGGCTCAAGAACCAGCCCAACGACGTTGACAAGTGGCCCCCCATTCGCGCCTACGTCATCGGCCAGGACCGCTGGCTCGACGCCGACACCTGGCCCCCCGCGGGAGCCGTCCCCACCAGGCTCTTCCTCTCCAAAGGCAAGCTCTCGAAGGACGCCCCGAAGCAGGACGAGCCGCCCTCCGCCTTCACCTACGACCCCGCAAGACCCGTCCCAACCCTCGGCGGCACCAACCTCATCATCGCTAAGGGCATGAAAGACCACCGCAGGAACGCCGAGCGGCCCGACGTGCTGGCCTTCCTCTCCGAGCCGCTCGAGCGGGACCTCGTGGTGGTCGGGCGCCTCAAAGCCCACCTCTTCGTCTCGTCCTCCGCGCCCGACACCGACTTCACGGCCATGCTCCTCGACGTCCGCCCCGATGGCTACGCCGCGAACATCCAGGACGGCATCGTCCGCTGCCGCTACCGCGACGGCCGCGGGACGCCGAAGCTCCTCAAGCCCGGCGAGATTGCCGAGGTCGAGATTGACCTCTGGAGCACCGCCTACGCCTTCAAGAAGGGCAGCCGCGTCGGGCTCCACGTCTCCAGTTCCAACTTCCCCCGCTTCGACCGCAACCTCAACGTCGCCGATTCCCCCGCCACCTGGACCATGCCCCAGGCCGCCGAGAACAAGCTCCACCACGGCCCCGCCCACGCCTCCTACGTCGAGCTGTCGGTGCTCCCATAACAAGCCCCAGACACGGCTGGGCGGGCCAGCCGTGGCACCTGTGAGGGGCGGGCGCAGCCTGAGACTGAGGCATTACGGGCGGTGCGCTTTTGCGCTTGCATGCTGGCCCTGGGCCTGCTATAATGCACTGAATTGTGGACCGGTTGACGAACACGCACAAGCGATGCGTGCCTGCCAGAACGCCCTCCTTGTGACGCGCTCGCCAGTTGTGGTTCCGGCTCCCATTTGGCTTGGCATCCTGGCCGCGTCTGAGGCCCCCGAGCGTTCGGGGGCGGCGCGGCCGAGCCCGCGATTGGCGCTGCGCCCTATGCCCCGGACCAGCTCAAGGCGGCCGACTGCGGATGGCGGTGGGGTCCAACTTGTGGAGATGGTGCATGAACATCTACGTCGGTAACCTGTCCTTCAACACGGGGGACGCCGAGCTGCGCGCGGCCTTCGAGGCGCACGGCGAGGTGGCCTCCGCGTCGGTGATCACGGACAGGGAGACCGGGCGCTCGCGCGGCTTCGGCTTCGTGGAGATGCCCAACGCCGACCAGGCCAGGGCGGCCATCCAGGCGCTCAACGGCACCGACCTCGGCGGCCGGACGCTGAACGTCAACGAGGCGCGTCCGCGCGGCGACAGCCGCGGCGGCCGTGGCGGCCACGGCGGTGGCGGCGGCGGCGGTGGGCGCGGCGGCTACGGCGGCGGCGGTGGCGGGCGCGGCGGCGATCGGCGCCCCTCCTGGTAGGGCGTGCATATCTGCACGCGTGACCCGGCTGAGTGGCGTGCACGCATGCACGCCACTCACCCTCGGTCCTCGAGAGGTGGTCCGAGACGGAAGCGGTCGAGGACGAGGACAACGACGGGGACGAGGACGATTGAAGACGCTTCTGCTCTACCCCGAGTTTCCCGACACGTTCTGGAGCTTCAAGCACGCGCTGAAGTTCGTCCGCAAGCGTGCCTCCCTGCCGCCGCTGGGGCTGCTCACGGTGGCGGCGATGCTGCCGCGGGAGTGGGAGAAGCGGCTTGTTGACCTGAACGTGCGGCGGCTGCGCGACCGCGACATCGCGTGGGCCGACCTGGTGTTCGTGAGCGCGATGGCGGTGCAGCGCGACGCGGCGCGGCGCCTGATCGCGCGCTGCCAGCGGGCCGGCAAGCGCGTCGTCGCAGGCGGGCCGCTCTTCACCGCGGAGCCCGACCAGTTCCCAGAGGTTGACCACCTGGTGCTCGGCGAGGCCGAGACCGCGCTGCCCGAGTTCCTCGCGGACCTCGGGCGCGGCGAGCCGCGCCGCATCTACACCGCCGCCCAGTTCCCCGAACTCCACGACACGCCCACGCCGCTCTGGGAGCTCGCCGACCTGCGGCGCTACGCGACCATGAGCATCCAGTACTCGCGCGGCTGCCCCTTCAACTGCGACTTCTGCAACGTGACCGCCCTCTTCGGCCACCGCCCCCGCGCCAAGAGCGCCGCCCAGGTGCTCGCCGAGCTCGACGCTCTCCAGGCGGCTGGCTGGCGCGGCAACGTGTTCTTCGTGGACGACAATCTGATCGGGAACAAGCGGCGCCTCAAGGAAGAGCTGCTGCCCGCCCTCATCGAGTGGCAGCAGCACCACACCCCCACGGCGTTCTTCACCGAGGCGTCAATCAACCTGGCCGATGACGGCGAGCTGATGGACATGATGGTCCGCGCGGGGTTCAGAACCGTCTTCGTCGGCATCGAGACCCCCGATGAGGTCGGCCTGGCCGCCTGCTCGAAGGACCAGAACAAGGGGCGCGACCTCGTCGCCGACGTCAAGCGCATCCAGCGTGCCGGCCTGGAGGTCCAGGGCGGCTTCATCGTGGGCTTCGACACCGACACCCCCTCCATCTTCGAGCGCCAGATCGCCTTCATCCAGCAGAGCGGCATCGTCACCGCAATGGTCGGCCTCCTGGAGGCCCTGCCGGGCACACGGCTCTTCGAGCGCCTCAAGCGCGAGGGACGCCTCCGCGGCACGACCTCGGGCGACAACGTGGATGGCGACACCAACATCGTGCCCAGGATGAGCCTGGAGGCGCTCCGCGACGGCTATCGGCGCATCCTGCGCCGCATCTACTCGCCCAAGCACTACTACGCGCGGGTCAAGACCTTCCTCCGCGAATACCGCCCCCGGAAGCTCAAGGGCCGCGTGACTTTCGGCGACCTGCGCGCGCTCGCTCGCTCCGTCGTCAGGCTCGGCATCATCGGCCGCGAGCGCTTCCACTACTGGCGCCTTCTCGCCTGGACACTCCTCCACCGCCGCCATCTTCTTCCAGTGGCCGTCACCCTCGCCATCTACGGCCACCACTTCCGCAAGGTCTGCGAGCTCCACGTCCTCTGACCCACAGCGCTCGCCGCGGCCATGAGGCCGCTCACGATGCCTGCGGAGTTGTTCAGCTCCGAAACCATCGCGGGCGGCGGGGCGCGCGCGGATATGCCGCCGCCGTGCCGTGGACAGGCTGGGGTGCGAGCCGACATTGTAGGTGGACGGGTCTTCTCTGGAGCCTGAAAGGCTCGCATGGTAAAGCCCAGGGCAACGCCCTGGGTCCAGGGACGCCTATGGGCAAGCCCTGAAAGGGCGAGATAGAGCGCCGCTATGTCGCCCTTTCAGGGCTGCGCCTGGGGTCGCCACGTTCCCAGGGCGTTGCCCTGGGCTTTGCCATGTCGCCCCTTCGGGGCTGGGGAATCCAGCTACAGTCCCGGCGCGCACCCGACAGGCCGCGCGCTTTTGACTTTCCCGCGGATGGCGATACAATCTGCGGCGAGCCACATGCCCACCCATCCCTCTTGCAGGAGCCCGAAATGGAGATGACGTCGCGCGAACGGATTCGGCTCGCCCTCGAGCACAAGGAGGCGGACCGCGTGGCGATCCAGGACGCCCCCTGGGGCACCACCATCGCCCGCTGGCACAAGGAGGGGCTGCCCGAGGGTGTCGGCCCGCACGAGTTCTTCCACTACGAGTTCGCCGGCGTCGGCTGCGACCTCTCGCTCCGCATCCCAACCGAAAAGCTCGAAGAGACCGACGAGTACATCGTCCAGCGCGGCTCCAACGGCGCCGTCCACCGCAACTGGAAGGGCAAGACCTCCACCCCCGAGCTCGTGGACTTCACGGTGAGGACCCGCCGCGACTGGGACGAGCGGAAGGGCGCGCTGAAGTACGACGAGACCCGCCTCAACTGGGACAACGCCAAGAAGACCCACGAGAACGCGCGGGCGAAGGGCCTCTTCCTCACCTTCGGCGGCGGAATCGGCTACGACCTCAACTCCGGCAGCCTCCTCGGACCCGTCGGACTCCTCACCGCAATCGTCGAGCAGCCCGACTGGGCGAGCGAGATCTTCATGATGCAGGCCGACCTCGCCGTCGCAATCGTCGAGGAGCTCTTCGCCCGCGGCATTGATTTCGACGCCGCCTTCTACTACGACGACCTCGGCTACAAGCATCGGCTCTTCTTCTCGCCGCGCGCCTACCGCGAAGTGCTCCGGCCCGCCCATCGCCGCTACCTCGAGCCCTTCAAGCGCCGCGGCCTGCCCTGCATCCTCCACTCCTGCGGAAACGTCACCGAGCTCGTCCCCGACCTCCTCGACGCCGGCTGGACCTGTCTCCAGCCCCTCGAGGTCAAGGCCGGCATGGACCTCCTCGCCCTCAAGAAGCAGTATGGCGATAGGCTGGCCTTCATGGGCGGGATAGACGTCCGCAAGATGGCTGCCGCCGAGGAGGACCCCAAGGCCCTGGAGGACGAAATCCGCACCAAGGTCAGCTTCGCCAAGCGTGGTGGCGGCTACATCTACCACTCCGACCACAGCGTCCCCGACAACGTCTCCTTCGCCTCCTACCAGCGCGTCATCAAGCTCATCCGCAACTATGGGAGCTATAGACGCAGGCGGTAGGGCGTGCGTGTTCGTAGTGCGGGCTTCAGCCCGTATCCGGACGGCCTGAAGGCCGCACTACGAACTGGGTCCCTGCCTACCGCGGCGTGTGGGCGACATCCCTTCAGGACATGACGCCGCGCTCAGGTCTACTGGGGATCGACCGCCGATGGTTGATGTGTGTGCCACGGGCCGGAGGGCCCGGGCCGGTCAGAAATCCAGCCCCTTGTCCCTTATCTTCTTTACTGCGTCGGCGAGGATTCTCCGCCAGTTGGTGAGCCACTCGAACTCCTGCCGCCGCATGCTGATGTCCTTCTGCTTATCGTCCAGGCTCTCGCCCATGCCCCAGTTGACGGAACGCTCAGCCAGGGTCTTCTGCATGCCGTTGGCCCCCTGGTTGAGGAGCGCCACGAGGCTGTCCACGGGGTCCTTGTAGCCGCCCCACTGGCGTTCGGGCGCGGCCAGCTTCTCGGCGTGGCTCCTGCACTTCTTGATGAGGGCGTCAATCGGCCTGCGGTTGGCCTTCTTGTGGCCCTCGATGGCCGCCGTGAAGCCGCTGTCGAGGTCCGCCACCAGGTCTGTGAGGAGCTTCTGGTTGCTGGCCTCAACCTTTGGGCGCGGCTGTGGGCCGGGCTTCACCTTGGGCTCCGCCGAAGGCTGTGGCTGAGGGTTGTCCACGACGATGGGCTGGATGACCTTGGGACCCGCCGGCGCGGTATCCTCCTTCTCCTTCTGGCTCAGGACCACGATGAGGACGACGAGTGCGGCGAAGCCGAGTCCGCCGGCGACCCAGAGGCCGATCGCGAGGTCGCGCCGGGCCTTGGAGCGCGAATACCGGGCATGCTGCTCGTGCTCCGGCTCGCGCTCGCGTCCGCGGCCGGGCTGCGCGTGCGGGTGCGCCTTGGCCTTGGAGACGGGGGGCGGGACGCTGAGCGCGCCGCGGAAGTCCTGGACTTCCGCCAGCGGCTTCCAGTCGCCCATCCCCTCCTTCCAGACGAGGCTCTTGGCGTCGAGGCGGCCGGTCCTGATCTGCTCTATGACGGTTTCGGGCGTGTGAGGGCCGTCGTTCCGGCCGTCGAGGTGGAAGTACCAGACCCGCCCTGTGGGAGCTGGGGGCGGCTGGGCCGCGGGGGGCGGGGCGGCCGCTTCGGTGGGCTTCTCAGGCGTCGCGATGGCCTGGGGCGCGCGGAACGCCTTGTGGCACTCCGGGCAGTCCACCCGCTTGCCCGCGGCCTCCTCGTGGACCTTCACGACCTTGCCGCAATGCGGACACTTGATCGAACGCGCCACGATCTGGCCCCCCTCCTTCACTGGGGCAGGAAGTCGCTATCCTGGTAGTCCCGCCGGCCCTTGCCGTGTGGGGAGAGGCTTCGGAGCTTGTCGCGCACCTGCTTGCGGGTCGCCTCGTCCATCCCTTTGAAGCCCCTGGCGCACAGGCGATACCTGCCGCCGCGGTCGCGCCAGGCGTAGGCCTCCACCTGGAGGGCCTTGAAGGGGGCGTACTTGTTGAGGAACTCGGCCTCCTTCTCCACGCTCGCGCGGTCGGCCGGGGCCTTGCCGAGGGTGACAAGGGTGAACACCAGGCCGTCGAGCACCTCGGGTTCCGTGGCCAGCGGGGGCGGCTGGACTGGCGCGGCGGACGTGGCCTTCTGTGCCGCCCGCTCCGCCTGGCGCTTCAGCGCGGCATCGTAGGCCCACCAGCCGTGCTGCCGGCCGAATAGATAGGCCAGGATGACCAGGAGAACGACGATGACGACGCTGCCGAGCGCCGCCAGGTAACTCAGGCACAGCGTGCCTGCCGGCAACGTGTCGGGCTCGAAGGCCAGAGCCGGCTCCGCGCCCGGCGGCCGGCCCTCGTGCTTCGACTTCTCCTGTTGCACCTCGCGGAGGACCTTAAAGAACTCCTCAGGCCCCTCGGAACGTGGCACGGAACATCCTCCGAAGCCAGACATCGCGCGCCCAGGACCACGCACAAGCCGGGGACGACACGGGGAGCGAGCAAGCCACCCGGGCAGCGTGCTGGCCTCAGAGGTAAAGTACCAGAAATGGGACCCTGAGTCAAGGGGGCGATTGAATGGAGAGTATGGCCACCAATCCTGGTGAACTACTCCGGAGCCCCGACAGGGGCGTACTATAGCAGCCCAGGGCGAAGCCCTGGGAAGGGGGCGGCACGTGGGCCAGCCCTGAAAGGGCGTACTATGCGGTTCCGGGCGCCGCATTCCGCCCAGGGCGGGTAGTACGCCCCTACAGGGCTGAATCTGGCCGCCCGCCTGTCCCAGGGCTTCGCCCTGGGCTGCTATAGTACGCTCCGTGCGGAGCTTCGGCGCCGAAGGAGGTTACCAGAATTGGGGGCCATGCTCATTGAATGGACCACGTACTTCGAGAGTTGACAGGGTTCGCC
>Ga0194112_10000952_pt1 | contig 42607 bp, 26 predicted proteins | sample TA2MahC400mmetaG_FD_146191 | JGI IMG/M metagenome (GOLD analysis project Ga0194112, IMG submission 146191) | Freshwater microbial communities from Lake Tanganyika, Tanzania - TA2015016 Mahale Deep Cast 400m | ecosystem: Environmental > Aquatic > Freshwater > Lake | place: Tanzania: Lake... | reverse complement strand
CTGGCGCGCGGGGTGATCGACGACGAAGACGAGGTGGGTCCAGGCGTCGGTCGGGAGCGTGCTCTTGGTGGTTGGGCGGACGCTCTTGCCGGGCGCGTTCTGCTCGCCGAGGACGAGTTCAGCGCGGCCGTCGGCGAGGAGGTTGATGACCCACCAGTCCTGCGGGAAGCGCTCCTTGCCCATGAGGCGCGTATCATGGCTGTTGGGCTTCAGCCAGCAGGAGAGGCTGAAGCTGTCCGTGCCGAAGTGCAAGTACGGCCCGTCGGAGAGCGTGAGCGCACCGGCGTTCCCGTCGAGGTGCAGGCACGTGCCGAAGTCGCCCTTCACCCACGTACCGTAGACCTCGGCGTCGTTGCCCACGCCCGAGGCATCGGTCGCCAACTCACCCTCGCCCTCATCGAGCTTCCACTCACCGGCGAGGCCGGGTTCGCGGGGCGTGCCCATGCCGGTGGCGGTCGCGGGCGTAGCCTCGTGGAGGAAGTCCGGCGCGCCGGGGAGGGCGGTGTCGCCGGCGCAGAGGAGCTTGCCGTCCTGTGTCGCGAGATAGAGGAGGCCGTTCGCGACCGCCATGCCGTCGTAGGCGGGCAGGGAGTCGAGGCGGTACTCGCTCAGCGCTTCGCCCGTGTCGGTCGAGACCGCGCGCAGGAGGGCGCCCTGTCTGCCATCGAAGACGGCCTGGGAACGCAGGGCTTTCTCCGACGGGCCGGCGATGAAGAGCGTCTTGCCCGCCAGGGCCATGGCGCGAACGAGGAGCGGCACGTCCTGCGCCCAGCGCTGCGTGAGGAGGTACTTGCCCGGGCCGGAGGGCGGGTAGTCCCGGTTGGCGCGCGCGTAGTCCGGCGGCGGCTGGGAAGGCTGATCGGCTCGGTTGAGGCCGAAGAGGTGGTACTGGCGATCGGTGGCGCCGCGGTAGAACGCGGGCTTGTAGCCGAAGCCGTAGATGGAGGTGTCATCCAACGCGAGCAGGCGACCGGCCGGGGCCTCGCGGCCCGCGAAATACCAGCCGATGTAGCCGCTGTAGAAGTGCGTGCCGAAGATCCAGTAGGTGCGGTGCCACCAGTCATCGTTGAGGAAGCCCGCGGGGCTGTAGAGGTGTGCGGGCGCCTCGCGGGGCTCGAGCGTCTGCGGATCGAAGGCGAGCTGGCGCATGTAGGTTAGCTTGCCATCGGTGGAGAGCACATCGGGTTGCGCGCCGGGCATCTCGAACATGATCGGCTCGGCCGGCTGCTCACCTGTCGCGGCATCGCGGCTGTAGACCGTATGCTGGGCGAGGACCTTGCCCGTGATCAGATCGAGTCGGTAGAGCGTCAGTCCACCGTCGAGGTATGAGGTGCGGCCGGACACGAGGTAGACTGAGGCGCCCTCGAGCAGGACGGCGCCGGGCACCGGCCAGATGGACTCAAGCTGCCCCATCGCTACGATCCGGCGGTCCACGGGAGCCGCACGGAAGCGCCAGGCCAGGGCGCCGTCGGAGGCGCGCAGGCAGTAGACGTAGCCGTCGGCAGACCCGAAGACCACGCGTCCCCGCGATACGGTCGGCGGCGAGTCGATGCGGCCTCCGGTTGTGAAGCGCCACGCGGGCTTGCCGGTCTCGGCGCTCAGCGCGTGGACCGTGTGGGTGTCTGCGGAGGCGAGGTAGACGCGGCCAGCCGCGATGACGGGGGCTGTGGGTCGCGGGCCGATGTCGGCGGCCCAGCTCGGCTTCAATTCGGCGGCCATCGAGGCCTTCGTGCTCCCACTGCGCGCCGAGTCGTGCCGGTACGTCGGCCAGTCGGCTGCGGAGGCTTCGTCAGCGGTAAGCGGCGCGTCGTAGGCCGGGCCCCGGGTCAGGCGGTCCTCGCCGTTCCTGTCACCTGTTGCCTGTGACCCGTCACCTGCCTTGAGCGCCAGGAAGCCAGTGAGTTTGGCCTCGATGTAGCAGGCACACGAGTGTGGGGGCACGTACAGGAGGCCGTTGCACGGCAGCGTTCCGAACTGGCAGGTGCCGCGCGTCCAGTGGTGACGGAACGACTCTCCCGTGTTGAGGTCGATGAACTCGACGCCGGTGCGCCCGGCGATGATGTAGCGGCTGGTGGCGCGGTCGCGGTGACAGCGGTGGTGCGGCATGGTCGTCTGGAAGGCCTTCGAGGTGTCGAGAGTGCGCTTGACCTCGCCCGTCAGCAGATCGCGACCCTCGGTGAAGTCCGGCGAGTTGCGTGCACGCGTCTGCCCAACCCACACTAGCCCGTCGGCCACGAGCACGTCGAAGGCGGAGCGGTAGGCCTCGGCGCACTGACACGACCAGAGCCGCTCGCCCGTCTGTGCGGAGTACGCGATCAGCTCCCCGACGCCGCCCCCCTCGGCGAGCCACTGTGGAATGCGTGCTCCCGTCTTGGGGTCGAGATTATCGGTGGGCTCTACGAGTCGGTCTGCGCAAAGCACGACCCCGCCGTTGACGACGAGCGTGGGCGCGGAGAATTCGGGCCTCTTGGCCGTCACCGGCCTTGCTGTGCGCCAAAGGTCTTGTCCGGTTCTCGCATCAAGGCAGACGACACCCGCGGTCGGATCGAGGAGATAGGTGTACTCCCCGGACACCGCAAGGGACATGGGCAGAGGCTGCAGGTCGGTGCGCTTCCAGATCATCTTGCCGGTGGCCGCGTTGACTGCCGCCACGGCTCTGTGCTCCCCGGCGCCTGGGTCTATCACCAGGAAGAGGATCCCGTCGTTGTGCAGGATCTCTTGCGTGCTGTCGGTGCCCTCATAGACGCCGATTGTCGCACCGGACCCCGGATTGAGGGCCGTGACTGGCGCCCGATAGCCCAGCGTGACGTAGACCGCCTCCGGTCCCGCAACCAGCCGGCGGGCCAGGGCGGGCGGCCCATTCTGGGCGGCGTGCAGGTACGGCTCCCACGAGGGAATGGGCCGCTTCCAGAGCACGATCCCGTTGTAGGCGTCCCGGGCGACGAGGCGCCACTGGGGGCGGAGCGACATCGAGGCTGCGGGCGCTTCGTCGGTGATGTAGAACAGACGTCCGCCGGCCGAGACGACGACGGTCACGCTGGCGAGGGTCTCGTGGTGACGCGCGTTGCGGGGCTCGGCGACCCACTGCATGTGGTCCGGCGGACCCACGACCGTGTCACGAGCCACGGCGTTGTTCGAGGCACCGTGGAGGACGTGCGTCCAGTCGTCCGTGTCGGAGGGAACGGGCTTGAGGGTACGGCGCCACTCGCCGGCTTGCTTGAGGTATACGACCCCCCCTGGTGCGAGGACGCGCTCGACCTCATCAGAAGGCGGCTTGTCTGCGTCCGGCGCGACGAGCAGGGAGACGATACCGTCGGCGTAGGGGAGGCGCTTTGCGTCCCAGAGGTCGATGGATACGCGCCCGTACAGCCCCGCGGCCTGGGCGCGCTGCCGGGCCTGCGCCAGGTTGGCGGGGCTCGCGTCGAGGGCGTGGACCAGACGGTCGGGCTCCTCGCCCAACGCCGCCGGCAGGGCGGGGTCGCGGCAGCCGACGACGACGATCAGCCCGCCCCGGAAGCCCGTCGCGTCGAGGATGGCCTTGGCGGCGGAGTCGGCGCTCGGCTGCGCCGTCGGGCGGAGGGGCAGACCCAGCAGCGCGGCGGCAAGGGCGACACGGGGCAACGCCGCCCCAACGGCGGCGCGACTCCGACCGGCAGACATGGCTTCCCCTCGAGCACGGGCCTCGGCTACGGCCCGGTCAGGGCGATCGGCCCAGGCCCGAGCGTGATTTCGAGATCGAACCGATCGTTGGTGCCGAGCATCTTGCCCTGCTGCTCCTGGACGATCGGGATACGGATCTCGAACTCGTCGCGCTGCCACTGCCGCAGGTCGTGCAGAATGAGGCCATAGGTCTTGTCGATCTTCATCGTGATGGCCTTCGCCGCGTCAGCCCCGATCTGTACGACATTCCCCTGGATCGTGCCGAGCTGCCACTGGTTGGGGTCAAGCGTGCGCGGGAGCGGGACCGTTCGGTCGGCGGCCTCGGCGCTCCTGACCACCAACTCCTGGCCAGCGAAGCGCTCGGCGGGCAGGATGAGAGAGATCTGCAGGCCGTTGAGGATCATGGGGCCCGAGGGCTTGAGTTCGTAGATCACATGGAGGCCGTCGTCGCCCTGGCTGATCGTCTCGAGGAAGGAGATTCCGGCGCCCGCGACGTCCGGGACGGCGAGCGCGCCCGTGAAGGCCTTCCCCCCGGCGGCCTGATCCTCGCACTGTGCGGTGGCGTCGGCCTGCGAGGCGTACTTCCAGTTCGAGTTGTGGAGGTTCAGCTCGAGCGTGCCGAACTCCCCGTCGGCATCCTTGAGGATCAGTTGACCGTTGGCCCGCAGGACAACGCTGCGACCGTCCTGAGCGTGGGCCAGCGATGCGATGAACAGCCCCGTCAGAAGCAGAACGAGCAATGTGGCAGAGCCCCTGTGCATCGGTTCACCCCTCCTGGTGTCTCGAATGTGAGGCGTGTGGGTAGGTTGGCCTCCCGAAACGGCGTCCCCTTCGTCGCTAATCGCCCGGAGTGGCCTACAGTTCCACGAAGTACCGAATGTGGGGCGTGGAGAGGCGGAAGCCCGCCTTGCGGTATTGTGCGCGCGCGGGGGCGTGGCCCTCGTCCAGGCCGGTATAGACGGTTGCGGATGTGAGACCCATCTGGCGGAAGATGTCGAGCGCGCGTCGGCACTGGCGCTCGCCGATGCCCTGGCCCTGCGCATCGGGGTGCACGGCGTTGTTGCCGATCTCGCCCACGCCCGGCGTGCCGGGCAGGTAGAAAGTCAGGAAGCTGACCACCTCGCCATCCACTTCCGTGACAATGGCCCGCTCGGGATACTCGCGGACCAGGCCAACGACCTCGGCGCGCTTGGCCTCGCGCCAGTTGTCATAGTGCTGCGCGAAGATCACCGGCCCCACCAGCTTCTCCCACGCGTCGAACACGCGCTGCCAGGCCAGCACCGCGATGTCGCCGCAGCGGTCGGCGTCCTTCGACTCGGCCTGACGAATTGCGCCAACGGTCTTCTCGGGCATCAGTCGTGGTCTCCTATCCTGGGTCTAGATGGGAATCCGCGATATGGACTCTTGGGCGCCATGAATGGCGCCCCTACATGGGTGGGCGCGATGAAGATTGTGTTGATAAAGGCAGTGTCGGGATTGGTATCCCAACCTACGAGCCGCGTACGGCGCGTATGAGAGGCGTGCTTCCTCGACGCAGCCCTTTTTCAACACAATCTGAATCGCGCCCCTACACGGGAACGGCTCGGACGGGAATCGCGGATTCCCATCTAGATGAGCCACCAGTGTTCCGGGCTGACGGACTCCAGCCGGAAGCCTCGCTGGTCCTCCGGCAGCGAGGCCAGCAGCTCCTGCGCCTTCTTGCCGATGGCCTCCGCACACAGCTCCACGTTCCGCCGACCGACCTCCGCCGAGGCGTGGACGCGGGGATCGAGGCCGCCGATGCCGTCCGGCGGCTTCATGTTCGGGGCCAGCGGGCCGTCGCCGAGGGTCTTCAGGTCCACGAGGTCGGGGTAGACGAACATCATGTTCGAGGTCTCCCACTTCGCCGCGTGGTCGGACGACGACTCGGGCCCCTGGCTCAGCGTCATCTCCCACAGGCCGATTCCGCGCACCGTGCCGTCGGCGAGGACGGGCTGGAGGGCGGCCTCGATCATGTCGATCTGCTCGCGGATGTTGTGGCCGGAGACGCCGATGATGACGCGGAAGCCGGTGCGTTTCAGGTGATCGAAGAGCTGCGTGAGGACCGGCTCCAGGTGGGCGCGATCGAAGCCGGCGTGGAAGTACACGGGCGGGTAGACGACGCCGCCGAACTGCTCGGCGCATTTCACGAGGATCGCGTGGGCCTTGATGGCATCGTTGCCGAGCGGCAGGTGGCGCCCGTGCCATTCGATCAGGCCGAAGGGCACGTAGACCACCGGGAAGCGGCGCGCCGCCTCCTCAAGCTGCCCGGGCCGCATGAACTGCATCTGCACGTTGGTCGGCAGGTCGTTGGTCATGGGCTTCTCCCTCGTTCGTTGACTGCCGGCCGGGCTGGCGAACGCGAGCGACGCGATCCCGGCGGCGGTTCCGACGCAGAAGTCTCGGCGGTCCATCCTGGCCCTCCTCATCGCCCAGGCGTCACGCGTACAACCCTGAAGTCCAGCGTGTCAAGCGGAAAGGCGAGGGCGTCGCCGTCCAGCGGGACTTCCTTGTCCTCGACGACATCCGTAGCCGTGAGGCGCGCTTCCGCCGGCAGGCCGAGGGCTTTGCGGTCGAGTTCGACGCGGGCGTCCGTCGCGTCCTTGCCGAGGTTGGAGATGACGAGCATGACGCCCTTGGCACCGCGCGAATAGCCGCTCGCTTTCACCGCGTCCGCGTTCGTGCGGAAGCAACCGCCGGCCTCCCAGTAGGGGATGAACTTCGCCTGGTCGCGACCGAAGTCATCCATCGCGTGCCAGAGCTTCGACTCGAGTTCGAGCGAGCCGCCGAGGTTGCCGCGCACGAGCACGTCGTGTAGCAGGCTGAACGACATCGCCTGGTGATAGGTGTACGGGCGGTTGTAGCACAGCAGCTCGGCGGGCACGCCCCACTGGCGACCCATGAACTCGCAGCGGAAGGCGTCGAGCGGCAGAACCTCCATGGCGAACGGGCCGGCGTCGATGCCGCCGAACTGCTCGCCATCCCAGGAGCTCGTCGCCCAGCCGAGGCTGGGCGTCACCATGCAGGTGGAGTTGTGCACGTTGACCTGCCCGTCAGGCTTGCGGGTCTTCACGACGGTGTAGATGCGCCGGAGGATGTCGCGGTAGGCGAAGATGGGGTTGGTCGGCGCGAGGCTGCCGTCGGGGCGGACGTAGCCGCAGCCGTGGAGCTGGTTCGCGCAGGTCCACGGGTACTCGGTCCCGTCGAGGTAGACGCCGTCGATGTCGTACTCGTCGATGAGCTTCGCGATCCCGTCTACGGGGTAGTCCTGCCAGGGGCTGTTGTAGCAGACGATGTACGCAGTCTGTTCGGGTTGGCGCTTGTGCCCGCCTGAGCGCGGGTAAACGAGGCACTCGTCGGAGTACAGGTCCCACTCCGGCGCGATGTTGCTCATCTCGTAGCCGAAGTACAGCAGCAGCTTGATCCCCTTCGCATGGCACGCTTCCACGAGCTTCTTCAGTTCCGCCCCGTGGGTCGTGGTCGCGCAGTCCTGGATGTCGGTCCAGTGCTCGTGGAAGCAGATCGTCCGCACGCCCAGCTCAGCGAGTCGATCCAGGACCGACATCGGGCGCCCCGCGCCGTACAGTGTCAGCCCTCGCCCGAACTTGCCCTCGATGAAGGCCGTGCCTGTCCCCGGCAGCCCCGGGGAGCCCTTTGCTGGCGAGGTCTTCCGCCTGCCGTCGGGCGTGAAGTCGCTATCGAGGCGGTCGAGCAGGAGCGTGTGCTCATCGACGAGCGGGGGCTGCGTGAGGTCGAACGACGCGCGCGCGATATCGGAGATCCGCATCTCATCGACGTCGAACTCACAGATCGTCAGGCCGAGCTGAATCGTCGCGCCCTCCAGTGGCTTCTCCAGCGTACCCTTGTACGGGCGGGAGGCGACCTTCTGCCCGTCGATCCAGATCGCCGTCTCGTCGCCCCAGGTCAGTGCGACATGGTGCCACTCGCCCTTCTGCCACTGGGAGGAGCTCGTGAGGACCAGCGGATAGGTGGTTCCCTGCTTGTAGTACGCCCTCATGCTGCGGTCGTCGATGTTCCAGTAGAAGCCGATCTGGCTGTCACCGGGCATGACCACGTCGAAGAGGCTCCGGTTGAACTTCCCGCGCCCTGGGTCATCGGGCGCCACGTTTGGGTTCGGATCGAACTGCGGCCTGACCCAGGCCTCGAAGGTGCCCTGCTCCAGGTCGATGCTCCCCTCCGCCGGGTAGACGGTGGGGGCGCTGAACGATGCCACCTTGTCCTCCATGCCGTAGTTCCCATGGTGGCAGATGCGGTAGTCCCAGACGTCCGGCTTCAGGGGCTTCACCGGCGTCGCCTGCATCCCGAAGGTGAACCGCAGGGGCTCAGTCAGCTTCACCGGCGCGCCGACGATCCTCACCCGCAGGACCACCTGGTCGCCTTCGCGGCGGATGCTCACCACGTCCTTGGCTTGGGGCGGCGTGAAGCCCTGGTCCGACTCCGAGAACCACGCGAGGCCCCGGTCGTCGTCGCCCAGCCAGATGTACGGGCGGAAGCCGCTCTCGAAGCCCTCTTTCGGCAGTGCGCCCGCGTTGTACGCGCTGCCCCAGCGGCCGGGGAAGTGGTAGAGGTACTTCGCGTGCTCGGCCTTGACGGGGATCTCGAGCACGAGCGAATCGAGGCTCGTCGCGCCGAGGGGCTCGATGGCGAAGTCCGAGCGGAGCACGCCGTCGTACTCGGTGCGCACGCTGCCCGCGAGGCGGAGGCCCTGTGAGACGGCCTCGGTGCGCACCGTGGCGGCATTCGGCTTGCGTTCCGTGACGGACGCCTTCAGGGCGCCCCACTGCTGAGGCTGCCCGTCGGCCTGCGCCACGAAGCGGATCGGCCCCGCGAGCACGGAGGCGCCGGCGGTGGTCACCGCACTCGGCAGCGGCATCCCGTCGAACTCATATGTCCGGCCCCAGACGCTCACGGTGTGCCCCTCGGCCTTGACCGGCGTCCAGGGAGGCAGGACCTTGTCACTGAGGCCCTCTTTGGAGCCCAGCCACGCGGGTCTCGCAGGTAGCTCGAAGGGTGCGCTCGCCCGACCAACCTCGGCGCCCGTCGCGTCGGTCGCTACCACCCGCACCTCGTGGTGGCCGGTCGCCAGGCCGGCGGTTGGGAAGGTGACCTCCACCGACTTGCCCGCCGCCGGGAGAGCCGCCGTCTCCTCCTTCGCCACCTCCCCTGCACCCCTCAGCATCTGCACACGCAACTGCCCCTCGGGGAGCTGGACGCCTGGCGCGGAGACCTGGACGATGACCTTGCTGTCCTCCAGGAAGCACTTCCTGAGAGCGATCTGTAGCTTCGGGAGGATCGTGAAGGGCACACTCACGGCGGTGCAGGTCACGGGCCCGGCGATGACGGCGAACCGCGCTTCGTAGTCGCCGGCAAGCGGGGCGCCGTCCTTCATTGGCAGGTCGATCCGCAGGCCGACGGGGCGGCGCTCGCCGGGATCGAGGGATGCGGTCCCCGTCTGCACGTTCTTCGCGCCCTCCAGCTGCGCGACGGTCAGCGTGGCCGTGACGCTTTGGCCTTGCGGCGCCTCGCACTGCACCTTGACTTCCAGCCACCCGGCCTGGGGGTCGCTGACCTCGGTGACGGCGAAGGGCGCGGCGCCCTGGATGAAGGCGACCCGGCGGAAGGCCTCGGGTTGATGGAAGCCCCTAGTGACCGGCGACCAGGAGAGGATTGCGGGGGAGGGCGTCTGGCGATCCCAACCCACGTTGAGACCCCAGACCGCCCCCTCGGCAGGCGCGGGGACTCCGAGCGAGGCGAACGGCACCCGGACCTCGGCGGTCCAGGCGTCGTCCGCGATGCTCGTACGGGCTTCCCACGCGGCGGAGAAGCTCGCGTCCTGGCCGACCGATTCCCAAGTCACGCCCGCCGCGTTCACAATGAACTGGAAGTACCGCCCGTCGCCGAGGTGGGGGTCGACGAACAACTCGAGGGCGTCATCGTCCCACAGCTTCCCGTCGTGGTCCGTGGCTGCTTGCCTGAGGGCCGCGCCCGCGGGCTTGGGGAGGCGCACCGCGAGGTAGAGGGCCTCGGCATCGCGGCCGAGGAGGACCTGGGGCTGAGGCATAAGGAGCTGCCCCGCGCTAAGGGCGCGGAAGCCGAACAGCGATACGGCGCCGCGCCACTCGTCTTCGGCGAGGCGTCCGTCGATGGTCGGGCGGCCAGCCAGCAGCGGTAGGGCGAGGTCGTGGCCCGGCCGCGGGCCCTGAGCGATCATCGCGAGCAGGCTGAGCAGTGTCATGGTTGCATCCTCCTTGTGTGGACTCGGGCCGGATGGCGGTGCGCCGAGCGCTCTCGGCGCACCGCCATGCGGCCCCTCCCGCGTCACCGTCCCACGCAGGGGATCGAGTGGGTGAGGCCAAGATCGCGGATGAAGGCGATGTCGTCGAAGTCGCCCATCTTACCCCGGTCGATCCCGCGGCCGAAGAAGGCGACGTGCAGGTCGCTGCTCCCGTCGCTGTCGGGCGTGGCGGCCCAGCGCATGGCGTAGGCGAGGTTGGCGCGGAAGAAGCACGCGCCGGGGCCCGAACTGCTGGTGGACCATTCGTCGTAGTACCGGCGCACGAGCCAGCCGCCGTGCACGTCCTGGTTCACCACGCGCATCCCGAGGTAGTGGCAGCTGTTCGGCGGCGAGCCGCCAAACATGCCGCACTGCAGGAAGTAGAGCTGGCCGTCCGCGAAGTCACGGCTCGGCTCACAGAGCAGCAGGACTCGTTCCTCCCCGCGGTGAGGAGCGCCTTCGCCGCCGATCCACTCGCGGCTCGCCTCGGCGAAGGCGCCGTCCGCGCCGCGCGTCAGCCGCCGGACCTGCCAGCGCGTGGGGCGACCCTCGTCCTGGTTCTCCGTAAGGCCCACCCACAGGGATGAGCCGTCCGGGGCCTCGGCGGCGCCGACGGGCACGAGGCTCTTCAGCGGCAAGGCCTGCTCCGGGCCGAGGTCGAGCTGCTCCCCGGCCGGGGTTGCGTCGCGGTAGCCCACCGCAGCATCCGGCCCACGCCACAACAGCAGGGCGGCGGCTCCGCGGTAGGGCACGAGGGTGGGCCTGGCGCCGGCACTGTCGGGCACGGTCTGCGCAGGGCCGATGGTCGGGCGGCCATCGGCGTCCAGCGTGATGCGGCGCACGTGCACCGCATCCGCCATCGGGTACGCCACCCAGGTGGCGTCCGGCACGTACGTCGCCGAGGGGTCGCCCGTCACGCCGTCGGGTTCCAGGAGCGTCTCCTCGGACCAGCGGTCGCCATCGGCGCCGGGGTCATCACCCAGCCACACGCGCAGGTAGAGACGCAGCGGCGGCATGACGGCCGGGGTTGGCGGTTGACCATCGACGGGCAGCGCCTTCTGTTCCGCATCGCGCTTCAGGTCACCGGCGAACAGGAGCAGTCGCGCGGCGTCGCCGGCGCCATGCGCAACCAGAGCGGTTGCGGTCCGGGCCTTGCCCAGCTTGTGCCGATGTCCCGCGCTCGTGCTGTAGCCGTAGTTGATGTCGGCGGCGATGTTCTCCTCCCCGAAGACGCCGTTCCAGTTCCAGTCCACGAACGTGCCCTTGCCATCGAAGGCGGGCCTGATCTTGAAGCGGTAGGGCGGCCCGCCGAGGAAGGCGACATCGTCGCGGGGGAACGGCAGGTACTCGTTCAGGTGGGCCTCGTCAAGGACCAGCGAGGCGAGCGTCCCCCGCGAGTAGCCGATCTGGTCGCCCCGCCCGTTGAGTTGGTAGTTGTAGGAGTAGTTCAGCAGGCTGGGGTATGCGGGCGACCATCCTGCGTCCCAGAAGCCGGAGTGGTCCAGCCCCAGTTGGTGGCCGAACTCGTGGATGAAGGTGGCGTAGAGCGCGTGCTGGCCGCACGAGCCGGCGTCCGCCATCTGGCCGCTCTGGCCGCCGCCGCCCGTGCCCACAAGCATCCAGTGGGTCACACCCTGGTGCGCGGCCGCGTGGTTCTCCCCCGCGAGCTTCTGCCACGACTCGCCTTCGCGGTCCTTCGGGATCATCTCGCGGTAGATGATGTGCAGGGCCACGCCATCGACGCCGTCCGGGTTGGAGATGGGCAGCGAGGCGAAGTAGGCGATGGCGCGGTCCATCTCCGCGTGCATGGCCTCCTCTCCTACCCCCTCCATCGGCTGCAGCTCGCAGACTACGTCACGATGGGTCGGCGAGCAACCGAGGGCCGGGAGGTCGAGGCCGCCGGGCTTCACGGCGCCCGTCTCCCACGCATCGCGGAGACCGTCGTCGTCCGTGTCCGCGACGGCCGGCGCGGCGTCGGCGCGATAGGCGACATGCAGAAGCACGTCATCGCCCACGAACCGCTCACCCGAGCGACGCAGCCGGAGGAGGTCGTCCAGACCGTCTCCCGTGAAGTCACCCGCCACCCAGAGCGCATCACTCTGCGCAACGGCCAATCCCGGCAGGTCGGCCACGTAGACACCTTCGCGCGGGTCGCCGCCGGGAAGGAGGCGCCGGCCGATCAGGACGTCGGCGCGCCGGGTTCCGCAGAATCGGCCGACCACGAGGCCGTTGCCGGGAGCATCCCACGCGAGGAGCGTCGGGGCGCCCAACCGCGCGGAACCATCGGGCTCCGGCAGGATGCCGGCGCGCCGAACTCCGCCGTCCTCGGCGAGGCAGACGACGCAGGAGCGGCCGGAGCCGTCAAGATCGCCCAGGGAGACGCGGGAGTGGCGGCCGAGGCTTCCCTTGACCGGGATCGGCGCGAAGCGCTTCCCCTCGCCTCGCGACCAGGTATTGCGGAGGAACAGGAGCGTCCCGTCGGCGCCGGCGACGAGCAGATCGGGCCGACCGTCGGCATTCACATCACCCGCCAGCGCCTGCAGAGGGGCAGGGGGCAACGAGCTCGGCGCGAGCGTGGCCGCGATCTCGTCGCGCTCGTAGAGGTGCGACTGACTGTTGAAGCCCCAGGTCGCCTGCACGCGTCCGTCGGGGAGGATCGCCACCACCTGCACGCCGGGCTCGCCGCTGAAGCGCCCGCAGGCCACGGCCAGGGCATCGGCGCCGAAGGGGCGGCGGGCCTGGATGTTGTCGCAAGGCTTGCCCAGAGCGGAGGTCTGGACGAAGTCCAGGATGCCGCCATCGGGCGGGTACAGGCCCACGAAGTCCGCCAGGCCGTCGGCGTCCACGTCGCCCGCCATCGCGATGCGAGGGGCGGGATAGCCGCCGAACCAGTAGACCGCCGGGCCGAACTGTACGGGAGGCTCGGCGGCGAAGGCGGGAACGGCGAGCGCGAACGTGAGGGGCATCCAACACAGGCGTCGGGTCATCGAAGCGCTGCCTCGGCTCGTCGATAGCGCAGGAGCGCAGAGTCGGGGTTGTGGGTCAACTCGACGGGCAGGCCCTCCTCGCGGAGGTCCTGCCCGCGGCGCATGAGCGTCTCATTGGCGTCGAGGTTGGTGACCTCGTATTCGACCTCAGACTGCAGGCCCTGTAGCTGCAACACGGCCCTCGTGAACGGGCTCCGTGGGCGCTTCAGGACCACGACGAGACCGTCGCCTGCCTCGGGCCGGTCGAGTTGGTACGCCATCCACGCATCCTCGGCGAGGCTGTACTCGGTGAGCGGGTAGAAGTCGCCGAGGAAGTACTCCCTGATCTGCAGGTACTCCTCCAGCAGCGCCCGCGCGTGGGCGAACGGGTAGTCCTCGGGGATGAGCGGCTGTTGCGCATCACCGTGCCCGTGGAGCCCGGCGGCCAGAGAAGCACACATGACGCTCCGCAGGCCGTAGCGGTCCATGTCCCGGAGGTAGCCGCCGCCCGTCCCGTTGAGCGGCACCCAGGGAAGCAGCCCGAGCGTGTGGCACTGCGTGGGCGTCGGGTCGCGATGGCCGACCGCGTAGTCGGTGCGCCAGAGGGGCGTCGAGCGGCGGATCGATTCGAGGTCGATTCGGCGCCCGCCGCTGGCACAGTTGTCGATGGTGAGGCCCGGGTGCCGGGTCAGCAGTTCGTCCCACAGGGCGCACTGCCCCTCGATGTAGCGGATCTCGGTGATGCCCAGGCGATCCGGCGGATCGGCGTGGCGCCAGTACTCGAGCTGCGCGATGTTCGAGTCCCAGCGGAGGCAGTCGATGCCGAACTCGTCGATCTTCTGCGAGAGGAAGTCGGTCAGCCAGCGGCGGGCGTCAGGATCGCCCAGGTTGAACAGCCGGTCGCCCGCGTTGAGCTGATTCCGCTTGCTCTCCCAGTACACCCACTCCTCGGGGGACATGTGGCCGCCGTAGTCGGCCCAGGTGACGGCCTGGTCCGGCGGGACCTCCAGGAGCCACTCGGGGTGCTCCTCCGCAATAGGAGTGCCGGGGGCCACGCGCTCAGGCTCGAACCAGAGCAGGAACCTCATCCCCGAGGCGTGGAGCAGGTCGCTGATCGGGCGGAAGCCGTCGGGGTAGAGGTCCTCGCGCGGCTCCCAGTTGCCCGCGTTCTCCATCCAGTGGCCGGGCTTGCCGAACCACTCGGCGTCGATCCAGTAGACCTCGAAGGGCAGCTTGTGCTCGATGATCTTGCGGATGTTGTCCAGGTGAACCTCTGCCGGTGTGCCGCCCCAGTTACCGTTGCACAGCGGCGGCACGAGCGGTTTGCCATGGGGTGCGGGCCGATGGTGCTTCAGGATCAGCCGGCGCAGGAGGTTCTGACCACGCCACCGGTCGCCTTCCCAGGAGACGAGCAGTACGCTCGGTGTGCGTATCTCCTCGCCCGGATGCAGCGTCAGATGCGCATGGTCCACGCCGACGCGCACGCACAGTCGCCCCTGCGCATCGCGGGTGAACTCGGCGGCCCACTCGCCCGTCCAGCCGATCGCGAGCACGAACCCGCGCCCCCCGAGATCCACGTTGAAGAAGGGGAGCACCTCGCTGGAGGAGCGCCCGCCGCCGGGGCGCAGCCGCAGCGTGCCGTTCGGCGTCAGCGTGCGTTGCTTCGGCGCGAAGTCATGCACAGAGCAGAGCGCGCCGTTCGCATAGTGGACGACGCACGGGTCCTGCGCGGTGAGCGGGAGCAGCGCGTCCAAGGCCTGGATGTCCTCGAGGATCGACGTGTCCTCGCGGCCCTCGTTCGCAAGGTAGAGCGTCCACTCGACCGCCGGGAAGTCGTCGTAGACCACCGTCTCGGCGCAGACCGAGAGGCCCTCTACCCCAGCCCACCTGCGCGGCTGCTCCGCAGCGCGGCAGGCCCACTCCCTCGCAGCTTCCATCTCACCCGGTGTGGGGAGCATCGTCATCTCCTTGAGCGTGCACAACTCGGCGGGTGGAGCAGTTCGTGATGGGGCGGCAGTTCCCTTGCAGGGGTGCTACTGAGTCTCGGACAGATACGGGAACAGTGGGGCGGGCATTCTTGCCCGCCAGAGGCTGTGGCGGGCAGGAATGCCCGCCCCACTGTTCCCGTGTTTCCGCGAAGCGCAGTAGCTTCTGGGACAGACACCGGAACTCGCCAGCGACGCGAGTTCCGGCGTCAGTCCCCACTCCTCCGCAGGATTCGGCCTGCAAGTGCGGAACTGAACAGCATGCCCCCCGCCTCGGTTGGTCTCGATCCGGACTTCCTGCGCAGCCTCGAGCGCCTGACGATGGTTGCGCGGCGGATCTTCCCCGGCCAGTTGAAGGGCGAGAAGCGCAGCCCGCGCCACGGCAGCAGCGTCGAGTTCGCCGACTTCCGCACCTACGCCCCCGGCGACGACTTCCGGCACGTGGACTGGAACGTGTACGCGCGGTTGGAGCGCCTCTTCCTGAAGATGTTCCACGAGGAAGAGGACCTGCACCTGTACCTGCTGCTGGATGTGAGCGAGTCGATGCGCTTTGGGGAGCCGGAGACGAAGCTCGACGCAGGCCGGAAGCTGGCGGCGGCGCTGGGCTACATCGGCCTCTCATCGCTGGACCGCGTGGCGGCGGGAACATTCTCGGACCGGCTGCTGGATCGGTTCCGCCTCGTGCGCGGGAGGCGTCACGCGGGGCGGCTGTTCCGCTTCCTGAGCGAGGCGGGGCAGGGGGCTTGGGGGACACGATCCCAATTCGGTGAGGCTGAATTGGGTCATGTCCCCCAAGCCCACGGGACGGACCTCGCGGAGGCCTTGCGGAACTTCGCCGTACGCACGCGCAATCGGGGGGTCGTGGTGGTGATCTCGGACTTCCTGGATCGGCAGGGGTATCAGTCGGCGATCCAGGCGCTGGTGTCGTGTCACTTCGACGTGAACGCGATCCAGGTGCTGACACCGGAGGAGGTCAAACCGGACCTCGCGGGCGACCTGCGCCTCGTGGACGCGGAGACGGGCGATACCCGCGAGATCACGGTGACGGGTGCGCTGCTGAACGCGTACCGGGCGCGTGTCGAGGCCTACTGCGACGAGCTGCGACGGTTCTGCGTTCGTCGAGGCGCCGGCTATGCGCGGCTGCTGACCACGGACTCGATCGAGCAGTTCGTCTTGCAGCTTCTGCGGCGGAGTGGGGTGGTGGCGTGATGGACGGGACCACGACGGAGGCTAACGGGATGCCGGCTGGAAGCCCGCGCTCCCAGGTGGACGTCAACGGCAGATGAACTTCCTCAACACGCCGGCGCTTCTCTACCTTCTGGCGATTCCGCCCGTGGTGCTGCTGTACTTCCTGCGGCTGCGGCGGAAGAACCGGCGCGTGCCCTCGACGCTGCTGTGGGAGACCTCGACGGCCGACCTGCAGGCGAACACGCCCTTCCAGCGGCTGCGCAGGAGCCTCGTGCTGTTCCTGCAGATTGCCCTGTTGGCTGTGCTGGCGTTCATGATCGCGCGGCCGTTCCTGCGCATCCACGCGTTGCGAGGGGAGAGCGTCGCGATCGTGATCGACGCCTCGGCCAGCATGCAGGCGACAGATGTGCGGCCGAGCCGAATCGAGGCGGCGAAGCAGGCGGCGGGCAAGATCATTGCAGACCTGAGCAAGGGCGACGAGGCGTGCGTGATCGAGGCGGGCCAACGGACACGGGTGCGGGCGGGCTTCACCACGAACCGGCGTGTGTTGTCCAGCGCGATTGCGAAGGTGCGCGCGACCGACACGGAGACCGCCCTGCGGGATGCGCTCGCGCTGGCCGTCTCGCTGGCGAGGAAGCGGCCGGAGGCGGAGATCGTGCTCATTTCCGATGGCGCGTTTGCGCCACTGGACGACGTGGCTCTCGGCGACGAGCGCGTGCGGTTCGTGCAGGTCGGGAAGGAGTGCTTCAACGTCGGCGTCACGGCGATGGATGCGCGACGGGACTACTCGGCGCGCGGCGCGCTGCAGGTGTTTGCACAGATCACCAGCTTCGCCTCGAAGCCTGCGTCCTTCGTGCTGGAGGTCTACCACAACGACTCGCTGATCGACGCGAGGCCGGTGGAGCTGGCGGCGGAGGCGACGCGTGGGGAAGTGTTCGCCAACTTCCCCTACGAGGCGGGCGTCGTGCGGGCACACCTCGACCTGCAGGACGACCTCGCGGTGGACAACTCGGGCTATGCGTACCTCGTTCCGCGCGGGGAGTTGACGGTGCTGCTGGTCGGCGAGGAGAGCCTGTTCCTGGAGCGCGCGCTGACGGTCGATCCGCGCGCGCGCCTGAGCCGCGTGTCGAGCGCAGACTTCCGACCCGACACGCCGGCCGATGTGCGCGTGTTCAACGGGTGGGCGCCGGACAGGGCGCCGGACGGGGGCTCGCTGTTGGTGAACACGAGCGCCCGCAATGGGCCGGTGGCGGTTGCGGCGAAGGTGCAGACGCCGACGGTCGTGCGCTGGGTTGAGAAGCACCCGGTGCTGCGGTACGTGAACTTCGAGCAAGTGGCGATCGCCGAGGCCTTGTCGGTGACGGCGCGCCCGTGGGGGCAGGTGCTCGTGGAGGGTGACACGACGCCGCTGGTCGTCGCGGGGCAGCAAGGGAAGGTGAGGGCGGTCTACATCGGCTTCGAGCTGGAGCGCTCCAACCTCCCCCTGCGCGCGGCCTTCCCGATCCTGATCCAGAACTGCCTGGAGTGGCTGGCGACGGGGAGCGAGACGATCGCCAACCGCAGCGTGCGGACGGGAGAGCCGATCGCGCTGACGGCGGTGCAATCGGGTGAAGCGGCGACGGTGCGCGGGCCGGACGGGTCGGTCCACAAGCTGAACCCGGGCGCGGGCTCGACGGCGTTCGACGCCACGGAGGCTGCCGGCGTGTACCGCGCGACGTACCCGGAGGGCCAGTTCGTGTTCGTGGCCAACCTGCTGAGCGGAGCCGAGAGCAACCTCAAGCCGCGCAGCGAGATCAACATCGGCAACCGGCGTGTAGGCGGCGGTTCGGCGGTGATGACCTCGAACCGCGAGATCTGGCGGCACCTCGCACTCATTGCGCTTCTCATCTTGGCGGTCGAATGGTATGCTTACCATCGGCGGATCTAGCGGAACTGTGGAGTGGGGGAGTTGCGGAGAGGCGGAGAGGCGAGGCAGGAGGATCTGAGACGAAGCGAGGGGATCAAGATGGCCAAGGCTGCCTGTCCGAACTGCGGGGCGGAGTACGATCCGAGCGGGATTGCCACGATGTGCAGTCGCTGCCTGAAGCCCCTGCCCGCGGCAGCGCCCCCGCCGGCCCCCGCGCCCGCACCCGCGCCGCCGACGCCGTCCTCGCAGCGCCGGCCGTGCATCAAGTGCGGGGAGCTGCTCTACCCAACCGAGCTGACCTGCTGGAAGTGCGGCTCGGCCCAGACCGCCCGCCCGGGACCGGTGATCGCGGCACCCAGCATCGGTCCGGCCGGTCCGCCGCCGGTCGGCGTTCCGCCACCGATCGGCGCGCCGCCGATCGCACCGCCGCCCCCGCCGTCGCCGTACGCGGGAGCCGCGTACGCGGTCGGGCCCAGCCCCGAGGTGCAGCAGCGCGCCACATGGGCGCTCGTCATCGGCATCCTGTCGCTGTTCTGCTGCAGCATCGTGCTCGGCCCGATCGCCATCTGGCTGGGCGCTTCCGCACGGCGCGACGGAGCGGGAGGGAATGCGACCGCGGGGATGGTGCTGGGGATCATTGCGGTGGCCTTGTGTGTCATTGGCGGCATTATCTGGGTCGCGCTGCTGGCGACGGCGGGCCAGTCCGGGGGCTCCTGGACGCCGTAGGCCCGGGCCCGGCAGATCGGTTCGCGCACCGAGGCGTGTGCCCGGTCTGCAGCGTCTAGCCCAGAGGGAGGCGCCGGAGACTGCCCGACTCCTGTGGAGATTCGCGATGAAGCGTCTGCTCGCTGGTGTACTGCTGTGTGCGGCGGCTACGGCCGCGACCGCCCAGTCCGTCCCCCGCGCCTATGCGGGGCACTACGAACTCGTGCCGCAGCTGCTTCCGGGTCTGAGCGCTCAGGACGATGCGGTGCGGGCGCGGTGCGTGTTTCTGATCGGCCAGATCGGCGACCGGAAGGCCGCGGCGGGAATCCGGCCGCTGCTCGGGGACCCCTCCCTCGCTGTGCGCTACCAGGCGGGGATCGCGCTGTGCGCGTTGGGCGATTCGGCGGGTGTGCCGACGGCGAGGGCGGCTCTCGCCTCGGCGGCCGAGTGGATCCGCTACTACGCGGTGCAGGCGCTGGCGGACCTTGCCACCGACCCGGCCCGCACCGCACTCAATGCACTGCGAGCGGACCAGAGCGAACTCATCGGCGGGATGATCGACGAGGCGATGAAGACATGGCCGTGGCCCTCGGCGCCCCCGGCCCCGGCGAAGGAGAAGCTGGAGGCCGCCGAGTCGCTGCACGAGCTGTTCATCGAGGTGACAGCCCCGCTGGTGGTCGAGTCGGACGGCTACTGGCACGATGGCAACTACCCGCAGTGCATCCGGTGCAACGAGGCGATCATCTTCCTGGACCCGCACTTTGTGGAGCAATACGGCACCACCGCCTGGCTGCTGTGGAGCCTCGGCCTGAATGACCGCGCCTTCTCCGTGCTGCGCCAGGGCCTGGCCGCCAACCCCAACGACTGGCAGATGTGGTTCGACACGGGCTACCAGTACACGCTGCTGAAGGAGTACGCGATCGGCGCGCGCTTCCTCGGCCGCGCGATCGAGCTGGGCGCACCCCCGCCGCAGAACCATCAGTACTGCCACGCGCTGGAGAAGTCCGGGCATCCCGACCTCGCGCTGGCAGCCTGGCAGGACCTGAAGAAGCGCTTCCCGGACGACCCGATCCCCGCACAGCACATCGCGCGACTGCAGAAGGTCCTGGCTGGAGAGCAACCACCCACCCGCGAGACCTGACGGGCCGCCCCGGCCGACCAAGGTCCCTGGTTCCCTCCTCGTGAACTCCTCGGCGTCGTGCGCACTTCGACGCCGGGGAGGCTGCTCGCATGAGACCCACCGTGCTCGCCTGTTGTGCCGCGGCCCTGCTGGCGCACGCCAACTGCCTGGCCGTCGTGCTGCCGCGCGCGCAGGGACCCCTGACGCTGTGCGACTTCTCAACCGAGGAGGCGGTCGCGCGGTGGACGGGGCTGCCGTGCGAGCGGACGGAGGTGGACGGCAAGCCCGCGCTGCGCTTCACCTTCCCCAGGTGGGAGGAGGGAGCGAACCAGTGGCCGGCCGTCTACCTCAGCTACGAGGACGGCAAGGGCTTCGCGGCGACCGATTGGTCCCATTACGCCGACCTGGCGCTGGAGGTGCGCATCGACGGCGAGCAGACGGGTGACCTGGCCATCGAGCTGCGTGATACGGCCGGGCAGAACGGCTACGCGCTGCATCACGACGTGGAGCCGGGTCGCGCGAACCGGATCGTGATGTCGCTTGACGACGCCGCGGCCGAGGCGAAGCTGGAGCACATCCAGCAGATCGTCCTGTATGCCAGTCAGCCCAAGCACACCTACACGGTGACGGTCTCGGCCATCCAGTTGCTCCCGGGTGAGAGGCCGCCGCTCGCCACATTCGACCTCGCGTATCCGAACTACCGGGGGCTCATCTTCCCGCGCGTGAACCGCGTCGAGGTGGACGTCACGCTGCAGCCCGAGGAGTACGACCTGACGCCCGCCGACCTGCGGCTGGAACTGACCTGCCGCGGGCAGGGCGAGCAGGTTGCCGGACGGACGGGCTTCACGCAGAGCAGCGCGCGGCTGGCGGTGCGCACGCGGGACCTGCCGGCCGGAGCGGTCAGCGTGACGGCGAAGGTCACGGGGCGGGACGCGCAGGCGCTTGGGGAGCGCACGTGGGCTCTCAGGAAGTTCACTCCCGACGAAGTGAGCAAGACGTCCGTGTACATCGACGAGCACAACAACACGATCGTGGATGGGAAGCCCTTCTTCCCGCTCGGCTGGTATGGCGGCGGGAGCGTCTCGCAGGCCGCGGAGATCGCCGACAGCCCGTTCAACTGCATCCTGGACTACGGGACGAACGGCAAGCCCAAAGCCGACATGCTGGCGTACCTGGACATGCTCCACGAGAAGGGCCTGAAGCTCATCTACTGCCTGAACGATGTCTACCCCGGAGCGACCTACTACGCGGAGAGCGGCTGGGAGGGCGTCAAGGGGAACGAGGCCATTGCGGACGCCGTGGTGGCGGCGTACCGCGACCACCCGGCGCTGCTGGCGTGGTACCTGAACGACGAGCGGCCGAAGTCCATGGCGCCCAAGATGCGGGAGTACTACGAGCGCATCCGCGATGCCGACCCGAACCACCCCTGCTACATCGTGCTGTGTACGATGCCGGAGCTGAAGTACTTCCTGGACACGACCGACGTGATGGGCGTCGATCCCTACCCCGTTCCGCAGTCGCCCGTGACGCGCGTGAGCGACTGGATGGAGTGGGCGAACACGGCCACGGGCGGGCGGATGCCGACGTGGCTCGTGCCGCAGGCCTTCGCGTGGTATCAGCATCATCCGCCGGGGTCCGACCGGGCCCGCATCCCCACCGAACAGGACCTGCGCACCGGCCGCGCGCCAACCTACGAGGAGGGCCGATGCATGGCCTACCTCGCGCTGGCCCACGGCGCGAAGGGCCTCATCTACTGGTGCTACTACAACATGCGGGTGCTGCCGCAGTACGAGGAGATGTGGGGGTGGATGAAGCGAATCGGGGAAGAGGTCAAGGCGTTGTCGCCCGTGCTGCTGTCGCCGGAGGACCTCGGACCGGTTCCGGAATCCGGGGACACGATCCCAATTCGCAACGGCGCGAATTGGGTCATGTCCCCGGATTCCAGCATCCACACGAAGCTCAAGCGGTGTGACGGCCGACTGTACCTGATCGCCGTGAATGCTGCGCGCGAGCCGTATGAGGCGGCCTTCGATGTCGGGCATGCGCTGCTGCCGGAGGTGGACGTGATGTTCGAGGGACGCAAGGCCTCGGCGCAGGGGCGGGAACTAACGGACCACTTTGAGCCGCTGGCGGTGCACGTGTACGACGTGGGCAAGGGGGGCTAGGGGAGGTCGGCGAGGGGAGCGCGACGAACAGCGTCCGCCGGAGCACGCAACGACCAGCCGACGTACTGAGTCCCTTACAAACACGCGAGCAGTGGGGCGGGCATTCTTGCCCGCCAGGGGGCCGTGGCGGGCAAGAATGCCCGCCCCACTACTTCCGTACTTCCGCGAAGATCAGTAGGTTGAGATGGGCCTAGCTGAGGACCGGGAACTCCAGGAATTCCGCGACCTGATCGAGACCCCCGACGCGTATGTCGATGGGTTCGGTTGGCGCACGGTTTTCGGAGCGGCGTTCATTGGCCTCATCATGATGCCCGGGTCGATCTACCTCGGGCTCGTGGCCGGGCAGTCGATGGGGCCGGCGGCCGAGTGGACCACGATCATCCTCTTCACGGAACTGGCGCGGCGGTCGTTTCAGGTCCTGAGCAAGCAGGAGATCTACATCCTGTACTACATCGCCGGCGGCCTCACGTCGATGATCGGCGTGGTCGCGCTGTCCGGCGGCGCGTTCGCGGGGCTGATCTGGAACCAGTTCCTGCGCTCGGCGGCGCCCGGCGGCCTCGGGGACCAGGTGCCGAGCTGGGTCGCGCCCCCGCCGACCTCCCAGGCGATCGTGGAGCGCACCTTCTGGCACGCGGACTGGATTCCCGCGATCATGCTGATGGTCGGGCTGCAGCTCCTGAGCCGCGCGGCCTGGCTCTCTTTCGGGTACACGCTCTTTCGGCTCACCTCGGACGGCGAGAAGCTCCCCTTCCCCCTGGCGCCGATCGCCGCGCAGGGTGCGACGGCCCTCGCGGAGGCCTCCAGCAAGTCGGAGACGTGGCGCTGGCGCGTGTTCTCCATCGGCACGATGGTCGGTCTGGGCTTCGGGCTGATCTACGTGGGTGTGCCGACGATCTCCAATGTCCTGCTGGTCAAGCCGGTGGCGATCCTGCCGATCCCGTGGATCGACTTCACGCAAGGCACCGAGCGCTTCCTGCCCGGCGCGCCGACGGGGATCAGCACGGACCTGGGGACGGTCTTCGTGGGGTTCGTGCTGCCGTTCTGGATGGTGGTGGGCAGCGCGTGCGCGGCAGGTGTGACGATGATCGTCAACCCCGTGCTGCAGAGGACGGGGCTGCTGCCGACATGGCTGCCGGGCATGGAGACGACGCGCACGGCGTGGGCCGCGTCCATCGACGTGTGGCTCTCGTTCGGAATCGGCACGGCGTTCGCGGTCGCGTTCATCGGCTTCTACAAGATCGGCCGGTCGTGGCTAGACGCCCTGCGAATCGGTCGCCGGGGCATCGGCTTCGGCACCCCGCCCGCCGGGCGCGGCGACGTCAAGGCCTACTGGCCGCTGCTGCTGTTCTTCATCTGCACGACGGGCTATGTTGTGCTCTGCCGGCACCTCGTGCCACGCTTCCCGATCTGGTTCGTCATCCTCTACGGTTACCTGTGGACGCCGCTGGAATCGTACATCAATGCGCGGATGATCGGCCTCACGGGGCAGTTCGTCGGCTTCCCGATGATCCGGGAGGCGACGTTCATCTTCAGCGGCTACAAGGGCGTGGACATCTGGTTCGCGCCCATCCCGCTCGGGAACTACGGCGCGACCGCGCAGAAGTTCCGCGAGGTGGAGTTGACCGGCACGAAGCTCACCAGCGTGGTGAAGGCCGAGGCCCTCATGTTCCCCATCATGATGGCCTGCAGCTTCATCTTCTGGAGCTTCGTCTGGCGGCTGAACCCGATCCCTTCGGTCGCCTACCCGTACACGCAGAAGTTCTGGGACTTCCAGGCCCTGCAGCAGTGGCTGTGGTACTCGGCAACGACCGAGGGCGGGAGCACGGAGATGTTCCAGCGCGCGATCAAGCCGCTCGTGATCGCCGGGGGTCTGGGCTTCGGCCTGGGAGCCTACGGAATCCTCACGCGGGTCGGCTGGCCGGTCATGCTGATCTATGGGTTCATCCGCGGAATCGGCACCTTCCCTCATGTCGTGATTCCGCAACTCGGCGGCGCCCTGCTCGGCCGCTACTACTTCGCCAAGCGCTTCGGCCAGAACGAGTGGCGCCGCTACACGCCTGTCCTGGCCGCCGGCTTCTCCTGCGGCACCGGCCTCGTGGGCATGCTCGCGATCGCGTTTGCGCTCGTCAGCCAGTCCGTCTCGCAAATGCCGTTCTGACGGCCGCCTCGCCTCCGATCCCCTTGGACAGGAGTTTGTCCATGCTACGCTGTGAACTCGGTTGCTTCAACCGGCCGTGGAACCAGTTCGAGCTGTCGGACTTCCTGGCGGCCACCAAGGCCGCGGGGTACGCGCTGGCGGGGTTCATGCGGCAGAAGGGCGAGGCGACGCTCGACGAGGGCTCCCCTCCGGGGCGTGCCGCGGAGGTGAAGGCCGAGGTAGAGGCGGCCGGGCTGGCGCCCTCGACGCTCCTCGCAGGGATGCTGCTGGGTCAGCCCCTCGACGAGGCTGCCGCGCACTTCCGCCGGATCATCGACGTCGCGGCGGAGGCGGGTTGCCGGTTCGTCCTCACCTGCGGCACCGACAACGAGGACCATCGCCAGTCCTACATCGACATCATCCGCGCGACGGCCGACTACGCCTCCGAACAGGGCGTTATGCTGACCCTCAAGCCTCACGGGGGGATCAGCGCCACCTCCCGCGAGCTGGCGGCGATCCACGACGAGATCAGCCACCCGAACTTCGGCATCTACTACGACCCAGGGAACGTGCACTACTACACCGGCGAGTCGGCCGCCGAGGACGTGAAGCGGCTGGGGAACCGCGCGGTCGCGATGTGCATCAAAGACAATGTGGGTGGGCGGCACGGGGACGTCGCCATCGAGCCGGGGACGGGCGAGGTGGACTTCGATGCGGTCTTCGGTACGCTGTTTGAGAACGGCTTCACCGGGCCGTGTCTCGTCGAATGCCTCGGCGGGAAGACGGTGGCGGAGATCGACGAGAGCGCGAAGCGGACGTTCGACCTGCTGACGAGGCATATGGGGAACTGAGGGACACCATCCCGATTCGCAAACGAGGCGAATGGGAATTGCGGGACACGATCCCAGTTCGCAAACGACGCGAATTGGGTCATGTCCCGCAATTCCCGGAGGTGCAGGAAGCCAGCCGCCGACCACGAATGTTCTGTGAGGTGTGGGAGGGGCTTCAGCCCCGATGCCGTCACGAGGGTATCCCCATGCGAATACTGGCTTGCCTGTGCGTGCTAGCCGTCATCCTACTCGCCGGTTGCGGGGGCGATGTGGACCGCGCGCATCCCGCGCAGTCGCAGGCGCCGCCGAACCCGTCCGTGTCGCTGGCGACCGAGAGCGTCGAGGTCACGCAGGCCGAGTACCGCGGCTGGCAGGGCCTGCGGATGAGCAACGGGCTGGTGGTCCTGATCGCGGTGCCGGACATCGGCGGCCGGGTGATGGAGTACAAGCTGAACGGCCATCCGTTCCTGTGGACCAACCCCGAGGAGTATGGCCGCACGTACCCGCCGCCGAGCACGGAGTCCGAGCGCGTGTGGCACAACTTCGGCGGGTACAAGGTCTGGCCGGCGCCGCAGAGCGAGTGGGGCGGGCCCGGCGACCCCGTCGGCTCGCAGCTCGACGGCGGGAAGTGGACGGCCGAGATCGTGAAGTCGAACGGCCAGGTGGGTGAGATCAAGCTCACCAGCCCGCCCGACCCGAGTGTGACGGGCCTGCAGATCACGCGCCGCATTCGCCTGTTCTCGGGCGGCACGCGGGTCGAGGTTGCGGAGACCTTCAGCAACGTCTCGGACCACGACATCCGCTGGAGCGTGTGGGATGTGACTCAGGTGCCGGGCTCATTGTCCTCGAACTCGGCGGCGGACAAGGAGTCGCGCATCTACTTCCCGCTGAACCCGAACAGCAAGATGAAGGGCGGGTACGTCAAGCTCATCGACGACCCGGCGGGTGACAGTCAGTGGGAGGTCATCAAGGACCTCAACGTCATGCGCGTGAGCTACGGAGGGCAGACGGGCAAGATCGGCGCGGACTCATTCGGGGGGTGGATCGGGCACGTGGACGAGATCCACAACATGGCGTACATCAAGCGGTTCGACGTTGCGAAGCTGAACGAGTTCCCGGACCAGGGCTCGACCGTCGAGGTCTACACGAGCGGCACGCTGTCATACATGGAAGTCGAGGTCCTCTCCGAGCTGTTCAAGCTGAAGCCGGGCGAGAACCGGACCGTGACGCGCGACTGGTTCGCCGCCGCGATGCCCGGCCCGATGGTCGAGGTCGGCAAGGTCGCCTCAGTCAACGAGCCGCTGAAGCTGGCCGAGGCCGATGGGAAGCTTGCGCTGACCGGGACCTTCGGCGTCTTCGCCGAGGGCAAGGCGATCCTCTCCTCGGCGGACGAGCAGGGCAAGACGAAGGACGAGATTCTCACCTTCCCTGCGTCGCCGGTCGCGCCGCTGGCGATCAAGGAGCAGTTCGAGCGGCCCAAGAACGCGACGCAGCTCGTCCTGGACCTCAAGAACGCGAACGGGAGTCCGCTAGGGAGAATCGCGAGCGTGGAGCTGCCGAAGGCCGAGGCGCAGGTCGTGGCAACGAAGTAAGGCAACGAAAGGGGAAGATTCGAAGATTCGAAGAACGGCGAAGAAGGCAGGGGCCGGGTTCTCACGGCACAGCTACGGGCACGCCGGCGTCTGCCGATTCGTACGTCGCAAGGGCGGTCGCCAGGGTCTGGCGGCCGCTCTCGACCGTTACGTAGGGATCGCGGCCCTCGCGGATCGCGCCGAGCATGTCGGCGATGAGCAGCTTGTGCTCGGCGTAGCCGAAGGCCGCGGCGCCGGTCGCCGCTGTCTGGGCGGCCTCCGAGCCAATCTCCCGTATCCCCTCATCCTCGGGGCGCTCGTCGCGGAACTGCCACTGCACCATCCTCTCCCCCACCATCACCGCGGTCCCGTTCTCGCCGTTCAGCTCGATGCGGATGTCGGTGCCCGGGTACATGGCCGTCGTCGCGCGGAGGAAGCCCTGGGCGCCGCAGGCGAAGTCCAGCTTCGCGGTACAGGTGTCCTCGAGGTCCACCTCAGGGTGGATGAGGTTGGTCATCCAGGCCTGCACGTGCGAGACCGGACCGGCGAGGTGCAGCAGCAGATCGAGGTAGTGGAAGGCGTGCTGGATGGTGACACCCGCGCCCTCATCGCGCCGGCTGCGCCAGGCGTCGGAGAGGTAGTACGCAGTCGGCCGGTGCCACTTCATGTAGGCATCCGCGGCGAGCAGTCGGCCGAAGCGCCCGGCCTCGACCGCCGCCTTCATCGCGCGGATCGCGGTGCGGAAGCGCACCTGCAGGCTGACCGCGAGGCGAACACCCGCCGCCCGGCAGGCCGCGGTCATGCGGTCGGTCTTCTCCAGCGTCATCTCCGGCGGCTTCTCGACGATGACGTGCTTCCCATGCTCCGCCGCGCGGATGACGTGCTCGGCATGATGCGCGTTCGGAGTCAGCACGCTGACAATGTGGACATCCGCGTGGGAGCAGACCTCCTCCGAAGTCGCCAGAGCCTCTCCCCCATACTTCCCGACGAACGCCTGCGCGCGCTCCGCGTTCATGTCGGTCGCGCAGATGACGCGGGCGTTCTCCAGGTCGCCGATCCCCCTGCCGTGGAAATCGGAGACCAGCCCGCAGCCGATGATGCCGAAGCCGAAGACGTCAGGCATTCCGTGCCTCCTTCGCTGCCCTGTCTACCGCAAGTCCTTGATTGCTGCGAAGGCGTCCTGCGCGCCCTTCGAGAGGAAGCCGGTATCGCCGCCGAACGCGAACAGCCGCGCGCCCTTCTGCTGCCACTCGATAGCTGCCTCGGGCGAGCCGACGTACAGCCCCGGCACGCAGTCATCCTTCGCGGCGCCGGTCGCGACGATGCGCTCGACCACGCTCTTCACGTCGGGGTGCGCGGGATTGCCGATCTGCCCGAGGGATCGCGAGAGGTCATACGGGCCGCAGAAGATCACGTCGAGGCCCGGAACCTGCGCGATGGCTTCCAGCTCATCAACCGCCTCGCGGTCCTCGATCTGGATCATGATGAGCGTCTCGCAGTCAGACTCGCGGAAGAACTCGATGTAGTCGCAGCTCCCGTAGTTCGCCGCGCGCGAGACCGCGTTGATTCCCCTGGCCCCTGGCGGGCCGAAAGTCATCGCGGCGACGGCGTCCGCCGCCTGCTGCGCCGACTTCACGTGCGGGACGAGGATGCCCTTGGCTCCGGCGTCCAGCACCTTCGACACGGTCGCAGGGCTGCCGTCCGGCGTGCGCACGAGGCCCGCCGCACCGCGCAGCTCGCAGGCGCGGAGGCAGTTCTCCACACTCTCCAGCGTCGCCGAGCCATGCTCCATGTCGAAGAGGAGGAAGTCGAACCCCGCGCCGGCGACGATCTCGGCGGCGTTCGGGTCGGGGATCATCATGAATGGTCCGAAGGCCGACTTCCCCTCGCGCAGCTTCTGCTTCACTGGGTTGGGGCCCATGGGTCACTCTCCATCGAGACAAGCTCGGGATGCCGGACAGGCAGGAATGCCTGTCCTCCTACTTTCCGGATTGGCTCACTGTGGGTTCGTCGGCGGTCCCAGGTTGGCCTCTGACGAGGATGTCGGCGAAGTGGGCGGGCACGTCGACCGCAGCGTCATCCTCCAGGCTCCATTGCACCCCCGTGTAGAGCCCCCGCCACTCGCCGGCGAGGCTCAGGCGGACCCTCCGCGGCTCGGGCGCACGGTTGAGGGCGACGAGGAAGGCGGGTTCGTCGCCGTCGAGCAACGCGTCGATGTGCACGGTGCCCGGCTGGTCCGGTGCGGCGTCGAGCGTCGGAGGGACGTTCGCTTCGCTCAGCAGGCGGCGGAGGAAGGCCGCGAGGTAGTCGCTTCCGCGGAGTGCGCCTTCGCCCAGGTTTGTGCCGCAGTAGATGACGCGCCCCGCCCCGACGCTCTTCGAGACGATGCACGCCTCCGTGCCATCGAACGACCCCTCGGTCGCGATCCCCTCGCCACCCAGTGCGGCGTAGCGATTCGCGCCCCATACGTACGTGCCATCGCGCAGCCGTATCGGGAAGAAGCGGCCGCCCTGCAACTCCGCCTCGCGAAGGGCCTTCTGCACATCGTCGGGGACGGAGCCCTCGAAGTCCTGTCGCTCGGCGAGGCGGAGGTGGTAGGAGGAAGTGCTGTCCACCTCATGCAGGCCCCAGCGCTCGGCGAGTCCGCAGCCGGGCATGCGCCGGCTGTGGCGGCCGGTTGTGCCGTTGTAGCCCCCGAGGTGCGCCTCGCAGAGGAGCGTGCCGCCCTCGCATACCCAGGTATCAAGCGCGTCGGCCTCAGGCTGAGTGAGGTAGTAGCATGAGGGCATGATGAGCACGCGCAGCCCCTGCAACTCGCTCGCCGCGAGCATGTCGTCGGAGAGGATTCGGTACCGGTAGCTGTTCCAGTACAACGCGTTCTGGTAGCCCTCGATGCTCTCGATGAGCGGCTGCAGGGAGTTGTGCGCGGCGAAGTGGAAGATCTCGTTCTTGCGGCTCTTCCACACGCCGACCTCCGCCGGGGCCGGGACTGCGCGCGTGAGCGAGGGCATGTAGGGCTTCAGAACTCGCCCGAACTCCCGGACCGCGTGCGTGACCGGGCGAGGGCTGCCGTCCGGCTTCACCACGCCCCATGCCGGGGCCTCGGCGCCCAGGACCTCCGGGCGGAACTGCCAGAAGAGGAAGCCCTTGATGCCCAGCCCGATCTGCGGCAGCCAGTCGGCCAGCAGATCGCTCAACCCCAGGCGCCGCTGGTGCATGGCGATGCTGCCGAAGTTCACGTGGCTCTCGACGTTGTAGCACACCTTGCCGCGCGCCGCCGAGACGACCTGGCTGATCGAGACCGGGCTGGCGTTCAGGCTCGCGGCGAACAGGTCGCAGTGTGGCGCGAGCGCGAAGTCGTCTACGCACGTCACAGAGCTGAAGCAGGTCATCACGTTCGGCACGACGTGCAGGTACGCGGCGTGATTCGGGTCGCGCTCGCGGGCGAGGTCCAGTCGCCACTTCGCTTCGGCAGTCATCACATCGAGGTGGAACTCCCGCCAGTCCACGAAGTCAGTAAGCCCCCCGCCGGTGTAGGGCAGCTCGGCCTGCTGCCACGTCTCGTAGCACCGACCCCAGACGGCGTTCAGCCGCTCCAAGTCCTCGTACTTCGCCTGCAGCCAACGCACGAACCCCGCCCGACAGTGAGGGCAGTAGCAGGTGAGCGTCTTGAGGTCGGGGACCCGCTGCTGGAAGGACTGCTCGGGCTCGTTCCACACGTCCCACGCGGACAGCGCAGGGTGGCTGCGGAAGTGGTCGAACACCTCCGCCATGAACCGCTGCCGCTCCTGCAACGCGCCCGGATGGCTGTAGCACGGCCCCGGATGGCCGCCGATGGACCGGTGCGAAACGGTGTACGGCTCGATGACCTGCCCGGAGGCGTTGATCTGCTTGGCATCCGGGTGCTTCTCGAACAACCACAGGGGGGACATGTCCAGCAGCGTGTTCAGCGTCACGCCGAGCCCATGCTCGTGCGCGAGGTCCATCAGCGCATCCAGGTCGTCGAAGTAGAACCGACCCTCGCCGCGATGCGACCAGCGCCACTGCACGAAGAGCTTGACCGCGTTGAACCCGAGGTCGCGCATGTACCGGAAGTCATCCTCCCAGCACTCGGGCTCCGGCGTCGGCGCGCGGTAGTACTGCGATCCGAAGAGGAAGGGGTAATCGCTCATGCCGCCCACTTCGGGCGGCTACGGCGCGGCACCTTCCGGGGGGAGAACAGCAAAAGGGACCGCAGCCTGGGGGGGTACCGCGGTCCCTTTGTGGTTTCGGCCAGGCGGGCCAGATCCGGCAGTCAGGAGACCTTGACGCTGGGCACGCTGGAGGCGAATTCCGCCTTGGCCGGTCCGTCCATGCTCAGGAGCGCCGCGCGATCCGCGCAGCAGCACCCTGAGATACACGCGCACAGCCCGGTCAGACCGATGAACAACAGGGGCACGACCCCGATTGCGATTGCGAGCGTCATCTCAGACCATCCTCCTGCTGTCGTTCGGTCCGTCCGTCTGTGCGCTTCTGGAGTGCGTCTTACCGCCTGCCCGCAACCGTTCCCCGCAAAATGGATGCGGCGAACGTGTAAACGGCTGTTGACACGAGCCGCCTCGGCGGGCCAAGATTGCAGGAGGTCTCGCCATGGACTGCATCAAGGGGGGCACTGGGATGCTGACAGCCTGCCTGACGTTCTGGCTTGTCGGTTGCACGCCATCAGCGTCGCGAGGCGCGGTCGTCGTCGAGGATGAGACGGACAAGGCCATCCTCGAGGCGTACCTGAAGCATGTCGAGTCCTCGGCGCGCTACTGCACGCTCGAGCAGATGCAGAAGTTCGCCTCCCAGCCCGAGGACATCACGTGGCAAGGGTCGCTGTACATCCGCATGGCGCTCGTGGCGCACGAACTCACCGGCGATGGGAAGTACCTCGGCATGTTCGTTGAGCGCATGGACACGCTGTGCGCCTGCCTGACGACCGGCCCGGATGGGCTGCGCGGCTGGTTCGGCTTGCCCCTGGAGCTGTTCCGCGACCCCGCGCAACCCGACCGGAAGGTCGATTGCCAGCTCACCGACTTCGTGGTCGCCGGCCTCATGGCGGACTTCGCGCGGGCTGTCCGGGCGGATGACACGCTCCGCGAGGCCCACGGGTCGAAGGCCGATGAGTACGTGGCACTGGCGCAGGAACTCGTGGACAAGTGGGACGCGCGAGGAAACTACAAGGACCTGGGCGAGACCGGCGCGGTCTACATCACCGAAGCTGGCCTCAAGCCAACCAAGGGCCATCTCACGCAACCGAACAACAAGCATGCCAAGTACATCCGCGCGCTGCTGAGTCTCCACGCTGCAACGGGCAAGGACGAGTATGCTGCCAAGGCCATCAGGCTCGGCACGCGCTTCAAGCGTACGCTCTCCCTTATCGACGACCGCTACGCCTGGAACTACTGGAACCCCGCCGGCGCGTGGGACATCAACCCCGAGGACCCCGCCCAGTGGAAGCACTGGATCGGCGCCGAACATCGCAGCGGCTACTACAGCCTCTCCGTCTCCGGTGCGATCCTCCTCTTTGAGCATGGTCTGGTCTTCGACCGCGCCGACATCGACCGCTTCGTACGCACCCAGACGCAGGTCTGCTGGAACGGTGACGCGCAGAACCCCTCCTGGTTCCGCACCGACGGCAAGCCCGCCGACCCGGGCCACGAGTACGTCTGCCTGCTGCTCGCGCCCTTCGACCCGCGCCTCCACGACCTCGCCTTCGGCGCCCGCGCCCAGGCCGCCCGCCTCGCCGCCAAAGACCACCCCTGGCAAGGCGGCCCCGTGGCCATGGAGTGGCTCGAGCTGAAGTACGTCACCTGCCCCCGGTGGCAGAGCGGCGAGCCCTCCGAAACCGACACGATGAAGCCCTTCCTCGCCAAGCCCGAGAACCGTGCGCTCGTCAACAGCCTCGCCTTCACCGTCGAAGGCACCGGCTACCAGGCGCCCCTGACGCCCGCAGACATGAACCCGATGCCGGGGAAGTAGAGGGAGCTACGCGGAGGCGAGGGCGCGGAGCAACGGAAACAGGGGACAGTCCTCGTCTCGTCTCGCGGCTGCGAGACGAGACGGGACAGTCCCGACGGCGATGGCGCTCTCGGCGCCGCCTCGCGTGTCGGGGAACACGTTCGGCGCGGGCTGAGGGTTTCCTTGTGGGCAGCGCAATGGCCGCAGGCTGGGAAGCCTGCGCCACGAGCACTCAGATGGGTAGCTACCCGGCCTCCTCCCGCTCCTCATATTGGCGCTTGAGGGAATCGACGACGGAGGCGTCGGCGAGGGTCGTGGTGTCGCCGAGGACGCGGCCTTCGGCGATGTCGCGCAGGAGGCGGCGCATGATCTTGCCGCTGCGGGTTTTCGGGAGGTCGCCGGAGAAGATGACTCGCTGCGGGCGGGCGATGGCGCCGATCTTCCGGGCGACGTGCTCGCGGAGCTCGCCCTCCAGGTCCAAGGAGGGCAGCGTGCCAGCCTTGAGGGTCACGAAGGCCACGATCGCGGCGCCCTTGATCTCGTCATGGGCGCCCACGCAGGCGGCCTCGGCGACGCTCTGGTGATCGACGAGCGCGCTCTCGACCTCCATCGTCCCGATGCGGTGCCCCGCGACGTTGAGCACGTCATCCACGCGGCCCAGGAGCGTGTAGTAGCCATCCTGGTCGCGCTTGGCGCCGTCGCTGGTGAAGTAGAGGCCGGGCCACTTGGACCAGTACTGCTGGACGAAGCGCTCGGGGTCGCCGTAGATGCCGCGCAGCATGCCCGGCCACGGGCGGGTGAGGGCGAGGTAGCCGCCGCCCTTCCCGATCGGCTGTCCGTCCTCGGTGAGGATAGCGGCCTCGACTCCGGGTATGGGCACACCCGCCGAGCCCGGCTTCATGTCGTGAATGCCCGGCAGGGTCGTGATGAGTAGGTGCCCCGTCTCGGTCTGCCACCATGTATCGACGACCGGACACCGGCCGCCGCCGATCGTCTCGTAGTACCACATCCAGGCTTCCGGGTTGATCGGCTCGCCGACGGTGCCGAGCAGCCGGAGGGATGACAGGTCGTGCTGCTGCGGGAACTGCTTGCCCCACTTCATGAAGGCGCGGATCGCCGTCGGCGCGGTGTAGAAGATGGTGACGCCGAAGTCCTCGACGATCTGCCAGAACCGGTCGCGGTCGGGCCAGTCGGGAGCGCCCTCATACATGACGATCGTCGCGCCGGCGGCGAGCGGACCGTACACGACATAGGAGTGCCCGGTCACCCACCCGATGTCCGCGGTGCACCAGAAGACGTCGGTCGGGCGGAGATCGAAGACCATCTTCGTCGTGGCGAGGCAACCGGTGAGGTAGCCGCCCGTCGTATGGATGATCCCCTTGGGCTTGCCGGTGGTGCCCGAAGTGTACAGCGTGTAGAGCATGTCCTCGGAGTCCATTGGCTCGGGCTCACAGTACGGTTCGGCGTCCTGCATGGCGCGATGCCACCAGTGGTCGCGACCCTCGACGACCCGCAGCGGGAAGCTGCCGCGTTGCACCATGAACACGTGACGGATCGTGGGCGTGGTGCGAAGGGCGTAGTCGGCGTCGTGCTTCAGCGGGATGATCGTCCCGCGCCGGTAGCCGCCATCGGCGGTGATGAGCGCCGTGGCCTGCGCGTCGTTGATACGGTCGGCCAGGGCCTCAGCGCTGAAGCCGCCGAAGACCACCGAGTGCACGGCGCCGATCCGGGCGCACGCCAGCATGGCGATGACGAGTTCGGGGATCATCGGCATGTAGATCGCCACGCGGTCGCCCTTCCCGATTCCCCGGGCCTTCAGTGCGTTGGCGAACCGGTTCACCTCGCGGTACAGGTCCCAGTAGGTGAGGGTCCGGCGGTCGCCCGGCTCGCCCTCCCAGACGATGGCCGCCTTGTTGCGGAGTCCGTTGAACACGTGCCGATCGACGCAGTTGTAGCACGCGTTGAGCGTGCCGCCCACGAACCACTTGGCGTAGGGCGGCTCCCACTCCAGCACTTCGCTCCACGGCTCGAACCAGTGGAGCTGACGGGCCCAGTCGGCCCAGTACCCCTCCGGGTCGGCCGCGGCGCGTGCGTAGATCTCGGGGTCAGCGTACTGCGCCTGCGCGCGGAAGTCGGCGGACGGCTTCAGCACACGCCCTTCGGTCAACAGCTCGGCGATCTCGCCGCGGTGACTGGTCTCGCTCATGGTAACCCTCCGCCTGACTGGGCCCCTCGGCGGGAGCACCCGCCTGCACGCTCCCGCCCGGGCTACAGTAATACAGTATCTGAATTCTCGTTAGTTCCCCAGAACGACCTGGGGGACCTTCCTGCTCCCGGCGATGCGTCCGGCATTCGCGCGGGGCGCCTCCACCTGCAGCGTCTGCCTGCCCCAGGGCGAGCGTGACGGGAGCCGGACTACGAGGGCTGAGTCGTCGCCGGCGCCTTGCGTTTCGGGATGGCGAGCAGGAGGTTGTCGCGCGGGTCGATGTCGATGTCCCGAGGCTCGTCGCGGGTCACGAAGCGGAACTCGTTGTGGGCCCCGGTGAGCTTGCCGGTGTCGAGGGTCTTGCCGGAGGGTGTGACCACCTGTAGATCGATCGGCATCCGGTAGGGCGGATCGCTCTGTTGGTCGAGGGTGATGACGGTCTCCCACTCGCCGCTACCCAGTGACTGCGTACGCCAGTCGTAGACCAACACGATGGTCCCGGTGCGTTCGAGCCACTCGTCGAAGAACCAGTCGAGCTTCTGCTTGGAGCGCTTCTCCGCCTCGGCCTCGAACTGGGCGATCGTGCCGAGACCGTAGCGGCGATCGTCGAGGAAGCCCTTCAGTGTCGCGTAGAAGGCCTCGTCGCCGATCACCTGCCGGAGCATGTGCAGCACGTAGGCGCCCTTCGAGTAGACGACGCCCATGTAGGAGCCCTGTTGGTTGAAGGGGTCGGTGTCGATGATCGCCTCTTCGGGCGGGTTCTGGTTCAGGAAGTGGTACTGCTGCTTGGCGTCCCAGAGCGCGCGGCGGAAGGCCTTCTCGCCGAGGGTATGCTCGACGTACACGATGCTCGAGTACTCGGCGAAGCCCTCCGCCAACCAGCCCGCGCCCGGGCCCTGCGGCATGACCAGGTTCCCCCACCACTGGTGCGCGATCTCGTGGGCAATCACCGCATCGAACAGCTTGGTGATGCGGCTGTTCTTCTGGAACAGAATCTCCCCGAGCAGCACCATCGACGTCGGGCTGTACCCGCCGGGGAAGAAGGGGATCTCGGCAATCGCCAACTTGTCGTAGGGGAACTTGCCGTACAGCCTCTCGAACAACTCGACCGACCGCTTCGCGACGGCCAGGACGTGCTCGGCGCGCGCCGCGTCCTTCTTCCAGAGCAGCACGGTGATCGGCACGTCGCCCGCCTTGCCCTCGAGCTTCTGCCAGGGACCGGCGGCGATGGCGACGCCCATCGCGTTCTGCTTGCACTCCCACTCGTAGGTGGTGCCGCCATCGGCCGCCGGTTTCTCCGACTTGAGCACGCCCGGACCAAGTGCGAACTGCCCCTTCGGCACCGTGATGCGCACCGTGACGGGGCTGCGGAACTCCAGGTAGCCGATCGCCGGGCACCAGCGGGACTCAGGCCGCAGGTAGCTGCCCTCGGTGCTGAGCACATCTCCGGCCGGCAGTAGGCGCTCCTTGCCGAAGCCCTTGTAGCGGATGGTCACCTCCGAATCGCGCCGCGAGTCCACAGGGCCCTTCGGGCTGACGGTGATCCACTCACCCTCGCGTTTCCGGTCGGCGGGCTTGCCGGCCACGGTCAGCTTCTGGATGGTGCACTCCGGGCTGAGGGCGAGGTCGAACTCCCGCACCTTCGCCCGCTTGGCGCGGATCGAGAAGCGGGCCTCGGCGGTCAGGGCGTGCTTCTTGGGGTCGAGCGTCACGTCGATGGCGTACCCCGTGATCCGGACCTGGCTCTCTCGCCGCTGGGGATGCCCCGCGGGGGTCGCGGCGCCGCCCGCCGCTCCGCCCCCTCCCCCACCTCCTCCGCTCGGGGCCACGGTGCCGGTGCCCTGGTCCGCACGGCGCTTGGCCTCTTCGCGGGCCTTGGCGACCTTCTCGAGTTCCTCCTTGGGCGCCTTGTTCTTGGGGTCGAGCTCCTGGGCGCGCTTGAACTCCTGCTCGGCCTCATCGGTCTTGCCGCGCTGCATTAGCTCCTTGCCGCGCTCGACCGCCTGCTTGGCCTCCTGCTTCCTCTGTACGACCACCGCGTTGTAGGCGCCGAGCCCGAGCGCCACACACACCACGAGAAGCAGCAGCCCGACCTGCCACCCGCGCCCGCGGCGGTCGCCGGTCGGCCGGGAGAGCAAGCGGATCACGTAGCCGATGGCCACGATGGCCACAATCGCGAAGACGAAGGTCAGTGCAGGCATGGATCGTAGGGTTACGCCGCCGAGCCTCGACCTTAGATTGGCTGTCCGTGGGCAGAATGCCTGCACCGGCCGGCAGGAACAAACCTCGCGGACGGCGTAAGAGTCTATCGATTCGGCGTGCGGGAGGTGGGCGATGGCCGGGAACGACTCCCCCAGTGTCACCCGACGGGCGTGGACGCGCATGGTACTGTGGGGCGCGGTCGGGCTGTCGCTGCTGCCCTCGTGCCGTAGGGCCGCGGGCGGCCCGCGGTCGCCCGCGCAGAACTGGGCGGAGCTGGGGCGCGTGTGGCGAGAGATGGGGTCGTACGTGAGTCGCGGCAAGGTGGACCTGCGGCGGCGGAGAGGGCTGAAGCGCCTGAAGGACGACATGGGGGGCGCACTCGACGCTGTGTCGGCCTCGCCGGAACTGAGAGTCGCGTTCGAGGGCCGGTGGGAGTGCATCGACTTGCCCTACGCGATGGAGGAGGCCTTCAGGCGCGATCACATGACGTGCTACGATATGGCTCTGACACCGGCAATGAGGTCGGGGCCCGAGATCGAGGCGCAGGTCGAGCAGTTGAAGGCCCTGGAGGCTGAGGGCAAGCTGACGACTGAGGCGGCACGCAAGGCCGCTGCGGCGTTGGCGCTCCAGGCGGAGTACCTGGCGCAAGGCGCCCTGGCGGGCACCCCCGGTGCGGCGCACATCAAGCCCGGTGCGGGGGCCCAGAAGGCTGGGGAGCAGCTCGTCGAGATGACGGTGGACCGACCCGGGATGCTTGGGGGAGTGCCCCCGAGCGCCGGGACGACGGAGCGGGGCAAGGAGGGTGCGCGGTGAGCCGGTGGGAGGACATGCCGTTCGCGCGTCGCGCCTGGCTGAAGATGGCGCTGTGGGGTGCGGCGGGACTGTCGCTACTGCCGTCTCGTTGGCTGGCCAGCTCGTCCTCGGGGGCGGACGAGGGCGGCGCGTCTGAGGGGAGGGCCGACGCACACGCGCCGCTTCTGGCGCGTTGGGCGGAGCTGGGCCGCGTGTGGCGGGACTGGAGCGCGGCGGCCAAGCCGGAGGCTCGGTTCACGGTCGTTCAGCAATGGGAGCGCCGGCGGGCGGAGCTCTGGAAGGAGACCGATGCGGCCCTTGGGGCCCTCCCGGCCTGGCCGGAGCTTCGGCTCCTCTTCGTAGAGCGGTCCTTGTGGATCGCTGACCACGAGATGAGCGACCGGTGGGCCGCCACCTGCTACGTCGTCGTCGGCCCGATGTACGAGGACGTTGGGCGGGCCATCTTCCGGCAGACGGGTGAGCTGGAGAAGCTTGTGGCCGAGGGGAAGCTCACGCGCAAGGCCGCCGAAGGCGCCGCGCACCGGCTGGCACTCCACGCTGAGTACAAGCTGCGGTCAGAGGAGGCCTGGGAGAAGGCGAACCCACCCGAGCGATTCGCCGAGGCTGAGGCGGCCGGCACCGACGATGTTGAGGCTCTCCTTGACTGGCGAGAAGTGAACCGGATCGAGAGGGCCTACAAGGCCGGTCGCCTGCCGACGGGTGCGGCTGCTGAGCTGGCAGGCCGACGGGTCGTCGAGCTGATTGCCGATGACCTCGGAATGCTCGCCGGGGAGCCGACCGAGGAGGAACTGCCGACGCCCAAGCCTGCCGACGACGCTGCGAAGGAGGGCGGATCGTGAATCGATGGGATGAGGTTCCGCTGACGCGGAAGGGTTGGCTGCGGATGGCGTTGTGGGGTGCGGCGGGGCTGTCGCTGCTGCCGGCGTCGCTGCTGGGCTGCAAGCGCAAGGTGCCGCCGCCGACGTGCTACGCCCCGCCGCCGCCGGACCCGAAGTCCGTGACGCTGGGCATGAACGCGAAGCCGGTGGAGGGCGACGGCGTGCTCGCGCGGTGGGCGGAACTCGGACGCATCTGGCGGGAGCTGAGCGCGCACTCGCGTGGGAAGTACGAGGGCAAAGAGGGCGAGAAGAAGCTCAAGGCCCTCGAAGCCGAGATGGCCAAGGCGCTGACCGCGCTGCCGGCGTGGACCGAGCTGCGGAGGCTGTTCGAGGAGCGCGCTGCGCACGTCTACCGCGAGCACTACTTCCTCGCGACGTGCTACAGGATGGCGCCCTGGAACCCGATGCAGGCGCAAGGCGATGTCGAGAAGCAGATGACCGCGCTGCAGAAGCTCATCGAGGAGGGGACGCTCACGAAGGAGGCCGCCGAGAAGGCGGCGCAGGCGGTGGCGGCGGACGCGGAGTACCTCACGCAGTTGCGCGCCATGTACGACGGCGGCGAGGCGGCGCGCGCCAAGTTCGAGCCCGTGCATGAGGCGTACCAGGCGGGCAAGCTCAAGCCGGGTGAGGGCGCTGAGCGCGCGGGTCGGCATGTCGTCGAACTCGAGGTGGACAAGCCCGGACTGCTGACCGACACGGAGGGGTAGGCCGTCGTTCCTGTCACCCATCACCCGTCACCTGTCACCTACCTTGTACTCGGTCATCTTCGAAGCCACCCAGGCCTGCAACCACGACTGCCTGCACTGCTACAATGTGTGGAAGTGCGGCCGCCCCTACCCCCAGGGGCAGCTGGACACGCCCGGCACGCTCAAGCTGATCGACCGCATCATCCGGCAGACGCGCCCGCGCATCTTCAGCTTCACGGGCGGCGAGCCGCTGCTGCGGCCCGATCTCCTGCAACTTATCGAGGCAGTCAGTCGTAGGGGAATCACGGTGAACCTGCTGACCAACGGGTCGCTGCTCACCGATCAACTGATCGAGAGCCTCGTGAGTGGGGGCGTGTCGCTGTTCGAGATACCGCTGCTCAGTGGGGATCGCGCGGAGCACAACCATCTGACGCGGTCGCACTCCTTCGACCGTGTCACGGAGGCCCTGGCGACGATCAAGCTGGCCGGTGCGCACGCGGTGAGTGTGTTTGTGGTCACAAAGCGCAACTGGGACCACCTGCACGACATGCTGCGAATCTCGTTCGCGCTGGGAGTCGATGGCGTGATGGTGAACCGCTTCAACCCCGGGGGCAGCGGCTTGCAGAACCTGGCTGAGTTGCTGCCCACGGTGGAGCAGACCGCGGAGGCGCTGCGGGTCGCGAACGACGCGGTCGAGGAGTTCAGCCTGCCGATCTCGGTATCGGTGCCGATCCCGCCCTGCCTGATCGACCTGAAGGCCTACAATCGGCTGAACTTCGGCTTCTGCGCTGCGGGCACCGACCGCGCTTACTACACGTTCGATCCCTTGGGCAACCTCCGCATGTGCAACCATAGCCCGACGATCCTCGGCAGCATCCTTGCAGGCAGTTTCCGGCGCTTCATCCGGGGGGAAGCGGCTCGTGCGTTCAACCGCGAGGTGCCTCCCGAATGCGCTGATTGCGCGAGGGTCGCCGAGTGTCGGGGGAACTGCAAGGCCGCGGCGGAGCAGGCCTGCGGCAGCCTGTGCGCGCTAGAGCCATTCGTCGCCGCCAACGAAACCCGCCGCACGCTGCCTCGTCAATCGTAGTGAGCATTGAGTATCGAGCACTGAGCATCAGCCGAGACGAGGACTCAGCGTGCGGGAGGAGTCGAGATGACCGTCATTGACCTCACGGAAAAGGCCGCACGTCTCATCGAGCAGATCGAGACCGTCATCGTGGGCAAGCGCCAGACGGTAAGGCTGACCGTGGCGGGCTTGCTGTGCGGGGGGCACATCCTGATCGAGGACATCCCCGGGGTCGGCAAGACGATGCTGGCCAAGTCCCTGGCGAGGGCGCTGGAGTGCGACTTCAAGCGCATCCAGTTCACGCCGGATCTGCTGCCGGCCGACGTGCTGGGGGTCTCGATCTACAACCAGGCAACCGGGCAGTTCGAGTTCCGCGAGGGCCCGATCTTCGCGAACGTGGTGCTGGCGGATGAGATCAACCGCGCGACACCCAAGTCGCAGTCGGCGCTGCTGGAGGCGATGGAGGAGTTCCAGGTGACGGCCGACGGCCGCACGCGGGAGCTGCCGCGGCCCTTCTTCGTGATCGCCACCGAGAACCCGATCGAGTACGAGGGCACGTACTCCCTGCCCGAGGCGCAGCTCGACCGCTTCCTCATGCGCGTCTCGCTGGGCTACCCGAGCCCGGCGGATGAGGTGGACATCCTGACCCGCCAGGTCAAGGAGCACCCGATCCACCGGGTGACGCCGGTGCTGAGCCAGGACGACGTTGTCGAGCTCCAGGACGCCGTACGCGACGTGGTGATCGACGACACGCTGAAGGAGTACGCGGTGCAACTCGTCGATCGCACGCGCTCGCACCCGGCGGTGCAGCTCGGCGCCAGCCCGCGCGGGTCGCTCGCGCTGATGCGCTGCGGGCAGGCCCTGGCCGCGATCGCCGGCCGCACCTACGTGATTCCCGAAGACATCCAGAGCGTGGCGCACGCCGTGCTGGGCCACCGGATCATCGTGAAGCCCGAGCAGCGTATTCGGGGCCTCGGGCCGGAGCACGTCGTCGGGGACATCCTCCGTTCGGTGGATGTGCCGATCCTGGCGGAGTCTGCGTAGACGGCAGTCCGCAACTTGGCAAGTTCGCAAGTGCCTCAGGGACGTCGCGCCATGGAGACCACCGTCGGCCAACTGAAGATCGGCAAGAGCCTGGCGCTTCTGATCGGGGCGTTCTTCATCCTCGTCGTGGCTGTGCTGCTCCACGTGGAGTACCTCTACTACATGGCGCTGGCCCTGGGCGTCACGCCGATCGTCGCGTACGTGACGGGACGGCTGACGCTGCGCGCGGTCACGGCGCAGCGCGAGTGCCCGGCGGTCGCGAAGGCCGGCGAGCGGGTGCCGATGCGGCTCACGCTGACGAACACGGCGCCGGCGCGCACGGGCTTGATGGTCGTCCGCGACCACCTGCCCTCGGGGTTGCAGGCGGAGGGCGCCACCGAGCGATACGTGATGGACATCGCGCCGGGCGAGACCGTGGCGGTGCACTACCCGCTCCTGGCGCGCCGCCGCGGCGTGTACTACCTGGGCTACGTGGACCTCTCGTGCACGGACCCGCTCGGCCTGTTCAACTACGAGCAGGAGAAGACCGCCGAGGGCGTGCTCGTGGTGCACCCGCGGCCGATCTCCCTGCCTCGCGTACGCCCTCCGGCGGCCGGGATGCTCGTGACCCATCGCCTGCGGGCGCGAAAGCGCGGCGAGGGCACGGACTTCGCGGGGGTCCGCGAGTACACGCCCGGCGACGATCTGCGACGCATCCACTGGAAGGCCACCGCGCGGCGCGGCAAGCTCACGGTGGTGGAGTACGAGTCGGGTGAGGCGAACAATGTCGCGGTCGCGCTGGACCTCTCGCCGCACTACCACGCGGGTGAGGAGGATGAGCACACGCTGGAGTACGGCGTGACTCTGGCGGCGTCGATCGCGGCGCAATGCCTGCGGAGAGGTTCGGAGTTCTCGCTGGTCGCCGAGGGCCGCGACAGTCACTCACACCGCTCGCTGATCTCCGAGCAGGCTGAACCGACCGTGATGGACGCGCTGGCGCGCGTGCGCGCGAACGCGGGCGAGACATTCGCCCAGACGCTCACGGCCTTCGAGCCGTGGCTGCCGCCGGGGAGTGGCGTGGTGGTCATCAGCCCGGCGGTGGGCCCGGAGGCCGTGGCAGCGGCGCGGCGACTCGTGGCGCTGGGGCACGGGGTCTTGTGGGTGAGCCTGGTCGCGTCGAGCTTCGCCACGAACGGGCAGCGGCC
>Ga0194112_10000947_pt1 | contig 42734 bp, 33 predicted proteins | sample TA2MahC400mmetaG_FD_146191 | JGI IMG/M metagenome (GOLD analysis project Ga0194112, IMG submission 146191) | Freshwater microbial communities from Lake Tanganyika, Tanzania - TA2015016 Mahale Deep Cast 400m | ecosystem: Environmental > Aquatic > Freshwater > Lake | place: Tanzania: Lake... | reverse complement strand
GGGGGCAAGCAGCCGCATCGGCCAGGGAGGCCGAACTGATGGTCATTCTGGGGACAGACCACATCGGACGGGAGGGCGGCATCACCCTGACCAGGCAACAGTACCAGACACCCTGGGGGATCGTACACACAGACGACGCGGCCCTGGACGAGGTGTCAGAGGCATTGGGCGGGGATGAGGCCTTCAGAGAGGAACTCCATCACCGCGGCGAACACTCCATCGAGGCAGCCCTGATTTGGCTACACCATCTGGTCGGAGAGAGGACCTTCAGGATACTCCCGGTGCTCTGCGGCTCCTTCCGGTCGTTCATTGACGGCGGCGGGAGTCCCTCGAATGGTGCCTCCGTGTCAGCGGCCACTGCAGCCCTGAGGAGGATTGCCTCACGGCGGCGCACGCTGGTGGTAGCGGCAGCCGACCTGGCTCATGTCGGCCCGGCATTCGGAGACCGCCTGCCCATAGACGTGGCCGGGCGGGCCAAACTGGCGGGGCAGGATCAGCGCTTGATGGGCTCCCTCCTCCAGGGCAGCGCAGAGGCCTTCTTCGAGGAGATCAGGGCAGAAGGCGATCAGAGGAGGATCTGCGGGCTGCCGCCCATCTATATGGCCCTGTCGGTGCTGCCCCGTGTCAGTGGGGAGATCATCGATTATGCCCAGTGCCCGGCCAGCGATGACGGTGGCTCCCTGGTGTCCATCTGCGGCATGGTGTTCAGGTCAGATGCAGCCTGCCCTAGGGGCTGAACCCGTGCCATCTGACCACGGCCTCCATGGGGTCCCGGCTGGACCGGAACTGCGCCGCCGGGTTTGAGAGGTCCGGATAGCCCAGAGCCACACCGATGATAATCCGCTTGGACTGAGGTATGTTCAGCAGGCTGCGGATGACGTCGGGGTATGCCACCGCTGCAGCCAGGGCGCAGCTGCCCACGCCGTGGCGCCAGGCCGCCAGCATGAGGCTCTGGACGGATATGCCGATGTCCACCAGCGACCACTCGCCCAGCGAGGAGTCCATGTAGACCACCACCCCGTTGGGCGCGTCGAAGAAGCGGGACATGGACTGCCACCAACGTATCACCGCTTCCCTGTCCTCCTTGGCAATGCCCAGTTCCCGGAACAATCGCCGGCCATCCTCCTTCCCCCGCTCAAGGTAGCGTCCCGACAGCCGCGGCCACGGTATGTCCAGGCGGGGCTTCTCTCCGGCCTTCATCATGGCCATGACGGCGGTCTTGAAATCGCTCATCGCCTCGCCGCCCAGGACGGAGAACTCCCACGGCTGGGAGTTCTCCCAGGAAGGCGCCCGCAGGGCGGCCGCCACGATCTTCTCCAGTGTCTCCCGGGCCACCGGATCGGGTTTGAAGGCACGAATGCTTCTGCGTCCGTTGATGGCTTCGATGACGTCCATACGGGCCCTCCCGCTCTTGAGTCAGTCCGTTTCGGGCCGGCGCGCCGTGGCGATTGCGCCGAGGCGAGAACACTCTATCACGGCGGTTGGGACGCCGCAATCGGACAGGCGTCACCGGTGAAGGAAGACCGCAGCATAGTCAGTAAGGTTCAGTGGTCCTGAGTGGCCCACAGGTGGCCGGGCCACTAGGGCCATGGCCACCTGCGAGCAGGGAACAGCGGCATGCCGGGAGTTGTCAGGAAGCCGCCGCCTCCGGGACGCGTCCCGCGGGGGCTTCAGCCTCGCCGCGGTGCTCAGAAATGGGCAGCAGGCGGATGGCCAGCATGAAGACAATGATGGCCCAGGCGATGACCCCCGCTGAGACGGCGAACTCCATCCAGTGCGGGAAGTAGGTGTATCCGGGACGGATCTCCTGCCAGAGCAGGCTGACATTGAAGCGATTGAATATCAAACCGCCGATCACCAGCAGGGCTGTTCCGAACAGGCCGGCCCTGTTGTTCCTGATCTTGGGAATGGAGAACAGGACCATGGGCAGCACCACGCCTACGATGACCTCCGCCAGCCAGTAGACGTTCTGGGGATAGCTGTTGACGATCATGTCCAGCTGTCCGGCCGCCGCCAGATCAGCCAGCTTCATGATGAGGTAGATGCCCAGGAAGAAGGGGATGATCCTGCCCAGACCACTCAGAACGTCCAGTTTCACGGCGTGTCCGAAGGCCATGCCGCTGAGCGTGGACTCCAGGATGACCATGGCCGGTCCCACCGCCACTGCTGAGACGAAGAAGAGGGCGGGCAGTATGGGCGTATACCACAGGGGGTCCAGCGTGTAGGGCAGAAGGAGCAGCATCGATCCCAGGGAGTTCTGGTGCCCCGTGGAGATGACGATGCCGGCGATAATGAGCGGGATCTGGATCATGCCGATGAACCGCAGAGGGATCCTCCAGTGCAGCCTCTCGAAGAGCGCCGGACTCATCTCCAGAGCCAGAACCCCGGTATACAACATGACGCACCAGCCTACTTCGAACAAGGGGGAATGGATATTCCAGTTGATCATAATGTGCCAGATGTACCAGGGCTGTCCGAGATCAACCAGCAAGGCCAGAATGACGATGATATAGCCCAGGAAGGCAGTCAGAATGGCAGGTCTGACCACGGGATGGTACTTCTCGGCGTTGAAGATGTGGACCAGGGCCGCCAGGGTGAATCCGCCTGCCGCCAGGGCAACGCCGCAGTAGAGGTCAAAGCTGATCCACAACCCCCAGGCGCGTCCGTCGCTGAGGTTGCTCATGGCTCCCAACCCGTAGAGGTAGCGGATGATCATCACGGGGACACTGACCAGCGCCACTATGCTCAGGATCAAGGTGCCGTAGGGGAACGGGCGTTTCTGTTGCATCATTTGGCCACCCCTTCCTTCTTGCCGTGCTTGTCTCCCGTATGACTCAGCTTCTGCTTCCGTTTGGTGAGCCAGTAGAAACCAGCCATGAGCACAACCACTCCGCCGGCGTAGTAGGGCAGGGTGCGCATGGCGATATGCGGGTTCTCGGTGGGGGCTTCCTCGCCTAGGGCCGGGAAGCCCATCTCCTCAAAGGGCACCGGCAGGATGTAGAGCCATGACGTGCCTCCGGCCTCCTTCTCCCCATAGACGTGATCGACGTACTTGTCCGGCGAGGCGCTGATCCGGGCCCGGGCCTCGGTGATGAGGTCCTCCCGTTCCCCCAGTTGCAGGGCCCCGGTGGGACAGGCGGTGACGCAGGCCGGTTCCAAGCCGCCATCCAGACGCCCGGAGCAGAAGGTGCACTTGCGGATCCAGGGGAGCGGGTCATCCCACTCGAAGGTAGGTATGCCAAACGGGCAGGCGACCATGCAGTAGCGGCAGCCAAAGCAACGGCCGTCGTCGTAGACCACGGCCCCGGTGTCCTTGTCCCTCTTCAGAGCGCCCACAGGGCAGGCCCCTTCACAGGCCGGATGGAGGCAGTGCATGCACTGGGTCTTGGCGAAGGCCCAGTGGAACTTCCCGTTGTGGTCGACCTCCCGGAATCGCACGGTGGTGAAGGTGGTCGCCGACAGCCGGGGCGGGTTGTCATACCCTCCCTTGTTGGTAGTGTCTTCCGCCGGGTTCCGGTTCCAGCTCTTGCAGGCAACCTGGCAGGACCGGCAGCCGATGCACCTGTTGCCGTCATAGAGCACTCCCTTAGACATCTGCGGCCTCCTTCCCTGTCAGCTTCTCAACGTTGCAGAGGAAGGTCTTGTACTCCGGAATGGTGGTATTGGCATCGCCTATGCCGGGGGTAAGGATGTTGCCGCTATCACCCCGAACACGGCCCGAGTATCCCCAGTGCCAGAGCACGCCGATGTGATGAATGGTCTGACCGTCCACCCTGATGCCCTGGAAGCGCCGGGTGACCGCGGCCACGCACTCTATGCTTCCCCGCGCCGAGCTGACCCTGACTCTGTCCCCTGCCCGGATGCGGAGCTCCCCGGCAAGGTCCTCGCCCAGCTCGACGTACATCTCAGGGACAATCTCGCTCAGCCAGGGCAGATTGCGGGTCATGATCCCGGTCTGCCAGTGCTCGGTGCAGCGGTACGTGGTGCCCACGTAGGGGTACTGGGCCGCGTCTCCCCGGGCATTCATGAAGCTGCCGATGAAGGCCGCCGGATCGGTCTGCTGTGGGGACATGACGTTGCTGATGGGACTCTCCCAGGCCTCGTAGGCCTCGGGGATGGGCCCGTCCTTCAGTCCGTAGCCCCAGAGCTTGCCCACCCCCTCGGAGTTCATGATGAAGGGCAGGTTCTTCTTGGTATCGGCGGCCACATTGATGGGATCACCACCGCCGTCGATGACGTCACCGGCGGGGTCCCAGCCGGTGCCCGTCCAGCGGAGGACGGGGTGATCCGCGTCCCAGGGCGCGCCGTTGAGATCGACTGAGGCGCGATTGTAGATGATGCGGCGGTTCCGCGGCCAGCACCAGGACCAGTTGGGGTAGAGGCCCACCTCGTTCAGCGACGTATCCATGTTGTTGCGCTTCCTGGCCTTGTTGATGGACTCGATGGCCGCCGTGCCAGCGTTCTTCTGCACCACCGTGATCAGCTCGGGGTAGTCCGCCTTGTCCTTGGCTGAGGCCGTGGTGTACTGGTTGCAGAACAGCCAGTTGCCGGACGAGGTCTTCCCGTTGCTCTGCAGATCGCCGAACCAGTCGATCAGCTCTCCCGCCTGGTAGGTCCTTGCCCCCACGGTGATGGTCTCCAGTGCATAGCCGTTGATCTCCCTGGCCACGAGGTCCGGGTCCACCTCGTCGCCGTAGGGCCAGTCAAGCTTGAGGATGGGGTCTGGGTAGGCTCCTCCCTCTTCCTCATAGAGTTCCTGGATCTTCTTCATCAGGCGGCTCATGATGTCCAGGTCGGGCGCAGCTTCGCCCGGGGGCAGGACCGCCCTGTAGCGCCACTGCACCCAGCGGCCGCTGTTGGACACGCTGCCCTGTTTCTCGAAGGAGGCAGCCGCGGGCAGGACGAAGACCTCCGTATCGATGTCGCCGCGGTCAACGCCCGGCCTCTTCCAGAACTCGGCGGTCTCATTCATCCAGACGTCGCTGACCACCAGCCACTTCAGCTTGCCCAGGGCCTCACGGGCCCCGTTGGAGTTGGGTCCACCAGACGCCGGGTTCTGTCCCCAGACCCACAGGCCGTCGATCTTGCCGTTGCCCATGGCTTCGATCAGGCCCAGGTGAGTGTAGTTGACGCCGCTGGCCTTCCCCTTGGGCAGGTAGCCGTAGCTCACCACCGGGTCGGCCCCGGGCCACCAGGCCTTGAGCATGCTGGCCACGTATTTGGGGGTGTGCTGCCACCAGTTGACGGGGTTGTCCGCGGCCAGCTCCGATGGCGGCAGGGTCGGGGCAGGGGTTATCCTGCCCAGGTAGCCTGCCAGCGTAGCGTCCGTATCGCCATCGTTGGGCACCTTGATGTAGCCGGGGAGTATGTGGCTGAGCAGGCCCATGTCCGTGGAGCCCTGGACATTGGAGGTGCCGCGCAGCGCGTTGATGCCGCCGCCGGCAAGACCCATGTTGGCCAGCAGGAGCTGGACAATGGAGTAGGCCCTTATGTTCTGCGTGCCGTAGGTGTGCTGAGTGGCGCCCATGGCGTACATGATGGTCCCGGCCTTGCCCCGGGCGCCGGTCTTGGCGTACTCGGCATAGACCTCACGCAGGTTGTCCACGGGGACTCCGGTGATGCGGGAGACCTTCTCTTCATCGTAGCGGCGGTACTGCTTCCAGAGGAGCTTGAGGACGCACCGATCGTGGAGCTCCGCCCAAGCCGCCTCATCATCAGCCCCTCTGTTGGTCCAGCCTTCCCAGTTCGGCGTGAGCAGCTTGGCCTCGGCGGTAGCACTGGCCATATCGGCGTACTTCCAGGTGGCCGGGGCATACTTGTTGTCCGCCCACCCGCTGAAGAAGCCGGGGGCGGGGTCCTCTCCGGGCAGCTTGATGCCGCTGTTGACGATGTATGCCACGTTGGTGTACTGCTGCACGTACTCGATGTTGTAGTTGCCGGGATGGAGCCTCATGTCCTTCAACAGGTAGTTGATCATCCCCCCCATGAAGGCGATGTCGGTGCCGGACCTCATCCGGACGAATATGTCAGCCTTGGAGGAGGTGCGGCTGAAGCGGGGGTCAACGTGGATCAGCTTCGCCGGGTTGTCCGGCCGCTCCATGGCCGCGGTGACCCACTTGAAGGATATGGGGTGGTTCTCTGCCGCGTTGGACCCGATGATCAGGATACAGTCGGCATTCCTGATGTCGATCCAGTGGTTGGTCATTGCCCCTCTGCCGAACGACTCTGCCAGAGCCGCAACTGTGGAGGAATGTCACAACCTGGCGCAGTGTTCGACGTAGGTCAGGCCAAGGGCCCGGTCCATCTTGGACAGGAGGTAGCACTCCTCGTTGTCCAGTTCTCCCCCACCGAAAGAACCCATTCTGTCCAACCGGTTGACCCTCTTGCCGTTCTCATCGGTCTCCAGGAAGGCCGCGTCGCGGGTCTCCTTGACCCGGCGGGCGATCATGTCCAGTATCTGGTCCCAGTCGTACTCCTGATCGTCCCAATCATCGGCCCCGGCCTGCCGGTGGAGAATCCGGGTGAGCCTCTCGGAGTTGACCTCCCCCTCCACTTCGTGGATCTGATACATGGCCATGCCCTTGGGGCAGAGGGAGCCCTGGTTTATGGGGTGATCGGGGTCGCCCTCTATCTTGATGCCCCCTTCACCGTTCTCCCCCCAGACGGTGACAATGGCCCCGCAGCCGACGGAGCAGTAGCAGCAGATAGTCTGCGTTTCGCTGGCCCTCAGCGGCAGCGGGAAGTTCTTGACCGCCAGCGCCGGCGTGTCAGGCATGGCACCGAAGGCCACCGCACCGGCCAGACCAGCTCCAGACAGCCTAAGGAAGTCCCTACGGTTCAAGTCCACAGGCCGTTTCCTCCTTTCTACCAGGCCGAGGACCAGTCGCTCCCAAAACAGAGAGGGCAGGCTGCATTCGCTGCCTTGCCCCCTCAGGATTCTCTGGCCTCCGGCTATGGATCACTTGGCCTAATGACCTGCCACCGAACTCTCCTCCCCTTCGCCTCTCACAAACAGGATCAAAGATAGCACAGGGCCAGTAAGCCATCTTGCGCCATAATGCCTGTTCCCGTTGCCGAAATGTCGCGCACCAGCAGGGGGCAGTAGGCATTTATGCCTACCCGTCCGCATGATCCACTCTGCCTGGCCGGGGATGAGGTCATGAGACAGGGTCGGTGCTTTGCCGCCTCTCCGGCAGTGTGCTAATCTGGTATTGCGGACAGGCCGGACATGGGAGGAATACCAGCCGAGAAGAAGTCAAGAGACGTGACCATGTTCTGCGGCAAGGGCGGGGTGGGCAAGACCACCTCAGCGGCGGCCACCGCCTTGAACCGCGCCGCAGCCGGCAGGAAGACCCTGGTGGTCTCCACCGACTTCACGCCGTCCCTGAGGGACATCTTCGAGGTGAACTCTTCTGATAAGCCGGCCAGGGTGACCGACAACCTGTACCTGGATGAGATCAGCTACGGCGATGTCAAGGCGCAATGGGAGAAGAAGTTCGGCCCCCAGATGTACGACGTGTTCTCCACCTTCGTTGACATCGACTACGGCGAGTTCACCAGCTTCGTGGCCACCATCCTTCCCGGCATCAGAGACGAGTTCATGGTGGACTACATCAGGGAGCTCAGTGAATCCGGCAGGTTCGAGAGCATAGTCTGGGATACCGCTCCGGCAGGGCAGACCCTGGGGCTGCTGAGGATGCCCTCCCTGATGAATCACCATCTGAAGCCGGCAGCCAGGATCTACTCATCGCTCAAAGCAACGCCGAACATGAAGCGCTCGGTCCTGGGGGTGATCAGGGAGTGGCAGGAACTCTCTGACAGAGACATGGAGTTCCTGAGGAGCAGGGTGGAGTTCAGTATCGTCACCATAGCCGAAGCCCTGGCGGTGCGCCAGCTGGATGACCTCTTCAGTGAGTTCAACGGTTACGGACTGACCATGGACAGACTGATCGTCAATCAGGTGGTGGAGAAGGCTGACTCGTCGTTCCTGGAGACCAAGGCCCGGATGCAGCAGGGCTACCTGGCGGAACTGAAGGGGAGATATGGACTGAACTCCTGCATCTTGCCCCTTCTCCCCTATGAAGTGAAGGGCATCGAGAGGATCAGAGAGGTCGAGAGACGGCTCTTCGGCCAGATTGACCAGCAGGCAGGCTAGTGCAGGGGGGTCTCATTTGATGAAGGCTTGTGGAGCAACGGAGGTGGGCACCTCTGAGCCCCGGCCTTGGCTCAACAAAATGACCTGCCAAGCAAAGGGGGGGAGCCTTGTGCTCCTAGCCTGCCTGCTGACATCCTCTCTAACTACAGTCGCGTCCTCCTGAGTCGCCCGGAAATCCCCTCGCTATCTCAATTGCCACAGAAGCACATCCTCAGGCCGGCAGCGCGCCACGGCGCACAATCACGCCGGAGCATGGAGCAGGCCTGTAGCTCCTATCCGGCAGCGCGAAAGAGGCACAAAGCAATGCCACCCCGGGCAGAGTTGTGAACGGCTCCGGCAGGACCACCAGGGTGATCCCCGCCAATCTGAGGAGGCCGCGCAGCGTCCTGGGGTTGCGTCTTCTTCTCATCTTCCCTATCCTCAAGTTCCCGGCTTGCCGTCGGGAACCAGCATTCCAGTTCATCCCAGACAGAGTCCCTTCAATTCAGTGCTTGGTCAACCAGGGATCACCGAATCCTTTGTTGATTCCGGCCTCACCGGTCTAGGACCAGGGGTTCATCATGCCCATGACCACAATGCACATGGATATGACCACAAAACCCCAAACCATGACTTCCGTCTTGCTCGGCATTGTCTCTGCCTCCTCCATCCCTCCGGGGGCGCCCAGCAACCGGGCAAGGGCAGGTCATCCTGCGCCTTGTACTTGCTGCCTCCTCAGTCTCGCTGTTGTGCTTCGAACGAATGAGGCGAATTCCATCCGCCAGGTCTGACTCTAGCGCCGGGCCCACTCCCCTTTGACCACAGCCAAGTACGCCGCGTTGAGCAGTAGCAGTATGGCGATGAAGAACGGGAATACCTTGGCCTGCGGCGAGGAGAATATGACCCACTCAGATATACCTGACATCGCGAAGAACAGGATCAATCCGGCCATCACGTTGAGCCATGACAGTAGCTGCGGCATCGTCTGACCTCCCCTCTACACAGTTTCGATTCGGACCACTTTCGTTACTTGTGCCCGCTCACATTGCTCCGAGGCGGGCCTGTCACCCACCTTCAGGCATACTTCATGCTCAATCGGGTCAACTTGCTCGGCTGAGCCTGGGCAGTGGTCTTGACGTTCTGCTTGATGCCGGCGAACCAGCCGGTTTCTACGGTCTGCTTGATCCCCGTGGCCACCAGGTTGATCTTCACCTGTCCGGTGAGCTCCTCCTTGGGCAGGTTCATGCCGAAGAAGATGGAGGCGGTGGGGTCAACATGCTTGGCGATGAGGGTTGCCGCCCTCTGCACCGATCCCAAGGTGAGGTCCGGCCCGCCGGTGAAGGTGAACAGAACACCCTTGGCACCATGGACATGCGTCTCCAGCAGGGGCTCGAAGATGACTTCCTCAGCGGCATGCTCGGCAGCATTGGGACCCTCGCCGCGCCCGGTGGTCATGATGGCAATCCCCGGGATGCTCATCACCTTCTTCACATCAGCCAGGTCGCAGTTGATCTCCCCGGGGATATTGATCAGCTCAGAGATGGCCGTGATACCCTCAGATACAACGCGATCCGCGGCAGCGAAGGCTTCCCGAACGGGCACATCATGGTCGCCCAGCCTGAGCAAGTGGTCATTGGGGACGATGATGGTGCTGTTCACCCGCTCGATGAGGCGGCGCAGACCACCGAGGGCCACCTCAGCCCTCTTGGCGCCTTCGAAAGAGAAGGGCGTGGTGACTACGGCGACGACGAGCGCCCCGGCCTCCCGGGCGATCTCGGCCACCACCGGAGCCGAACCGGTGCCGGTGCCCCCACCCATCCCCGCGGCGATGAAGACCAGGTCAGCGCCCCTGAGGACCTTCTGAAGGACCATCATGTTCTCTCTGGCGGCCATTTCTCCGACCTTGGCATCGCCGCCAGCCCCGAAGCCCTGGGTGAGATGCGACCCGATCTGGATGCTATGGTGAATGGAATTGACGCTGGAGGTCAGCTCGAGGGACTTGACGTCGGTGTTCATCACGACATACTCGACGCCCCGCACCTGGTAGTGCTGATGCATCATTCGCCGCACGGCATTGCAGCCACCGCCACCTACGCCTATGACTTTGATGCGGGCTACCACCCTACCAGCATCGCCCGCCCTCATTATCTCCATCTGTTCCATCTTTCAGCGTCTCCCCTCTTCGTAGTTTCGTCCTTCGGGCTACTGGCCTGGTACACGAACGAGACCGATATGGCTGGCTGCCGGACCGGACGTTGGACCGGCGGAACGATCATCGAGGTCCGCAGTCGGACCGATGCCGCCCTGCCGCCTCGACATCACTTCTCCTGCCGGCTGCGTCCCAGCACAAGGTAGACCGAGCTGCCGATGGCCAGAATGCCGCCAACGGCAACGATGATCTTGGCCCCGACGCTGCTGAACTGGTTCCAGTCCGATATGTCTGAGAGCACCTGGCTGAACACGCCGGACATAATCAGAGACAGCAGGAAGAATCCGACTATGACGTTGAACCAACCTAGTGCACGTGACATTGTGCCTCCCTCCTTCAGATCGCCTTCCGATTCCCGGCAGCCATCAGGCTACCATCTGGCGGCCTTGTTCAGCTTCTCTCCCAGACCGGAGAGCCACTTCCCCGCGGACGACGCGGTGCGTGACGGCGCGGACGCGGCATGCGTTGCGTGCGACGGTGCCGATGACACCGATGGGCCAGACCCCGATGATCTGATCCCGGTGGCAATCAGGGTTACCTTGGCCTTGCCCCGGAGCTCCTCACTAAGCGAAGCCAAGCCGAACTTGAAGTTACATTCAGGGTGAGCTTCGCGGGCCACCAGGGTGGCCGCTTCATTCACTTCGCCGAGACTGAGGTCGAGTCCACCGGAGAAGCTGACCAGGAGTCCCCTGGCTCCCTTCATGGTTACGTCCAGGAGGGGATTGGAGATGGCCTTCTCCGCAGCATCCATGGCGGGATGCGCCCCTTCACCAGTACCCATGGCCATGATGGCAGTCCCCTGCAGACGCATGACGCCCTTCACATCGGCCAAGTCTACGTTGATCTCTCCGGGAACGTTGACCAGCTGCGAGACGCTGAGAATGCCCTCGCTGACCACTTCATCAGCCATGGAGAAGGCCTGGCTGATGCTGGCATCATGATCTGAGTACTGCAGAAGGCGGTCATTGTGGACGACGATCATGTTGTCCACCATGGACTTGAGCCGGCCGACGCCATCCATGGCCACGTCAAAGCGCTTCCTGCCTTCAAATGAGAATGGCGTCGTTACAACTGCGAGAACGAGAGCCCCGCTCTCTCTGGCGGTTGCGGCCACCACCGGAGCCGCACCAGTCCCCGTACCCCCGCCCATACCCACGGTCACAAAGACCAGCTCGGCATCCTTGAGGGCCCGCTTGAGAAGGAAGTCGGCTTCCTCCGCCGCCCGGCAACCCACCTTGGGATCGCCGCCGGCGCCGAATCCGTGAGTGAGGTGCTCACCGATCTGCAGTGAGAGGGCCCCATCCACCAGATCCAGGGATTTCACATCCGTGTTGGCTACTATGTACTCCACGCCAGGGATCCGCTGGTTTCGCATCATGCGGCGGACGGTGTTGCAGCCACCACCGCCGACACCTATGACCTTGATCAGTGCCGGCGCCCTGGCCCGATCCATTGATCTCATTCCTCCCCGCATCGAATCGATCATATGACTCCCCCTTCACTTAATTATTGCGATTGGCTCTGTTGTTCTGACCGGAGGAGAGGGAATTCCTCTCCTCCATGTGTCCGAAGACCGTGGCCAGCCTCCTGCCCTAGCCTGAGCGAGAGGAGGCTGGATCACCCTACCCTCGTTCCCGCCAAGCCGGTCTCTCATCCCCGAAGAAGGCCAGCATCACTGCATTCCCGATCAGCAAGACCGAGAGGATGAACACGATCAGTCTGGATGTCGGGGACGAGAACCAGGTCCAGGCTATGTCCGAGAGGGCAAACAGAAGCAGCCCGCCGACCAGCAGGTTGCCCCAACTCAACAAACGTGACATCTCATGACCTCCTTAACTGCGATGGCCGTAGGGCTCAGCCTCTGACACGGCAAGGTAGACCGCGTTCACCAGTAGCAGTATGCCGATGAGAAAGGGGAACACCTTGGCCTGGGGTGTGGAGAATATGACCCACTGGGTTATGCCCGACATGGCAAAGAACAGGATCAATCCCGCTGCTGTGTTGAGCCATGCTAACAACCGTGACATCTTACCTGACCCCCTTTTCGGCTTGATTCAGCCGCCACTTGCATCCCATGCTGTCGACAGGGTTCCAGGCGCCCTCCTCTAGCCCCTGCCCCTCCGCTGCCCGGTGAGCACCTCCTTGATGGTCTCGCCCATCTCAGCCAGCCAGTTAGTGGGGAGCGCCGGGTTTATGCCGGTGGCCACCAGAGTCAGCTTGACCTGGTTTCTCATCTCTTCGCTGGCGGTGGACATGCCGAAGAACATGGTGCAGTCAGGATGGACTTCCCTGGCGATGAGATTGGCCGCGTCGTTTACCTCGCCGAGGGTCAGATCCGGGCCGCCGCTGAAGTTGAACAGAATGCCCCGGGCACCCTTGATGTCGATGTCCAGCAAGGGGTTGGAGATGGCCTGCTCCGCAGCCTCCTGAGCCGGGTAGCGAGCCTGGGAATCCGCTCTGCCGATGGCCATGAGGGCGCCGCCCGGTATGCCCATGACGCTCTTCACGTCGGCCAGGTCTACATTGATCTCTCCGGGCACATTGATCAGCTGCGAAACGGCCAGGATGCCTTCCGAAACGGCTTCGTCAGCGACCGCGAAGGCATGGCCGGTGGGGCTGTTCTGCTCCACGAACTGAAGCAGGCGATCATTGTGAATGATGATGAGATTGTCCACCGCCGGCCGCAATCGGCGGATGCCGGTCAGAGCCAGAGAGAAGCGCCTCTTTCCCTCAAAGGAGAACGGTGTGGTCACCACGCCGATAACCAGCGCCCGGCTCTCCTTGGCTATCTCGGCCACGATGGGAGCAGCACCCGTGCCCGTGCCACCGCCCATGCCCGCCGTGATGAACACAAGTTCGGCATCCTTGAGAGCGCGCTTCAACAAGAAGCGACCCTCCTCTGCAGCCTTCTCCCCTACCCTGATGTCCCCGCCGGCCCCAAAGCCACGGGTCAGATGCTCTCCTATCTGGACCGAGAGTATCTCCGTGGGGCAGGAATCAAGGGACTTGATGTCCGTATTACATACGATGTACTGGACTCCGGGGGTCGGCTTCTTGAGCATCCGGCGTACGGCGTTGCATCCTCCTCCGCCCACGCCAATTACCTTAATGGGTGCGGGCACTCTCATGGTTCTTTCGTCCACTGCTCCCTCCTTTCGAATATTTTGTCTGACGCTATGGACCAAAGCAAGAGATGAAACGACGCCTGATATTTAAGCCGAAAGAAAAATGCCTTGTCAAGATGTTTTTCGATATGAAACACATTGTTTACATTATGTAATTATGTGCACTGCATTGCCCAAATATTACAGTATGATCTCATTTCAATAGATATTTCATGATGCATTGAAATTGCATGGTAATCTCAGACTTGACATGCTTCCTCGCCGGGGCTATATTGTTGAAACACTGCAAAGGAGTTGCCGAGGTGACCAGGGAACCGAAGGAAAGGATCCGCCTCCCCCCATACCTGACCTATGCCACCTGGCACAGGCTGCTGGAATCCCTGCGGCGGCACACGCCATCGCACCTGGACCGGAGCCACCTGATGTACCTGGGGTTCTCGCAGAGCACCGCCCTGACCATCAAGTCGGCCCTGTCCTTCCTGGGCCTGATCGACCCGCATACCGGGGAGCCGACGGTGCGGCTCAGGGCACTGCTGGAAGCCAAGGGGGAGGACTACAAGGCCCAACTGAAGGACATGGTTGAGTCGGCCTATCAGCCCGTGCTCGGAGACCTCGACCTGCGGCAGACCACCCTGGGGAAGATAGAGGAGCGTTTCAAGCACTACGGCGCCGAGAAGAACGTGGGCAGCAAGTGCCTTTCCTTCTTCTTGGCCCTGGCCAAGGACGCAGGGATAGCGCTATCGCCCAACCTGGTGACCAGGTCCAGGCTGGGGGCGGCCCAGAGCGTGGCCCATCCGGTGCCCGCCCTGCCCCGGACCAGGCGGGGATCATCTTCATCGAGGCACCATCCGGCCAGCACGAGGGCTGCCGGCCCACACCACTTCGCCAGCAAACTGCCCGATTTCGATCCGGGTTGGCCCAAAGAGGTCCGGGAGGAGTGGTTTGCCCGTTTCCAGACCCTGGTGATCCTGATTGACAAGTTCCCTCAGTTCAACGCCGACTGGCCGGACGAGCTCAAGCTGAAGTGGTTCGAACACATGAAGGGCTTCATGGGCAGCGGTCCGGCCAACTCCGGGGCCGGCTAGACAGGCATCCCCTGCAGGGCCACCGGGCTGCTCTTGTCCACCCTGACCGGCACCAGTCTCCCCACCAGGTCGGGGTTGCCGGGGAAGAAGACCAGCTTGTCACCCCTGGTTCTGCCCCACCACCTGCCTCCCTTCAAACCCTCCACCAGCACCTCCACCTTCCCGTACACCAGACCAGCGTTGATTTCGCCGGCGATGCGCAGTTGCATGGCCTCCAGCCTCCCGCGGCGGGATTCCTTCTGCTCCCTGGAGACGTCGTCCTCCATCTTTCGTGAAGCGATGGTGTCGGGCCGGGGCGAATAGGCGGCGATGTGAACCTTGTCGAATCTCAGCTCACTGAGGAGGTTCGCCGTCCGGGCGAACTGCTCCTCCGTCTCCCCGGGGAAACCCACAATCACGTCCGTGCTCAAGCAGATGCCGGGGACACGGCGCCGGATGTCCGTCACCAGCCTGCGGTACTGGTCTGCAGTGTAGCCCCGCCGCATCAGGCTGAGGATCGCGTCGTCCCCCGCCTGAACGGGGAGACTGATGTGCTCGCAGACCTTGTCCAGATCGGCGACGGCACCTATCAGCCGCGGGCTCATGTGGTTGGGGTGGTTGGTGAGGAATCGGATGCGCTCCAGACCCGCCATCCTGTTCAACTCGGCCAGCAGACCGGCCAGGTCCGGCCCCGATGGCAAGTCGTTCCCATAGAGATCGACGATCTGGCCCAGGAGGGTGACTTCCTTCACGCCCCGCTCGACCAGTGCCTCCACCTCGGAGCAGATCTCTGTCAAGGGCCGGCTTCTGGCCCGGCCACGCCGATAGGGGACAACGCAGTAGGCACAGAAGTTGTCGCAGCCGTGTATCACCGGCACGAAGGCGGCAACCGTGCCGCCCGGCGGGGTCGCGGCACCGCCTCTCTGGGCCGAGTCCGACGACTCGCGTTCACTGATCCAGTCCTCAAGACCCTGCCATTGCTGGGGCTGGAAGAAGATGTCCACCCAGGGGAAGCGCCGCCTGAGATCATCCACCCTGGAGTCCACCATGCACCCGGTCAGGGCGATGGTCACCGCAGGACACTTCTTCTTCAGTCCTTTGAGGGAGTTGAGCCTGTTGACCACCCTGGTCTCAGCGCTTCCCCGGACCACACAGCTATTCAGGACGACTATATCCGCCTGCTCGGCCTGCGGCGCAGGTGAGTACCCGGCCCGCTCCAGAGTGCAGGCCATGTGCTCCGAATCGGCCTTGTTCATCTGACAGCCGATGGTCCAGATATAGTAGCCGGACATAGGGAGATGTCACCTCAGAGCAGGTCAGTCACAGGCTCGGCTGGGAAGGGTGCTGGATCCGGGAGGAAGGCTGCTGGCACACCGATGCGGAGGTCTCTCTATCCTGGCGGAGGGAGTGGGATTCGAACCCACGACAGAGGTTTAAGCCCCTGTAAGCGCTTAGCAGGCGCCCGCACTAGGCCTCTATGCGATCCCTCCCGATTCAAACAGCGCTGCAGGCAGTCCCCGGGGCAGACGGCGAGGGCCGTGCCTCTCCATAGCTCGACTCCCACATATCCACCTGGATGCCAGGATACCTCTCCAAGAGGGCCTGCCTGATGCGGTTCCGGTCCCTCTCGTCCCCAATGGTCTCCACTTCCGAGACAGGTCTGCCGCCATCATCGTGGTCCACGTTCCTTCTGAGCAGGAAGCCGGGGACCTGAACATAGCCCCAGTTCCGCGGTGCGCTGCAACAGGAGTTGTCGATGCAGGCATACCCCAGGATGTAGAGCACCTCCCGCCCTTCGTGCGAGAGGCTGCCTTCCTCCATGGCAACGCAGTACCCCGCCCGTCCTTTGACGTCCTCCCCCAGTTGGGGATGGGAGAACCTGAACACCTTGCCGGTACCTGCCACGAAGGCAATTATAGCACATCATGCCGTTCGCGCCGCACCCGTTTGACGATGAGTGGGCCGCCCGGAGACACCGTCTAGCCTGCGGTGCGCTCTTCCAGGGCCGTGAGCTCCTTGAGGGCGTCCTGGTAGATGTGCAGAGTCCTGGCATCGAAGAGCACGAAGGTGACCTCTCTGACCGAACTCCGCTGAGCCAGTAAGTCGAGCACCGTCCGCAGAGCGATCACCGCGGCCTGTCCCGTGGGGTAGCCGTACGCGCCGGTGCTTATCGAAGGGAATGAGACGCTCTCTATGCCACGGACTGCCGCCAAGTGCAGGCTCTCCCTGTAGGCGCTGGCCAGAAGCTCTGGCTCGCCCGCCTGGCCACCGCGCCAGACGGGACCGACGGTGTGGATGACGTATCTCGCCTTGAGGTTCCCTCCGCCGGTGATCACGGCCTTTCCCGCCGGCAGCCTGCCCTGCCGGGAGACGATCTGCCTGCACTCCTCGAGGATGACCGGCCCGCCCGCGCGGTGAATGGCACCGTCAACGCCGCCCCCTCCCATCAGGCTGGAATTGGCCGCGTTGACTAGGGCCCCCGTGGTCTGTTCAGTGATATCCCCTTGAACAAGGAGGAGCCTGCTTCCGTTGCTGATGACGACTTCCATCCAGGACCACCGTTCCAGACCAGCTTCGCAGCTCCATGGTAGCAGATTCCTGGTGGCCAGTGAACCGGCCAGGATCCCCGTGTGCAGAGGAACGGGGGAGCGGACTTCAGGCGATAGATGTGCCAAACCCCGCGATCTCAGGACGCGGGGTTTGGTCTTGTCATTCAGGTACTTATGTCAACTATGTTCTGTGGATGCAGACGTCACCACTGGCCGCTAGTCGCCAGGACGGGCCAGCGACCAGACCACCCTGATGGCAGTGATGATGGCCGCAGGGGTCATGAACACGGCGATGTAGTCCACCATGCCATTGAGGACTTCCCCCATGCCATCGATCACCTTGTCCAGCGAGTCGAATCGGCCTGTGTTGCCCACGACCACGAGGGCAACCGCTGCCACCAGGAACGGTATCATCTCCCTGCTGGTGATGTTGAACAGGCCTACGATGATGCCCAGGATCACCAGGGCAAGCAGGATGCTACCGTTGTCCCGTTCCACGCCGCCGGCAATAATGGCCAGGAGCATGCCTGCAAGGAAGGCAATGGCCCCGAGGGCCACTATCAGGCCACCCTGAGTCCTCGACGTCGAATCTCTGCTCATTAGGCGATCTCACCCTCCTTTCTAGAGCCCTTCTCGCTCTGAGGCAGAAGTCTAGAACAGGCCGTGCTGCTTGTCAAGAGGCGTCAGTGCGGGGACGCCACGCAGCGCCAGCTTGACATGGAGGTTATGGCTGGCCCAGAATATGCTCTGATTCCCGGGCCTGGCAACCGGGCGATGTCTTGTTGTCTGATGCAAACCCGAGTGCTCTTCATCAACACCCCCTTCCCTTTCGACGAACATCCCGTGCCGCCACTGGGCCTGGCATACATCGCCGCCGCGCTGGAGAATGAGGGCGCCGATGTGCAGGTACTCGATCTCCTGGTGGCCCAGTACACCCCCCGGGCACTGAAGAGGAAGCTGAAGGAGTACCAGCCGCATTTCGTGGCGGCCACCTGCTCCACCTTAAACTACCACATCGCATCGAGAATCCTCCGGGTGTGCAAGAACCATGACCCCGGCCTGACCACCCTCATCGGCGGGCCACATGTGAGCTTCACAGCGGCGGACGTGATTGCGCAAGCCCCATGGATCGACATCGTGGTGAGGGGAGAGGGCGAGCACACCCTGGTGGATCTGCTCAACGCACTGGCCGGGGGGAGGGATCTGTCCAGCGTGCCGGGAATCGCCTACCGAAGGAACGGGGAGGCCGCGCTGACACCACCACGGCCCTTGATCAAGGAGCTCGATCGACTGCCCCTGCCTGCCCGCCACCTCCTGCCCCTGTCGAAGTACCGGGCCCTGAAGGCTCCGTGCACAGTGATCACCAGCCGAGGGTGTCCCTTTGGATGCATCTTCTGTTCAGCCCCCAAGATGTTCGGCCGCGGGGTGCGGTTCCGGGACCCCGAGGCGGTGGTCGACGAGATCGAGATGATCAACCGGGAGTTCGGCTTCCGGCAGATCAACATCGTGGACGATACCTTCACGGTCAAGGACCGGCACGTCCAGGGCATCTGCGAGGGTTTGATGGACCGCGGCCTGAACATCCAGTGGTCTGTCTACTCACGGGTGGACACGGTCAGCCCACGGCTGCTGCGGCTGATGAAGCGGTCGGGCTGCTCGTGGGTCTGCTTCGGACTGGAGTCGGGATCGCAGAAGATCCTGGAGAACATCAAGAAGAGGATCACGGTAGCTCAATCGAGGCAGGCGGTGAAGATGGCCAAGGAGGCGGGCATGGAAGTAATGGTGTCCTTCCTCCTGGGCCTCCCCGGCGAGAACGGCAGGACGGCTCGGCAGTCGGTCAGCCTGGCAGATGAGCTGCGCAGGGAATTCGGGGTCTACTACGGCTTCCATATCCTGGCCCCGATGCCCGGCACGGAGGTCCGCGAGAAGGCCAACGAATACGGAATCAGGATCCTCAGCCAGGACTGGGCCAAGTACGACGCCAACCGGCCGGTGTCCGAACCCACCGGCTTCTCCGGGGACCGAATGACAAGAATACTGGCCGACTACGAGCGGTCCATCAGCGCCGCGTGGGACAACATCCAGGCGGAGGCCAGCAAGGGAGACCCGCTCTGCCAGGAGAGGGTGTCCACCACGGCCACTCAGGACTTCGTGTGGAAGCTGCTGAAGAGCAATGCCATAGAGAAGCTGGGGCACCGGAAACACTGCCCCGGAGACCTGGCCGAGAGGGTATCTCGTATGATCGATGTGCCTCCGGACACCGCGGAACGAGAGATGGCCAGGTTGCTGGCCGCCGGCAACATCGTTCCCGCCAGGACGGAAGGCGGGGATGGCCAGATCTGGCGGTGGGCCTGAAGCCCAAGCGCCCCGATGGGACCGCGCAGGGCAACCGCCGCCGACAGTCCCCAGGAACCAGCGCCCAACCCCCGATCAGCGGTTTGCCGGTGCAGGCACGCATGCTGTATCATTGACATCTGATTCACGCCTTCGAGTCGAAGGACAACGCGGGAACTCGACACCAGAACAGCTCTGCTAGTGCCATGATACAGCGGCTGTCCGGTGCGAGACAGGAGGTTCGAGTTGGCGACGGCGCTGAGCGGAATTCGAGTGATCGACCTTACCGGCCTGGGGCCATCATCCCTAGTCTCGATGACAATGGCGGACATGGGAGCAGAAGTGATAAAGCTGGACATGCCGCCTGGTGGCGGGCACAGGGGAGTCGGCGACGGTCTGGACTACTTCCCGCAAGAGGCGGAGGAAGCGGAGAGGATGACCGCCTACGTGGCCATCAACCGCAACAAGAAGAGCATTGCGGTCAATCTCCGCACCGAAGCCGGGCAGAGGGTCTTTCACAAGCTGGTGGCAACGTGCGATGTCGTCATCGAGAGTTTCCGTCCCGGCGTTATGGACCGGATGAATGTGGGCTACGAGGCCCTATCCAAGACCAATCCGAAGATCATCTACTGCGCTGTCTCGGGCTACGGTCAGACCGGGCCATACAAAAGCCTGCCCGGTCACGATGCCAACTACGCCGGCTTCGGCGGCGTTCTGGGCCTGACGGGGGACAAGAAGGACGGCGGACCGGTGATGGCCCTCAACGTCGTGGCCGATCTGGCCGTGGCCTATCTGAATGCCACCGTGGGGGTGCTGCTGGCCATCTGTGCCAGGGAGAGGACCGGCAAGGGCCAGATGGTGGACATCTCCATGGCCGACGGCGTGGTGGGACTGCTCGCCGGGATACCGGGCGCAACAGAGTACTTCTACAGCGGGGTGCTGCCGCGGCGGGGAGACACGCTGACCAGTGGTAACAGTCCCTTCTACACCGCCTATCAGACCAAGGACGGGAAGTACGTCACCATATGCCCCATTGAACCCCGGTTCTGGCACAACATGTGCAAGGCGCTGGGCCGCGAAGACCTGGTCCCTCATGAGTTCGCGCCCAGCCCCAAGAAGGAGGAGATCCTGCAGGACCTGCAGAAGATCTTCCTCACCAAGACCCGCGATGAGTGGTTCGACTTTCTGGGGAAGGCGGATGTCCCTGTGGGGAAGGTTCTGGATGTAGACGAGGTATTCAAGGATCCTCAGGTGATCCAGCGGCAGATGGTGGTTGACGTGCCCCATCCCAAGTTCGGGGCGATCAAGCAGATCGGCGTGAGCATCAAGCTCTCCGATACCCCGGGGACGATCCGGAGCCTGGCCGTGCCCCTGGGCCGCCACACGCAGGAGGTGCTCTCGGGCCTGGGTTACTCCAAGGCCGATATCGAGAAGTTGTGCCAGGAGAACGTAGTGGCCTAGGCCGGGCTCTCCCGGCTGCCAACCTTTCCGGGCAACCCTTCTGTCTTCCCGGAGGCCCCGTCCTCCGGAGCGCGATCCGCAAATGCCCTTGACAAGAAACAACCGTTTGTTTCATAATAGAGGATTGTAAATCATCACATGTTGTGTGATCCCTCTGTCGTTCCCATTTAAGTGTACCTGCCATTGACATTTCCTCTTTTCGCTGTCTCATAGGCTCCAGGCGCATCACACCCATGTAAAGGAGAGCAGACATAGGACAGGAGTTGATTTCTGCAACGCAAGCCTCCGAAGCACCGACAACCCCCAGAAAGTCTTTCGCAAAGACACACCAAGTTCTAGAAATCCCCAGCCTCATTCAGGTCCAGTTCGACTCCTTCTCCAGGTTCCAGGAAGAGGGTCTGCGGGAGCTTTTCCAGGACCTGACCATCCAGGACGCGCGACTTGAGCTGCGCTTCCTGAACTGCGAACTGGGAGCCCCGAAGAACTCCATGCCGGAGTGCCGCGAGCGGGATCTGACCTACGCCGCCCCTCTCTACGCCAAGGTGCAACTGATAGTCAAAGAGACCGGCGAGATCAAAGAGCAGAACATCTTCATCACCGACATCCCGCTGATGACGCCCAACGGCACCTTCATCATCAACGGTGCGGAACGCGTGGTCGTCAGTCAGCTCATCCGTTCCCCCGGGCTGTATCTGACCACCAACGCCGACATAGCCAGCGGCCGAGAGCTCTGCTACGGCAAGCTGATACCCGAGCACGGGTCCTGGCTTGATTTCGAGACCACCAGCAAGAACGTGATCTGGGTCAAGGTGAATGGCAAGAGGCGGTTCCCCATAACCACCCTGCTGAGGGCGGTGGGCTACCCAGCGAACGAGGACATCTTCAAGCTCTTCGAAGATGTGGACACGTCCCCCGACTACTCGTTCGTGGCCGCCAGCGCCAAGCAGGATTCGGCCATCAAGAACGAGAATGAGGCCATACTGGAGATCTACCGGCGTCTGCGTCCCGGAGACCTGCCGAACCTGGAGAACGCCAAGACGCTGCTGAACAACCTCTTCTTCAATCCCCGGCACTACAACCTGGGCAGGGTGGGTCGCTACAAGCTGAACAAGAGGCTGGGACGGGACGTCTCCACCATCGGGCAGGAGAGCCTGTCACTCACCTCCGAGGACCTGGTGGAGATAATGCGGCACATCATCATGGTCAATAACGCCATGGAAGCGCCCGACGACATCGACCATCTGAGCAACCGGAGGCTGCGCACCGTCGGCGAGCTGATCCAGAACCACTGCCATGTGGCCTTGTTCAACCTGGAGAGGATGATAAAGGAACGGATGAGCATCGTTGACCCGGAGACGGTCACGCCCAATGCTCTGATCAACACCAGGCCGATAACCGTGGCCTTAAGGGATTTCTTCAGCGGTTCACAGCTGTGTCAGTTCATGGACCAGACCAATCCCCTGGCAGAGCTGACCCACAAGCGCCGTCTGTCGACACTTGGTCCCGGCGGACTGTCACGGGAACGCGCCGGCTTTGAAGTCCGCGACATCCACAACTCGCACTACGGCCGCATCTGTCCCATCGAGACGCCAGAAGGCCCCAACATCGGGCTGATCAGCTCCATGGCCACCTGGGCCTCAGTCGACGAATACGGGTTCATAACCACCCCGTACAGAAGAGTGCTCCGAGAGGTGGCCAACAAGCCGGAGCAACTGGTGGGCAGAACACTCAAGGAGTCGCTGGCTGACTCAGAAGGGCATGTCATCGGCGAACAGGGGACAACCGTCACCCAGAGCATGGCCAAGCAGATCGCCAAGGTGTCCCGCAAGACAGTGAAGGTGCTGCCATTCGTCTCCAAGCAGATCGTCTACCTTCCGGCTGACAAGGAAGAGGACTATGTCATTGCCCAGGCCAGCGCCCCGCTGACAGAGCAGGACCACTTCAGCGAAGGCAGAGTTGAGGTCAGGAAGGGTCACCGGTTCTACAGAGAGACGCCCGAGCACATCGACTTCATGGACGTGTCACCGAAGCAGATTGTGGGCGTGTCGGCCTCGCTGATCCCGTTCCTGCAACACGATGACGCCAACCGGGCGTTGATGGGTTCCAACATGGAACGCCAGGCAGTGCCTCTGCTCTGCCCTGAATCGCCGATTGTGGGGACAGGCATGGAGCGGCAGGTGGCCCGGGACAGCGGCCAGTTGATCCTGGCCGAGGCTGACGGCGAAGTACTGTCCGTTGCCGGCAGCGCGATTGTAGTCAGGAACGACAGCGGTGAGGAACAGGTCTATCCGCTGCTGAAGTTCGTCCGCACCAACCAGGGCACGTGCATCAACCAGCACCCCATAGTACAGAAGGGCCAGCGGGTGCATGAAGGGCAGGTGCTGGCCGACAGCTCTGCCACCGAGGAGGGGATACTGTCCCTGGGCCAGAATGTGCTCTGCGGCTTCATGAGCTGGGAAGGCTACAACTTCGAAGACGCCATCATAGTCTCCGAGAGGATCGTCAGGGATGACAAGTTCACTTCCATTCATATCGAGCGATACGAGGTTGAAGCCAGAGAGACGAAGCTGGGTGCCGAGGAGATAACCAGAGACATCCCCAACGTGGGCGAGGAGAGCCTGCGCAAGCTCGACGATGACGGCATCATTCAGGTGGGCGCCACGGTTGAGTCGGGGGACATCCTGGTGGGCAAGATCACCCCCAAGGGCGAGACGGAGCTGACCGCCGAGGAGAAGCTGCTCCGGGTCATCTTCGGGGAGAAAGCCAGGGAGGTGAAGGACACCTCTCTCCGGGTGCCCCACGGTGAAAAGGGTCTGGTCATTGCGGTGAAGACCTTCGTCAACCGCGATGAACTGCCTGAAGGTGTGAGCAAGCTGGTCAGGGTATGGATCGCCCAGAAGCGCAAGGGCTCCGAGGGCGACAAACTGGCCGGAAGACACGGGAACAAGGGAGTCATCGCCCGGATACTGCCGGTGGAGGACATGCCCTTCCTGCCCGACGGCACTCCCCTGGATATCATCCTCAATCCCATCGGGGTGCCATCCAGAATGAATCTGGGGCAGATCTTCGAGGCCCATCTCGGCTGGGCGGCCAACGAGCTAGGTTTCAAGTGCGATTGCCCCGTCTTTGAAGGGCCCGACACGGCGATCATAGAGGACGCGCTGGCCAAGGCCTGGATCGTCCGGCAGGCCAATGCCGGCAGCACCAGCCTGGTATCGGAGCCCGGCGAGAGGCTGCGGCAGGCCGAATCCTGGCTGGAAGCGCAGGGAGAGAATCCCGGGGAGGTGTTCGGACAGAACCACGACGGGAATGCCAAGTGGGTCTGCCTCCGCCTCTGGCTGAAGGAGCAGGGCGTCTCCGTCAAGGGCCTCTCCAACAAGCAGGTGCAACACCAGGTGGAGAAGGTCAGCCGGGAGAAGCAGCTCTCTCCGCCAATCTACGGCAAGACCCCTCTCTACGACGGCCGGACCGGCAGGCCGTTCGATCAGCCGGTGACGGTGGGCTACGTCTACGTGATGAAGCTCATCCACCTAGTGGAGGACAAGGTCCACGCCCGGTCAACGGGCCCGTACACCCTGATCACGCAGCAGCCGCTGGGCGGCAAGGCGCAGTTCGGCGGGCAGAGATTCGGGGAAATGGAGGTCTGGGCCCTGGAAGCCTACGGGGCGGCCTACACCCTCCAGGAACTGCTGACCATCAAGTCGGACGATATCGCGGGCAGAGCCAAGGCCTATGAAGCCATCACCAAGGGCGATGACGTGCACCCACCGGGCCTGCCGGAGTCCTTCAACGTCCTGGTCCGCGAACTGCAGAGTCTGGGGCTGGCAGTTGAGCTATCCAGCGGTGAGAAGATTTAGCCAGGGAGGAATTGACATTGCTTAGTGCTGACAGCCTGACCGGAATACGGATCTCACTCGCTTCGCCGCAGCACATCAAGAGCTGGTCCTGGGGCGAGGTGGTCAAGCCGGAGACCATCAACTACCGCAGCCTGAAGCCGGAGAGGGATGGCCTCTTCTGTGAGAGGATCTTCGGACCCACCAAGGACTTCGAATGCTATTGCGGGAAGTACAAGAAGGTGCGCTACAAGGGCATACGCTGCGACAGGTGCGGCGTGGAGGTGACACTGTCCAAGGTGCGCCGAGAGCGCATGGGCCACATCGAGCTGGCGGCGCCGGTGGCGCACAGCTGGTTCGTCAAGGGAATCCCCAGCCGGCTGGGGCTGCTCCTCGACCTGTCACCTCGCAGTCTGGAGCGCGTGATCTATTTCGCCCAGTACATCATCACCAGCATCGACGAAGCCGCCAGAGAGGAGTTGGTCCGCGGTCTGAAGGAAGAGAGACAGGAAGTATCCGAGAGAGAAGAGCTGAGCATCGAAGAGCGGGCGCGCATCGATGCCGAGATCGAGGCCAAGATCGAGGAGATACAGGAGCTGCGTCTTCTGAGGCTGCTGACGGACTCGAAATACCGCGAGCTGAAGAAGAAGCACGGCACCATGTTCGAGGCGGACACCGGGGCCCAGGCCATCCTGGCGATCCTGAAGAAGCTGGATCTGGAGGAAGTCCATTCGGCGCTGCATGATGAGATCAACTCGGCCTCGGGACAGAGACGCAAGAAGGCCATCAAGAGACTGCAGGTTGTCGAGGCCTTCCGGAAGAGCGGCAACAAGCCGGAGTGGATGATCCTGACCGTCCTGCCCGTCCTGCCGCCTGACCTGCGGCCCATTGTGCAGCTCGACGGAAGGCGCTTCGCCACCAGCGATCTGAATGACCTCTACCGCCGCGTGATCAACCGCAACAACCGGCTGAAGAGGCTCCTGGATGTGGGCGCCCCGGAGATCATCATCCACAACGAGAAGCGAATGCTTCAGGAAGCGGTGGACTCCCTTATCGACAACGGCAGGCAGCGGAGGGCCATCACCGGCGCCGGCAACCGTCCCCTCCAGTCGCGGTCAGACGTGCTTAGAGGCAAGCAGGGTCGGTTCCGTCAGAACCTGCTGGGCAAGAGGGTGGACTACAGCGGACGCTCGGTGATCGTGGTGGGGCCGGAACTGGAGCTCTATCAGTGCGGGCTGCCCAAGCGCATGGCACTGGAGCTGTTCAAGCCTTTCCTGATGGCCCGCCTGGTGCAGCAGGGCCTGGCCACCAACATCAAGAGCGCCAAGAGAATGGTGGAGAGAACCAAGCCGGAGATCTGGGCCATCCTGGAAGAGGTGGTCAAGGAGCGGCCTGTTCTGCTCAACCGCGCCCCCACACTGCACCGGCTGAGCATCCAGGCGTTTGAACCGGTCTTGATCGAGGGCAGCGCAATTCAGCTGCACCCGCTGGTATGCACCGCCTTCAACGCGGACTTCGATGGCGACCAGATGGCCGTCCATGTACCACTGTCAAGAGCAGCGGTCCTCGAAGCCCGGAAATCGATGCTCAGCATTCACAACATGATCCTGCCCAGCAACGGCGAGCCCGCCATAGCGCCCAGCCTGGACATGGTCCTGGGCTGCTACTACCTGACATCGCCCAGGCCAGGCTCAAGGGGAGAGGGCAAGCAGTTCCGCAGCTTCGAGGAGGCGGAACTGGCCTACGAGTTGGGCATTATCGACCTGGGGGCCGAGATTCAGGTGTCCGCGAACGGCGACGGGCAGCGGATCAGCACCACCGTGGGACGGATCATCTTCAACAGGGTGGTGCCCGAAACCCTGGGGTTCATCAACGAGACCATGGACAAGTCGCGCTTGAAGAAGCTCTTCGCCGAGTGCATCAAGGCATCGGGAACCAAGAGCGCCGCCCGTCTGGCGGACAGCGTGAAGCAGCTGGGATTCAAGTATGCCACCACGTCCGGCACAACCATCAGCACCAACGACATCAGGGTGCCCCAGACGAAGTTCCAGATCCTGCAGGAGGCGGAGAGGGTTGTCTCTCAGATAGAAGATCAGTACGAGAACGGGTTGATCACCGAAGATGAGCGCTACAGCAGGATAGTCGACCAGTGGACCGAGACCACCGACAAGGTGGCGGGACTGGTCTCGGACTCCCTCGACCGGCACGGCGGAGTGTACATGATGGCCACGTCGGGAGCGAAGGGCAACATCTCCCAGATCAGACAGATGGCCGGCATGCGCGGCCTGATGACCGATCCCTCCGGCAAGATCATCGACTTCCCGATCAAGGCCAGCTTCTATGAAGGGCTGTCCGTTCTGGAGTACTTCATCTCCACGCACGGTGCCCGCAAGGGTTTGGCCGACACCGCCCTGAGAACCTCGGATGCCGGCTACCTGACGAGACGTCTGGTGGACATTGTCCAGGACGTGATCGTCTGTGAGGATGACTGCGGCACGACGCTGGGCATCTGGTACACGGAATCCAAGGATGGATTCCTGCCTTCGCTGTCCGAGCGGATCGTGGGCCGTCTGGCCGCCGCCAGGGTCGTCGATCCCGCCGACGGCGAGATCATAGTTGAGCGCAACGAAGAGATCGATGAGGAGAAGGCCAGGCGGATCGTGCAGGCGGGGATCACCCAGGTCTACGTCAGGTCCGCACTTGGGTGTCAGTCAAGGCACGGCGTCTGCCAGAACTGCTACGGGATGGACCTCTCCAAGGGCAGGCTGGTCGAGCTGGGCACGACCGTGGGTATCATCGCCGCCCAGAGCATCGGTGAACCGGGGACGCAGCTGACACTGCGCACCTTCCACACCGGCGGTGTGATGGGCCTGGATATCACCACCGGTCTGCCCCGTGTCGAAGAGCTCTTTGAGGCCCGCGTGCCCAAGGGACAGGCCACACTTTCGGAGATCGACGGCATCGCGGAGATCGTCCCCACCGAGGACGGCTACAGAATCCGGATCACCAGCTCCGAGATGTACCGCAACGAGTACCGCCTGCCGCCCGGCACACGGCCGCAGATAAGCGACGGCGACTGGGTGGATGTGGGCACGGTGCTGGCCAAGCAGGTCTCGACAGGCAAGTCGAAGCGGGCAACGACGGACGTGACGCCCGCCCCCACGCTGGTGGCTCCGATCAGCGGAAGGGTGAGCATTGAAGGCGACACGCTAATCATAAGCTACGAAGAGAAGGAGGAGGCCGACTACACCATTCCCTTCACCGCCAACATCAGGGTGGCCAACGGCTCACACGTGAAGGCCGGTGACCAGCTGACCGACGGCAACGCCAACCCGCAGGACATCCTGCGCATCAGAGGCCGCGAAGCGGTGCAGCGATACCTTGTGGACGAGATACAGAGGGTCTACCGCTCTCAGGGCGTGACCATAAACGAGAAGCACATCGAGATCATGGTCCGCCGCATGCTGCAGAAGGTGAGGGTGGATTCCCCGGGCGATACCGAGCTCCTCCCCGGCGACCTGGTGGGTCGCTTCGCCTTCGAGGACATCAACGCCAGGGTGGTGGCGGAGGCCGGCGAACCGGCCACAGCCCAGCCCGCCCTCCTGGGCATCACAAAGGCGGCTTTGAACGCTGAGAGCTGGCTGGCGGCGGCTTCATTCCAGGAGACCACCCGGGTGCTGACGGAGGCGGCCATCAACGGCAAGGTGGACCGGTTGGTGGGACTGAAGGAGAACGTCATCATCGGCAGACTGATCCCCGCCCGCTGCCTGAGCGCCGAGGAATTGCAGCCCGTTCAGCCGCTGTCGCTGATGGAGACCACGCCGATGGAGAGCCTGGAAGAGAGGCCTGCGGAGATCGTGGCCCTCGTCGAAGATCAGGCCCAGTTGATCCTCCAGGAGCAAGAAGAGGACCAGCAGCAGGAGGAACAACTGGCAGAGAGCCAGTCGTGACCGGTGACACCGCGGCAGGCTGGCGCCGGCCGCGGCTCCGTTTGCTTCCCGAAGCCTGAATCAGGGTCCTGAAGCACCTGTCGGCGGCCAACACAACCCCATGGGGAACGGCCGACAGGGCGATCCCCACCCGCTATGCCCTGCTGTCCAAAAGGATGGTCACCGGACCGTCGTTGTGAATGTGGACCAGCATGTGCTGCTGGAAGCGTCCCGTCTCTACCCTCAGCCCCGCCTCTCTGGCCAGTTCCACGAAGCGGTTGAACAGGGCTTCGGCGTCGCCCGGGGAGGCCGCCTCGGTGAAGCTGGGACGCCGTCCCTTGCGGGTATCTGCCAGCAGGGTGAACTGGCTGACGGCCAGGATCTGACCACCGCAGTCGAGGAGGGAGAGGTTGAACCTGCCCGCCTGATCGGGAAAGACGCGGAGGTTCACCGTCTTGTCCACCAGACGGCGGGCGTCATCTTCTGTATCGCCCTGAGCCACCCCCACCAGACAGACCAGTCCCAGGCCGATGCGGCCGACTTCCTCGCCGCCGACCTCAACCGAGGCCTGAACCACCCGCTGCAGCAGCGCCTTCATTCCCGGTTGCCCGCCCCCGAAGCAGATCCCCGCGAGTACAGGGCGCCGGCCCTGGGACCCGGAGGGACTGCCCAGCGGGGCGTCCTCATTCCTGGGCCGCGTCGCCGGGCGAACCCGGCTGCCCCGGCTTTGCCTTCTTGTCCCGCCGCAGAACGTAGCGGCTCCGAACCAGGGACCACTTCGGGCCAGTGGTCATGAAGTACTTCTTCAGCTCCCTCGGGGAAGGGTGAACGCCGAAAGCGTAGATCAGGTTGGGATTCCAGTTGTCCACGGCATAGACGCCGATGCGATTGGCCGCCAGCAGCTCCTGATGCCTCAGCATCCACCGCTCCTCGCTGAGGAGGGAAACGCCCAGGGTCTCCTGGAAGGCGGGGATGACCAGACCGTATTCGTGATCAACACCCCGCCGGCCCCTCATCTCCACCATCTCTCCGGCCCTGCCCAGGGCCAGATCATCACAGCGCAGGGCCAGGTCGAGGAAGAAGCCCCTCCCCTGCCATTCGTAGTACAGGTCGGCGTCGGGGCTCTCAGCAGGGCGGTAGCCCTTGTCCTCCAGGAGGTGGCCCATGGCCCCGCCCAGGTACTCCCTGGCCTCCTCTTCGCTGCGGAAGCCCTCCTGGGTGCGGAGCGGCAGAAGGTCCGTGAGAGGAGGGGGAGCGGTCGGCGGCAGCTTCTTCTCTCTGTCCACATCGACCTGTCCCTCGCAATGAAACAGATCTGAGACGCTCTCACCCTTCTCATTGACGAAGTCCACACTGAGCAGAACCCCCACCCCGCCGGGGATCTTCCGCCTCTCCAGGATCTTCATGTTCCTCACCTGGAGATGGGAGGGCAAGGGCAGCGTGATGTGAAGTCCCTTCTCGGCCAGGGTCTTGTTGACGTCGTCAACGGTCAACATGGTGTCTTCCCAACATGGTGCGCTTCTCCGCTGGCGCGGCGGGGCCATTATAGCAGCGGCTCTTCGGCAGGGTCAAAGCCGTGCCATACGGGGGGTGGACGAGGGCGGCCGGCCCGGGACCTCGCAGCTGAGCATATTGGCTCGGGCCACCATTGCATAGTATACTCATCCTGACAGGAGGAACGATGATTGAGGGACTGCGGGAGACCATCCTGAAGTTCGTGGCCGATGGCACTGACATGCTCTCGGTCATTGTGGGACAGGAGAGCGCCAAGCGGAGGATACTGGCCTCGCTGCTGGCCAGTCACCATGTGCTCATCGAAGGACCGCCGGGCGTGGGCAAGACCACGCTGGCCAGGCATATCGCCGCAGCCCTGCCCCCGATCACAGTGGTGAAGGACTGCCCCTACCACTGCCACCCGGAGAAGCCGGTCTGTCCCCAGTGCAAGGCCAGGGCATCCGCCGGCGAGGCGCTTCAGGGCATCACCATCCCGGGTGAGAAGAGGTTCGTCAGGCTGCAGGGCTCGCCCGACCTGACGGCGGAGGACCTCCTGGGGGACATCGACCCCACCCAGGCCTTCAAGTATGGTCCCCAGGACTACCGGGCCTTCATGCCCGGCAAGCTGCTCAAGGGCAACCGGGGGATTGTCTTCTTCGATGAGCTGAACAGGGTCACTGAGAAGCTGCAGAATGCGCTGCTCCAGGTCCTGGAAGAGGGCCTGGCCACCATCGGACCGTACGACGTGGACTACCCGGCCGACTTCGTCATGATCGCCACCATGAACCCCCGGGAGAGGGCCGGGGTGGAGGAGCTCTCGGACGTGCTTCTGGACAGATTCGACGTGGCCAAGATGGGCTATCCAGAGTCCCCGGAGAGGGAGCGGGACATCCTCCTGAGGCACGGCCTGAAGATGGATGACATCAACGTGTCCAGCGAGATCACAGACACTATCGTGGCCCTGGTCAGGGCCACCCGCGAAGAGCCCTGGGACAAGGAGATGGACCAGGCAGCCAGCGTGAGGGCCACGCTGTCCCTCTACGAGAAGGTCCAGGCCCTTGCCAAGCTGGACGACCGGCGGGAGCCGACCCTGGACGACATCCGGGAGATGGCCCCTTCATCCCTGGGCAGCAGGATCAAGCCGTCGCCGGAATCGAAGTTCTACGACGACCCTACCGGCCTGATCAAGGAACTGGTGGAGAGCGTCATGGAGAACAGGAAACGATGAGCAAGGGAATCGCCATAGCAGTCTCGGGCAAGGGGGGGGTGGGAAAGACATTCCTGTCCAGCATGCTGGTGAAGAAGCTCTCCCAGCACGGCAGCGTGCTGGCCATAGACGCCGATCCCGACACCAACCTGCCCCAGGCCCTCGGCGTGTCAGTGACCAAGAACGTGGGGGAGAGCCGTGAGGCCATTCTCAACGCGCCGGCGCGGAGCAAGGTGGCCAGCGCCAAACAGGAGTATCTGGAGCTGGCCCTCCACGAGGCCATCGAGGAGTTCCCCCAGTTCGACGTGCTGGTCATGGGACGTTCGGAGGGCGAGGGCTGCTACTGCGCCGTCAACCACGTCATCCGCCAGGTGCTGGACAGCCGGGGCAAGGGACACGATTTCACGGTGATCGACTGCCACGCCGGGCTGGAGCACCTCAGCCGGCGGACCACCAGGGACGTCGACATCATGATCATTGTGGCCGACCCCACGAAGAACGCCATGCAGAGCGCCAGGAGGATCGTCGATCTATCCAGGGAGCTGCGCATCGACTTCGGGCAGATGCTGGTCATAGCCAACAGGGTAACACCGGAGAACCGGCCCCAGGCAGACAGGCTGGCAGCGGAGAACGGACTGAGCATCGCGGTGTACATCCCCTTTGAGCCGCTGGTGGGCCAGTTCGACACACAGGGCAGGCCCGTGAGCCAGATCCCGGACGACTCGCCGGCCTCCCAGGCCATAGATGAGATCTGCCGGAGAATCCTGAGCTACGGCTGAAGTCAGAAAGCGAAATTGCTCAGAGAAGAGATCATCACCGCTCTGGACAGGCTGGGCCCGGCGGCGTTCAGCGCCGCCATCTTCGGCGATCTCCAGCTGGATGAGGCCCAGAAACAGGCCCTGCTGAGCAGCATCTGCAGCGGCCATCATCTGCTCCTCCTCGGTCCACCGGGTAGCGGCAAGACCCGTCTGGCCAGCAGCCTCTCGAACATCCTGAATGACATCGAGGTTGTGGCGGACTGCCCGCTGCACTGCCCGCCGGCGGAGGCCGACTGTCCCTGGTGCAGAGAGAAGAGGTCCCGGGGAACAGCCCTGAAGCCGGCGGTCCTCAGAAGGAGCGAGAGGCTGGTCCGGGTGCAGGGCAGCGGGGGACTGACGGCGGAGGACCTCATCGGCGACCTGGACCCGGAAGCCGCTCTGAGGGAAGGCATCTACTCCCCCACCGCCTTCATTCCAGGGAAGCTGCCCAGGGCCAACAGATGCATCCTGGTGGTGGACTTCATAGACAGGGTGCCCGAGAACGTACTCAACGTGATGCTGTCCGCCGTTCAGGGTGATGCCATAAGCATCGGGGCCCTGGAGCAGAGGATGACCCTGGACACGCTGATAGTGGCCACGGGCGGCGACGACGCCCTGAGGTCCCTGCCCCTGGACCTGCTGGACAACTTCGACGTCATTCACCTGGGCTACGTGGATGACCCGGAGAAGCAGAAGAAGATCGTTCAGTCCCACCTGGGGGCCGAAGCCGAGAAGCTGGCCGGGCCGCTGGTGGAGCAGGCCATCGAGATCGTCAACCAGACTAGGCGGCACGAAGAGGTGGAGAGGGGGGTGGGGACGCGGGGGATGATCAGGAATGCCGAGCTTCTGGGCCAACTCCCACAATTGCGATACGGGGACGGGAACGAGGTGCTCTCGGCCGCAGCGGCCATGTCGCTGCCCCACCGCCTCAAGCTCGCCGCGGAAGTGGACCTGCCGGGCAAGAGGGAGGCCATCGTTGAGGAGATCGTGGAGAGGGTCACCGGTTCGGGCCGGACGAGGGAGAAAGAGGAGCTGGCCACGCTCACCCGCGACGATGTGCTGGCCCTGGTGGAGGAGATCGTCAGAGAGGACAAGTTCCGGAAGCCCCTGAAGTACGGGGCCTTCGATCTGCTGTTGAGGAGGATCAAGCGCTTCCCCGATTCCAGGCTGGCCCAGCTTCACCGGGAGATCGCCGCCCGCCTGCCGGAGCTCTACCCGGAGCGGTACAAGGCCGACAACCTCGACGAGGAACTGCTCCGGGAGGTGGAGGACTACCGCAAAGAGAAGGAGCGGATAGCCAAGATCCTGGAACAGCAGGCGCTGGCCAAGACCCTGGAGTTCCTCGAGAAGGAGGATATCCTGGAGCGGACCAGCAGCGGCTGGATGCTGAGTCAGCGGGGCATCAACCTGCTGCTGGAGAGGCTGACGCCGCGGCTGGACGAAGGGATGTACCTCTACGGATACGGCAGGCACAGCTCGGGCAAGAAGCTCAGTCTGGGCGAGGGCAAGGTGGTGGGCACACGCCACTTCCGCTTCGGGGACAAGTACCGGGATGTCTCCATCCGGGACACCATGAGGGAGGCCATCCGGAACCGCAGAACGCAGATCACCAGAGAAGACATCAGGGTGAGCATCAAGGACATCCACACCAGAATGGACATCGTCCTGGTCATCGATGTATCGGGGACCATGCTCCAACTGGAGAAGTTCTGGTTCGCCAAGGAGAGCGCCATCGCCCTTTCGCTGGCGGCGACGGCCTTCAAAGACAGGGTGGCGGTGGTCACCTTCTCCAATCTGGCCGACGTCCTGGTAGACCTGACCAGCAACCCCCACAAGGTGACCCGCCGGGTGGTGGAGCTGGAGCTGCACGAGAACGCCTTCACCAACATCGGCTACGGCCTGCTCAAGGCCTGCGAGCTGCTGGAGCACCATCCCAAAGGGAGGGCCAAGCAGCACATCATCCTGGTCTCCGACGGGGACGCCACGGCGCCCCATCCGTCCCCCCAGAAGTATGCCCTGAGGCTGGCGGCCCGGGTGGCCCGCAGGGGGATCAGCATCTCCTGCATCTGCATCAACCAGCGCTCGGCCGACCCGGAGCTGATGCGGCGGATCGCCAAGACGGGAAAGGGAAGGATCCACCTCATCGGGCCGGAGGGACTCTCCTCCACACTGCTTGAAGAGGCGGCCATGGCGCGCATCTCGAACTGATGACGACGTGAACACGGCGGGTGAGGTCCGACATTGAGGTCCAGGAGCCTGGTCTGCACCGGCTGCGGCTGCCTCTGCGACGACATCCAGGTCCAGACTAACGATTCCCGGCCCATCCTGATCGAGAACGCCTGCGCCAAGGGGGCGGCCCATATCCAGGCCAGCTTCAACCCGGAGAGGCGTCCCCACTGCACCATCGGGGGGCGCCAGTGCGGTCCGGGCGAGGCGGTGGCGGAGGCCAGACGCCTCCTGGGCAACTCCAGGAATCCGCTGATCTTCGGCCTGGACAGCTCCACCCTGTCGGCTCAATCACTGGCCATAGCACTGGCCCGGAAGCTGGGTGGCTCCATCGACAGCGCCGCCTCTTTCTCGTACGGGCCGCTGCTGGCCGCGATGCTGGGCGGCGATCTGCCGGCCTGCTCACTGGCGGAGGTGAAGGACAGGGCCGATCTGCTGCTGTACTGGGGGGCCGATCCGCCCAACACCCATCCCAGACACCTGTCGCTGCACAGCTACTACGCCTACAGCGAGTACAATCCGGCCGGATGGTACCCCAGGGTGACCCTGGTCTGCGTTGAGGTCAGGCGGACGGAGCTGAGCTCCATGTCCAAGCCGGCCATCAGGATCAAGCCCGGTGAAGACAGGGCGGTAATCGAGGCCATCACCGGGGAGGCACAGAGCCAGGTGGGGGCGGCCCAGGGCCTGGCCGAACTGATCAGGAAATCGCACTTCTGCGTCCTCTTCTGCGGGCTGGGGCTGATGCACAGCCTGGGCGGCGATCCCGGCCCGCTGGTGAGAATGGCGCGCCTGTTCGCCGGGTCCACCCGGATGGCGGTGATCCCCATGATCTCGGAGGTCAACATGATGGGCTTCTGCCGGCTGCTCCACCAGACGGCGGGGCAGGTAAGCAGCGTGGGCTTCAAGGACGGGACCGCCGCAGGGCGGGAGCACTCGTTCCTGGAGCAGGTCAGGAGGCGGTCGGCAGACTGCGTCCTCATCGTCGGCTCCGACCCCTTCGCAGCCCTGCCTCAGTCGGTGATGGAGAACCTGGGCGACGCCAAGATCGTCTGCCTCTCCCCCCTGGCCACGGCCAGCACCATGGCTGCCGACGTGGTCATACCCACGGCGCTGCCCGGCGTGGAGTGCGGCGGTTCGGTACTGAGGATGGACGGGGTGGAGGTGGCGCTGGCCGAACTGGAGAAGGGGGCATACCCCACCGAAGAGGCAGTGCTGAGTCGCCTGCTGGAGATCCTGTAGATGGAGCAAGCAGTCCACGCCATCGACGTGAACCTGGTGACCTGCGAGAGCATCTACGTATCCCTGGCCGCCCTGAGGGAGGGGCTGGGCCAGGCATACCGGGACAGGGCAGCAGTGGTACACCTGTCTCCGGCCGACATGAAGAGGCTGCAGATCAGGGATGGCGACCGGGTGGAGCTCACCGCCGCATCCGGCTCCGTGGTTGTGGCCGCGGAGGCGGACGGCGACCTTGAAGAGGGCGCGGGCCGCATGCCGCTCAGCCTGTACTCCAACCGCCTGGCCGAATACCGGCCATCCCGGTGGCCGCTGCCGGCCCTGAGGCTGATCCAGTCCACGGTCTCCCCGACCGGGAAGGGAGTGACACCTGTCGAAGACCTGCTGGTGAGGAGGACGGTTGCCTAGGAAGGACCTGCAGCCGCTGCAGATCTACAGACTGCTGCCGCGGACGAACTGCAAGCTCTGCGGCTGTCCCACCTGCTATGCCTTCGCCTTCAACCTGATCAGCCGGAGCAGGCGGGTGGAGGACTGCCCCGAACTGCTCAAGGACGAGTTCGGGGAGTCATTCCGCGCCCTGAAGAAGATGCTCGGCGAGGGAGAGCGCATCGCCGGGAGCGATCACGTTCTGGACAGATCGAGGTGCACCGGCTGCGGGGACTGCGTGGCGGTATGCATCAGGGCGCTGACCACCATCACCAAGAACGGCAGGCTGGCCCAGCGGGCCGCGGTGCCACCACCCCTCAAGGTGATGGACGGCCGACTGCAGGTGGTGGAGTGGTCCAGCTGCAAGCGGGCCGTGCCGGGACTGGACATCTGCAACCTCTGCGCCGAGAAGTGTCCCTTCAGCGCTCTGGACCTGGTCAAGCCCGAAGAACCGGACCAGGAAGACAGCTAGTCGCCCTTCTTGTCCCTGATGGTCCGGGGAAGGAGCCTGGCCAGGCGGCAGTGGTACCGGCCCAGCTCCATGCCATAGCTGGTGTTGAACTCCGAGAGGGTCAGCAGCTTGCCGTCCCTGTTCCTGGCCCTGGTGACCTTCAGGGCCTCCCCCTCCCAGCCCTGCTCATCCCGGAGCGTCTTGATCAGCTTGATCCGGTGCCGGGTGGGGATATCCAGGTGCGACCTGACCAGCAGGTGCCAGTCCTCGGGGAGCTGTCCGTACAAGATGCGATAGAGCTCAATGAGCAGGTCGAGCCGGGCGGCCCGGCCCTCCCTCATCTCCGAGGTGCTGAAGAAGGTCCGCGCCGCCATGGTCAGCGCTTCCTCCTTGGTCTCCACGGGCACAATGAGATGCTCGGGGATGGGCTCGGTCTCCCTCTTGCGGCCGTCCTCGCCGTGGTAGACCCACCACTTGCTCCGATCATATCTGTTCCCGGGCAGGTACCGGCCCCAGGTCCATCCCGACGCCGGGCCAACAACCACCCGGATGCCCAGGCGGGCGTAGGCGGCGGCGGCGGCGTACATCCGGTCGGGCAACGAGCCCCAGATGACCAGCGAGAAGGTGGTGTAGAAGGAACCCTCGCCGACCTCCGGTATGCCCCCATAGAGTGGGATGCCGCCGGCGGCCCGGGAGTACATGTACATGTTGTTGGCCAGGGAGATGGCCGCACAGCCGCCGCAATTGATGAGAGACCTCGGCTCAACAGAGGCGAGGTACTGCTCGAAGATGTACTTGCCCTTCCGCTCATGGTAGTTGCGGGCGATCTCGGCCCCGGCGCAGCCGGCCACGAAGACGATGCAGTTCCGCCGGGTCAGTTCATAGGCCAGCCAGCCGATCTCCTCTCTGGGGGCATCGCCGCACCCGGCGACGACCACGATGCCAGGGGCGTTGCCCCAGACCATGGAGAAGGCCGACTGGAGTATCTCGGTCAGGGGCAGCGGCCCCCGGCCGGGCCTCATGAGGAACTTGTCCTTCCCTGCCTGCCGCCTCTCGGCGGCGACGATGATGTCGCGCAGGCCGACCCCGGCGGGGCAGGCGGACTCACACTTCCCGCAGAAGTAGCAGCCCTTCTCGACGGCGGAGAAGCCATCCCAGTTGCCGTCGCGGAGCTGTCTGACCGCCTCTGACAGCGGCAGATCATTGGGGCAGGCCATGGTGCAGAGGTCGCAGTCCCTCCGACATTCTCGGGCCTGGCTGACTGCAGCGTCATCGTTCGGGGGATGGCGTTGCGTTATGTCAACCTGAAGCACCACCCTGGCGGCCACCTCGCCGGCCTTCTCCACGTCCCTGATCCAGACAGCCCTGCCTCCGGTGAGCAGTCCAGCGACGATGGCATCCATCGACTGGTTGGTGGCATCGGGCAGGCCGGCAATACTCTGGGAGCCGACCCAGATGAACCGGCTGCCGGCCCGGGCGGCCTCGGAGGCCAGGTCCAGGGGTATGCAGCCATCCGAGGCCAGGATGACGTCGAAGACCCCGTTTCTGACGGCCTTGCCGGCCTTGACCATGGGGGCGACTATGCGGCACCTGGCATGGAACCGGGCCACGTCATCACCGGCGGGGCCCGCCCCGCAGAGCTCCACCTTGCCCAGGGCATCGCCCTGCTTCAGGGACTCCAGAGCATACCAGGCAGGCAGGAAATCGTCGCCGATGAAGGCGATGACCGGCTTGCCAGCCTCGATCGAGGCCCAGCCTCCGGCCAGCGTGGCCGGGGGGAAGTTCTCCAGTTCATCGATCTTCTGGTTGGCGGCGGAGGCGAAGCCGAAGCAGGCCACCTTGATCATCTCGGCCACGCCCATGGCCATGAGCAGGACCGACCCGGCGTGCATCACCATGCTCTCGAAGTCGGCCACGGTCCCTGTCCCCGAGTACCCGGCGGAGGCCAGCTTGGCCAGCTGGGCCTCGCCGTAGGAGAGGACCCTGTTCAGGTCCTTCAGGTTCTTGACATAGACGCCGGTGAGGGTGCCCACGGGAGGGCAGGCGTCCGACATGGTGAGTACCTCTCCCATGCTGACGGGATGGCTCTCCCCCCAGACCTTCAGGGCGTGATCGAGCAGGCGGCGCGAAGCGACCATCTGGCCCAGGCAGCCGCGGCAGGCCTTGCGCAAGCTGAGCCGCCCCTGGAAGGCAGCCATGGTCAGTCCGCACTTGCCGGCGGCCTTCTCCAGATGGCACGGCCCCAGGTCGCAGTCGCAGCAGACCTCCTGCGGCATGGCATAGAGCGGGGGATACCTCTCCAGCAGGGCCCGGTCCCAGTCGCCGATGTCCGCGGCATCGGGCAGGATGCTCAGCCAGGCGCCGAACTGGGCGTAGCGGCTCTCCACGAAATCGTGTTCCAGGATCTCGGTGACCACGTCCTCGATGCCCCGGGGGTCACGGACCACCTGGCCGATATCCACCTGGTGGGGTCCGACGCGCGCAACGCGCTTCTTCTCCATAATGCCTCTCTCCTCAGGCAGACGCCGTCCCAGAAAAGGAGGGTCTCCCCCTAGCCCAGGAACTCCTTCTCCTTGAAGCACTTCTCACAGACCTTCAGCTTCTGGACGCCGGACTTCATGGGGCTGGTGATCCGGCCCATCATCCGCTGTCCCGGCCGGGTGGAGTCGATGCGGACCTCACGGACGCACTCATCGCACAGGGCGACGTGGCATTCGCTGCAGGTCCACTGGGCGGCCTTCTTCTGACACACGCTACAGTTGCTCTCTGCCATGGTCAACCTCCAGACTATTCCTCGGGCCAGTCCTCTCCGGGAAGAGGCAACTTCATCGGCTGAGGCTCGCCGTTCTTCCAGAACATCTTGACTATGGGATGGCCCTTCTTGCGGAGGAGCTCCTTCAGCTCCAGGGCATCCACAGTCTCCTCGTCGGTGACTATCTTGTCGTAGACCTCTTCCGGGACAACATCGGCGATGTCCCTCTTCAGGTCGGCGGGCATCCAGACGATGCGGTTCCAGCCGCCATCGCCCCGGAGGAAGTTCTTGCTGGACATGCCGGCGATGGACAGTCCCTTGAAGCCGTGGTTCTGTGCGCCGCCGGAGATCATCCCGGCCAGGGAGGAGAACTTGATGCCCAAGGGGGTCATCTTGGTGTAGCGGCGCATGGCCAGTCCGATGCCGTCCACCTCGGGGATATAGAACGAGGCGGCTTCGAAGCAGCCGCAGTTGGTGGTAGGGTACTTGACGCTGCTGTAGATGCTGACCCGCTTGACCAGGTGATTGCTCTTCTCGTAGATGGCCGCGTCCACGCCCCGGTAGTGTCCGGCTTCGGGATCCAGACAGTCGCCCTTGGGGATGGTGAAGACATAGCCTTCGGGGTCCAGCTCCGCGGTGACCTTGGCCGAATCATAGCCGATGATGCCGCAGTAGGGCAGGGCGCTGGGGGTGAGGACGCAGGCATGGTTGGGGGCCAGGGACTTGCAGATGGTGCACCCGTAGAAGGTGTCCACATCCTCGTCGTCGTAGAGCTCCTTGGCGCTGACGATCTTGTACTTCTCGGCGGCCCAGGCGTAGAGCGAAGACAGGGCCTCAACGCCGCCGACCTCGGGCGACCCCACGGCCCAGTAGAAGGCCACGGCATCTATCTGCGGCACCAGGGTCTTGGCAGTGGCATAGCAGAACTGGGATATCTTGGCAAAGGTCATCCGGCTGGCCACGTCCTTGCTGATCCTGATCCAGAGAGAGTCGGGGGTACCGAAGAGCATGAAGCCCTCCAGTCCCTGCAGGGCGGTGCCTATCTGCCGGGAGACGTAGCCCTGGTGGGCCGGGGTGAGCTCCTTCCCGTAGATCCTGATGGTGAAGCCGCCGGGCAGCGAAGTGCCCGGGGCGACCTCGGGGATGTCGGGGCCAATGAGCCTGACCTCGCCGTCCTTGACCTTCTCCGGGTCCTCCTCAATGTAGAAGATGGAGAACATCTTGTAGTCCCACTTGGGCCCGCCCAGCTCGAGGTGCATGTCGGCCTTCTTCACCTCGCTGAGCCACCTCAGGCCCAGTCCGATGTCGTCCAGTCCATCCCAGAGATGTTCGAGATCCGTGGGCAGCTGGAACACCCTGCCCGCAGGGAGTTTCGCTGCCGCCTCTTCTTCTGAAAGCGCCATTTGTCTACCTCTCTCGTGAAGTCTCTCAAGGGCCATGCAGGCAACGGCCCCGCCCGCAGCGGAGCGGCCGTTCAAGCGCGTCACACCATGGCCACAGCGACGGATGGCGCCCGGTCAGGACCGGGGCCCATCTTCAGGGACATCTCTGAGTCGGAGTGGCAAGAGACTGCGAAGCCTGGTGCAGTAGATGCCCTGCTCCATCCCATAGTTGGCGGCGAACTCGGACATGTTCATCATCTTGCCGTCGCGGTGCTTAGCCTTGTTGATCTTGACGCCCTCGGTCTCCCATCCCTGTTCCGACTGGAGCAGGCTGACCATGCGCCTTCTGTACCGCGGGGGCAGCTCGAAGTCCGACCTGACGGCAAGGTGCCAGTCCTCGGGCAACTGCTGGTAGAAACGCTCATAGTAGTCTATGAGGACCTCCAGGTGGGTCAGCCGGCTCTCACGATAGTCCCTCACATTCAGGACGGAGCGGGCCAGCATGGTCAGAGCCTCTTCCTTGGTTTCCACGGGGACGATCATGTGCTCCTTCACCGGCTCAACCTCGCGCTTCTTGCCGGTCTCGCCGTGGCGGACCCACCACTTGCTGCGGTCGTACCTGTTGCCGGGCAGATAGCGCTTCCAGCCCAGCGAAGAAGCCGGGCCGACGATGACCGTCGACCCCATCCGGGCCCAGGCGGCGGCCACGGCGTACATCCTGTCGGGCAGGGCGCCCCAGATGATGATGGTCTGAGCACCGCCGAGGCTGATGGAGTCACCCAGCGGCGGTATATTGCCGAAGAGGGGGATGCCGCCCGAGGGCCGGAGCATCAGATACATGGGCACAGCGTGGCAGATGGCGGAGCAACTTCCGCAGTTGACGATGTTGCGCGAAGCGCAGGTGGCGTTGTACTCCTGGAAGAGGTGCTTCTTCTTGGCCTGGTTGAAGGAGCGGGCCACCTCCGACCCGGCGCAGCCGGCCACGAAGGCCATGCAGCCGCCGTTGAGCAACTCACTGGCTATCCAGGCGATCTCATCCTTGTGGGCATCGCCGCAGCCGAGGATGGTGACCATGGCCGGGATGCTGCCCCAGCCCACGGCGAAGGCCGACTGCAGAAGCTCGGTGATGGAGATCGGCCCTCTGCCCGGCCTCATGACGAACCTGTCGGCACCGGCCCCCTTCCTCTCGGCGGCGACGATGATGTCGCGCAGGGGGACCTGGCTGGGACAGGCCTGCTCGCACTTGCCGCAGAAATTGCAGCCCTTCTCCACCTCCGAGAACCCGGCCCAGTCGCCCTGGCCCAACTGACTGACGGCCCTGGAGACGGGCAGGCCGACCGGACACACCATGGTGCAGAGGTCGCAGTCCTTCCGGTGCTCCCCAGCATGTTTCACGGCCTCGGCATCGGAGATGATCCGGGCCCCACCCCTCTTGACACCCATGGCCGCCTTCAGAGCTACCTCCGCCGCCTTCTCAGGATTCCTGATCCAGACCGCCTTCTGTCCGCCGGCCAGGCGGCTGACGATCTTCTCCGCGGTCTCGTCGGTGCTGTCGGCCAGATCGCCGGCACCATTGTGTCCCACCCAGATGGCCTTGCTGTCAGCACGCTCTGCCTCAGCGAGGAGGTCCTGGGGGAGGCAGCCGGGGCTGATGACGATGACGTCGAAGACCCCATTCCTGATGGCCTTGGGAGCCCTGACGGCCGGCGCCACGATGCGGCCCCGGTCATAGAAACGGACGATATCGTCGCCAACGGCACCCAGTCCACACACTTCCACCTTCTCGGTCAGCCCCTCCTGCTTCATCCGGTCGATGGCGCACCAGGCAGGCAGGAAGTCGTCGCCGGCGAAAGCGATCACCGGCTTGCCGGACTCGATGGAGGCCCAGCCGCAGGACAGGGTGGCGGGAGGGAACTGCTCGATGCCCTCCAGTTCCTGGTTGGCGGCGCTGATGAAACCGTAGCAGGCTACCTTGAGCATCTCGGCCGCGCCCATGGCCAGGAGCAGCACGGAACCAGCATGGAGGACCATGCTCTCGAAATCCGCAGCCGTGCCGGTGCCCGAGTAGCTGGCCTGGAAGAGCTTGGCCAGCTGTCCCTCCGCGTAGCTGACAGCCCGGCTGACGTCG
>Ga0194112_10000945_pt1 | contig 42753 bp, 39 predicted proteins | sample TA2MahC400mmetaG_FD_146191 | JGI IMG/M metagenome (GOLD analysis project Ga0194112, IMG submission 146191) | Freshwater microbial communities from Lake Tanganyika, Tanzania - TA2015016 Mahale Deep Cast 400m | ecosystem: Environmental > Aquatic > Freshwater > Lake | place: Tanzania: Lake... | reverse complement strand
TGAGGATGATTTGTTTTGCATCCCTATGTTGAACCATAACGGCCGCCAAACCGGAAGCAAAATAAGTGCTTGCGCCCGGCCTACTTACAAAGCTTTTCCCACTCTCCCGCAAATGCAATCACCGTGGGTAATCTTTTTTTTGTGCTCTTTGCGTCTTCGCGTTTTCGCTGTTCATCCCATCTGTCTCCTTCGTGTCTTCGTGGTGAATCTTTTTCTTCCGTGTCTTCTGTGTCTTCCGTGGTTCGCTCCTTTGCGCATCCGGACATGTTCTTGCCCTGAAATCTTCTTGCCGTCATGCCTCCGTCGTTAAGGCCAAGCAGTTGCTCAGTTCATGCTTGAATTCCGGGGGCGGGAAGGGGGATACCGGTGACAAAGGCGATACCGGCGAGGTGTCCGAGCAACAACTCAACGACGCCATCGCCGGCACGGCGAACAATCCCGGCGCTGTTGATACGCTGAACATCAGCGTGAGCGATCCGCCTACGCAATCAGAAGTGCAAGACATCCTGAACAAGCTCAATGAACTGATCAACGCGTTGCAGCGGTAGTCGTCGGCAAAGTGCTCCTCACGCTCCGCATGAGGTTCATACCCGCCAACATCACGCGGAGCGTGATGAATACTTTCACTTGGTTCGGCGCCAATCCCGTGCGGGGTCGGGAGACCCTCGCACAACTCGGGCAGGCGAGCCGTTAGAACGGGTCGGCGGAAATCGGCTTAGCCATTTCCGTCACTTCCACGAGATCGTCGCGCTTTTCCAGTGTCGGCTCGGCGTATGGTTTCTTGGTATCCATGCGCGCAGCGTATCAAGGGAGCGATTCAAACACAAGAACCGCGTGCGAGCGGGTGTAGGGCTGTCGGAGGAGGGGCAAGAAGATTAACGAACCAGGACTCGAAATCCGCGAATGTTCTTGCCCTTAACGTTACAATTGGACTTGGAGGAAGCCTTCGATCTGGCGCTGGCGCGTGGGGTGACGCATCTTGCGGAGCGCCTTGGCTTCGATCTGGCGGATGCGCTCGCGGGTGACGCGGAATTGCCGGCCCACTTCTTCCAGCGTGCGGCAATAGCCGTCGCCAAGACCGAAACGAAGCTGGAGCACTTTGCGTTCGCGGTCGGTCAGGGTGTCGAGGACTTCGCCGAGTTTCTCTTTCAAGAGCGAGTAGGACGCCATGTCGGAAGGATTGTCGGCGGTCTTGTCTTCGATGAGGTCGCCGAAGTTGGTGTCTTCGCTGTCGCCAATGGGCGACTGGAGTGAGATCGGTTGTTGCGCCATTTTGAGGACGGCGCGGACGCGGTCCACGGGCATCTGCATTTCCTCGGCGACTTCTTCGGGAACGGGTTCGCGTCCGAATTCCTGAACGAGGGTTTTTTGGATGCGCATCAATTTGTTGATGGTCTCGATCATGTGGACCGGGATGCGGATGGTGCGCGCCTGGTCGGCGATGGAGCGGGTGATGGCTTGGCGGATCCACCACGTGGCGTAGGTGGAAAACTTGTAGCCCCGGCGATACTCGAATTTTTCGACGGCCTTCATCAACCCCATGTTGCCTTCCTGGATGAGGTCGAGGAAGCTCAGGCCGCGGTTGGTGTATTTCTTGGCGATGGAGATGACCAGCCGCAGGTTGGCCTCGACCATTTCGGCCTTGGCGGCAACGGCCTTGCGCATCCAGACTTTGAGTTCGTTGTGCGTCTTGAGAAACTCGTCGGTGGACATGCGGCTGAGCAGTTCGAGGTGCTTGAGCCGGCGTTGGGCGTTGTGCAACTGTTTGGTCGTGGCGGGCGTCTTGCGTTGTTGCTGGAGGTCTTCGATTTCGCGCAGGCAGCCATCGAAATGTTCACAGACTTCGTTGGCCTTCTCGACGAACTCTTCCAGGACTTTCTGTTTGAAATAGAATTTGTCAAAAAGCTTCTGCAGGGCGTTGTCGGCCTTCTTGAAGTCGCGCAGCATCTTGGCGCGTTCCTTCTGGGTGAGCGTCGCCTTCGTGGACTTGACGTAACGGGCATCGGCGAGTTCGTCTGCATGGGCCACTGTCTTGCACAGCTTGGGCAGGGCGCGCATGTACTGGTCGCGGCTGTCAATTTTCTTGTCAATGATGACGCGGTCGAAGCGTTCGCGCCCGTTCAGGAGGCGACGGGCAAGGGAGAGGTGCTCCTTGGCGGTGAACCCGAAGTCGTTGATGGTGGATTTGACTTTCAGTTCGGCGGTCTCGATGCGCTTGGAGATTTCCACTTCCTGTTCGCGGGTGAGCAACGGCACCTGTCCCATCTGCTTGAGGTACATGCGGACGGGGTCGTCGAGGATGTCGAGGCGTGAATCGGTCTTGGAGGGCGGCTCCTTGTCCTCCTCGCTCTCGCGCTTGAAACGGTCCACCTCCGAGGCGTCAATGATTTCGATGTCCATCCCCCGCAGGGTGATGATGATCGAATCCAGTTCGTCCGGCGAAATCATCTTGTTGGGCAAGACATCACTGATGTCGCCATAGGTCAGGTAGCCCTGTTCCTTGGCGAGCTTGATCAGTTCCTTGATCTTGAGGTTTTTCTCCTCTTGATCGAGTCCCGGTGCTGGTTTGCGAGCAGGTTTCTTCTGGAGTGTTTTCTTGGCCATACGTGGAGGCAATTTATCCCGGCGCGATTATGTGTTCTTAAAAAGTGGCGGAATATTGTCCAACTTCCGACGCAAGTCAAGGGCGTCTTTCTGCAAGCGCAACAACTCGGCGGGAGGCAGTCCGGGCCGCGCCAGTTGGCGGCGAAGTTCCTGCCATTGGCGCTCCAGATGACGCCGCTCCAGGGTCGTCAAACACCCAGCCGCGACCGCCATCGGCTCATTCGTGGAGTGCGCTTGCAGCAAGAGTCCCGACAACAAACGGGATTCCACCTCGTCCGCTCCATGAAGCAACGAGTTCGGCCCCGTCCATTGGCCGCGCATGTACAGGTTGACCACGCGCGCCAGCAAACCGGCGGCCACGCTGTCCGTCAACCAGGCGTGGTCGAGCCGTTCCGTCGCCATCTCCAACAATTGTTCATCGCCCAACACCAACTGCAACAGTGCAAGCTCCGCCGGTAAACCGTCGGGACGCGACGGTTCCTCTTCCGGTGGCGGCGGTTCTCCCGGCGCCGGCGACGGGCCGTGTCGGGCGACGTCCTTCATCTTGCGCCGCAACACCTCCTCGCGCACCTCCAGCCGCGCGGCGGTCCGCTGGGTGAACGCCGCCTGCAAAATCGGGTCGCGGATCCGGCACAGCCACGGCGTCATCTGGTCGGCGATCTGGACCTTGCCGCGTTCCGTGCGCGCGTCGTGTTGACGGGAGAGCCGCTGCAACAGGAAATCGAAAAAGCCCGGCGCGGCGTCGAGCAGCGCGCGCAATTGCTCCGGGCCGTCGCGCTTGAGGAAACTGTCCGGGTCATCGCCTTCGGGCAGCAACGCGACGCGGATGCTGACGCCGAGTTCCCAGAGCGGCTCGGCGTTGCGCACCGCGGCGTTCTGGCCGGCGTCGTCGCCGTCGAACATCAGGATCACCTCGTCGGTGTGGCGTTTCAGGATGCGGGCGTGTTGTTCGGTGAACGCCGTGCCTTGGGGCGCGACGACATTCGCGAACCCGTTTTCGTGGCAGGTGATGGTGTCCAGTTGTCCTTCGCAGACGATGGCGAGTTTCTGGTCGAGGATGGCGCGCTTGGCCCGGTCCAGCGCGAACAAAATCTTGCCCTTCATGAAAATCGCCGTCTCCGGGGAGTTCACGTATTTCGGCTGGTCTTTCGCCTCCGTCAGGATGCGTCCGCTGAACGCGACGACGCGCCCCTGCTCGTCACAGATCGGGAACATCAACCGTCCGCGAAACCGGTCGTAGTGTCCGCCGTTGTCGCGTTTCAACGCCAGCCCCGCCGACTCCAGCACCGTGGCGGCGTACTTCTTCGAGGCCGCCCACTGCAACAGATCATCCCAGGCGTCCGGCGAAAAACCGAGTTGCCAGCGTTTCGCGGTCTCCGCGCTGATGCGGCGCTTCTTCAAGTACGCCTGCACCGGGCTGTCGGCGGGTTGTTTCAGCAGGTGCTGGTGGAAAAACGACGCCGCCAGTTCGTGCAGCTTGAACAACGCATCCTTCTCATCGCGGCTCGGCCCGCTCCCGCCCGCCTCGAACTCCAGCGCGACACCCGCCCGCTCCGCGAGCCGGCGCACCGCGTCGGTGAACGGGAGGTTCTCGTATTGCATGACGAACTTGAACACGTCCCCGCCCGCGCCGCAGCCGAAGCAGTGCCAGATTTGTTTGACGGGATGGACGTTGAAACTGGGCGTCTTCTCCTTGTGGAACGGGCAGAGCGCGATGAAGTTCGCGCCGCGCCGTTTCAATGGGAAATAGCCGCTGATGACCTCGACGATGTCGTTGGCCGAGCGGACCTGTTCGAGGATATGGTCGGAGATGAAGCCGGGCACGGTGTTGACCTCTAGCGCGAGCCTTTGCTGTCCGGCGTCGGCTCGGCCCGCCGCTTGATGGGGTCCATGAACCAAAGGTTGTCCGATTGTTTCTTCTTGGACATCGCGGCGACCGACGGGAACGGCTGCACCACGCGCGCGCCGAAATACGAATGGCGCGTCACCTCTTCATGCCAGAATTGGCTGCGCGTCAAGGCCAGCGCGAAACACGCCCACGCCATCACCACCACCATCAACACCGCGCCCACCACCGGCCCCAGAAAATTGTCCGCCGCCGCCGGCAGGACGCGTTGGGACGCGCGATACAAGATTTCCCGGCCGGCAAAATGACAGGCCAGATACACCACCAGCCCGACACCGAGGAACGCCTGCAAGTTCGCCGAGTCAGCCTCCAAGTCCAGCAATTCATGCATCCACATTCCCAGCGTCGGGTACAACAACAGCGCCAGCACGATCATCAACAGCCATGTTGCCGTTTGCAGCCCCGAACGGAGCAGTCCCATCCGCAGGCCGACGTACAACCCGGCCAGCACCGCGCCGGCCACGACGAAATCGCACCAGTTCATCGAGTCCGGCAACGCAAAGGCAGCTGCAATCCAGTTCATGACATTCACATCATAGCAAATTTCGCACCCAATCACCATTTCTTTTCCGTCATGAGAAACACATGCTTTGCCTGTCCCCCAGCTTTGAGGTTGACTTGTGAATAACCGGGGGTAAAATGCAAATCACAAAGGAATAGACTTTTATGAAACAAACCAACAAGTTTTCTTCGGCTTTTCGGTTGTGTGTGGTCGCGGTTGTGCTTCAGGTTGCTGCAGCGACAGCCGTTCAAGCTCAGGACATGTGGCTGTTGCCGGGGCCTAATACGTGGATGGGCAAGGGACTTATTGGGTCGCCGACCGATCCGAGCCTTGTTCCGGTGCAGTTTCAAGGCGAGATTTTGCTCGTGCCGCCCACCGAAATTGCCGGTTATTTGCAGAGGGGGGGCCGGACTGGCTGGCCGGAAGTCATTGTCCCGATGATTGTGGACGGCCAACCCGTGGCCGCGCGGATTTGGCAGGTGGAAAGTCTGCTGCGGAAGGGCGGACAGGTGGCTGATGATTTGGTGATCATGCACAAGGGTGACGAACAGGTCGCCGTGAGAAAATCACAGGTGGACGAGTATAAGGCCAAGGGTTATCAACCGGGGCCAAAAGAAGGTTGGACGGAAGGCGTTGTCATGTGTTTCAAAAACCGGGTCGTCGTTGTGGATGTCAAGGCAGTTGACAAATACAAGAATCAGGGCGCAGAAGCTGGTCCCTGCAAATAGCACCGACACAGGTTGTCACTGACCTTTCTGAGGCGGGAGGCGAATTCAAGTCGCCTCCCGCTTCAACTTTTCAGCATCCCCTCCAACACTGTCGCGACTTGCGTTGCTGCGGTGGAAACCGGCAACCCCATGCGCCGTGGTGGGTTTTCGCGCGCTGCCATTTCGATCTCATTTGCGAATGCCCTTGTGTTGGCACAATCCACCACCACGCCGCGCGCCCCGTAGTGACCGTGCGAAATCACACGGCAACCGTGCGCCTCTGCTTCCGCGATCGTCAATCCGTAACTCTCGTGGCGGGACGTTGACACAAACAAATCCGCCCGTTGCAACAGCGCGCTTTTCCGCGCGCCGCTGACGTGACCCGCAAACGTCACCGGCAACCCCAGCGCCAGCCGTCGCAGTTTGCGTTCGTACGCGCGCCCTTTCATGTACGCCGGCGCGCCGCAAATGAACACGCGCACGCGCGGCAGGCGGACGTGTCGCAACGCGCGCAGCAATCGTTCGATGCCCTTCTCCGGCGAGAGCCGGCTCAACGTCACAATCACCAAGTCGTCCTTGGCCACGTCCAGCGGTTCCGCGGCGACCGGTGGCGCGATATTGCCCCAGGGCACCACCGTGATCCTTTCCGTCGGACACCACGGATAACATCGCAGGATCACCTCGCGCATTGGCGCCGACGGCACAATCAACCGGCGACTGTGTCGGACGCAGTCGTGTTGCTTTTCAAAAACGAGCCGTAAGACGTCTGGCGCCCAATGCCAGCGAATACGGGTCAGCCATTCGGGACGGAGAAGATTGCGCAGGTAGAATTTCGTGAAGTACTCGACAACGTCCACGTGAAAGATCGTGGCGATGCGGTAGCCGGCTTCGCCAAGACGGCGAAAGTCAGGGCCTTCGCTGATGTCGTTGGCGAGCACGACGCATCGTTTGGGATCATGTTCGAAGATTGCCTCAGTGGTGGCGCGCTCGAACTGCCGGCAGAAGCGCGCGTATTGCAGTTCGGTCATCTCAGCGAGCGATTTCGAGAGGGGCAGATTCAGCGCGCGAGGGCTGAGCACGATCCAGTCGGGGTGTTCGCGTGTGAGGTAATCGGCGACAGCCTTGCCGCCGCCGAGCGGTTCAGAGTCAGGGAACTGCGCATGGGCGGCGGCATACAGAACTTCAACTGGATTGACGTTCGGCACGACGGGAGGGTAATGACTGAGACCGGCAAGTCAATAACCGATGAGCCTGAATTACATATTGATCTGGATGGTCGGCGTCTCAGCCGTGCTCGTGCTTGTGCGCGTGGCGCGGATGTCAGCGCGCCAACATCGCGGGTGGATTGTGGTGAACGGCGTGTTGCTCGCGTTGCTCGGCGCGGGACTGCTCTGGTTCGCTGAATCGGCCGGGTATGTGGCGGGCGCGGCATGGTTGCTGTTTGTCCTGACGCCGATGTTGGGAGCGCGCCTGGCGTGGCGTTGGGCGATGCAACAACGTTACGCGGCGGCATGGCGTTTGGCGGTGGCGTTGCGCTGTCTGCATCCGTTCCATGAGGGACGGCATCGTCCCGGATTGTTGCAGGCGATGTGGTTGGCGCAACGAGGGGAAACGGAGGCCGCGTTGGAAGCGTTGCGGCGTGTGGTGGCGTGTGGCGGCACGGTGGGCCGGGCGGCTGCGGCGCTGACGTTCCGAATCACGGGTCGGTGGGAGGAGTTGATGGAGTGGGTCAACGGCTCCTTGGGGCCGTCGGTCCTGTTGCGTGACCCGGGCCTGTTGCTTTCCTACCTGCGCGCGCTCGGCGAAGTGGGTGATTTGGAGCGGATGCAATGGGTGTACGCGCAATACGCTGGCGCGTTGGAGCACGCCGAGCACCGCCCCGGCCGTGAGTTTTGCCGTGTGATGATGCTGGCGTTTGCTGGACGTGTCGAGGCGGTTGAACGGTTGTTGTCCGAGTCGTTGGACTGGTTGCCGGTGCCAACGCAGGAGTTTTGGCGGGCGACAGCGGAAGCCGCAGCCGGTGAGACCGGGAAGGCGCAGCAGCGCCTGACACGCCTGCTCGAATGGGAAACTGATGCCGTGGCGCGCGCGGCGATTGAAAGGCGCTTGCGCGTTCCGCTCGCTGTCGGATTGGAGATGCCGTTGGATTTCATCGTCGAGGAGACGGAGCCGGCGCGGCTTCGTTTTGGCTGGCGAACGGCGCGGATGACGCAGGCTTTCGCGGGGATCAACGTCGCGATGTTCCTGCTGGAAGTGCTGGCGGGCGGCAGCGAGAACGAAACGGTGCTGTTTCATCTCGGCGCGCTGTCGGCATCGGCAGTGGCTGAGGGTGACTGGTGGCGGTTGTTGGGGGCGATGTTCCTGCACGCCGGCTGGCTGCACCTTGCGATGAACATGCTCGGATTGTTGTTGTTGGGGCCGTTCGTGGAGACGAACATTGGACGATTGAGGTTTGCGGCAACCTATTTGTTTTCCGGGCTGGCTTCGATGTTGTTTGTGGTTGTGTTGGCTCACCTTGGAGTGATAGAAGACGACCTGCTCGTCGGCGCGTCGGGCAGCATCATGGGACTGATTGGGGCAACGGCCATCGTGTTGCTGCGGAACTGGCGCACAGCACGGTCGCGCGTCGCGCTGCAACGCCTGCAACGCGTGGCGCTGGCCATTGGATTGCAGATTGTGTTTGACCTTGTCACGCCGCAGGTCAGCATGGCCGCGCACACCTCCGGCGTCGTCGCCGGCAGCGTGGTGGCGCTGTTACTGACATGGAAGGATGAATAGACATGAAGAACTATGTGAAGAACAAAGTCGTTATCATCACCGGCGGATCGTCGGGGTTCGGATTCTCCGCAGCGGAAATCTTGCTGAAGATGGGCGCGAAGGTCGTCATCACCGGCCGCAACACCGCTCGCTTGAAATCTGCGGCGAAACAGTTGGCGAACAAGAACCTGCTCGCCGTGCAAGCCGATGCGGTGAAGACGGCGGACTGGAAGAAACTGGTGCGGGTGACGTTGAAGCGGTTCGGCCGGATTGACGTGCTCGTCAACAACCACGGCGCCGGCGTGAAAATCGCCAACGTCGAGGAGATGGACGACGCAGCCATTGAGGAAGCGATGGCGATCAACATCACCTCCGTCATCAAAGGTTGCCGCGAAGTGATTCCCGCGATGAAGAAGCGGGGCAGGGGACATATTGTGAACGTCTCCAGTGGTTGCGCCTATCACGGCTGGCCGAAATGGGGGGCCTACACCGCAGCGAAAGCCGGCATGGTCGTGTTCACGCGCTGTCTGCACTTGGAGATGGCCGAGTGGGGCGGTAAGGCCACGTCGTTCATCCCCGGCGCGGCACGCACAAATTTCTGCAAGGCGGTCGGCATTGACGATGGCTGGCTCGAAGGTTATCCGAGCGCGGAAGACTACGCGCGGACGTTGGTCCACTGCATTGACGTGCCCGACAGCACGGTGATCGAAGAAGTGAACCTCTGGGGCACCAAGCAGGTCAAAGCCATGCTCGTGCCGTATTGAGTCATCAGTGAACAGTTGCTGGGGGCTGATCGCTGAAAACCAACAAATGAACAACAAACCCTGTCCGCAGATGCCCAACGACAGGCAGCGTGTCAACTGTGACATCGGGTAAGTCTGACATCGGGTAAGTCACCGCACGGTGCAGCCGCATCACGGATTCGTTTACTGTGATGCCCGTAGGACTGGCTCGCATCTCGCATTCGCCCTGTCTCACCGTCCCGCAAGGAACAACAACATCGGCCCGAAGTTGGTTGCCGTCACGCTTCGACCGCCGAGCAACTCCGATACTTGTTTTGGCGTCGGTTGGGGAAAGTCTGTTCGGTTCATGTCCACAATCAAGACACCCTCGATATCCGGTTTTCCTTGTCCTTCCATTCGCGACGCCAATACCGGCAACTCCAATCGCGCACGTTCCACCTTGCCCCATTGATCCATCTGCATGAGTTGCTTCTTCGACATCAAACCTTCCAAGTCCACCCGCTCACGTAAGAACTGTGCCGCTGCCAGTTTGTGGCCGATGACCGTCCCGTACCCGCCGTGTGCGCCGCCGTGGCGCGAGAGGTATCCATACAAATCCAGCATGAACCAGACGTTGGCCGCTGCCACTATTGTGACAATCACCCCGACCACCGCCCGCCACCGGATCGTTTGCGCCGCCACACCGAGCGCAAGGAACATTGCCGGGTAGAGCACCACGAAATAGGATTGCACCGTATAAAGGCGCGTTGCCACAAACACGGCCAGCGGGCCGAGAACCATGATCAGCAACAGCCGTCCTTGTGGGCCACCCCGGATCGCCAGCCAGGCCAGCGCCGCCACGAGCGCGACGCGTTGTGCCGCGAGAATCGCATCGCCCCATCGCCACCCATCGCGAAAATAATCGCGCGGCGGCCAGACGCGGTTCACGTCGAGTTGCGGGCGCGTGCTCAAGCCGAGAATGTCCTCGATGCCGCCGCTGTTGAGGATCCAGAGCGCCTGCCACCACGGGTCGCGTCGGGGCATCGCGTAACCGAGTTGCGGATGGACGATCATGTCCTTCGGAATCTTGTATGTTTGGCCGCCGACTGTCTTGGCCGCCTTGCGGAAATCGGCCCAGTCATGCGCCGTCTGGTAACGCAGGTACGGGATCAACAGCGCGCCGGCGATGAGCGCGCCGGCCGCCGCCCATCGCCAGTCCATCTTCGGGCGCAGCCAGGCCAGCAAACCGATCACCGCCGCCGTCAATGCCAGCCCGGCAAAATGCACCTCGATCACCAGCAACGGCAACAACACGACCCAGAACACCGCGCGCGGTTTCTTGCCGAACGCCAGCGCGTGCAACGCCCAGAGTGTGCCGGCCACCAGCAACGGCACGAAATCCTGCGCCCAGATCTTGCGCGAGTAGAGCACGGCCCACGGCGAGACGGCAAACAACAGCGCGGCCACGAGGCCCGCGATGGTGCCATAGTATTTGCGCCCGACATGCCATGCGATGGCGACAGCGACGAGATTGAGCAACGCGATGGCGCAGCAGACGAACACCGGGCTGGAGTGAATCATAAACAGCGGCACGAGCAGGTAGAGGAACAGCGGCGGGTTCATCACCTTCACTGAGGAAAGCAGCCCGACTTCCGGCCAGCCGCCGCCGTGCAGGACGCGCTGGACGATGTGGGTGGCGTAGGCTTCGTCGCCCTTGAATTCCAGCAGGTCAAGCCGTTGGAAGCGCAGCCACGCGCCGAGCGCCAGCACCGCCGCCAGCGCCACCCATCCGAGCTTCCCGGCAAGAAACTTCACTTGTTGACCTTGACGGGCCGCCAGACGCCGTGCCGGCGCATGATCCGGAAGATTTCCAGCAGCGTCTGCCACGCCCGACGAAAGTTGTACGGAATCCGGGTATCATGATCATGAACCCACCGCACCGGCACCTCGGCGACGCGATAGCCCTCGCGTGTCGCCACGATCAACATCTCCACGTCAAAGACCGGCGTGTTGGTCAGGACCTGCGGGAATATTTTCTGCGCGGCCGCGCGCGTCATGCACTTGAAGCCGCATTGGGTGTCGGCCACGCCGCGCAACGCCAGCATCCGCACCGTGAACCAGAACAACCGGCTCGCCAGCCGCCGCACGCGGCTTTGCGCGATAATCACATCCGACTCCGGCAACCAACGCGAGGCGATGACAATGTCGTAGCCGTCGCGCTCCAGTTTGGGCAACAGCTTGTCCAGTTCGCTGATTGGCGTGCTCTGGTCGGCGTCCGCAAACATCACATACCGCCCCTCAGCGGCCAGCATGCCGGTGCGCACCGCGTTGCCCTTGCCCTTGTTCGGCTTGTAGGAAATCAACCGGACTTGCGGGTGTGTTTTCGCCAACTCCTCCGTCACGCGCGCCGTGCCGTCGGGACTCCCGTCATCCACCACAATGATCTCAAACGTGCCTTTCGGCGTGACGAATGCCGCAATCTCCGGAATCGCTCTTACCAACCGGGCTTCCTCTTTGTAGCAGGGGATGACAATGGACAAATACAAACTCATCTCGCCTTTCTCAACGCGCCCGACTGGCGCAATGCCGCCAGCGCCTCGGCCGCGTAATCACGATCAACGTTCTCGCCGCGAATCCACTCGATGTATTCCCGCACGCTGTCGCGCGGCGATTTCGTCGGCTGCCAGCCGAGCCGCTGCAGCTTTGCGATGTCCGACACGCTGTGACGGGTGTCGCCCACGCGATACTCGCCGGTGACGCCCGGCGGCAGCGTCGCGATGGCCGTTTCCGCAACGATCCCGGCAAACTCAATGACGGTGTAACCGCGCCCGCCGCCGGCGTTGAACACTTGGTAGTTTGCCGCGTCGTTTTCCAGCGCCAGGCGATTTGCGCGCGCCACGTCGCCGACGTTCACGTAATCGCGCAACTGCCCGCCGTCCTCGAACACCGGCGCGGCGCGTCCCGCGAGATTCGACAGCGTGAACACGCGGAGCACGCCGGAGTACGCGTTGCGGTAGGACTGGCGCGGCCCCTGCACGATCGAGTAGCGCAACGCCACGCTGGGAATGCCGTAGTTCCGCCCCAACGCCACCGCCATCAATTCCTGCGAGTACTTCGCAATCGAGTATTGGTTTTTCGGGTTGGCGTGCGTCTCCAGCAACGGGAGCGGCTTGATCGCGCCGCCGCACACCGGGCAAACCGGCTCCCAGAAACCCTTGGCCAGCCGTTGCGGGTCGCGCCCGTCCGGAAACACCTCGCCATCCTTCTCGCACTGATACCGGCCTTCGCCATACACAAACTGGCTGCTGGCGACAACGACTTTGCGGATCGGCAGTTTGTCCGCCACGATGATCTCGTACAACAACGACGTGCCAACCGAGTTCACATGGAAGAACTGCGAGAAGTTCGGCAGCAAATCCTGATAGGCTGCCAGATGAACCACCGCGTCCACGCCGCGCAGCGCCTTGCGCCAGTCGTCCGCGTTGCGCACGTCGCCGAGGATGCGCTCCGCCTCCTTCGGCAGCCACGCCGGCCATGTCCCGCTGCCGTCGTGCACCGGCGGCGTCAGGTTGTCGAGCAGCCGCACCTCATACCCGGCGGCAAGCAGTTCATCGGCCGTGTGCGAGCCGATGAACCCTGCGCCGCCGGTGATGAGAACTCGTCCTTTGCTCATGTGCCTTTCAGTTTCTCGTACAAATACGCCGTCAACATGTGGTCCAAAATCATGTGGACGTCCTCGACCGATCCATAGTCGTCCGACGGCACGACAAACGCCACGTCCGACAGTTTCGCCAGCTTGCCGCCGCTGAACCCGGCGATGCCAACCACGTTGACGCCGAGTTGCTTCGCGGCTTCCACCGCAACGATGATGTTCGGCGAATTGCCGGAGGCCGAGATGGCGATGAGCAAATCGCCGGGCTGCGCGAGGTTCTTGAGCGGCTCGCTGAAGATGTGGTTGTAGTCCGTGTCGTTCGCCCACGCGGTCATCAGCGAGACGTTGTCGGTCAACGCGATGACGCGGAACCGTTTCCACGGCGCGTCGCCCTTGTGGCCGAGCGTGCCTTTGCTGAGGTCGTTCATCATGTGCGACGCCGTGGCCGCGCTGCCGCCGTTGCCGATGATGAAGATCTGTTTTCCCGCCGCGTGCGCAACCTCGACGGCTTGTGTCACGCGCTCGAAGTCGTCCAGCGGCAACCGGTCGAGAAGTTGTTTCAGTCCGTTGAGATAATCGTTTGCAAACTGGCTACTGGTTTTCATGCACTCTCTCATTCACACCTCACTTTAGTGAGGTGAAGTTCCTCCTTCCGCGCCCAAGGAAACCGTTTCAACGGTTTTCTCTTGCTCCCACTTCAATCCATATGCTTTGACAAACTTCTTATACTCATCTTCAAACGTCTTTGTCCGATGATGCTCCTCCTGCCCCGCGATATACTTTGCCACGGTGTCCACCGCCGACTGCGACACTGAAAATGCGCCGTATCCACGCCCCCACGCAAACTTTCCGTGCACAAGACGCTGCTCGTTGATCCAATGTGAAGAACTGCCTTTGAACAACTGTGTAACCTGTTCGATTGTCGTACCTGTTGGCAAGTCAAACAGCGCATGCACATGATCGGCGTTTCCGTAAACGGACTTCAGATAAATTTGTTTCCCCTCTGCATACTGTTGCAGATAGGCCGCCAACTTCCTGCGGGCATCCCGCCCCAACACCCGCTCCCGGTGTAACGTTCCCCAAACCAAATGAATCCAACAACGCGAGTAGGAGTGGACTGACATCGTCACCCCCACCGGGAAACCGTTGAAACGGTTTCCCTTCTCGGTGGCATTGTCAACACCCTGCTAAAGCAGGGTGTTACTGAAATCGTTTTCACGTCAATACCTTTGCATGTTGAGGACGACGCGGGTGCCGCCGCGTTCGAGGCGGAACGGCATCTCGCGCAGGTTGGCCAGCGCGTGGCGGACAGCCTGCCGTTTCTCGCTCGGCACGCACAACAGGAAAAATCCGCCGCCGCCCGCGCCTGCGATTTTGCCGCCCAGCGCCCCGGCCTCGACGGCGCGCGCGTAAATCTCATCCATTTCACTGCTGCTGATGCCCTGTGCCAGCTTGCGCTTGGACTCCCATGCCCGATGCAGCAGCGCGCCAAGCTGGTCCACCGCGCCGCTCTCCAAGAGACGGCGGACTTCCTGCGCCTGTTGTGTCATTTCGCGCAACACCGGCGCTTTGACGGCGATGCCCGCTTTTTGCGCGGAAAGAATCGTCGAGGATGCGCGCGTCCGTCCGGTGAAGAACAACATCAACATGTTGTCGAGATCCTCCAGCGAGGAGCGCGAGGCGCGAACCGCCTTGGCCCTGACCTCGATGCCGGGGCCGAACTCGAAACAGCGCAGGCCCCCATAGGCCGCGATGTACTGGTCCTGCACGCCGATGGGTTTCTTCAACGTCTCGATTTCGATCTCGCACGCCTCACGCGCGAGCCTCTCCGCCGTCGGCGTTTCACCAACGTAATGGTAGAGCGCATTGAGCACGCCGACCAACACGCTGCTGGACGATCCCAGCCCGGAACCTTCGGCGGGGATGTCCGACAAAAACGAGATCTCGACGGCTTTCGTGACGCCGACCTTGCGCATCGCTTCGCGGACCAGTTCGTGTTCGATCTGCTCCACGCTGTCCACGATCTCTTTCCTCGTCCAGTTGACGTAAATCCTGTCGTCGAACCGTTCCTTGACGATGCAATAGACGAACTTGTCAATCGCCGAGTTGACGACCGCGCCGCCGTGCTCGACGAAAAAGTCCGGGAAATCCGTCCCGCCGCCCGCAAACGAAATCCGCAAGGGTGTCTGGGTGATGATCATGGGCAAATTGGGCTGATGGAGTAATGGAGCGATGGAGTGTTGGACGACAATCCTCTCCGATGGCAGGCCGTCTCATTGCTCCATCGCTCCATCATTCCAACACTCCTTTCTCGTAATCACGCTGCGCCTTGGCCAGCCGCTCGGGTGTGCCGATGTCTTGGACGTAGGCGTTTGGTTTCATCGCGTACAAATCGTTTCCTTGCGCCAGCAATTTCGGAAACACGTCCTTGCCAAAATCACAGAACTGCCCGGCCGGGATCGCGTCCAGCACCGCTGGCTCCAACAGATAAATACCAGCGTTGATCAGGTTTGTCGAAACCTCTTTCCGGTCCGGCTTCTCCAGAAATCTTCGAACCCGGCCATTCGCATCCGTCTCGACCACTCCGCCCGTCCACGGCTCCGGCGATTCCCACAGCGCAATCGTCGCCAGCGCCTGACGCGCGCGGTGAAACTCCAGCAGTGGCGCCACCTCGAAGTGAAACAAGTTGTCGCCGTACAACACCAGCAGCGTCTCGTCGCGCACCGCGGCCTCCATCTTCTTGACCGCGCCCGCCGTGCCGAGCAGCTCCGGTTCGAGCGAATAAGTAATCTTCACGCCGAACGCGGTTCCATCGCCGAAGTAGCCGGTGATCTTCTCCGGCAAATGGTGCAGGTTGACGATGAACTCACGGATGCCCTGTCGTCGGAGCAACTCGAAATGATGTTGCAGGAGCGGTTTCCCGCCAATCGGCGCCATGACCTTCGGCGCATCGAGGCCGAGCGCCCGCAACCGCGTGCCGAGTCCTGCCGATAATATAAATGCTTTCACCGTGCCCGCAGAATGCCGCAACCACCCTCGGAAATCAACCACGACCGCAACCTGATGACGACAATCTCCCGTGCGCGCGCGATTGTGTGTCGCGTATTCTGATTGCGCGGAAACAACGGCTCGCTATGATGCGCATACCATGATGTCACCTATCTCATGTTGGATATTCCGTAGGATCAGAATGCTGGCTGCAATTCTCGTCATTGTCATTGGTACGGAACTCACTGCTGCTGACACCCTGACAAAACTACGCCAGCAGCGAACCGAAGCTGCCCATCGCGCGCGGCGGATTCTCTACAACAACGATGGGGATGACCATATCCTCGATGTGCCGGCATCGGTGGAAGCGTTTCTTGCGAAGCGCACCACGCCGCTGTTGGACTCGCACGTGGATACGATTGTCTATTGCACGTCGCGTCCGTTCGGCGTCTTTACCCACAATACCAAAGTTGGCGATGCGCTCACGACGAAAGCGGGGTACACGCCTCCTCGCAACAACATCACCGGCGACTTCATTGCGCAGGGCACCGATACGCTGCGGATTATGATTGAGTGCGGTCACAAGCACGGCAAGGAAGTGTTCTGGTCCATGCGCATGAACGACACGCACGATGCGGCGCATCCGCCCGATAAACCACAGCGGTATTGGTCCGCGTTCAAGGAACAGCATCAAGACTGGCTGTTTGGTTCCCGCGCAAAACGCCCTCCCTACGGACGTTGGTCGGGTGTTGATTATGCTGAGCCGGTGGTGCGCGATTTCCTTTTCCGGTTCGTGGAGGAGGTCTGCCGGAACTACGATGTGGACGGAATAGAACTCGACTTCTTGCGGCATGAACCATTCTTCAAGACCGTCGCCAATGGCGGGCTTGCCACGTCAGCAGAAGTGAGCATGATGACCGACTTGCTGCGACGGTTGCGCGTCATGACCGAAACGGAAGGACTGCGCCGTGGCCGGCCCATTCTCGTTGCGGTGCGCGTGCTGGATTCGGTGGGGTACTGCCGGGACATGGGGTTGGACATCGAAGTCTGGCTGAAAGAGCGATTGATTGATCTTTTGGTGACCACCGACTATCACCGGCTGAATCCATGGGAGTACAGCGTCAAGTTGGGACACAAATACAACGTCCCTGTATATCCGTGCTTGAGCGACCCGCGTGTGCGGGGTGAGACGAGATTCAAACGCAACTCGATTGAGGCATATCGCGGACGCGCCATGAACGCTTGGGCGGCGGGTGCCGACGGCATCCACATTTTCAATAACTTTAATCCCCGCCATCCGATCTGGTGGGAGTTGGGCGACTTGGTGAAGTTGCGAACGCTGGATAAACTTTATTTTGTCACAGTGCGCGATGGCGATCCCAACCGTTTCCTCGCGAATGGCAGCCGTCACCGGACGGTGCCCGTCCTCGCGCCGTCGCAACCGGCGCGCCTCTCAGTTGGACAGCCGTATCGCGTGTCCATTGTTGTCGGCGATGATTGGCGTGTTGCTCAACAGGCGAGTGTGAAACCAACCCTGAGTTGTCATCTTCAGATTCCCGGTGTGACTGCTCCCGAACAAGTCGCAGTCAAGTTCAACAATCACGCATTGCGCGGTGGCACGGCGCAAAATGGATGGGTGGACTTGCCGCTGCCGGTCTCTTTGGTCCGACAAGGCGCCAATCAAGTTGCAGTGTCACTCAACGAGGCTGCTGACGCGAAGCAACTTTGGGATGCGGTTTATGCCTGTGCTGAAAAGATGCCTGCGCCGTGGTCTCGCAGCCGCGCCCACAACAACACCTCCGCAGTCATGCGCGACAAGGCGCTTGTCATCGCCGACACTGGCAAGGACACCGGGTCATACCTTTATTATACATATCCGTGGAACGCTGACATTGCCCGTCCTGCCGTGGTTGAGGCTGAGGCAAAAGTTCTGTCAGGTCGAAGCAGCATCATCGTCGCGAACGGCGCCGCTGAGGAGGAAGTCCATCTTCTTGGCGACCGGATCAAGCTGCGTCACGCCGGCCTCGCTCATCGAATGAATACCACGGACGCGTTCCACACGTATCGTGTCGAGATTCAGGGGAAAGATATACGGGTGTTCGTGGACGGTGTGTTGCAGCTTGACGGCACAGGCAAGTTCACGCGAGCCGCCGCATCGAAGCGCAACGTCGTATTGTTCGGCGCCGCCAACAGTACGGAGACCGGCGCAGCCGCTTGGAAAAACGTGCGCCTCCGCACCGGCAGTCGTCTGCTGTACGACCTCATCGTGTCCGTCCAATACCGCTGAGCCTGAAAACTATGATCAAATCCTTTCATTGCCTCATACTGTTCGCAGGATGTTGTTTCTGTGCGACGACCGTGGACGGTGCCGAGTCGAAACCAGTGGACATCGGTTCGCGTCTTGAGTTGTTTGGGGACCGTCACCTGATTGACCGTTTGGATGGACTGGAACTGCGGTTGCACGCACCGCAGCAACAGCCGTTGCCAAAATCGCCGCTCACCGGCAGTTACCTCACCGTCATCAAGGACGGGAACCTCTACCGCGCTTATTACAGAGGAACTGACGCCAGTTATCAGGGGCGCACTTACAGCGGGCATCCCGGCGAAATCACCTGCTACGCGGAGAGCCGCGACGGCCATGAATGGACGTTCCCGCGCTTGCGGCTCTTTGAGGTCAACGGAACACGGGAGAACAATGTCATTCTCGCCGGCCAGCCGCCGTTCAGTCACAATTTTTCTCCTTTTCTCGATACTCGCCCCGGTGTGGACAAGAACGAACGGTTCAAGGCGCTGGCCGGTCATCCGGGCTATGAACGCCGGGTCAAAGCCGGCGGACTCCACGCGTTTGTCTCTGCCGACGGCATCCACTGGAAGAAACGTGACGACGGCGACGTGATTCCCTATGACAAGTCCTGGTCACACGCGTTTGATTCGCAAAACGTGTCGTTCTGGTCGGAAGCCGAGGGGCAATACGTCTGTTACTTTCGCAGTTGGGCGCCGTACCGTGGCGACCGTCGCCCCGCTTCAACGAAGGACGACCAACAGAATCGGGAGGCGGGACGCGCCAGCGAATTGCGCAGTATCAGCCGAATGACCTCGCCCGATTTCCGTCGTTGGAGCGCACCGGTCGCGATGAACCCGAATCTTCCCGCCGAGCATTTGTACACCAGCCAGACGCATCCTTACTTTCGCGCGACGCACATCTACGTTGCTCTGCCGACCCGGTACACCGCCGGGCGAGTCGGCGCGGGGAAAACTCATTCCATGCTCGGCGCGACCGACATCTTGTTCATGACCTCGCGGGCGGGCACAACGACGTTTGACCGTCTTTTCACCGAGGCGTTTATCCGGCCGGGACTCGAGTCCGAACGCTGGGAAAGCCGGGCGAACTACGTCGGCCTGAACGTCGTGCCGACCAGCCCGACGGAAATGTCCGTCTATCACAGCAAGAGCGGCCATCGTTACGTGCTGCGCACCGACGGGTTCGTCTCCGTCCGCGCGGGTGCCCGTGAAGGTGAGTTGCTGACACGTCCGCTGGTCTTTCGCGGCAACGAGTTGGTTTTGAACTACAGCACGTCGGCCGGCGGCAGCGTGCGAGTTGAAATCCAGGACGCCGGCGGAAAACCGCATGCGGGTTTCCGCCTGGATGAGAGTCTTGAAAGTGTCGGCGACAAGATCGAACAAGCCGTGCAATGGAAAGACGCCCCAAACCTCGGCGCATTGGACGGCAAACCGGTGCGCTTGCGGTTCGTCATGAAAGAAGCTGATCTTTATTCGTTACAGTTCCACAATCGCGCATCTTCCAAGCCATGACATGGCGCGAACGAATTCTGAGCGTCTATCAAGGGCAGACACCGGGCGTCGTGCCGTTCATACTCGACCTGTCGCGCTGTGCCTCTTTGCGGTGTGCCATCACGGTGAACGCAGGAGACGTTCGTATTCATCATGTGGTCCAATCCAGAACCAGACCAGGCCTTCCGGTCGTTCCTTCGCCAACGCACGATGGCCGGTGCCGACTCGCGCCACCCACGCCCGGCCTTTCTTCTGGAATTGCAGCGACGGATGCTGCGGGTCCCGTTGGAACAAGGCAAAGCAGCGGTCGGCGTGTTTGCGGATTTCTGGCGACAGACAACGGTAGTGCTGCCAGAACCTTGGCGTGGTGAAGTTCTTCACGGTAGCGGCTTGCAGCGGCCAGCCTCAAAATCGCAGTCAGCTTCCGCCAACAGCTTGTCGAGCTTACCGGCGGCCAGATCCGCTTCGATCTGGCGATCCCACGCGGCCTCGCGGTACTCATCCCACCACTGCCAGAGCTTGGAAAACTCTTCACGGGGCAGCGCTTGGATGGCGGATTCGATTTCCTGTACGGTGCTCATAGTGGTTTACGGTACACAATGGCCTTTCTTATCGCAAGCTGGTTTGCCTGATTTCGCACTCTTCAAGCCCAAAGAACTGGCTGCCCGGCCTGGACTCGAACCAGGAAATACGGCTCCAAAGGCCGCTGTGTTACCAATTACACTACCGGGCAACCAAATCCGCAGACCCGCGTCCACAGGCTCGGTCCAAACTCCGCGCGCACCCGCGCCGCTGCGCGCTCCGCGTCCGCTGCATTCGCGAACAAACCAAACACCGAAGCGCCACTGCCACTCATCAACGCGCCCGCCGCGCCGGCGTCGCGCATCGCGCGCTTCAACAACTCCAACACGAGAAACTTTCCGGCCGACGGCGCTTCCAGCGAGTTGTACAGCGCCGCACACACGCCCGCGAGGTCGTTTGTTTCCAATGCGCGGAGCAGGAGAGTAACGTCAGGAGCCGGCGCTGTCAACCGGCTCGCTGTCTTGGCCCAGCTTTCATACGCCCACTTTGTCGAGATGCCAAAACCGGGGTTGACCAGCAGCACAAACGCTTTCAGGCGGAATAGGATCTTCTTCACTTGCTCGCCCCGTCCGTGACACAGCGCCGCGCCGCCTGCCATGAAGAAATTGATGTCGGAACCGAGCGATGCCGCGATCTCGCCGAGTTGCGTCGCCGTCGCGCCCAGTTGCCAGAGTTCGTTCAGTCCGAGCAACGTGAATGCCGCGTTGCTGCTGCCGCCGCCCACGCCGGCGGCCAGCGGCGCGCGCTTCGTCAGCGCGATGTGCGCGCCGCGCTTCACGGCAAAACGTTCGGCCAGTCGTTTTGCGGCGCGGACGACGAGGTTGGTGTCGTCAGTCGGCAACGCCGGGTTGTCGCAACTCATCGTGATGCCGCGTTCCGCCGTCGCGAATGTGAGCGTGTCGCCGAAATCCAGCGGCGCCATCACCGTCTCCAAGTCGTGATAGCCGTCGGGACGCTTGCGCACGATCCGTAGGTAGAGGTTCACCTTGATCGGCGAAAACAATGACAGTTGTGCTTGTGTGGACACGCGCTTTTCACTAGCATCTGCTTTCCATGAAATCAAAACTTATTGTGGCTCTGGATGTGGACGGCTTTGAGCGCGCTGCCGGTCTGGTCGAACGGCTGGGCGATTCCGTGGAGACCTACAAAGTCGGCAGCCAGCTTTTCACGCGAACAGGACCGAGAATGGTCGAGTTCCTTCATGCGCGCGGCCGGCGATGTTTCCTTGATCTCAAGTTTCACGACATTCCGAACACCGTTGCCAAGGCCGTGGAGAGCGCGACATCATTAGGCGTGGCAATGCTGACCGTGCATACCATCGGCGGCGCCGACATGTTGCGCGCCGCTGCCAACGTGCCGAAACATCCGTCGCTGCTCGGTGTCACGGTGCTGACGAGCGTTGGGGGAAATGTCGCTGACGAAGTGGTTCGCCGCGCGAAGCTCGCTGCGGAATGCGGATTGGAAGGCGTCGTGGCGTCGCCGCATGAGATCAAGCTGATTCGCAATGCAGTAGGGGACACGATGTTGATAGTCACTCCCGGCATCCGCCCCGCGTGGGCTGAAGCCGGTGACCAGAAACGGATGATGACGCCGTCCGAGGCCATTGCCGCGGGCGCCAGCTTCATCGTCGTCGGGCGTCCCATTCTGGCCGCTCCCGACCCGGTGGCGGCGGCGGAGCGTGTGGCAGCGGAAATGGCGTCAGCTTGTCCGGCGGCGGACCTGTAGAAGCCCTTGTTCAATCTTGTCCAGCCTCTCCAGAATCTGAGTTTGATTCTTGAGAATCTGCTGGTGTTGTTCGAGCAACTTGTCAATGCGCGGGTCGGGCTTGGTGGATTCCTTGTCCTGGGCCAGCGCGATGGCCACCGCAAACGCCGTGGCAACGCAGAGGGAAACTAGCAGCTTGGTTTTCATGGCGTCTTATTTGTAGCAGGTTACGAGCCGGAAAGCAAAGGTGCTTGTTTTTGCGCACATCGCTCGCTACACTGCGCGCAGCATGGACGCTGAAACCCAGATCAGCAAAGGCGACGAAAACAGCAAACCGCATCGAATCGGCAGCTTCGTGGTTCTTGCCAAGCTCGGCGAGGGTGGCATGGGTGCGGTCTATAAAGCTCGCGACCCAGCGCTCGACCGTCTCGTGGCGCTCAAACTTCTCCCGTTGCACCTCGCCAGCGATGCCGAGTTTCTCGCTCGGTTCCACCGCGAAGCCGCTGCCGCCGCCAAGTTTAGTCATCCCAACCTCGTTCAAGTCTATGCCGCTGGCGAAGATACAGGCACCCATTTTATCGCGATGGAGTTTGTCGAGGGCGAATCGCTCCAGAAACGCATCCAACGCTGCGGCAAGCTGGACTGTGACGAGGCGCTGGCCATCACCCTTTATGCCGCCGAGGCGTTGCGGTACGCCTGGAACAAAGCCAAGCTCATCCACCGCGACATCAAGCCCGACAACATCCTGCTCTCCGACGATGGCGACGTGAAGATTGCCGACCTTGGGCTTGCCAAGACGATGGAAAGCGCCAACACGAATTTTACCACCACCGGCACCGTCATGGGATCGCCGCACTACATCAGCCCCGAACAAGGTCGCGGCGACAAGGAGATAGATTTTCACACGGACATCTACAGTCTCGGCTGCACGCTCTATCACATGTTGACGGGTCGCACCCCGTATCAAGCCGACACGCCCGTTGCATTGGTCTATAAACATGTTCACGAATCGCCGCCCGACCTCGCCGTCGCGCGACCGGATTGTCCTGTGCGCGTGGTGGCGCTCGTCAAGAAAATGATGGCCAAAGACCATGCGAAACGTCCTGCCACCTACGACGAATTGATTGCCGAACTGACCGCTGTCCACGCCGAACTCGGTCAAGCCGTCACGGCAGCGTCAGCCGCCAGAAAGCGCAAGAAGCTGTTGCTGGCTGGCGCTGGCGTCGCAGTGCTCGCTGTTGCTGCTGTGCTCGTGTGGCAACCGTGGAAGTCCCCGGTAGGGCGTGCGGTCCCCGACGCGCCGCCGTCTGTTGCTGGTGTAGCCGCGCCCGTCCCTGGGCGCGCTGCCGTGGTCACACCGCCAACGCAACCATCATCCCGGCCGCCGAGGACGGCGGCCACTACACCAGCGGTTCCCGCCATCACCACAGACGGAAGTCTGCCGCAAAAAGAGATGGCCATTGACCTCGGCGGCGGTGTGACGATGGACTTTGTGCTTGTCCGTCCTGGCACGTTCACGATGGGATCGGACGAGTGCAGCAATGCCACGCCCCACAAGGTGACGATTAGCAAGCCGTTTTACTTGGGCAAGTATGAGGTGACACAGGAACAATGGGAAAAGGTTATGGGCAGCAATCCGAGTGGGTTCAAGGGTGCAAAGAACCCAGTCGAAAACGTGAATTGGGACGACTGCCAGATGTTCCTGCTTGAGCTGCAAGGGAAAGTGCCCGGTTACAGCTTTAGGTTACCGACTGAAGCGGAATGGGAATACGCCTGCCGTGCCGGCAGCACGACCCGGTATTGCTACGGCGATGATGCCGTGAGGTTGGGCGCGTACGCTTGGTATAAGGACAACTCCGACGAGCGTGCGCATCCGGTGGGTGAGAAGAGACCGAATATGTGGGGTTTGTACGACATGCACGGTAGCGTTCGGGAATGGTGCGCCGATTGGTATGGCCACTATCCAAAGAGTGAAGTCACCGATCCGACTGGACCGGTCAGTGGCTCACGTCGTCTGTTACGCGGCGGTTCATGGCACATCAGTGCCACGTATTGCCGGTCGGCAGGCCGGATCGACAACTACCCGTCGAGTTGCGTCAGCAACATCGGGTTGCGGGATGTGGTGGTCGTGCGCTGAGGGCTGAATTACGATTTGGATTTTTACCTCAGCCGCGCGAAGCACGGCGCTTTTGGCGAGGCTTGTCCGCGATCCTTATTCCACCGTCACTGATTTGGCGAGATTGCGCGGCTTATCCACGTCGCAGCCACGCAGGACAGCTTCGACATAGCAGTTTTCCATCCGCTGGAGAGAATCAACAGTGTCCCGCCATAGGAATTCTAGGAGCGGGTGGCTGACGGTGACATTCCGAAGCCGAAGTGAGCCAATGTGGGGCAGGTTTGTAACCTGCCAATCCATCATGCGATAGCAGGTTGCAAACCTGCTCCACATTGGTGGAGGCAAATGGTTGAAGTTGACAAGCAAGGGGCGGCGGCTAGTCTAGGGGCATGAAGACGACGTTGGACATTCCAGAAAGAGAACTCGCGGAGGCTGTCAAGAACACGCATGCCAAGAGCAAAGCCGAGGCGGTGCGGGTGGCGTTGCGCGAGTTGAACCAGCGGCGGCGACTGGCCGATGTGGCGGCGCGGTTGAAAGGGGCGTTGCCGGGCTTCATGTCGCAGGCGGACTTGAAGGTGTTGCGCGAGGACGTGAAGTGGGAGTCCGCCCGATGACGTTGGTGGACACGTCGGCTTGGATCGAGTTTCTGCGCGAGCGCAACAGTGCGGTGGCCAACCGCGTGGAAGCGTTGCTGCGGACCGGTGAAGCCGGTTGGTGTGATTTGATTGCCACGGAACTGTGGAACGGCGCGCGCGGCCCGAAGGAACACAAAGCACTGCAAACCTTGGAGGAGGTCGTGACGCTGTTCCCGTTGGATGCTGCGGCGTGGCAGCAGGCACGAGCGTTGGCCCAAGCCTGCCGTCAGGCCGGGGTGACAGCGCCGACGGTAGACATCGTGGTGGCGGCGTGCGCGGTGCGGCACGGCTTGGAAGTCGAGCATAGCGACGAGCACTTCTCGGCCATCCAGCGAGTCAGCGCCAAGCTGCGCTGACCGTTTTTTCGCTCCGGCCGGCAAAGGAATTCTGGCAGCGGCTGGCCGCCGGTGACATTCCGAAGCCGAACTGAGCCAGTGTGGGGCAGGTTTGTAACCTGCCAATCCATCATGCGATAGCAGGTTGCAAACCTGCTCCACATTGGGCAGTCTGTTGGCGAGGGCGATCCGACGGCTTGTCCGCCATCCTTATTCCACCGTCACTGATTTGGCGAGGTTGCGCGGTTTATCCACGTCGCAGCCGCGCAGGACGGCGATGTGATAGGCGAGTAGTTGGACCGGCACCACGGTCAACAATGGCGTCAGGCAGTCCACCGTGTCGGGCACATAAATCACGTCGTCGGCTTTTCGGGCGATCTCGGCGTCGCCTTCAGTGGCAATCGCAATCACGGGACCTTTGCGGGCTTTGACTTCCTCGATGTTGGCCATCACTTTGTCATAGACGCCGTCCTTCGGACAGATGAACACCGATGGCGTCTTCGGATCAACAAGGGCGATGGGGCCGTGTTTCATTTCGGCAGCGGGATAACCCTCGGCGTGGACGTAGGAAATCTCCTTGAGCTTCAGCGCGCCTTCCAGAGCGATGGGATAATTGTATTGGCGTCCGAGAAAGAGCGCGCTGCGGGCGTCACAATACTTCTTCGCAATCGCGAGGATGTTATCGTTCTCGGCGAGGACGCGTTCCAGTTTCGAGGGCATGGCTTCGAGTTCGCGGAGGATTTCAGCGCCGCGTGTTGCAGCCAAATGACGCATCCGGCCCATGAGCACCGCGAGCAAGCTCATGATGGTCAATTGCGAGACGAACGTCTTGGAGGCCGCGACGCCGATCTCGGGGCCGGCGTGCATGTAGATGCCGCCGTCCACTTCGCGGGCGATGGTCGAGCCAACGACGTTGACGATGCCGAGCGTGCGGTGTCCGCGCCGTTTCGATTCGCGGATGGCGGCCAGCGTGTCAATCGTCTCGCCGCTCTGGCTGACGGCGAACACCAGCGTGTGTTTCTCGACCGGCGCGTTGCGGTAACGGAATTCGCTCGCGTATTCCCATTCCGTCGGGACACGACCGAGGTCTTCCATGAGATACTCGCCGACCATCCCCGCGTGGAGGGCGCTCCCACAGGCAACGAAAATGATGCGATCCACCGCGCGCAACTCGCCGGCGTTGAGATTGAGTCCGCCGAGCCGGGCAGTCGCTTCGTCGTGGTTGATGCGGCCGCGCAAGGCGTTCTCGACCGTGCGCGGCTGCTCGAAAATCTCCTTGAGCATGAAATGCGGAAATGCGCCGCGCTCGACGTCTTCGGCCTTGAACTCGACCTCCTTGATCTGCGGGCTGACCGCGGCAGCTTCGAGCGTAGTAACTTGGAAATCGTCGCGGGTCAGCGTCACGATCTCGAAGTCGTTGAGATAAACGACCCGCCGCGTGTGCGCGACAATGGCGCTGACGTCGCTGGCGAGAAAATTCTCATCTCGTCCAAGACCGACGAGCAGGGGACTGCCGCGCCGCGCTCCAATGATAAGACCGGGATGATCCGTGTGCATCACGGCGATGCCGTACGTGCCGATCACTTCCTTGAGCGCCCGCCGTACCGCCTCGACAAGGTCGTTGCCAGCCTGTTCGTAATGCGCGCCGACAAGATGGGCGAGGACTTCCGTGTCGGTCTGCGACGTGAACGTGTGCCCGGCAGCGGCGAGGCGTTCCTTGAGTTGGGTGTAGTTCTCAATGACACCGTTGTGGACGAGCGAGAGTTTGCCGGACTGGTCGGTGTGGGGGTGCGCGTTGGCGTCAGTCGGCGCGCCGTGCGTGGCCCAACGGGTATGACCGATGCCGCACAGGCCGCCTGCCGGTTCCTTGCGCAGGGCGGCGGCAAGCTCCTCAATGCGTCCCTTTTTCTTGCGAAGCTGAAAACGACCCTTGTCGAGAATACAAAGGCCAGCGGAATCGTAACCGCGATATTCGAGGCGACGCAATCCTTCGAGAAGGATGCCTTGGGCGGGCTTGCCGCCGATGTAGCCGATAATGCCGCACATATTCAATTGTCTCCGAAGTCGCGCAGCGACGGATCAACCGACCGGTGAGTGCCGGTGTCGGCGGCGATGGCGACCCGCAACAGCGTGGACTTCCAATAAATAATGGTTATAAACCGCCGACGGCATGAGAGTACTGACGCAGCAAGCCCTTGTCAAATGACGCCTCACGATGAGGTTCGATCTTTTGGATGGAAATGTGGGGCAGGTTTGCAACCTGCCTGGTTACAATTGAAGAGCAGGTTGTAAACCTGCTCCACATTGAGCGACCTCCAGACGCGATGTTTTCATCGCAGAGACGGACTTGTCCGCCGTAGCTGTAGCGAAGGCGGAACCACGGAAGGATGAACAGCGACGACACAGGACTCCCTTTGGGCGGCAACCGCGCAAAGAGAAGAGGGAAGGGGGAGTCGTTGCAGCTTTGAGAGCAGGCAAGATTATGCGCGATATTTCTTTGTGGGCTTTTCGCGCACGATACCCACCGGGGCGGCAACGTCGAGGGGTAACTCGGCATGTTTGTCACTTGCTTCGTTGACGACAACCAGCTTGCCGCGATCCTCACCGCGAAGTTGTTTGTTTGCGTTAAGCAATTCAATTCCGTAAATCGTGCCATCCGGCGCGAGGTCAACATTCAATTCATCGCTGACGTGGATGGTATCCACAGTGCCGGTTTTCTTATGAAATCGCAAGTAGGCGATATTGTAACGAGGATCGTAGGTTAATTTCATAATCAGTTATCCTGTGGGCAAACCTACGGCATGTCGTCTCACTGATGCTATCCTGAGGGCTTGTCGGACGCCATCCTCGACCTTACTACGATAGATGTTGTTCATCTCTGTGTCGTCTTTCCCGTTGTGTGGCTGCATTTATACCGCAGGGGAAGGGGACTTCGGCAATCTGATTTTTCTTTGCGCTTTCTTACGGCCAACAGCGATTTTGCAGTTCTTTGCCTTTGCTCCTTCGCGCCTTCGCTGTTTCTCTCCAGTGTCTGGGGCGGTAGATTTTTGAAAACATTTCCTCCCGAAACTACAGGTTGGAGGTGCGAAAATATGGGTTGGAATGATTTTAGCCCATAGTGTGAGGTGTAAAAGATAGGCCAGAATCGTGGAGGCATAGGTTGGAGACAGGAAAAGATGTGCTGGAATGGCATCAACCCTGATTTGGAGGGACATGCTCTGTCGTGGCCGCCTTCTGGTAATTCCTGCAAACGGACGTGACTGAGCGCGTCCTTCCAACGACCATTGAAATGCGCTCTGACACAGTATTGGACGCGAAGAAGTACAGACTGGATCCGTAGGAAGATGGGCTGGAGGCGCTGAAGTATAGGCTGGAGCCGTAAGAAGATGGGTTGGAACGGTTCAAGTATAGGCTGGAGCCGCTCAGGTATGGGCTGGAGCCACGAAAAGATAGGCTGGAGCGGCTAAAAGACAGGCTGGCGGCGCGTCAACCTTGATTTGGAGGGGCACGCTCTGTCGTGGCCGCCTTCCGGTAACTCCTGCAAACGGACGCGACGGAGCGCGTCCCTCCATTTTGTTGCGTCTCTGCGGTGAAAACATCGTGTCTGGAGGTCGCTCAATGTGGAGCAGGTTTGCAACCTGCTTTTCCATGACAAGCAGGCAGGTTGCAAACCTGCCCCACATTCCTACGCAAAAGATGGGTGCGTTGGTAGTAACGCACGGTACTACTGCCTTGCGGATTCACTTGCAGATTTCACTTTGCAAAACGCGCCCGTCTGTGTAGTCTCCGCGCACTTTTGTAATCCCTTCATGGCTGACAGTAGATGCACAGCCACGCGGGGCAGCACTGCAACACACAATAGAAAGAAAGGATAGTTCGACAATGGATAATATTATTCCTGCCAGTTGGTGGGTGGCGCCGATCGCGTCGTTGTTGGCGCTCGGGTTTGCGTGGTACTTCTACAAGCTCATGATGGGCGCCAGTCCCGGTAATGCGCGGATGGTGGAAATCGCCGGCCACGTCCGCGAGGGAGCGATGGCTTATCTGGGGCGGCAATATAAGGTGGTCGGGATCGTGTTCCTCGTCCTCGTGGTGTTGCTTAGTTTGCTGGCGTACTTCGATATTCAAAACCCGTTCGTGCCGGTCGCGTTCTTGACGGGCGGGTTCTTCTCCGGCTTGTGCGGTTTCATCGGGATGCGCACGGCCACGGCCGCGTCTTCGCGCACGGCGCAGGGCGCGAGCGAAAGCCTCAATCGCGGCCTCCAAGTGGCGTTCCGTTCGGGCGCTGTCATGGGATTGGTCGTGGTCGGGTTCGGATTGCTCGACATTTGCGCGTGGTACCTGATCCTCGATAAGTTCGTCTATACCGCTGACAATATGAAGAATGGTTGGACGCTTTTCGGGATGACCATGGTGCCGGCGGGTTGCACGACGATGGAGAAGCTGGTGCACATCACGACCACGATGATCACGTTCGGCATGGGCGCTTCGACGCAGGCGTTGTTTGCGCGTGTCGGCGGCGGCATTTACACGAAGGCGGCTGACGTGGGCGCTGACCTCGTAGGCAAAGTGGAAGCGGGCATCCCGGAAGATGATCCCCGCAATCCCGCGACCATCGCGGACAACGTCGGCGACAACGTCGGCGACGTGGCCGGCATGGGCGCGGACTTGTACGAGTCCTATTGCGGTTCAATTCTCGCCACCGCAGCGCTTGGCGCTGCCGTGGGCATGCACAAGATGGATGCCGGCGGGTCGGTGAAGGAGATCGTCGGATTGGTGACCGCCCCGATGGTGGTGGCCGGCGTCGGCACGCTGCTTTCGATCATTGGCATTTTCATGGTGCGTTGCAAGGAGGGCGCAACCCAGCGCAATCTGCTGCGCGCGCTGTTGACGGGCACGCTGGGCAGTTCGGTGTTGATCGTGCTGGCGTTGCTCGGCATGGCCGGGTTGGGAATGGTTCCCTGGGGCATTGTGTTCTCGGTCATTGCGGGTCTCTCCGCCGGTGTGATCATTGGTCAGGCAACCGAGTATTACACGTCGGACGAGTACGCGCCGACCAAGGGCATCGCGACGCAGGCGCAAATGGGGCCGGCCACGACCATCATTGATGGCTTGGCGACCGGCATGTATTCCACCGGCGTGCCGGTGGTGACAATTATCATCGGCATCCTGTGCGCCTTCGGTTTTGCCGGTGGCTTCAGCAACATGATCATGGGACTCTACGGCATCGGCTTTGCCGCCGTCGGCATGTTGGCGACGCTTGGCATTACACTGGCGACGGACGCCTATGGCCCGATCGCAGACAACGCCGGCGGTAACGCTGAGATGTCTCACCTGCCGCCGGAGGTTCGCCAGCGGACCGATGCGCTCGATGCGCTCGGCAACACGACTGCCGCGACTGGTAAAGGTTTCGCCATTGGTTCGGCGGCGTTGACCGCCATGGCGTTGCTGGCTGCCTACATTGAGGAAATTAAAATCTGGATCGGCAAGATGGCCGGCGAAGGGCAGTTCATGGGATTCACCAAGGAAACAGCCGCCAAGGCCGGTATCATGGATTTCGTGAACAAGTACGAGATGCACATCATGAATCCGCTGCTGCTATGCGGGTTGTTCCTCGGCGGCATGATGGCGTTTGTGTTCTGCGCGATGACCATGAAGGCCGTGGGCCGCGCTGCGGGCGCGATGGTCAACGAAGTGCGCCGCCAATTCAAGGAGAAGCCCGGTATCATGGAAGGCAAGGATTTGCCCGACTACGCCAAGTGCGTGGCGATTTCCACGGCAGGCGCCCAAAGGGAAATGCTCGTGCCGTCATTGATGGCCATCATCGTGCCTGTCATTGCCGGACTCATCCTCGGCGTGCCCGGTGTTGTCGGCCTGCTGGCCGGTGGTTTGGCCACGGGTTTCGTGCTTGCCACCATGCTCAATAACGCCGGCGGCGCGTGGGACAATGCCAAGAAGTTCATCGAAAAAGGCAACTACGGCGGCAAACGTCTCCCTGACGGCACGAAGAATCCCGTTCACGGCGCAGCTGTCATTGGCGACACCGTTGGCGACCCGTGCAAAGACACCAGCGGGCCGTCCTTGAACATCCTGATCAAGCTGATGACGATGGTCAGCATCGTTTTCACGCCGGTGGTCATCAAGTTCTCGCCAACCGTGCAGTCGTGGCTCGGCTTGGTCACGAAGTAAACCCTCAGGGAAGATCCATCTGCAGGGCCGGCGCTCTTGAAGCGCCGGCCCTGTTTGTTTTGTGCGCTCAACAGCGAGAAGTCGTTGGCTCGCAATGGCATTTCGCTTGACGCTTCCGGGGGAGGACACTAGATTGTCGGGCGACTAGGCGAAAGAAACCATGCGAGATCGCAAGCTGGAGCAGAACATTCGGCGGTTGGAATTGCTCATTGAACGGTGGAAACAATTGAGCCAGTATCTCGACCGGGGTTTTCAACCGCATGACATTGAAGCGCGCGAAGAATCGTCTTTTCTGGACTTGAAAAGCGGCATCGCGCGGGAATATGAACTGTTGATGACGACCTTGGGAACAATCTCGGAGCGCGACGAGAAGGTGTTGCGGCTGCTCAACGTCGCGCCGAGTCTGCAATCGCTGCGGGAAATGGAGGAGGGGATGGATAAGAAGGTCGTGGGCGACTGGCACAGCGCCTTCATCGCCATGCAGGCGTTGCTGGGGCGGTTGCGGGGACGGCAGGCGACGCTGGCGGGAGTCAGTTCGTTTCGCATGGGACTGATACGGGTGTTTGGCAACCCGTTGATTCTGCTGGCATTTGTGATAGCTGCCGGTTATGGAATCTATCGGTTTGTGGACGAGTGGGCGCCGAAACTGCAATACTTCCTGGAGCAAAACAAATAATGAATGTAACAAAACGTGACTTGGTCATCCGTATCAGCAACGACACCGGCCTGATTCAACAGGACGTCATGGCCGTTGTCCAGAAAACCCTCGACTACATCACCGAGGCCCTCGTCAAGGGAGAAAACGTCGAGTTGCGCAACTTCGGCGTCTTCGAGGTCAAACTCCGCCGGCCGCGGGTCGGACGCAACCCGAATGCGCCCGCCACCGACATCGCCATCCCCGCCCGCGCCGTTGTGAAGTTCAAGCCCGGCAAGGAAATGCGCGACCAAGTCATCAAGCTCACGGAGTCCATCAACCCCTAACCGCGGACAACTCGCTGTCTGTCCGTGCCGCATCACAGGGCCGCCATGAACCCGCTCCCCGGCTTTCGCGATTTCTACCCCGAAACGCTTGCGCTCCGCCGCCACATCTTCGCGCGGTGGCGCGAGACCGCGCGTCGCTACGGCTTCCGCGAGTACGACGGCCCGCCGCTGGAGCCGCTCGAACTGTTCACACTCAAGTCCGGCGACGAGATTGTCCACCAGCTTTTCAACTTCGTGGACAAGGGCGACCGCGCCGTCGCGCTCCGCCCGGAAATGACGCCCACGCTCGCCCGCATGGCCGGCGCGCGGCACCGTGACTACAAGAAGCCGCTCAAATGGTTCGCCATCCCGCAACTGTTTCGCTACGAGAAACAACAACGCGGCCGGCTCCGCGAGCATTTCCAGTTCAATGCCGATATCATCGGCGAATCCGATATCGCTGCCGATGCCGAGTTGATCGCGCTGGCGATTGACGCCTTGCGCAGCTTCGGCCTGACAAAGGATGATTTTGTTGTCCGCGTCTCCGACCGTCGCGCCTGGCAGCGACACATGGAATCGCTGGGCATCCCCGGGGAGAAACAGAGCGCCGTGTTCCAGGCGATTGACAAGATGGAGCGCGAACCGGCGGAGAAGACGCGCGAGAAGATCGCAGCCGTAACCTCGAAGGTGGACGACGTGCTGGCCTTTCCCAAGGAAGATCTTCGTGAGCTTTTGGACAAGCTCGGCGATCTGGCCGCGTTCTGCCAAGTGGACTTCAAAATCGTCCGCGGCCTCGCTTACTACACCGGTATTGTCTGGGAAATCCACGACCGCAAAGGCGAACTGCGCGCCATCGCCGGCGGGGGACGTTACGATAATCTACTGAAACTGGTCGGTGGTGTTGACCTGCCGGCGCTTGGTTTTGGCATGGGCGACGTCGTGCTCGGCGAACTGCTCAAGGAGCGCGGCCTGTTGCCGAAACTGGATTGGGGCCTCGACGCCTGCGTCGTCATCGCCGACGAATCGCTTCGCCCCGACGCGCTCAAGCTGGTTCACGATCTCCGCGACGCCGGCGTGTCGGTGGACTACTCGCTGACACCGGCGAAAGTCGGCAAACAATTCCAGAACGCCGCCGCCCTCGGCGCGCGTTTTGCCGTCGTTGTCGGCCCCGAGGAATGGGCCGCCGGCGAAGCCACGCTCAAGAACCTCGCCACCGGCGAACAGACGCGCGTCAAGCGGGACGAACTTAGGAAGAGGATTTCATGAAACGCACACATCATTGCAACGAACTCCGCGCCCCGCACATCGGCCAAAAAGTGTCCCTCGCCGGCTGGGTGCACGTGCGCCGCGACCATGGCGGCATCATCTTTGTTGATCTCCGCGACCGGGAAGGCCTGACGCAGATCGTGTTCGACCCGGAACACAACAAGCAGTCCTGGGAACTCGCGCAGTCATTGCGGAGCGAGTACGTCATCGCCGTCGAGGGCGTTGTCCGCGCCCGTCCCGCCGGCACCGAGAACGCGAAGCTGCCGACGGGCGCCGTCGAGGCGCTCGCGCACAAACTCGAAGTGCTCAATCCCGCCGAGACGCCGCCCTTCCAGATCGAAGAGAGCGGAGGCGCCGTGGCTGGAGAAGACCTGCGGTTGCAGTACCGTTATCTTGACCTGCGACGCCCCAGCATGGCGCGAAACCTGATCCTCCGCCACAAGGTCGCCAAGGCCACGCGCGATTACTTCGACCAGCACGGCTTCCTCGAAGTCGAGACGCCGATCCTTTTCAAAAGCACGCCCGAAGGCGCGCGCGAATACCTTGTCCCCTCACGAGTGAATCCCGGCAAGTTCTTCGCGCTGCCGCAATCGCCCCAGCAGTTCAAACAAATGCTCATGGTCGCCGGCGTTGAGCGTTACTTTCAACTGGCGAAATGTTTCCGTGACGAAGACCTGCGCGCCGACCGCCAGCCGGAGTTCACGCAGATTGACGTGGAGATGAGTTTCATCACGCGCGAGGACATGTATGCGCTCATCGAGGGATTGCTGGCGCACATCTGGCAGGTCGCGCGCGGTGAAAAGATTCCAACCCCGTTTCCGCGGATGTCCTACGGCGAGGCGATGGAACGCTTTGGCAGCGACAAGCCCGACACCCGGTTCGGGATGGAACTGGTGGACATGAGCAAGGACTTTGCATCGAGCCAGTTCAAGGTCTTCCGCGGCGCCATCGAGTCCGGCGGCGTCGTGAAGGCGATCAACGCCAAGGGACTCGCCTGCGCCACACAAGGCCAGATAGACAATCTGACCGAGACGGCCAAGAGCTTCGGCGCGAAAGGCCTCGCCTTCATCAAGGTCGAGGGCGGCCAGTGGAAATCGCCCATCGTGAAGTTCTTCAGCGAAGCCGAAAAGGCCGCGTTGACGGAGAAATTGAAGATCGAGGAAGGCGACCTGATTCTGTTTGGCGCGGACAAGCGCGAGGTTGTTTGGGAAGTCCTTGGGCGGATCCGCCTCATCGTGGCCGACCTGTTGAACGTCCCGCGCGACGGCTGGCGCTTCTTATGGGTTGTGGATTTCCCGTTGATGACGTTCGACCACGAAACCAACCGTTATCTTTCCACGCACCACCCGTTCACGGCGGCGGTGGCGGAGGACATCCCGTTGCTCGACACCGATCCGCACAAGGTTCGCGGCCAGCATTATGATATCGTCTTGAACGGCGTCGAACTGGGCGGCGGCTCGATCCGCATTCACCAGCCTGACGTGCAGAAAAAAGTCTTTGAGGATGTTCTCCAGATTCCGAAGGAGATTGCGCAGACGCGCTTTGGCTACATGCTCACGGCGTTCCGCTATGGCGCCCCGCCGCACGGCGGCATTGCGCTGGGATTCGACCGGCTCTGCGCCATCTTGTGCGGCTCAAGCAACATTCGCGACGTCATCGCGTTCCCGAAGACGGCCAAGGCAATGGACCTGATGACCAGTTCCCCGGCGGAAGTGGAGCCAAAACAACTCCGCGACCTGCATATCAAGCTGGACGTTGAAACCTGACACCGACAACCACGCGTTGGTTGGTCGTCACCGGGCTTCGTCGGGCTTGGCGGTTTTCTTGCGCGGAGCAGGAGCCTCGGACGACGCAGCAGGTGTCGCAGGGCTGATGTTGGACTTGGGCGCGACTGCCGGCACCGCCGGTTTGGGCGAAACCGGTTTGACGGGCTTGGTTTCGACGATGGGTTTCGACGGAAGCGGCTTGGCGCTGGGTTGGTACGGAGGAGCCAGCTTGTCGTACTTGGCGGGAAGTCCCTGTGGCGCGCCTTCCAACCAGCGGACAGCGATCACGCTGACGCCGGGGCGGAACGATTCCGGCAGAAACCGGTTGACCTGTGTCAGGCCGCGGGACATCGTCGGCGAGGCATCAAGCACGCTGCTGCGAGGGCCGTAATTGGGGCCGAAAAAGAGCTGGCCATCAACCAACACCAGCGCGTGAGCTTTGAATTGCCTGGCTTTCGCGATGAGAGTGCTCATGTGATGTTCTTCCGGCTGCGCATATAAAGGACTTTCGACGCGCAGTTCGCCGACGACATCGTAGGGGACCGGCGGCAGCGAGTTGAAGATGGGAATCTCGTACTTGGTGTTGACGATGCTGCCCTCCACGGTCGGCCATGCTTGTTGTTCGCCAACGTACGGGCGCATGATGGCTGTGGCGCATCCCACTGTCAGGGCCAGCGTTGAAGCAAGGAGAATCTGTTTCATATTGGTATTCCTCTTTCGCTGCATCTCAATTCCGCTCACCGTTTGCGGCGCGTTTTTAGCATAGCCCCCCTGATTTGTGAAGTGAAAACTCATCTTGTGAAAACTCATCTTGCGAAACAGCCGTTTTCGGTTGACCGTCTGGCGATAGACGGCGAAACTAACAGCCATGAAAGAGTCACTTTTTCAACCGCCGTGGGGGTTTTTGAGCCTCCCGAAGGCGCGCACTGCGCCCGATGTCGCGCGGGCGTGGGTGCTGCCGGTTCCTTACGATGCGACTGTCTGCTATGGATCGGGGTCGCGGTACGGTCCCGCCGCCATCCTGACGGCGTCGCGCGCCATCGAATTGTACGACTACGAATTCGGCTGCGAACCCGGCGCGACGTTTGGCGTGCACACCTTGCCGCCGTTGGCGCCGCAGCGACAGTCGCCGGAGGCGATGGTGGCCGCCGTCGAGGAGGCAGTCGCTGACGCATTGTCGCGTTGCGAGCTGCTCGCGGTGTTTGGCGGCGAACACACCATCTCCGCCGGAGTGGCGCGCGGCGTGGCGCGTGCGCGGGGCGACAAAGACCTCGTGTGCGTGCAGATTGATGCGCACGCGGACTTGTGGGACAACTACGAGGGGTCGAAGTACAGTCACGCCTGCGCGGCGCGACGGATTGTAGAGATTTGCCCGGTTTTCCAGATTGGCATTCGCAACCTCGCGGCGGCGGAAGATCAGTTTCGGCGTTCCTCGGACCGGGTGACGATTGCGTTTGCGGAGGAGACAGATTGGTTGCCGAAGTTGGCCCAATTCGTTCGGGGGAAAACGGTGTTCCTCACGGTGGACCTTGACGGGCTTGACCCCTCGATCATGCCGGCGGTGGGAACGCCCGAACCCGGCGGCTTGACGTGGCAGCAGGTGTTGAGCGTTGTCCGCGCCATTTGCCGCGAGGCGAAACGGATGCCGGTCTTCGACGTGGTGGAACTTTCTCCCATTCCCGGAATGAACGGCCCCGATTTTCTTGCCGCAAGGCTCGCCTACAAAATTATGTCGCTGGAATTGTTGAAATAATCTTGTCACCGGCGGCGATTTCATACAAATAACAGGAACAGAGGAGACGAGTTATCATGATTGACTTCAGCAGAAGGATTCTATTTGTCGGTTACGGCGGCGTTGCGCAGTGCGCGCTGCCCATCTTGGCGAAGCACCTGAAGGTGCCGATGAAAAACATCACGGTGATGGACTTTGAGAATCACCGGGACATCCTGCGCCCGTGGATCGCGCGCGGAGTGAAGTTCGTCCAGAAACGCGTGACGCGAGAGAACATGGGCGCGTTGCTCGGACAATATCTCAGCGCCGGCGATTTGCTGATTGACTTGGCCTGGAACATTGATTGTTGTGAAATGCTCCAGTGGTGCCACGACAAGGGTATTCTCTACGTCAATACGTCGGTGGAGCTTTGGGACCCGTATGAGAACTCCAAGGGCGCGCCTCCGCAGAAGATGACGCTCTACTGGCGGCACATGAACATTCGCAAGATGACGGCGCAGTGGAGCGAGCCGGGGCCGACTGCGGTGTTGGAGCACGGCGCAAACCCCGGTCTGATCTCGCACTTCACGAAGCAGGGATTGCTCGACATCGGCAAGCGCGCGCTGGCCGACAAGAAGTTTTCCGGCCAGAATGCCGAGGAACTCCAGCAGTTGATGAAGGAACAGCAATTCAACCGTCTCGCGATGAAACTCGGCGTGAAAGTCATTCACTGCAGCGAGCGCGACACGCAGATTACCAAGAAACCGAAACAGGTGGACGAGTTCGTCAACACGTGGAGCGTCGAGGGTTTCCGCGAGGAAGGAACCACGACTGCCGAAATGGGGTGGGGAACGCACGAGAAAGAACTGCCCGCGCTGGCTTACGAGCATACGGATGGTCCCCGCAACCAGATTTGCCTGGCCCGGATGGGCATGAACACGTGGGTGCGTTCATGGGTGCCGGACTACTGCATCCACGGCATGGTGGTCCGCCACGGCGAAGCCTTCACGATCTCCGATCATCTTACCGTCTGGGAAAACGGCAAGGCGGTCTATCGCCCGACCGTTCACTACGCCTACTGCCCGTCGGACGTGGCCATCGCATCGCTCAACGAACTGCGCGGCTATGACTATCGTCTCGTGGAGAACCAGCGAATCCTCAACGACGACATCACCAGCGGCTCCGACATCCTCGGCGCGTTGTTGATGGGGCACGCCTACAACTCGTGGTGGACCGGCAGCGACCTCAGCATCGAGGAATCCCGCCGGCTCGTGCCGCATCAGAACGCGACGACGATGCAGGTGGCCATTTCGGTTGTGGCGGCGGCGATGTGGATGATTGAGAATCCCGCGCGGGGCGTTTGCGCGCCGGAGGATCTGCCGCACGGGTATATCCTGAAAATCTCGAAACCCTACCTTGGCAAATTCATTTCCAAGAAATCAGACTGGACGCCGCTGAAGCAGTACAGGAACGCATTCCACGGCTACAACAACCCACGCATAGACGCGTCCGACCCGTGGCAGTTCAAAAACTTCCTGCTCACGGACGACAAATAAAATGGTTACACCTCGCGAATTGAAGAAGCTCGCCAAGGAACACGGCACGCCGTTGTTTGTCGTGGATCACGACCAATTGCGGAAGAACTACGCCACGTTCAAGAAATACCTGCCGCGCGTCCAGGCGTACTACGCCGTGAAGGCCAACTCCGACCCCGCGATCGTCAAAACGCTGTACGAGGCGGGGTGCAGTTTCGATGTCGCTTCGATGCCGGAGTTCGAGATCGTGCACCGATACATCAAGGACATGCCGGACAAGGAACGCCAGGACTGGATTTGGGACAAGATCATCTACGCCAACCCGATCAAAGCCAATGAAGCGCTTCAACAGCTCAACCAGTACAAGCCGCTCGTCACCTACGACAATTACGAGGAGATCCGCAAGATCAAGAAGCACGCGCCGCAAGCCGGGTTGGCGTTGCGCCTGAAGGTTCCAAACACCGGCGCGATGGTCGAGTTGTCCTCGAAATTCGGCGCGGCGCCGGGTGAAGCTGTTGATTTGATTTTCGCTGCGGACAAGGCGGGACTGACCGTCGAGGGACTCAGCTTCCACGTCGGCAGCCAGACGACCAACTTCGGCAACTACGCGGCCGCCATCAACCTGGCCGCCAACGTTTTCAAGGAAGCGCAGGACCGCGGCTACACCAAGATGTTCCTCCTCGACATCGGCGGCGGATTTCCCGCGCCCTACGATGACAGTGTCCGTCCGTTCCGCGAACTCGCCAAGGTCATCAACCGCGAATTGGACCGGCTGTTCCCCAAGAAAATCCAGATCCTTGCCGAGCCGGGGCGGTTTCTTGTTGCCACGGCGGCAACGGCGGTGTCGAAAATCATTGGCAAGGCCGTGCGCGACGGCAAGCTCTGCTACTACATCAATGACGGCGTGTATCACACGTTTAGCGGCGTCATCTTTGATCATTGCCAGTATCACCTGAAATCGTTCAAGCGCGGCCCCACCCAAGTCTGCTCCGTGTTCGGCCCAACCTGCGACGCCCTCGATGTTGTTTCCCTTGTCGAACAACTCCCGCCCGACCTCAAGCTTGGCGACTTCCTCTACAGCGAGAACATCGGCGCCTACAGCCACGCCAGCTCGACGTGGTTCAACGGTTTTCCGCCCGCCAAGGTCGTCCACATCAATCTGTAACTCCCCGTCGCGGACAGGGCTGGGTTTCCCGATTCGCCTGTGGTATGATCAATTGCGACGGAAGGAACACTGACATGGAACAACAACAGCCAGCCACCGCACTGCCGCCCAAGCATTCTGCCGCACCGGCATCCGAGGTGGATTCTCGCGCCAAGTTGAAATCGCTGGCCGCAAAATCGGCCGAGTATCTCGCCGTGGTCACCGGCGGAAACAAACTCGATGCCGATGACCGGACGCGCATCATCAAGCACACGCTGGAGAACTTCGACGATTATTTCAACCGCGGGTTCTTGCATTATCGCAAGTCAGTGGCGGAAGCCGAGGATTTCGCCGCCATTGAGTGGACGGGGCAGGGTTCGATCATCGAGGACATCATGGGCCGCAAGTTCATTGACTGCCTGGGCGGGTTTGGCGTTTATAACATGGGCATCCGCCATCCGCGCATCATTGCCGCCGTCGAGAGCCAACTGAAACGGATGCCGCTGTCCTCGCAGGAATTGCTCGATCCGTTGCGCGGTTTCCTTGCCGAGTTGCTTGGCGAACTCACCCCCGGCGACCTGCAGGAATGTTTCTTCATCAACAACGGCACGGACGCCGTGGAAGGCGCGCTCAAACTGGCGCGGCTCTACACGAAGAAGACCGGGTTCATTTCGACCACCGGCGGTTTTCACGGCAAGAGCATGGGATCGCTGTCCGTGATGGGCCGGGCCGTGTATCGAAAACCCTTTCATCCGCTCCTGCCCAACATGCATTTCGTGGATTTCGGCGACGCCAAGGACCTCGAACGCGAACTGAAAAAACTCCACGACCTTGGCGAGGACATTGCCGGGGTGATTCTCGAACCCGTCCAAGGCGAGGCCGGCGCGGTCGTTCCGCCGGATGATTATCTGCCGCGCGCCCGGCAGTTGTGCGACGAGTATGAGGTGTTGCTGATTCTCGACGAGGTGCAGACGGGCATGGGGCGCACGGGCCGGAATTTCGCCTGTGAACACTGGAATGTTTGCCCGGACATCCTTTGTCTCGGCAAGGCGCTCGGCGGCGGTGTGATGCCGTTGAGTTGTTTCATGAGCACTCCGCCCATCTGGCGGGTTCTGGAGGACAATCCGTTCCTGCACAGTTCGACGTTCGGCGGCAACCCGCTGGCCTGCGCTGCCGGCATCGCCGCCATCAACGTCATGCTCGAGGAGAACCTCGCGCGCCAGGCCGAGGAGAAGGGGCGTTACCTGATGAAACGCCTGCGGTCGTTGCAGGCGCTTTACCCGGAGATTCTCAAGAACGTTCGCGGCAAAGGACTGCTGATCGGGTTGGAGTTTGCCGACCGCTTCATCGGCTACCGCGTGGCCGCCGGGTTGTTCAAGCGCGGCGTGCTGGTGGCCGGCACCTTGCTCAGCGCCCGCACGATCCGCATCGAACCGGCGTTGAACATCAGTTGCGATCTGCTCGACAAAACACTGGAGCGCCTTGCTGACACGCTCCAGGAACTCGACAAACAGATCGAACAGGAAGCGAAGGGAAAATAGGCGCTTGCATGGGCTCAAGTCGGTTCTTGACGGGCGCAATGCAATCGCATAGGAACGAGCAGCAAAGACCATGAGCAACCCAATTGCTGTCGAAACCGGCCCGAAACAAGAAGCCCCTTTGCTGACACCGGAAGTTGTGTTCCCGTTCATGTTGGTGACAACGCTGTTTGCGTTGTGGGGATTTGCCAACGACGTGACGAATCCATTGGTGGCGGCGTTCAAGGACATCTTCCAGATCAGCAACGTCCAAAGCAGTTACGTGCAGACGGCCTTCTACGGCGGCTACGCCACGATGGCGTTGCCGGCGGCGCTGTTTATCCGCCGGTTCTCGTACAAGGCCGGCATCCTCGTCGGCTTGGGATTGTATGCGCTGGGGGCATTCTTGTTTCTGCCGGCCAGCGTGACGATGAGTTTCTGGTTGTTCCTGCTGGCATTGTACGTGTTGACATTCGGCCTCGCGTTTCTGGAAACGACGGCGAATCCGTACATCCTCTCGATGGGCGCGGAGAAGACCGCCACCCGTCGTTTGAATCTGGCGCAGGCGTTCAACCCGATCGGCTCGCTGGTCGGCATGGTCGTGGCCAGCCAGTTCATTCTCACCAATCTCGAACAGGTCGGCACCCTGAAAAAAGGAATCAAAGAACTGCCGGCCGCTGTGAGCACCATTCCGTCGGAAGTCGCCGGTCAGGCGACGGGCGCGTTGCAGGGGTTGCCGGTGGCGGAGGCGCTGGCCAGGGTGCAGGGACAGGAATTGAACATCGTTCGTCTTCCTTACCTTGTCATTGGGTTGGTGTTGCTGGTCATGATTTTGATTTTTGCCGTCAGCAAGATGCCAAAGTCCGCTCCTCACGACTTGGAAGTTCACGTGTGGCAAACGGCCAAACGCCTCTTCAGGAACAAACGATACATTGAGGGAGTCGTGGCGCAAGCCTTCTACGTTGGCGCGCAGATCATGTGTTGGACCTTCATCATCCATTACGCCAAGTTCAACCTCGGCTGGGAGGCATCGAAGGCGCAACGCTACAACATCATCGCGATGATCATCTTCTGTTCGAGCCGGTTCATTTGCACCTACCTGCTGAAGTTCTTCAGCCCGGGACGGCTGCTGATGTCGCTGGCGATTGGGGGAATCGTGACAACCTTGGGCGCGATTTTCGTTCAAGGAATTGTCGGGCTGTATTCGTTGATCGCCATCTCGGCCTGCATGTCGCTGATGTTCCCGACGATCTATGGGATTGCGCTTGACGGTCTCGGTCAGGATGCCAAGCTTGGTTCTGCCGGGTTGATCTTCGCGATTGTCGGCGGCGCGCTGATGCCGCCGTTGCAGGGGCGGATCATCGACTGGGGCGGCGAAAGCGGAATGCTGCTCGGTTTTCCGGCGGTGAGCGCATCGTTTGTGTTGCCGCTGATTTGTTTTCTGATTATCGCGCTCTACGGCTATCGCAGCTACCGGTTCCACCATTCGGTGGTGCACTAACGGCGCCGCGGGCGTATCCGGTACGTCCAGCGTCCGAACTGCCACAACAGGCGTCCGGGAACGAACATCGCCTGTTGCAGGTTCGAATACAGGCTCGTGCCCATGTACCGCAACGCCGAACGCGTCGTGTGCGCGCCGGGTTCTTGGAAACGCAACAACCAC
>Ga0194112_10000944_pt1 | contig 42766 bp, 32 predicted proteins | sample TA2MahC400mmetaG_FD_146191 | JGI IMG/M metagenome (GOLD analysis project Ga0194112, IMG submission 146191) | Freshwater microbial communities from Lake Tanganyika, Tanzania - TA2015016 Mahale Deep Cast 400m | ecosystem: Environmental > Aquatic > Freshwater > Lake | place: Tanzania: Lake... | reverse complement strand
TGCACGGCCTTATCCACATAACCGCCCTGGGCATTGGCAAAGGCGACCAGGGTCTCGGCCAGGTCGGACTGCTTCTCGCTTTCCAGCTTGAACTCGACCGTCTGGCCCTCGTCTTGGGCGATAAGTCTTCGCAATTCATCGGTATCCATGATTTGCCCCTCAGCTCACGGCGTCCCCCAGCAACCTGCTGATCCCGAATCCATGGTACGCAGCGCCCTGGCAAGCCAGGTTTTGGCCAGAGCAATTCGGACATAGCTTCGATCAGTCGCTCGGTCATCTGTAGTACCTTCCTTCGGCTGCGCTCAGGACAGCCTCTCATCCCGCATCAGGCCGGTCAGTGCAGCAGGTCTTTCAAGGGTGAATCGGTTTCGGGCATCGGGTCTTTCCCCCAGCGGCGCACAGCGCGTGACGCAGCGCGGCGTGTTTTCACTATACCAGACGACAGGGTTTCGGTCAAGCGTGGGTTCAACCCACCCCAACGATATGTCACTGTCAGCCTGTCGGCCGCATACCATCAGCGCCGCGGCGATAGCGCAGCGCGCAGTTCCCACACGAAATGGGCCGCCGCAGCCGGGGCGTCAGCCGCAGCGCCGGCCGCCTGGATCAGCGCGGAGCCGACGATCACGCCATCCGCGATCTCGCCCACCGCGCGCGCCTGGGCCGGCGTGGAGATGCCGAAGCCGACAGCCACCGGCGTCCGCACGACCCGCCGGACGCGACCCACGAACTCCGCCAGATCGGGCGACAGCGCCTCCCGCGGGCCAGTGACGCCCGTCACCGACACCAGGTAGAGGAAGCCGGCCGTGTGCGCAGACACCAGCGCCAGGCGCTCGGCCGGCGAGGTGGGCGCCAGAAGGTGCACCAGCGCCAGATCGGCCGCCCGGCACCTTCTGTGCAGACCCGCGCAGGCCCCGTCGGCTGCGCCCCATGGCGTGCAACCGTTTGCAGCCTCCTCTGGCGGCAGATCGGGTACGATGAAGCCGTCGGCGCCCGCGGCGTGCGCGTCTGCGATGAACCGCTCGACCCCGTAGGCCAGGATCGGGTTGATGTAGCCCATCAGCAGCAGCGGCTGCGCCACGCCGCTTGTGCGCAGCCGGGCCGTCAGCTCCAGACAGCGCCGCAGCGTGACGCCCTGGGCCAGCGCGACCTGCGTCGAGCGTTGGATCGTCGGACCATCTGCCAGCGGATCGGAAAAGGGAATGCCCAACTCGATCAGATCGGCCCCGGCCGCGGCGATCGCGGCGATGACCCGCTCCGAAGTCGCGAGATCGGGATAGCCCAGCGTGTAATACGGCATCAGCGCTGCGCGTTTGCCCGCGCGGGCCGCCGCGAATGCGCGTGCAATGCGATCGAGTCCCATGGGTTCCTCCGGACGTGTTGCGTATTGCGTAGTCCGTTCTCCGGCTCCTCACGCCTCACGCTTCACGCTTCACACTTCCAACACTCTGGCAACGCTCTCCAGGTCTTTGTCGCCCCGGCCCGAAAGATTGACCAGGATGACCTGATCCGGCCGCAGCGTGGGGGCCAGCCGGCCGGCCTCGGCCAGGGCGTGGGCCGATTCCAGCGCGGGCAGGATGCCCTCGGTGCGCGCCAACAACTGGAACGCGGCCAGCGCCTCGTCGTCGTTGGCGATCGTGTATTCGGCGCGTCCCAGCTCACGCAGCCGCGCGTGCTCTGGGCCGACCGCGGGGTAGTCCAATCCGGCCGAGATCGAGTGGGTGGCCGCGATCTGCCCATCGGCGTCTTGCAGCACGTAGGTGTACGCGCCGTGCAGCACCCCTGGCCGGCCCAGGAGCGGATCGGCGAAGCGGGCGGCGTGCCGGCCTGACGCGATCCCTGCGCCGCCAGCCTCGACGCCGATCAGACGCACGCCGAGGTCAGCGCGGAATGCATGGAACAAGCCGATGGCATTCGACCCGCCGCCGACGCACGCGACGCACGCATCGGGCAGCCGACCGATCTCTGCCAGCATCTGCGCCCGCGCCTCGATCCCGATGACCGCCTGGAAATCGCGCACGAGGGTGGGATAGGGGTGCGGCCCCAACGCCGAGCCAAGAAGGTAATGCGTGGTGCGCACGTTCGTCACCCAATCGCGAATCGCCTCGTTGATGGCGTCCTTGAGGGTGCGGCTGCCGCTCTCGACCGGTCGCACCTCCGCGCCCAGCAGCCTCATGCGCAGGACATTGGGATGTTGGCGGGCCATGTCCACGCTGCCCATGTAGACGACGCACTCCAACCCCAGGAGCGCGGCCGCGGTCGCCGTTGCGACGCCGTGCTGACCCGCGCCCGTCTCCGCGATCACGCGGCGCTTGCCGATCCGCCGCGCCAGGAGCGCCTGCCCCAACGCGTTGTTGATCTTGTGCGCGCCGGAGTGCGCCAGGTCTTCCCGCTTCAGATAGATCTTCGCACCGCCGCAGTGAGCGGTCAGACGCCGGGCGAAGGTGAGAGGGGTGGGCCGGCCTACGTAGGTGCGCAGAAGCTCGTCCAATTCTGCATGAAACGGTGCGTCACAGCGCACCCCCAGATAGGCGGCCTCCAGTTCAGCCAGGGCCGGCATGAGCGTTTCGGGCACAAACTGGCCGCCATACGCGCCGAACTTGGTCGGCAGCGTCGAGGAAGCCGACGTCTCGCTATGTGCCATCTGCGAAATCTCCTCTCGCCGCTCTCACGAACGCGGCCACCTTCGCCGGGTCTTTGCACCCAGGACTGGCCTCCACGCCCGAAGCCACATCCACGCCCCAGGGATGCACGCAGGCCACGGCCGCAGCCACGTTCTCAGGCCGCAGGCCACCAGCGAGCAGCAGGGGATACCGGGTCGCCAGACGCCGGGCCACATCCCAGTCGCCGATCCGGCCGGCACCGCCGAATTGCCCCGGCCCGACCGCAGCATCCAGCAGCAGGGCTGGCGGGGCTGACCAACGGCCATAGAGCCGCGCCTGCGACTGGGCGTCTGCGAGGCTGGCCGGCCGGATGGCCTTGAACGCGCGGTCGCCCAGCGTCGCCATGTCGGCCAGCGATTCGTCGCCGCTGAGCTGCGCCAGATCGAGGCCGCAGTCGTCCAGGATGGCGGCAATGGCCGGGGGTGACGCATTGACGAAGATGCCCACACCGACGAACGCCATCCCGCGCCCGCCTAGGACGCCCACGAGCCGACTGCACTCGACCGGCGCGATGTAGCGCGGGCTGGGCGGATAGAAATTGAAGCCGAGCAAATCGGCGCCGGCCTCGACGGCCGCCAACGCCTCATCGAGCGTCTTGATGCCACAGATTTTGATCTTCATATCCAGCGGATCCATCAGCAGCGTGCAGTTTCCTGCCACAACCAGCGAATCATGTTTCAGGCTCGCGGTGGGTCCATGACCCGCCCGATGCGCGATCGGGCGGGAGCCAACGCCCGGGCCAGACTGCGCGTTTGGGCCGCCATGTCCACGGCCGTGACCAGCGCCTCGCCGACCAGGATGGCGTCCACCCCCGGCCGCGCATGAACGCCGGCCGGCCGGCGGATGGCGGCCAGCCGGCGCACGTCCTCGGGGGAGTGGATGCCGCTCTCCGCGACGACGCACACTTCCGGCGGAAGCCGGCTGCAGAGCCGTTCGGTCGTCGCCAGTGAGACGGTGAAGCTGTGCAGGTCCCGGTTGTTGATGCCGATCAGCCGCGGCCGCCGCGCCAGCGCCTGCTCCAACTCGTCGTCCGTGTGCACTTCCACGAGCGCGGCCATGCCGAGGCTCTCCGCCAGCGCGTGCAGCTCAGCAAGGAGGTCGGCGGGCAGCGCGGCGACGATCAGCAGCACCGCGTCCGCGCCTGCCGCTCGCGCCTGGTAGACCTGGTAGGGATCGCAGATGAAGTCCTTGCGCAAGAGCGGCAGCCGCTCTGGCTGCGCAGCCACCGAGCGCAGGTCCTCAAGGCTCCCGCCGAAGTAGCGTTCGTCGGTCAGGACGCTGATGCAGGCCGCGCCGTTCTGCTGGTAGATGCGCGCCAGGCGCAGCGGGTCCAGATCGGCAGCCAGCGTCCCGCGGGATGGTGAGCAGCGTTTGATCTCCGCGATCAGCGCCGGCCGCGACGCCGCACCCCGCAGGCCGGCGATGAAGTCGAGCGGCGCCGGCGCGTGCGACGCGGCCGCCTGCACCGCGGCCCAAGGCTGTTGCGTGCGTTGCAGGGCCGTCTCGGCCCGCTTGTGGGCCAGGATCTCCTCCAGGATGCTCGTTGTCACAACGACTGCTCCGGTTCACTGCTGCTGTCCCTGCTGAACGCGATCAGAGCAGCCAGCCGGGCCAGGGCTGCGCCGCTGTCCAGCGATCGCTCCGCCTCTGCCAGCCCGGCGACAAGGGCCTGCTCTATGCCCTCAGCCCTCAGCCCTGAGCCTGTCGCAGGGTCGTCGGATGCGACGGCGAGCGCGGCCGCGGCGTTGAGCAACACCACGTCGCGGCGAACACTGCGGTCTCTCCCGGCCAGGATGGCCCGCAAGATGGCCGCGTTCTCAGCCGGTTCGCCGCCGCGCAGATCGTCGGCCGAGGCGCGGCGTAGCCCCAGCCGGCCGGCGTCCAGCTCGAACGTCGCCACGCGTCCCTGTTGCAGATGGCTGACGCGATTGGGCCCGCCAGTGGTCAGCTCGTCCAGCCCGCCATGACCGTGAACCACGAACGCCGCCCGGCTGCCCAACATGCCCAGCACTTGCGCCAGGGTCTCGGTCAGGTTCGGATCGTAGACGCCGATCAGTTGATGGGTGGCGCCGGCCGGATTGGTAAGCGGGCCGAGCAGGTTGAAGATGGTGCGTTGGCCGAGCTCGCGCCGCGGGCCGATGGCGTGCTTCATCGCCGGATGAAACTTCGGCGCATACAGAAAGCCGATCCCCACCTGCTCGATGCAGGCGGCCGCCTGGTCCGGGGCCAGGTCGAGGTTCACCCCCAGGGCGCTCAGCACGTCGGCGCTGCCGCAGCGCGAGGATGCGGCCCGATTGCCGTGTTTGGCGACTCGCCGGCCGGCGCCGGCGATCACGAACGCGGCAGCGGTGGAGATGTTGAACGTGTGCGCCCCATCGCCGCCGGTGCCGGCCGTGTCCAGCAGCGGGAAGGCGCACGTGACCGTCACACGGCTGGACTGGCTGCGCATGGCCCGTGCGCTGCCGGCGATCTCCGCGGCCGTCTCGCCTTTCATGCGCAGCGCGATCAGATAGCCGCCGATCTGGGCAGGAGTCGCGTCGCCGGCCATGATGATAGCCATGGCCGCTTCGGCCTCCGCCTCGGTCAGGTGATCTCCTTGCAGGATTCTGGCGATGTATTGTGGCAGCATCGTGTTACCCTCTCGCGGTCAGATCGAGAAAATTGCGCAGGATTTGCTTGCCGCCTGCCGTGAGGATGGATTCGGGATGGAACTGCACCCCGAAAACCCGGTGCGTGCGGTGGCGCAGCCCCATCACCTCGCCTTCGGCGGCGCGTGCGGTGACCGCCAACTCATCCGGCAGCGGCTCGGCGACCACCAGCGAATGATAGCGGGTGGCGTCGAAGGGGCTGGGCAGTCCCGCGAACAGCGCGTCGCCGTGATGGAAGATGGGCGAGGTCTTGCCGTGCACCAGCCGCGGCGCGCGCACCACGCGGCCGCCATACACTGCGCCGATGCACTGGTGTCCCAGACACACTCCCAGGATCGGCCGCCGCGGCCCGTGCTCGCGAATGATCTGATTCGAGGCCCCGGCATCACTGGGGTAGCCTGGGCCGGGCGAGATGACCAGGTGGCTGGGAGCGAGCGCGTCCAGCTCGGCCGCCGAGATGGTATCGTTGCGGAACACGCGCACCTCGGCGCCCAGCTCGCCCAGGTACTGCACCAAGTTGTAGGTGAACGAGTCGTAGTTGTCTATCACAGCGATCATGTTGCCTCCGATCATCCTTCTGCCATAGCCACGGCCGAGGCCAGCGCACGAGCCTTGTTCACCGTCTCTTGATGCTCGCGGTCCGGCTCAGAATCGGCCACGATGCCCGCGCCCGCCTGGACGCTGATCTGTTGGCCTTGCATCACAAGGGTGCGAATGGTGATGCAGGTATCTGCCGAGCCATCGTATGAGAAGTAGCCGACCGCGCCCGCATAGGGCCCGCGCGGATCGTGCTCCAGCTCGGCGATGATCTGCATGGCGCGTATCTTCGGTGCGCCGCTGACCGTGCCGGCCGGAAAGGTGGCGCGCATGAGGTCGAAGCTGTCCAGGTCGCTTCGCAACTGCCCCTCGATGTGCGAGACGATGTGCATGACGTGCGAATAGCGTTCGACGGTCATCAGCTCGGTCGCATGCACCGTGCCGTAGTCGCAGACGCGCCCCAGGTCATTGCGCGCCAAATCCACCAGCATGACGTGCTCGGCGCGCTCCTTCGGATCCGCCAGCAGCTCGCGTTCCAACGCCGCGTCCTCGGCCGGCATGGGGCTGCGCGGTCGCGTGCCGGCGATCGGGCGGATGGCAGCGCGACGGCCTTCGAGCCGGACGTGCATCTCGGGGGACGCGCCGATCAGCCGCAACGGCTCTGGCCCGACCAGGCCGGCGAAATCCATGAAGAACATGTAGGGCGAGGGATTCAGCCGGCGCAGCGCACGGTAGATACTGAAGGGCTCGGCCGCCGTCTGCCGGCTGAAGCGTTGGGAGAGGACGACCTGGAAGATGTCGCCGGCCGCGATGTACTCTTTGCCGCGCAGGACCGCAGCCATGAATGCTTCGGGCTCCAGGTTGGCGCGCAACGGCCTGCCGGTCGCAGAGGCCGCGTCCGCCAGGGCCGCTCGCGGCGGCAACGGCCCGGCCAGACGCCGCTGGAGCTCATCCAGCCGCGCTGTCGCCTCGCCGCGCGCCGCAGCTTCTCCGCAGCCGGCGTCAGACGTCTGATCGAAGTCCACATTGGCGATGAGCAGCAGCTTGCCGAACGCGTGGTCGAACGCGATGACCGTGTCGGCGAGCAGAAACACGGCGTCGGGCAGCCCGGCGTGCGGCTGCAAGGAGAGCGTGGGCTCGAAGTAGCGCACCGTCTCGTAGCCCAGATAGCCGACCAGCCCGCCGGAGAAGCGCGGCAGCCCTGGCATCGGTTGTGGCGTGAATCGGGCCAGCTCGCCCCGCAAGAAGTCGAGCAAATCGGTCCCCTCGGCCACACTGCGCTGCGTCATCTGCCCGGCCGCGTGACATTCCACCGATGCCCCGCGGATCACGTAGGCGCGCCTCGGATGTACGCCAATGAAGGAGTAGCGGGCGACATGCTCGCCGCCGGTGATGCTTTCCAGCAGAAACGTCGGCCCCTGGCCGGCCAGCTTGAGGTAGACCGAAACGGGCGTTTCCAGGTCTGCGGGCAACTCGCGCACGACGGTCGCCAGGTTGGCGCGGGCCGGCGTTTGCCGGCGCGTCTGGAGAGGTGTGTCTGATAGATCGCGATCCATGGCAGCCTCCACGAAAAGAAATACCCCCTCACGTCCCCAGGGACGGGAGAGGGTCTCTTCCCGTGGTGCCACCCTGCTTAGACTGGCGGTCGCTCCGGATTCCCGGAAACAAAAAACCCGCCGTGATGACGACGGGTTGGCAGGGCCAGTCTCACTCATTCGAGTACGACACCGGGCCGCGTAGCACGGTGCTTATACTCTTTGCCCGGATAACGGCGGCAACTCCGGCGAGAGCTAATAGGTTGATGCCGTTCGCTCTGCGGCTCCGAGGGCCATTCGGCGCTGGCATCGGGACGGGGCTTGCACCTGTTCCCCGCTCTCTGAACCGTCCTCCACGCGCGTACTCGTCCTCTTCTCAGCCTTTGGGTGTCGGCGTATGCGATTGTAGCTGCCTTATACCAGAGGTTGGCGGGGATGTCAAGTTGGGGGATGGAGGTTGGAGGATGGAGGTTGGAGCCGGCCGGATTCTGTCTGCCGGAGGCTGCCAGCAGGCCATGAAGGGCCTTCGCAGTCTCACCCGACGGGGTTCCATCCGCCGGAGGTTTTAGCGGCCACTGCCTTTGCCACGGCCGCGGCGCGGCTGTCCACGTCGAGCTTCTGGAAGATGGACTTCAGGTAACGCTTGACCGTGTTGGTCGAGATGACCATCGCACGGGCGATCTCTTTGTTGGCCAGCCCTTGCACCAACAGACCCACCACCTCGCGCTCGCGGGGCGTGAGCCGGCCCAGCTCACCGGCGCCGGCCTGGCCAGAGGCGATCGCCTCGCTTACGATCGCCCGGAACGCACTGCGGTCGAACGCTTGCTTTTCTAAATATGCGAAGATGCCGAAGTCGGCATAGGCGCGCTCGACATCGGCCAGGCTCGCGAGGCCGCTGACGACGATGGCGGGAATCTCGGCCGCGCGTGCGCTGGCAAGCACCTGGTAGCCATCGCGATTCGACCCAGGGTCAAGTGAGCTGGCCAGGCCCAGGTCAACCACGGCCAAGACGAAACGCTCGCGGCGCAGATAACCCAGCGCCTCCCCGAAGCTGCCGCTCGCGCGCGGCTGGCAGCCTGCCTCGGCCAACAGCTCGGCCAGCACATTGCGCCAGCCGGCATCGTCTTCGACCAACAAAACGGAACCCTGAGACGACGCAAGGCCGGCGGCTTGCGCAGGGGTTTCGTGCGCCGGCGCGCCTGGCTCGGCCTCTGGGAGCGACGCAGGCGACGCGCGCGCCAGGATGCGCCGCGCCAGCTCGCGAAACTCAGCGCGGCGGAAGGTCTCTTTGCGCAAGCAGGTGTACGCGCCGCGCTCGGTCAGCGCGCTCACGGCCAGCTCGACCGTGGCGAAGCCGGTCAACAGGATCGCGGAGCAGCCGGGGTCATAGCGCCGCACCGCCTCCAACACGCGCAAGCCTTCTTCGTCGTAGGCCGTGTAGTTGCCAGCCTGGCGCGAACCGCCGGTCAGCGAGAGATCCACCACGGCCAGCCGATGCGACGCCGCACGCAGCGCAGCGATCGCTGCGTCCAGGCTGTCGGCGATGTCCACCGCCAGGCCCATGTCGGTCAGGAGCTCCGCCAGGATCTCCTGCCAGGCGGGATCGTCTTCGACGATGAGGCCGCGCTGCTGCGCGTGAATCGTCATGCGGTTTCCTTCTGGCCGCGCTGCCTCGCGCCCCCTGGCCCATTCCCAATCGGCAGACGCACACGAAAGGTCGCACCGTTGCGGCCATCGCTCTCGACAGCAATCGCGCCGTCCAGCCGCGATATCAGGGTTCGGACCCACCAGAGGCCAAAGCCGAGCTTGCCCCGCCCCTCTGGCCGCGCGCCCGAAAAGCTGAACTCGAAGATGCGCGCCTGGAGGTCCGGCGCGATCCCTGGCCCGGTATCGCTGATGATGATCTCGACCCAGGCCTCCTGCGCGGCGGCTGTGATGGCGATGCGGCCGCGGCCTTCCATGGCGTCGCTGGCGTTTTGCAACAGGTTGATGATGGCCCATGCCAGCGTCTCTCGACTCGCGACCACGTGCGGAAGCCGATCCAGTCCCGTCAATTCCACGGTCACGCCTGCTGGTAGATCGGCCGCCGACACCGCATCGCGGACGCATGAAGCGACATCCACCGGACCGCGTTCGATGGGACGCAGCAGCGAAAGCCGCTCGCGCACGATCGCCATGGCCTCCAGCGCGCTCTGTTCGATAGCTGCGAGATTGGCTGCCAGGTAGTGGTTGGCGGCCAGGGCCGCGGCGCACTTGTCCTGGATGCCCTCGACGCGCACGGGAATCGCGCCCACTTTGTTGTTCAGGTGGTGCAGCAAGTTCGCCGCGATGTCGCCCATCGCCGCAAACGTCTCGGCGACCGCGCGCGCATCCTGGGCCGCGCGCAACGCATCCTGACGGCTGGCATTCTGCAAGGCCAACGCTGCGTAGCGCGCCAGCGTCGTCAGCACCTTCTGATCCCAATCGGATGCAGCGAAGCGGCCCGCTGCGGCCTCTGTGCCGTATACGCTGAACGCGCCCGTCGCCTCGCCGCCCTCCGCGGGGAGCAACGGCACGATCAGCGCCCTGGTCCAGCCCTGACCGCGCGCCAGGTTGGGCCAACTGAAGCGCGGATCGGTCCTCACATCCGCGCTGAGCACCGGCTCGCGGGTCAGGACAGCCTGCCCCGTCAGGCTGCCGTGGATCGGCAGGTCATCCCCGCGCACGTGACCGACGTTCGCGGCTGCCAAAGAGAGCCGGTCACCCTGGCGCATCCAGATCGCACTCGCACCAGCGTTCAGCAGGCCGCACGACAGCTCGACCAGTCCGTTGAGCACTTCGTGCGCAGGCTTGACCAGCAGCCATTCGGCGATCTGTTGCAGCGCGTCGAGCAGACGCGCTTCCTGGATGGCGATCACAGCCTGCGTGGCGAGCGATTGCAGCAGGTGGCTATCGGCCTCGCTGAACGCGGCGACTTGAGGGCTCTCCAGGTTCAGGACCCCTTCCAGCCGGCCGCCTGCGCCGATCAGCGGCACGGCCAGTTCCGAGCGCATCTCGAGCGCATGATCGAGCGGGTAGTAGATGCGCGACCAGGGCAGCAGGCGCACATCCGCGATATTCGCCGGCTGGCGCAGCTTGGCCACGTAGCCCATCACGCTGGTGGCGTTGATCGGCAGCTCCTCGACTGCGGGCCGGCCCAAGTCCTCGCCCGCGATGGCGCGCATCACCAGATGCAGCCCACTCTTATCCACCAGCCGGAAGATGCCGTAGCGTGCGCCGGTCACATCCAGCGCCATCTGCAGGATCACCTGGAGCGTCCCCTCCAGGCTGGTGCGCGAGGAGATGAGCAGGGCCGCGCGGCGCAGGCGACTCAGCTCATCCTCCTTGCGCGCCAGATCGCGCTGGATGCCCGCGACCTCGGCCGCCCGATAGATCGCGATGGCCGCCTGGTTGACGAAGTTGTTCAGCAACAGCAGCTCCACCTGGCTGAAGGGACGTTCCTCGTGCAGATAGACGTAGAGGACGCCGAGTGGCCGATTGCCTACGACGAGGGGAAAGCAAGCCATCGCGCGCGCGCCGGCCGCCTGTTTGGCCGGGTGGATCTCCAGGTCCGGCTCTTCATAGGAGAGCACCCCGCGAAGCTGCGTCACCGCGCGCATGCCCAGGCCGAACGGTCGCGGCTCATCGTGTGCGCCGGCCAGGCCAAGAGCCTCGGCCCCGCCGCGCTCGCCGGCCGAGACGCGCGAGACCGGGTCGAACGCGTGGGTCGCAGGATCGTAGATGTAGAGAACAGCCGACGCGCCCGGCGCCATCTTGATGGCGCTTTCGGCAATGAACTGCAAGATCGCATCGAGCCGGCCCACATCGCTGCCCGTCAAGCGGTTGATGCTGGCGCCGATCTCATTCAGGCGCGCCAGGGCTTGCAGCAACAGCAGATCACGGCCGGCTCCGGCCGCTTCATCCACAGCCTGGTTGCTCATACGCATCTCGAGGGAAGGATAGGTCAAGTGCGAATCTCGCTCGATTATAGCCCAGGCTGTCGTCTGCGACAAGGCTGTTCACCCAGACTTCACTTCCCGGCGGGGGAAGACCCGGCCGCGGCCGCCTGTTCCCTGACGCGGCGCTCATCTATGTCGTTCGGGTAGATGAGTGCGTCGCGACCCCGCTGGCCGGTGCGGATGCGAATCACATCCTCGACCGGATAGACGAAGATCAGCCCATCGCCGATGTTGCCCGTCTGCGCGGCCCTGCAGATCGTCTCGATGGTCTTCTCGACATTATGGTCGCTCAGCACGATGTTGACCTGCACCCGGGGCAGCAGGTCAACCTGGTATGATCCGGTTCGTCCGGCCAGTGTGACACCCCCCTGCCGGCCGTGCCCGCGACACTCGCTGACGTTCATCCCGACGATGCCGATGCGGTGCAGCGCGTCTTTGACATCGTTGAGCTTTTCTTCCCGGATGATGGCTTCGATCTTCTTGGTCATGGTATCACCCCTGTCAGGCGTAGGCTCGCTCGCCGTGCTCGCTGATGTCCAGGCCGACCTGCTCCTCGGTGTCGCTGACGCTCAAGCCGATCGTGCGGTTCAGCGCCGTGGCGATGCCATAGGTCAAGGTGAAGGCAAAGGCGATCACGATCACGGTGGCGACGAGTTGGATCAGGAACTGCACCGGATGGCCGTAGAACAGACCATCGGCGCCGGCCGGATTGACCGACCTGGCAGCGAAGAGACCGGTCGCCAGCGCGCCCCACGCGCCGCCCATGCCGTGACAGGCCCACACGTCGAGCGACTCATCCAGGCCGCGGCGCTGGCGGAACTTGATCGCGTAGTAGCTGATGGGCGCTGCCACTGCGCCGATGACCAGCGCGGCCAGTGGCGTGACAAACCCGGCGGCCGGTGTGATCGCCACCAACCCGACCACCGCGCCCGTGACAATGCCCAAGACGCTGGGCTTGTTGTCCCGCCAGCTCAGCAGCATCCAGGCGACCCCTGCGGCGGCCGCGGCCGTGTTCGTGTTGACAAGCGCGGTGACGGCCAGGCCGTTTGCGCCCAACGCGCTGCCGCCATTGAAGCCAAACCACCCCATCCACAGCAGGCCCGCGCCCAAGACGCTATAGGGGATGTTGTGGGGTTCCATCGGCGCTGCGCCATAGCCACGTCGCGACCGGATGACGAGCGCAAAAGCCAGCGCGGAGAAACCGGCTGTGATATGCACCACCGCGCCGCCGGCGAAATCCAGCACGCCCAGTTGGCGCAGCACTCCGCCCACACCCCATACCCAATGCGCGACAGGATCGTAGACCAGCGTGGCCCATAGCAGGGCAAAGAGCAGGAACGCCTTGAAGCGCACTCGCTCCACGAATGAGCCAGTGATGAGGGCCGGGGTGATCACTGCAAACATCATCTGATAGGCGGCGAACGCCAGGTGCGGGATGGTGGCGGCGTAGTCAGCATTCGGCTCGGAGCCGACCCCGGCGAAGCCGCCGAAGCGCAGGCTGCCGATCAGTCCGCCCAGGCTCGGCCCAAACGCGAGCGTGTAGCCTAGCAGGACCCATTGCAGGCTGACCAGGGCGATGATGATGAAGCTCAGGTTGAGGGTAGAAAGCACATTCTTCCTGCGCACCATCCCACCGTAGAAAAAGGCCAGGGCCGGGGTCATCATCATGACCAGGGCCGTGGCGACCAACACCCAGGCAGTATCGCCGGCGCTGATCTCGTTCATCGTGCAAGACTCCTTTGTGTAGCGTGTGCTTCTGACATGGGACACTGTATCAGTGTGGGACGCAGAAGTCTAGTACCCGTTCGGGTACGGTTTCGTGTGGTGATTACCCACAAGTCTCGTAGTCACTGCGAGGAGCGTAGTGTGCGACGAAGCAGTCTCGGCTGAAGCGGAGATTGCTTCGCAAACGGCGCTCGCAATGACGCCCAGGAAGATAGGGGTAATCACCACAGTTTCGCAGATGGCGGGAGTTGGTGGTATACTGGCCTGAACATCGCCCACCAAGCGCCAGCGCCTGAGAGAATGCCTGGCGCTTGGTGGGGCTCGCCAACAGCTAAAGTCCCGGAGCGGAACAATGCGCATGGTTGACATCATCGCCAGGAAGCGAGACGGCGAGGAGTTGAACCGCGATGAAATCGAGTATTTCATCAAGGGCTACGTCGCCGGCGAGGTGCCCGACTATCAGGCGGCCGCCTGGTGCATGGCGGTCTTCTGTCGCGGGATGACCCCCGAGGAGACAACGCACCTCACCGAGGCGATGGCATTCTCAGGCGCTACGCTCGATCTGCACGATGTCGCGCCTTTCATCGTGGACAAGCACTCGTCCGGCGGCGTGGGCGACAAGACCACCCTGGTCGTGGGGCCGATGGTCGCCAGTCTGGGCGTGCCCGTGGGCAAGATGTCGGGACGCGGCCTCTCCTTCTCCGGCGGCACGCTTGACAAGCTGGACTCCATCCCTGGCTTCCATAGCGACCTCAGCATCGAACAGTTCAAACGCCAACTGCGCGATGTCGGTCTCGTGGTGGCGGGGCAGACGCACGAGCTGGCGCCGGCCGACGGCAAGCTGTACGCGCTGCGCGATGTCATCGCCGCGGTCCAATCGCTGCCGCTCATCGCCAGCTCGATTATGTCAAAGAAGATCGCGGCGGGTGCGGATGCGATCGTGCTGGACGTCAAGGTGGGCCGCGGTGCGTTCATGGAGACCCTTGAGGAGGCGACGCGCCTGGCCGAGCTGATGGTGCAGATCGGCCGGCGGCTGGGGCGCAAAATGACCGCGCTGATCGGCGACATGAGCCAGCCGCTCGGCTATGCGGCCGGCAATGCGCTGGAGGTGATCGAGGCTATCAGCACGTTGCACGGCCACGGGCCGGCCGATTTCCGAGAGCACTGCCTGGATGTGGCCGCGGAGATGCTTCTGATCAGCGGCGCAGCGGCCGATCCTGAGCACGGCCGCGGCATGGCCGCGACCGCGCTGGACAATGGCTCGGCCTGGGCGAAGTTCCAGCAGTTCGTGGCCGCCCAAGGGGGCGACGTGACCGCCATCGAGGACCCTGACCGTCTGCCGCACGCCCCCTTCGTCGAGCCGCTGCGCGCACCCCGCGCAGGCTACGTGGCCCAGGTGGATGCACGCGAGGTTGGTCATGCAGTGGTTGACCTGGGCGGCGGTCGCGCGGCGAAGGGCGATCCGATTGATCCGGCCGTCGGCGTGGTGTTGGCGGAGCACGGCAAGGTCGGGGCGCAGGTGGAGGCGGGCGAGCCTCTGTTGTGGGTTCACGGACGTACACGTGAGAGCCTCTACGCGGCGCTCACCCGCCTGGCAGACGCCTATCGTTTCTCCGCCGACCCGGTCGCGCCGCCGCTTGTGTACCAGGTCATGCGTTGAGTAGAACTGCTACCTCTTGCGGCCCAAGACCCGCAGCGTCTCGGCCGCGGCTGAGGCGAGCAGCAACGTCTCGGCGCCGGCCGTGATGAACTGCAAGCCGTGATCGAGCCAACGCTGCGTCTCGGCCGCGCCGTAGGTGTGGATGCCGGGGATCTTGCCGGTCTTGCGGCAGGCATCGCGCACCCGCAAGACGGCCGCGGTGTGGGCGTCGCTGCCTCGCTTCACCCCCAACGACGCCGCCAAATCAGTCGGCCCAATCCAGCAGCCATCCACGCCATCCACCCCCATGATCTCTTCCGCGCGCTCCACGGCCTCGGCCGACTCGATCTGCACGACCAGGAAGACCTGCTGGTCAATCCACGCCTCGTAGTCCGCGCCGTGGAAATCGGCCAGCAGATGTCCGAAGGAACGGCCGCCGATCGGAGGGTAGCGCATGGCGTAGGCTGCGGCCCGTGCATCTGCGGCCGAATTGACCATCGGCACGATGATGCCCAACGCGCCGCGGTCGAGCAGCCGGCCGATGGCATAGAAGTCGTTCCGGCACACACGCGCCATTGGAACCGAACCCTCCAACGTGATGAGCTGAAACGCGTGCTGCGAGGTCGCGTCGTTGTAGTCGCCGTGCTGATTGTCCACCAGCACGAAATCGAACCCGGCGCGCGCCATCAGGCCGGCTGAAACGGGCGAGCCGAGCGCCACCTGCATGCCCAGTGCCGGCTGACCCGCGAGCATCCGCTGTTTCGCTGCATTGATCTTCATGACGAGTTTCTCCTTGTGTGATTTGCGCCCCCCCTCACTCCACCGTCACGCTCTTCGCCAGGTTGCGCGGCTGATCCACGTCAGCGCCGCGGCGCACGGCGATGTGGTAGGCCAGCAACTGCAATGGGATGACGGTCAGGATCGGGGTCAGCAGTTCAGAGGCCGGCGGGATGCGCAAGACATGATCGGCCTTGGCCGCGATGAAGTCGTCGCCCTCGCTGGCAACCGCGATGACGATTCCCCCGCGCGCCTTCACCTGCTCGACCTGGCTGAGCATCTTGTCGTAGACGTGGTCCTGCGGCGCGATCACCACCACCGGCATGTGCTCGTCAATCAAGGCGATAGGGCCATGCTTCATCTCGCCTGCTGCGTATCCCTCGGCATGGATGTAGCTGATCTCCTTGAGCTTGAGCGCGCCCTCCAGGGCAATCGGATAGTTGATGCCGCGGCCCAGATAGAGGAAGTTGGTGAACCGGAAGAAAGCCTGCGCCAGCTCCTCATAGACCTTGTGCCCGGCAGGATCGAGCAGTTGCCCGGCCAGGGTCGGCAGGGTCGCCAGATCGTCCAGCAACACGCGGCGGCGCTCGGCCGAGAGGGTCCCGCGCAACGTGCCCAGGTGGATCGCCAGCAGGTATTGATCCACCAGCGACGCGGTGAACGCCTTGGTCGAGGCCACGCCGATCTCTGGGCCGGTGTGCATGTAGACGATGCTGTCGCTGATGCGAGCCGCCTGGCTGCCGATCACATTGACGATCGTGGCCAGGTGCGCGCCCTTCTCCCGGCCCTCCTCCATCGCGGCCAACGTGTCCACCGTCTCGCCCGACTGGGTGATGGTGAGCAACAACGTGGCATCGTCAATCACAGGGTCTCGATAGCGGAACTCCGATGCATACTCCACCCGCACCGGCAGCCGCGCCAGAGCCTCGAACATGAACTGCCCCACCAGCTCCGAGTGATAGGAGGTGCCGCACGCCACGCTCACCATCTGCGTCAGCGAGCACGCCTGTTCGGCCGTCAGCCTAACGCCTTCGAGATAGACCTCACTGCTGCCCAAATCCACCCGGCCGCGCATGGTATCGGTCAGCGAGTTGGCCTGTTCGTAGATCTCCTTTTGCATGAAGTGCTTGTAGGAACCCTTCGCCGCAGAGACCGGGTCCCACGGCACGACGTGTATCTTCGGCTGGAACGGTTGGCCGTCGAGCCAGACGAACCTTGCGCCATCGCGGCGCACCACCGCCATCTGGCGGCTCTCCAGAAAGGCCATGCGCCGCGTGTGCTCGAGGATCGCGGGCATGTCAGAGGCGATGAACATCTCCCCATCGCCAAACCCAATCGCCACGCCGCCCGCATTGCCCAGCCGCGCGGCGACCAGGATGTCGGGCGACTGGCTCGAAAGGGCGACGATCGCGCTCGGTCCGCGCAGCCGGCTCAAGGCCAGCCGCACTGCATCGTCGAGCGGCCGATCGGCCTGATAGAACATGCCGATCAGATGCGCGATCACCTCGGTGTCGGTGTCTGACCTGAAGACCACCCCCTCGGCCTCAAGCTCGGCGCGCAACTCCCGGAAGTTTTCGACGATGCCGTTCTGCACAACCACCAACCGGCCGTCGCCATCTGCATGGGGATGCGCGTTGCGTTCGCTGGGCTTGCCGTGCGTGGCCCAACGCGTATGTCCCACGCCAATCTCCCCCGCAATCGGCGACTCGGCCATCCTGTCGGCCAAAACGCTCAGTTTGCCGACGTCCCGGCGGACCGCGATCTTGCCGTCCTGAATCACCGCGATGCCGGCCGAGTCATAGCCGCGGTATTCGAGCCGGCGCAGCCCGTCCAGGATGATCTGGGCGGCGTTGCGCGGGCCGATGTAGCCAACGATACCACACATGGAACTCCCTCCGATTCTCGATTTCGGATTTTGGATTTCGGATTGCGGAACTTGGAGGGAAACAAAGAGGACTGCTGGCAGTCCTGGAGGCATCCGCCGATCAACTCGATTTTCCACGATTGCGTTGCAGCGATCTACTCACCACCGCCGATCGGCGATCATGAGTCGCACCCGCAATCGGTTAGCGCCCACCTTGCGATGGGGAACCTCCTCCTCGTCACTCCGACCAGAGCCGGTCGGAGCCAGGCGCTCTTCTCCCCGGATCAGGTTGTTGCGTTATGTCACCTCCTTTCAGGCCGGCTCCAGCCACTTGGGCTGCGTGGGATCGCTTTCGGCGTAGTCGCCGCGCATCTCTGGCGGCAGCACGGCCGCCAACTGCGCCATGATTTCGGCCGTTATCTCGCGCATCAGTTCGCGACTGGCCTTGCCTTCTGGCCAGCGAATTCGGAAAGGCCGGCCATAGGTCAAGGTAACCTGAGCGTGGCGGATCAGCGGGCGGCTCCACGAGAACTGCGGCGTGCCCATGACCGCGCACGGCATCAGCCAGGCATCCGGCGCAGCGCGCGCGATGAACACCAGACCCTCTTTGGCGGTCTTGAGGCGGCCGTCCAGGCTGCGCGTGCCCTCGGGCGAAATGACCGAGACCTCATCGTGAGCCAACACATCCCAGGTGGCCTGGAGCGCGGTCCGGTCCACCTGGCCGCGCGTGATGAAGATGACGTGATACCACCGCAGCAGCCAGCCCACCACCGGCCAGCTCCGCGCTTCGATCTTGGTGAGCGGAACGTTGTAGCGCGTCAGCTTGCCGCTGATCACCACCGGGTCGAGCCAGTGGATGTGGTTGTAGTAGACGATGCCTGGCCCGCTCGGCGGCGTCAGCTCGGCGTTGCGCACCTCCGTGCGCACGTAAAGCCACATCAGAAAACGCAGCACGACGCCCCAGATGTGACGACCAAGAGGAACAAACCGTCGCCTTTTGCCCATGCCATCCTCCACTGCGACCTAGAACGCCCGACGGTCGGGCGGTTGAAAACCGCTGCAACCATTGCGAAGCCGACCTTCGTCGGCTGGAATTCAGTCGCCGCAGGGCGGCTTCGCAAGCGTTGCGGCGACCGTTCGGCTGAGCTCACGACGAAGCCTCGATCGCCCGTGGCGGATTACTTGACCGGTGTTCTAGCGCACTTTGCCGGCCCAGCGCTCGACCAAGCCTTGCACTCGCGTCACAACCTGCTCGACCGTCAGGTCGCTGGTATCAACGACGATGGCGTCGGCCGCGGCTGACAGAGGCGCGCACTCGCGACTGGAGTCTATCTCGTCGCGGCGCTTCATCTCGGCCAACACCTCTTCGAGCTCGGCGTCTTCACCCCGCGCGCGACGCTCCAGACAGCGACGCCGCGCCCGTTCGCGCACCGAGGCATCCAGGTAGATCTTCAGATCGGCCCGCGGCAGCACCACCGTGCCGATGTCGCGGCCGACCATCACGACCCGTCCCGCCTGGCCGATGCGGCGCTGCTGAAGCGTCAGCGCAGCGCGCACGCCCGGATAGGCCGACACAGGCGAGACAGCCCGCTCGACTTCGGGACGGCGAATCTGCCAGGTGATGTCCTGGCCATCTGCCAGCACCGTCACGTCGCGGCCGTCTGGATGTGGCCGCTGGCCATCTGCCGACGCGGGCGGCAGGATGTCCAGCTTCACCTGCTGGGCCAGCGCGGTCACGGCCGCCTCGTTCGCGATCGGTACGCCGCGTTCCAGCGCGATCCAGGTGATCGCCCGGTACATGACGCCCGTGTCGAAATAGAGATAGCCCAACTCTTGCGCCAGCCGGCCGCCGACAGTGCTCTTGCCCGACGCCGAAGGGCCGTCAATCGCGATCGTGCTCGGACCCGGTGTCTTGGTGGTTCTCTCCCCAGTGGGCTGAGCGCCGGCGCGCTGGCCGGCAGCCGGCATGCCCGAATTCGGCCGCCTCTGCCGCTCGTCTGGTCGCTGGCCCTCTTCCGATTGGGCGACCAGGTCGCGCAAGGCTTGCACCTCAGCAGAGGTGAGATCGCGCCATTTTCCGGGCGCCAGGTTGCCCAGAACCAGCGGGCCCAGGCCGATCCGAATGACCCGCAGTGCGGGATGGCCCAGCAGCGCGGTCATGCGCCGTAGCTGCCGCTTGCGCCCCTCACGCAGGGTGATCTTGAGCCAGCTCGTGCGAGGTTGCGGTTCGGCCGGCGCTTTAGCATCACGTTTGCGCTCTTCTGCGAAGCCGCGGCCAAGCCAGGCTCTTTCGCCGCCCCTGCGCAACAGCTCCACCTCGGCCGGCGCGGTCGGCCCATCGTCGAGCATCACGCCGTGCTGCCAGCGCCGGATTTTGCGCGGGTTCGGCACGCCCTGCACCTGCACCAGGTAGGTTTTCGGATGTTCATAGCGCGGGTGCAGCAGGCGTTGGGTCAGCTCGCCGTCATTCGTCAGCAAGAGCAAGCCCGCGCTATCCTGGTCGAGCCGGCCAACTGCGTAGAGCCGCTCTGAGACGCTGACCAGGTCAAGCCCCGACGGATAGCCAGCGCGCGGGTCGCGGCCAGACAGGTAGCCGGCCGGCTTATGCAGGATGACATAGCGTAGACGCTGGCCCGCAAGCGGTTGGCCATCCACGCGGATGTCGCTGGACGCGGCGTCCGCTTTGGCGCCAAGCTCGGTGACCACACGGCCGTCCACCGTCACGCGGCCAGCGAGGATGATCTCCTCGCATGAGCGCCGCGAGCCGAGGCCGGCCTGGGCCAATATCTTCTGTAGACGTTCTTCGGACATGAGGGAATTCCCGACTCTCAAGGCTTCTGCCACACGGTCAAGGGGACGGTCGCAAGCACACGACCGTCCAGCATGTAATGGAGCAAGCCCACGGGCAGCGTGCTCGTCAACGGCGTGTCCGCGCTGAGCACACGCACGGGCTGAACAAGTCGCCATTGCCAGGTGGGCAAAAAGAGATCGGCCTTGTCTGCCGCGGCCAAACGGTAGGCGCGGCCGTCTGCACCGATCTCCCACCCCAGGGCATTATCGGGCAGCGCAGCCGGACGCCAGCTCCAGCCCGCGGCTGCGTATTCCAACAAGGCCACCGCGTCGGCATAGCGATCGCGGCTGCCCAGCACTACCACCAGGACGCGATGGCCGTTGCGCGTGACAGACGCCACCAGGCATTCGCCGGCCGCGGCGGTGGTTCCCGTCTTCACGCCGTCCGCGCCGCGATAGATGCTGAGCAACTGATTGGTGTTAGCCAGCGAACGGTTGGCTGTATTAGCCTGTTCGGCGGCTACGATCCTGGCGAAGGCCGGATAGGCCAGCGCCGCGCGCGTGAGCGTAACCAGATCGGCCGCGCTGGTGGTTTGGGCCGGATCATCCAGCCCGTGCGGGTTGGCGAAACGGGTTTGGCCCAGGCCCAGCCCTGCTGCGGCCTCGTTCATCATCGTGACGAAACTGGCCTGGCTGCCGCCGATGTGCTCTGCCAGCGCCACGGCCGCATCGTTGCCCGATGGCAGCAGCAGCCCGTAGAGCAAATCACGCACCGTCAGCTTCTCGCCCGCGCCCAGCCCCATCCGGCTGCCGCTGGCGTTGGCCGCCGCGGCGGACACTGTGACCACGGCGTCCAGGTTGGCGCGCTGCAAGGCGAGCAGCGCGGTCATGATCTTCACCGTGCTGGCAGGCGGCAGGCGATCATGCGGTCGCAGCGCATAGAGGGTCTGCCCGGAGCCCAGGTCAACCATCAGGCCGGCCAGCGCGCTGATGGCAGGCGGTTGCGACAGCGCCCGCATGGCGCGCACCTGTTCGGGATAGAGCCGCAGCGCGGGCTGTCTGCCGTCGGTCAACACCGGCGGACCATAGCCAGCCGTGCCCAGGCTGAGGAGCAAGAGCAGACCTGCTATCAGTACGCGTTGGCCAGGCATGGCATTCTCGGCGGCCGAAAAGGGTATTTGACGCACCACCGCGATTGGGTTAGAATAGCACTGAATCCAGCAGCGGCCGGCGCAACTTGCAGAGCCGCCCGCCAATGACGATACCACCGAGGTGAATCGTGCCGCTATACGAATATGAGTGTACCGATTGCACAACACGTTTCGAGGTGCTGCGACCGATGGGCCAGGCCGACAACAGCATCGCCTGTCCTCGTTGTGCAAGCGCCAGGTCCCGCCGGCTGATCTCCGTCTTCGCGGCGATCAGCAGACAGAACGGCGGCGGGAGCCGGCTGATCGCCAGCAGCGCGGCAAGCGGAGGCTGCGGCTCTTGCGCGGGCGGCGCGTGCGCCTCGTGCAAGCACTAAGAACCTATCCGAAAAACCCGCTCGAGCCGGTCTCTGACCGTGCCCGGCTCGGTCGGAGACCGGCCTCAGCAGTAATTCGGATAGGCTCTAGGGAGCCACGCAATGGCGTGCGACGCATAAATCCTGTCACAACAAGGGGCGCCTGTTGGGCGCCCCTCTGCTTTTCTCCTCTCTACGAGCTCCGCACGGTCAATCCCCGCCGTGAATCAGAATGTCGTAGGTGTGCGCATTGTCGCCCGTATCAGCCTCGCCTGCTACAGGCTCCACCTGCACATGAAGCCGATAGCGGCCGCGGCGTGGCAGATTGGTCCCCTGGGAAAAGCGCACCACCCGCAGCTCGCCAGCCGCAAGCGATCTGATCACTACCAGCTCGTTCATCAGCTCACGCGGACCGCCGGCGGCATCCGGAACCACCAGCCGTGCTGTCACCCTGATATGCGACTCCTCAGATAGGCCCTGGTTGGCGACAGCCACCAACAGCGTCACGCCGCGGCTGAGGATGATCTGATTGTAGTCCAAAGGCGGGTCGAAGTCAACCGCCGCGAGCGCCAGCGCGTGCGTCTGGGGCACGGCCGTCGCCGCCGCGCTGGTTCTTCCTGCCCCTGGCGATACTTCGATGGACAAGGTACACCCCGGCAGGATCAACATGGCAAGCAGCAGCGCCAACCCGACCCCGCTGCGGCCGGGCCGGCCAGGCAGGAACGTATCTTTGCGGATGGCTCTCATAGTCAGCCGTCTACAGCGTCAACAGCACCTTCAACGCCTCTGGCCTGGCTGCGCGCTCGAACGCCGCCGCGCCTTCGGCCAGCCGGAAGGCGGCCGAGATCAAAGGCCGAGGATCAACCAGCCTCGACTCCAGCAGACGCAGCGCCGGCGCAAACGGACCGCAGCGCGAGCCAACCAGGGTGATCTCGTCAACCACCAGCGAGCTCATGTCGAGCATCTGCGTCTGCTGCGTGTCGTCGTCCCCTCGTTGGCCTGAACTGGCGGTCGGCCGATAGGTGCTCTTGAGGACGAGCACGCCGGCCGGCCGCAGCAAGCGCCGGGCCAGAGTGAAACCTTCTGGAACCCCCGTACACTCGACGACGACATCAGCCTGAACGCCGTGCAGCGTCGCCTCTGGCCCCAACGTGCGCACGCCCCAGGCGCGGGCGATCGCCAGCTTTTCGGCGTGGCGACCTACCAGGGCGAGGCTCGCGCCGGTCAAACGCAACACGGCGGCCGCCAGCAGGCCGAGCTTGCCATCGCCCAAAACGATCACGCGGTCGGTTGGGCTGATCTTCACCTGCGCGACGATCTGGCAGGCCGCGGCCAAAGGCTCGACAAATACCGCTATCTCGTCGGGCACAGCGTCGGGGACCGGGTGGAGGTTGAGCCACGGCAAGGTCAGATAGTCAGCAAACGCCCCGTCGCGGCGATAGATGCCCAGGGTGGTACGGTTGGGACAGTGCGTATGCCGACCGGCCAGACAGGTAGGACAGGCGTAGCAGGCGGCATTGATATCCCCGACCACGCGTTGGCCGACCTGCAGGCCAGCCTGTGCGGGCACACGACGCCCCAGGCCAGCGATCGCGCCCACAAACTCGTGTCCCAACACGCCCTGGAAGTCCATGTAACCCCGCAGGATTTCCAGATCGGTGTTGCAGATGCCGGCCTGCCGGACCCGCACCAACACCTCTCCGGTCTCCAGTTCCGGTTCAGGATACCCAGGTTCATAGTGCAGGCCGCCGCGGCAGACGAGAGCGCGCATGGAACCTCGACGGACTACGCCATCTGCCGCTTCTTCGTGCCGAACAGGTCCCGCTCCTCCCAGGCCACCAGGATGGGCACGGCGTTGAAGATGGAGGAGTAGGTGCCGCTGATCAAGCCATAGAACATCACCGCGATGAACTGCTTGATCGTGGCGCCGCCGAAGAGCAACAGCGAAGCCATGACGAAAAGCGCGTTGAGCTGCGTGGCGAGAGAACGATGCAGCGTCTCCAATAGGCTTCGGTTGGCCACCAGGCTGAACGGTTCCCCGCGGTACTTGGGCGCGTTCTCGCGAATGCGGTCGAACACCACGATGGTGTCCTGGACCGAAAAGCTGATGACCGTCAGCAGCGCAGTCAGGAAGAGCGCATCAGCCTCCCAACCGAAAAGCAGACTGCAGATACTGAAGATGCCCGTGGTCACCAGGATGTCGTGCACCATGGCAATGACAGCCGAGACGCCATAGCGGAACGGGTGCGCCACCTTGCGAAAGGCAAGCACCAGGAAAAAGGTGATGGCCAGGGCCGCGGCCACCACGGCCAGCACGGCCGCCTGGGTCACCTCCTGCCCGATGGCCGGACCGACCGCCGCGAACTGCTTCTCGATGACGCCTGACCCAAAGCGGGTCTCGATGGCCTCCATGAGCGCCACCTTCTGGGCCTCGTCAATGGCCTTGAGCCGCACCTGGGCTGTCGCACCGTCGCCCACGGTCGTTACTGCGGTATCGCTATAGCCGGCATCCGTGAAGACATCGCGCAATTGGGCGGGTTGGATCGGCTGTTCAAAGCTCAACTCCCAGATCGAGCCGCCGGTGAAATCAATCGCCAGCCTGAACGGCAGACCGGTTGCGATCGTCGAATAGATCATCGCCAGCAGGCCCGGCAGAATGATCACGGTTGAAAGCAGGAAGTACCACTTCCGCTGCTCTACTAGTCGAAACATCTTCGTCGCCTCGCTCCGACCTCGAAAGCCTCGCCGGCCTCGAGGTCTCTTCTCTAGATGCCCAAGAGCCAATGCTTCTCGCGCAGCCCCTCGCTCGCCGCAGAGTCGAAGACCGTGCGCATGAAAGTACGCGTTACCGTCATTGCCGTGAACATGCTGATCATCACACCGATGGCCAGGTTGACCGCGAAACCCAACACCGGTTGGGCGCCGAAGGTGCGGCCGAAAAGGATCAAGATCAGGCAGGTGATCAAGGTGGACAGGTTGGAGTCGAAGATCGAAGTCCAGGCCCGGCTGAAGCCGGTTTCAACCGCCAACCGGAGTGATCGGCCCCAACGCAGTTCTTCCTTCATCCGCTCGAAGATCAGAATGTTGGCGTCCACGGCCATACCAGTGGATAACAAGAAGCCAGTGATGCCAGGCAACGTCAGGGTGACCGGTATGAGCTTGTACAGCGCCAGGTTCAGACTCGCATAGATGAGCAACGCGATCGCGGCCATGGCGCCGGGCAGACGATAGTAGACGACCATGAACAAGAGAACGGTGACCAGACCGATCAGCCCCGCGGTGACGCTGCGACGCACCGAGTCAGCGCCGAGGGTGGCGCCGATGGTACGCCGATTGACGACCTCCAGCGGCACAGGCAGCGCGCCATAGCGCATCTGCACGGCCAGGCTCTCGGCCTCGTCGCGCGTGAAGCGTCCCTCGATCACCCCGCGGCCATCGGGAATGGCGCTGCGAATGACCGGCGCCGAAAGCACGACGTTGTCCAGCACGATCGCCAGGATGCCATCAATGTGCTGCGCCGTGTAGTCGCCGAAGATCTTGGCGCCATCTGGCTGCTTGAGGGTAAAGTCAATAAATGGCACGCCATACTGGTCAAGACCGATGCCAGCGTCCTGCAATTGCGCGCCGGTCATGATCGTCTTGAACACCACTTCGGGGTAAGGATGCTCAAGCTTGCCAAGCGCGGCGGGGTCGGGTACATGCGCGAAATTCGTCGTGCGCACATAGACCCCTTGCTTGATGTTGGGATACTCGGAACCAGACGAGGGCCCGATCTCCACGAACTCGAGCTGGCCGGTGCTCTTGAGGGTCTGCACCGCCTGATCGGGGTTGTTGATGCCAGGCAGCTCCACGATGATACGGTTCTCGCCTTGCAACTGAACCAACGGCTCAGTGACGCCCAGGCCGTTCACGCGGCGCTCGACGATTACCCTGGCGGCTTCCAGGTCTCGGGCGGTGACCGCCTGGCCCGGCGCAGGTTTGGCCTCCAACAAGATCTGTGTGCCGCCCAACAGATCCAGGCCTTGCTTGATCTTGAGATCGCGATACTCAGGCGGCTGTTGCCAGACCAGCGCCTGCTCGGCCCAGCGCGGGTGCTCGATGGGCAAATCAATCCAGAGCGTGACCAGCGCCAAGACGACGATGAAGGCCAACACGATGCTGTTGCGACTCCGCATGCGTCTTTCTCCCCTGTCCCAGGTGCAACAAGTTCAACGCAATGGCGAAAGCGCATTGCACCTGTCCCAAGAAAAATCATGCCCCGGTTTCCGGGACAAACAGAACGATTATACCGCCGCGCGGTGCGACTGTCAAAAGCGAGAGGGGGCGACGGTTAACCGCAATCATCCAGGGCCGCCAGCACCCTTTCCAGCACCTCTTCTGGCGTCAGGCCATCCGTCTCGATGTACAGATTACAGTGCAGCCGAGCATGGCGCAGACGCTCAACCTGCTGCTCGCGCAGCCAGGCCGGCCAGGCAGGATCGTTCAGGCGGCTACGAATCGTATCCAGACGGGCATCCAGGTAGACGAGCAGATCGGGCTGCGCCAGCCGCCGCCACATGTCGCGCACATAGGAGTGTTCTTGCGAGGTCTGGCGGCTGTTGACCCCACGTGCGCGCAGTCCACTGACCAGGGTGGTCTTGCCTGCTCCGCAGGGGCCGACAACCGAGATCAACGGCTGCGACATGTGGCTGACTCACACTGGCGGCGCGGGGAAGTTCACCGTCATCCGCCGGATCTCCAGGTCCTGCTGATCGGGCCGACCGACCACGCGGACCACGATGACGCTGGCGTCGTCGCCGAGGCGGCGCTCGTCAAGGATCACGGCGCTCTCCAGCAGATAGTCGGCCATCTGCGACGCCGACCACTGAGCCCAGTCCGGTCTCGTCTGGATGGCGTGCAGGGGATCTAGCGAGAGGCCGCGCCGCGCCCCGGCGTGGAGCAGGCCATCGGTGAACGCCACGGCGGTCTGGCCGGCCGCCAGCGGCAGCTCGGCGATCACCGGCCGCGTCCGGTCGCGCAGGCCCACGCGCTCGGTCGGCTCATCGAGCACACGCCAGACGTCCCCCTCAGCCAACAGGACCGGACATTGGCTGTTGCGAGAGATCACCAAGGTGCGCGTCTCCAGGTCCACCGAGATGATGGTCAACTCGGCCGACACCTGGCCGCGGCGTTGCGTGCGCAGGTAGTCGTGCGCGGCGCGCATCGCCGCGCCGTCGCGCACGCCGTCGGCCAGCAGGCTCAGCGCCTTGCGCACCGCCATGTTGCTGATCGTTTTGGCGCTATGACCGCTGCGTTGGCCGTCAGCCATCACGATCGAAAGGCCGCCGCGGGGCCTCTCGACCACTTCCACCGAGTCGCCGCTCTCTTGCACGGCGTATTTCTTCGTCTTGGCCACCGCGATCTCAACGTCGAGCATGTGATACCTTTTCTCGGCAGGATTTCTTCACACGCCTGACTCGACCCGGCCCGCCAGCCATGCCAGCGCCTCCTCGGCGCTGGACACCTCGCCCACGGCCTGCGCTTCGCGCAGCTGTTCGAGCCGCCGGCCGACCTCCGGGCCAGGCTGGAGGTTGAACGCCGCCATGACCGCGCGGCCGTTAAGGAAGAGAGGCGGATCCACGCGCGTAGCTCGCTCGCGAAAGAAGGCTTCGAGCAGTATGCGGGTCGTTTCCAGCCGGCGCCGGGTATGCTCAGGCTCTATGCGCGGGGCATGAATCGCCAGGTGGTCAGCCAGGCCCAAGAGCGCACAGTCCGGGCCAAGCGTTCCCACGTCACAGTAGAAGCGATAGATGGCCCGGCGGCTGGGCGGAAAGTCGCGAGCCAGATAGCCAGGGCGCATGTGCTGATCCACCAGGCGAGCCAGATAGGACACCTCGTCCGCCGAGAGCTTCAGCTCCTGGCCGCGATGCTCGGCCAGGAGCGCACCCCAGCGGTCGTGTTCAAGGAAGCGACTGCGCCCGTCAGCGTCCTCGCTGCGCTTGGCAGGTTTGCCCCAATCGTGCATCAGCGCCGCCCACAGCAGCCACTCTCGGCGCAGGCGGCTGCTGGCCAGCGGCTGCGCCAGGTGGCCGGCCAGGTCCCCAGCGTAGGGCGATAGGACTTCGCTGACCCATGCCCAACCGCCGGCGTCGAGCAGCACAGTCGCATCGCCCGCGACGGCCGCGAGACGGGTGTAACCGCTGTGCGGCCAGAGGAGCGCGTAGATTCCTTCCAGGTGCGCCATCACCGAGCGCGTGTGCTCGAAGACATCCTGGTAGTGTGGAACCGACTGCTGCACGCCGATCAGCGTCTGGGCTTCGGGGAGAACCTGCTCCAGCAGGTTGAGATGCGCCAACAGGCGCACGTGCAGCCACGCGCCGGGCACCGAGATGATGCGCAGCAATTCGTCGCGAATCCGCTCGCCGGCTGCCTGCGGCAGCAGCGCGGCATCGCGGCGGATCAGGTCGAATGTGCTTTCTTCGATGCTGAACCCCAGCTCGATCGCCTGCCGGACCGCACGCAACATGCGCAGCGGATCATCCACGAACGCGGCGTCCGAAACCGCGCGCACCAGCCGCCGATCCAGATCGGCCCGGCCGGCAAACGGGTCAACCAGGACCGGCTCGGCCGCGTCCGCCACGATGTCCAGCGCGATCGCATTGACTGTGAAGTCCCGCAGCGCCAGGTCGGCCGCTAGATCGGGCAATCGCAGGCGGGCGACATCCACCTCCAGCGCCTCGCCAGCTTCATCGCGCAGGATCGCGCGGCCGACGTCTCGCTCGGAATCCAGGACGAAGAAAGCGCCATCGAACGCGGCCGCGATCGCTCGCGCCAGCCGGATGCCGCCCTCTGGCACGATGACATCGAGGTCGTGGCTCGATCGGCCCAGCAATTGGTCGCGCACATAGCCGCCGACAAGCCAGGCGGGCTGCGCTCGCTGGCGGATGAAGCCGATGATGCGGTCAGGGGTGGCCAATGGCGTTACCTCGCAATGAGATGCGCAACTCATGGCGGTGTCAGGGAGCAGAAGGCGCCGCCTCAGTCTGGCGGCGGCGGCGCGCACCGCACACGGATCACCAACGGCTCCTCGCGCGGGCGATTGCGCTTGGCTGAACGTCGCGCCGCCTCGGCGGTGTCGCCGGTGCCTGCCACCAGGCCGCGCACGATCGCTACCCAACGTCCCTCATAGACGCTGAGATCCACCTCGGGGCCTGGCTCGAGAGGCGGCTTGTCGGGCATGGCAGATCGGCGAATGGCAGATAGCAAATGGCAAATAGCAAATAGCAGATGACAAATGGCAGATCGGCAATCCGAAATCCAAAATCCAAAATCACATCACAGCGGCGACCAACTCGGCGATTTCGCCCGGGTGACGGGCGACCTTGACGCCTGCGGCCTGCAGCGCAGCGATCTTGTCGGCTGCCGCGCCCCGGCCGCCGCTGATGATGGCGCCGGCGTGGCCCATGCGCTTGCCCGGCGGCGCGGTCTGCCCGGCTATGAAGCCCACCACTGGCTTGTTCATCTTCGTGGCGATGAACTCGGCCGCCTTCTCCTCGTCCGCGCCGCCGATCTCGCCGATCATCACCACCTGCCGTGTGTCAGCGTCGCGCTCGAAGAGCTGGAGCACATCCACGAAGCTGGTGCCGTTGATCGGGTCGCCGCCGATGCCGACCGCCGTGGATTGGCCGATGCCGCGCAAGGTCAGCGCCTGGACCACCTCATAGGTTAGCGTACCAGAACGACTGACGACGCCCACGCGGCCGCGCGTGTGAATGTGGCCTGGCATGATGCCCACCTTGGCCTCACCCGGAGTGATCAACCCAGGGCAGTTGGGACCGATCAGTCGCGATCTGGACCGGTCGAGGTAGGCGCGCACCTTGAGCATATCGAGTGCAGGAATCCCTTCGGTGATGCAGACGATCAGCGGTACACCCGCATCGGCAGCCTCGAGAACGGCGTCGGGCGCAAAGCGGGCCGGCACGTAGATGATGCTGACATTGGCGCCTGTGGCGTCCACCGCCTCACGCACCGTGTCGAAGATCGGCACATTGTCCACGCCCCACCCGCCGCCCTTACCGGGGGTCACGCCTGCGACCACCTTCGTGCCATAGGCGATCATCTGCTCGGTGTGAAAAGCGCCCTCGCGGCCGGTAATGCCCTGCACGAGGAGCCGCGTCTCTTTGTTGACCAGGATGCTCATGTTATCCTCTCAGAGTGCTCACATCGTCGCGTTATGCGCTCTTCGCTGCGGCAACCGCCATCTGCGCGGCCTCGGCCAATGTTTCGGCCGTCAGCATGTTCGCTTCGCGCAGGATCGCCCGCCCCTCGATGTCGTTCGTGCCCACCAGACGCACGACCATTGGCACGCTCCTGGGCGCCTCTTGGAGAGCCAGCAGGATGCCGCGGGCGACTTCATCGCAACGGGTGATGCCGCCGAAGATGTTGTAGAGCACGGCCTTCACGTTCGGATCGGAGAGGATGATGCGCAACGCCGCGGCTACCCTGTCCGATTTGGCGCCGCCGCCGATGTCCAGGAAGTTCGCGGGCTCCCCGCCGTAAAACTTGATGATGTCCATGCTGGCCATCGCCAGGCCCGCGCCGTTCACCATGCAGCCGATCTGGCCATCCAGCTTGACGTAGCTCAGCCCCGCCAGCCGCGCTTGCCGCTCCTCAGGAGTTTCCTCGTCTTCATCGCGCAGCGCAGCCAGGTCAGTATGGCGAAAGAGCGCGCTGTCGTCCAGCGCCATCTTGCCGTCCAGCGCAGCCAACGAGCCGTCGCCGAGCACTGCCAGCGGGTTGATCTCGGCCAGGCTGGCGTCGCAGCCCATGAAGCAGTCGTAGAGGCCCTGGCAGATGCGCGCGAACTGGCCCCACTGCTCCTTCGGCAGGCCGATGCCCAAAGCCACATCGCGCGTCTGATACTCCTTCAGCCCCAGAAACGGGTCAACCACGGCGGTCAGGATCTTTTGCGGTGTGCGGGCCGCGACCTCTTCGATGTCCACGCCTCCTTCGCTGGAGGCCATCAGCACCACGCGGCGGCGTCCACGGTCGAGCACGAAGCCAAGATAGAGCTCCTTGCGGATGTCGGCCGCCGGATCCACGAGCACCTTCTTGACGGTCAAACCCTTGATGCTCATGCCGAGAATGCGCTGAGCCGCCGCCTCCGCATCGGCCGGCGTCTTTGCCAGCTTGATGCCGCCGGCCTTGCCGCGGCCGCCGACCAGCACCTGCGACTTCACGACGACCGCCTTGTTCAGCCGCTCAGCGATCGCGCGCGCCTCGGCCGGCGTCGTCGCCATTTCGCCCTGGGGAACCGGGATGCCAAACTGCCCGAAGATGCGTTTGGCCTGAAACTCTTGTAGGTTCAAAGCGAGATCTCCTTCGACGAGAGCAGGGGGTTACACGTCGGTCGGCTACCAAGATTAGCTGGTCTCTTTGTCAGTTTCATGAGCGGCTTCGTATTGCACACCATCCGACTCGCGAACTTGCCGCAAGGCGACGCCCTGCGTCACGGTCGCACGAACCGCTCGCAGCGGTTCGTGCCTCAGCCGCGCTGGTTCCAAGCCATAATAGAGCACATCGGGATCAATTCCTGTGAATCTGTTACTCCAATTATACCACCCGTTTCCCAGGGGACAAACCCGCAAGATGCGCACAAAACAAAAGGCAGAGCCGTTCGCATCTGAGGATGCTCTCTCCGCCTCGCCTGATTCTGAATCTACCCAAGACAAAGCCTGGCTGCCCGGGCCGAGGCCAGGGAGCCAGGCTGAGTCGAATCCGGGACTCCTACTGTATTGGCGGGAAGATCATGATCCGGTGTGCGTCCCCATCCGCGACGTAGACCCGACCATCTGGCCCCACCGCGATGCCGGTGGGCATGGTGAAGGAACCGGGATCGTTGCCATACACGCCGAAGATCGCCCGGAAGCTGCCATCGCTGTTGAACACCAGCACGCGGAAGTTCTCGGGATCGGTCACATAGACCAGGTTGCGGGCAGGATCCACCGCCACGGCCGGTTTGTTGACCACCGACTGGCTCTCCCAGCCGGCGATGGGCCACTGGGCCAGATACTTGAAGTTCCGGTCGAACTTCTGGACGCGATGGTTCCAGGTATCAGCCACGTACCAGGCGCCGGTCCCGTCTTGCGCCAGGCCGGTCGGCTCATCGAACCGGCCATCTATCAAGCCGCCGCCGCCGTGCTGGATGATCGCCGCGCCATCAGGCGCGAAGACCTGCACCCGCTTGTTGCCGGTATCCATCGCATACAGGTTGCCGTCCTGGCCGATAGCCAACGCCCGCGGGCCATAGAAGGCATGCGGCCTGCCCAGTTCGCCGCTGGTGGACTCAAAGATGCCCCACATCGCCAGGAACTTGCCCTGATTGTCGAACTTCTGAACCCGATGGTTCCAGGTATCCGCCACGAAGACGTTGCCGTCTTTGTCCACGGCAATGCCCCACGGCTCGTTGAACTGCCCTTCCCCCTTGCCCTGGCACCCCTCGCCTTTGTCAAGCTTGCACGTGCTGCCCCACTGCCGCAGGAAGCTCCCATCGGGATTGAACACCTGGACACGGTTGTTGCCGGAGTCGGCGACATAGATCTTGCCGTCGGGCCCCACAGCCACCGCGCGTGGGAAGCTGAACTGCCCCGGTCCCCGGCCGGCCACCCCTACCGCGCCGATCTGCTGGGTCGCGCGCCAGTCTCGCTGGCCGCCTTCGTAGGGATTCTTCTTAGCTGCCTCAGCCGCGGCAACCGCGGTGGGCGCGCCCCAGTCCCACACCTGTGCGGCCACGTCCTTGCGCACATACACGCTGAACGCGTGTCGTGGGTCCCACTCCGAGAGCGGCGTGGTGTAGCGCCGATGGATGACCACGTCCCAGAACTGGCCGCGCTGTTTGGGATCGCGAATGCCATCGCGGATGCGCTGCCACGTCAGCCCCTTGTAGGTCTCGCGCGGCCACCAGATCACGTTATACTTGAACTCGTAGTAGCGATCGCCCAGGTAGGGCCGCACCTTCGAGAAGTTCTTGTCGCCCACGATCACCACCGGCGCGTCCACAGCATCGCGGCTCGGACTGGCCCCGAAGTAGACCTTTTTCGGGTAATCGCGCAGATACCATTCGAGCGGCCACGTCGAGTCGTCATCGTAGGCGACCTTCAGCGCATAGTCGCCGGCCGTCTTGCGAGAAATCTCTTCGATCTGGCTCATCGCCAGCTTGATGTCGGGCGTGCCATGCGCATAGACCATCGGCTCGGTAGTATAGTCGTAGTTGATGAAGGCGAAGCGATAGGTGACCGCAACGGTGGCAAACAACAAGAGCAAAGACAGGCTGGACGCCGTCGCGACCAGGCTCAGACGCGCTCCCAGGGCCACGACGCGATCGTACAAGAAATAGACCAGCGCCATGCCCACGACCAGCGCGAGCAGCCATTGCGCGGATGCGCTCAACTGGTTGACGGCCACGCCCATGAACGGCCGTCTATCCGCGGTGGGCAACAGCGCCTTCAGCGTCAGCAGCGCCAACGGAATCATGCCCATCAGCCAGAAGCCCCCGCGCTGGCGCAGCGCGGCCCAGTCAACGCGCTCCAGCACCGGTCCCCACCACCAGCCGCCCAACAGCGCCATCCAGGTCGCAAAATAGACCGTGTGCCAGGCCATCTTCTCGCCGACATAGGTGAAGACCGCCCAGGTGCTCAACGTCATGAAGACGAGAAGGGCGTTGAAGGTCTGTTGGGCGGAAAAGGGTGCGCTGGGCGCTTGAGCAACCGCGACAGCAGGCCGCCGCGCTTCGGCGCTTCGGGCCTTTTTGGGCGCAGGGGCCGGAGTCCTTTGCCCTTCGGCGGCTGTGATAGCCGGCTCCTCCACGCTCTGGCTCTCCCGCCTGCGGCCAGCCAGCCATGCGATCCCGCCCCCAAGGCTCAGCAGCAACGGAAGAAACTCATAGAGCGGCGCCAGAAGCCAGAAGTAGTACCAGGGCTGACCGCCGCGCGCCACCTCTTGCTGTGGAATCCAGTAGCCGAGCGAGCCGATCAGCCCTGTGCCGATCCCCTGGCCGTTGGTCAGGAAGGTGGTGAAGAAGAGCAACTCAATGGCCCAGAAGATGCCGGCGGCAATGAACCAGCGCGTGCGGAACCAGAACCAGCCGGCAACGCCGCTGATGACGAACATCGCCGCCAGCACGAGCGCGCCCTGACGCACCATGGGCCACGTGATCTGGCCTGGATTGTTGAACTGCGCGAACTGCCACCCCAGGAGCTGAAGCACCACCGCCGACAGAAAGGGCAAGACCAGCGTCAACAGCAGCACGATCAAGTCCAGCTCCGCGAAAGCCCGCAGCTTCAGCCGCCAGGTCGAGACAGCCAGGGCGATCACAAAGAGCGCAGCGACGATCCCAAGGCCCAGCAATACAAACCCCGGTTGGTTGACCTTGAAGATCAACAGCAGCAACCCAGACGCCAGTCCTACCAGCATCACCACCAGCGCCACGCGATAGGGAGCGCGGCGACTGGCGTCGGGCCAGGGGCTGGCCCAGAGCTGGGCAGCCAGCGCCAACACCAGGAAGATGCCGAACAGCCCGCCGTAGATGAACGACGCCTCCATGGTGATGAAGGCCAGCGCCAACGTGACCGCGGCCCAAACCAACCACTTGAGGCTGCGCGTCTCCAGGTAGCGGAAGATCGTGATCGCCTGCAGCACGAGCAGCGCGCAGAGCATCACCTCGTCGCGGATGTAGCGGCTGTAGTAGAGCAGCGCGGGCGAGACCGTGAACATGACGGCTGTGGCGAACGCGCCGACCCTGCCCAGCCAACGGCGCATCAGCCACACAAGGCCGACCATCAGCACGCCGAACAGCGCCACCTGGATGCGCGCGCTCCAATCGTTGACGCCAAGCAGGAAATACATGATGGCGTTCAGGATGAACTTGAGCGGCCCGTGCATCATCGGTTGGTGCTGATACCCGCGGCCGTCGTACAGTTGCCACGAGTAGACCGTGTGCAGGCTCTCGTCGTGGCTCATCGCGCGATCGCCCAGCCCGATCGTCCGGCTGAGCAGCGCGACGATCAATAGGATCAGCCAGGCGGTCTTCTCACCATTCCAGCTCGCCAAACCGGCGAGCGTGCGATCGAGAAAGCCTGGTGTTTTGGTTTCCACGTTCTCCATCATAGAGCGGCCTCCTGCCGCAGCCAAAGGGTTGTCATGGCATCATCACTTCGTCGCTCGATCCACCCACACCACCGCATCCTGCTTCTGCGCACCGCCATCTGCTTCGCGATAGAGCAGCCAGCGCAGCCAGGCGGTGAAGCCCTTCAGTCCCTCGGGTCGCCAGCGTTCCAGCACGGTGAAGTTCACACCGCTGTAGTGTTCGGCCGGCGCGTTGGCCAGATCGGCCGGCGTGACGACGATCGGGGCCGGGTCAGGCGGCAGGTTTCCGAGCACCCGCAGGGCTGCATAGTTGCGCAGCTCCCACCGCAGAACCGCCGCCATCCTGTTGTTCGCCTCGGCCGGCATTACGAGATCCACGCGCGCGGCCTGCGGCCCGCCGCCCTTCAGCGCGGCGAGATAACGCAGTGTGGACCTGAACTCGGCCAGGTTGGGGCTGGGCGTCTCGATGACGACAGCCGCTCGCCGCCCCGCGTCGCGGTCATAGCTGAGCCCGCTGACCTGACCGATGCTCCAGGCCAGCAGAAACAGCAGCGGCACGACTGGCCAGGCGCGAACCACCGTGTCCCAACTGCCCCATACCCCATACACCAACCAGAGCAGCACCGCCAGGGCCGCTGTTACGATGCCCACGCCCGTGTAGAGCGCCCGCCAGTCCGCGTTGTTCCATGTGCTATAGGCGCTCGGCAGACAGATAGCGGCGGTGAACAAGAGGATGGCGCTGAGGCTCGCCAACAGCCACGGATCGAGATCACGCCGCCAGGCCCAGGCATTGCGCAAGACCTGGGCGACGACCGGCCCTGCCAGCAAGCTCAGCGCCAGCGCGACCAGCGCCAGATCGGCCGGATGGCGCCCAACGCCGATCACCGGCATGAGCAGCGTTACTCCGACCGCCAACGCAGCGAACCGGCCGAAGCGGTCATTGCGGCGCAGCGTCGAGCCGCCGACCAACGACGCCATCCCGGCTGCGCCGAAGCCCAGCAGCAATGGTTCGCTCAACAACAACCGCCGCAGGATGTCCCACGCGCCGTACTCGCCGGCGCCAGGCCGGCCAGCCCACAGCCACGCCCCCAACAGATCGGCGGCGGCCGCCAGCCCAGAGGGCGCGACGAAGAAGAACGTCGAGCTGATCGCCAACGCCAACACTGCCGCCAGCAGCAGACTGCCCGGCAGAGACCTGGTGTCTTGTCGCCCCTGGCAGACCTCCCGCCAAATCCGAGCCGCCGCATCTCGCTGCCAGATGAGCACGGCGACCGCGACCAGGAGCACGGTGTAGGCGGCCGGCCCCGAGGCCAGCAGCAGACCGAGGGCGACCGCGGCCAGCGTCAGGCGGCGGGAACACAGCCGCGGCGCGGCCAGGCACGCCAGCAACGCCAGGGTCAACGCCGGCGTCAGCGCGTTTCCCACGCCCTGCCGGCTGGTCCACACCGCCATCGGCGAAAGCGCCCAGAGCAGCGCGGCCATCAGCGCGCCGCCGCGCGTCAGCCGGCCGCGCAGCGCGTAGAACAACAGCGGCGACAGGCCGCCCAACAGGGCGGGCCACCACCGCGCAAGCGCCTCGGTTGCCCCGAAAGGAATGAGGAGCAACCGCTGCAGCGTGAAGAGCAGCGGGCTGATGTCTGCCAAATCATACGCGCGCCCGGTCGCGGCGGCCAGTGCCGGCAGCGCCTGCGCTGCCTCGGCCGGACTCAGCGGCTGCCAGGCAAGGCCCCACAGCCGCACGCCCAAGGCCAACGCTGCGATGACGCCGTAGGCTGCTCGCTCGATCGTCAGCCACTCTGCCAGATTCAGACGACGACTGGCCTGTCTCGATATCCAAACTGACTCTGTCATGCAATCTCCAAGACGATCAGGCAGGCATCAACTCACGTTGTTCGACCCGAGACGCCAACTGACGCACATTCGAACGATGACCCCAAAGAAACGAGCCAGTTCAGGCATGTTGCTCCCCAACTGCGGCAAGATCACCTCGCATAGATCCGCACACCGTCTCGATCATACACCCGCCGCAGCGACCGGTCGAAGCGCGCCAGGGCCGGATCGCTGAGGCCATACTTCCTGCGCTCCAACGCGCCGACATAGACATAGTCCACGGCCCACTTGTCGAGGAGTTTGGGCAGGTCCTCAGCCCGTGCGCCGCGGTAGATCTGGTCAAGCGCCTCTGGCCGGCCAGCGGTCAGCCTGTCGTAGGCCGCCCCGCGCCACTGTCGCTCGTGGAAGTCCCAGCCGAGCAGCGTGGGGTTGCCCGTGGACATGGAGACGCGCTGCGCGCCCTCGGGACTGTAGGAGCCGCCCGGCGCCTCGACCACGACCGCGTCCGTCGCGACGTTGGCGCGCAGCCATTCGATGGCCAGCATGTCGGCCGGGTTGTAGCGGCGCAGGTGCGCCAGCCCATCCAAAGTCGGCTGGCCTTGAAAACCATCGGCCTTGCTGGGAATGGCCGCCAGCGGATAGAGCAAACCACCAAACACCAGCAAGCCTGCCAGAGTCAGCGCGGGCAGCTTGAAGCCAAGCGCGACCTCGCGGCGAGCCAGGCGGCTCACGGCATAGGCGGCCGCCAGCGCCAACATGATCCATGCCTGGTAATAGAACTTAAAAACCGTGTTCATGCGCGAGCCGAACAGGTCACGAAGATACACGAACTCCACCGCGAAGGTCAGCAGTAGAGCCAGGCCGATCAGCAGCAGGGCGAAGAGATCGGTGATGGAAAGAATGGTAGATTGGTAGATTGGTGGGGCCTCGTTCGTCTCACTGCTCTCCCCGGTCGAGATTGGTTGCTGACCGCCGCGGTCTTCCAGGCGCGCCCAGATCAGCCCCACGGCCCACGCGATCAACCCTGCCAGGACCAGGTAGGTCCACGGATTCTGGATCCGCACGCGCAAAATCAGGGCGGCCAATTCGCCGGCAGAGCGGTCGCCGACATGGGCCTGGACCGCCGGGTTGTCGAGCACGGTATCCAGAAAGGCCCGGCCCTGCGGCAAAAGGAGCAGACTGCCGAAGAGCAGCGCCAGGAGCGCGGTAGGCCCGATCAACGTCCACGGCAGAACGGCCAGGCCGCGGCGCAAGAGCGATCCGTGCCCGTGTTTCCCGACCGGCGACCAGCTCATCAGCGCCAGGAAGAAGACAGCCAGGACAAGCAATGGTCCAAACATGACCAGGTACTGGCTGAAACGGCTGGGGAAGAGCAGGTTGGGCAGGATGCCGCCCAGTTGCGACTGAAAGCCCACGTAGAAAGGCAGGTAGAATAGCACGCCCCACACGCCCAGCAGTGCGCCGCCCGCCAGGGCGCGGCCGACAACTGCGCGTTGCAGGCCGTTCTGCCGCGCCAACCCCACGCCAAGCGCCAATGTCGCCAATGCCAGGTAGATCGGGAAATCCCACGTGTTCAGAAAAGCCAACGCGCCGAGCACGATCGCATACAGGGCTATGCCCGGCGCTCCGAGGCTGGTAAGGGCGCCGAGGAAACGAAGGAAGCGGGAAACGTCAAACGTCAAACGTGAAGCGTGAAACGTGAAACGTGAACTAGAGGGAGCGATCCCGGCGGACGAAGCGCTTCCCGATCTCCGATCTCCCGTTCCTCGACCCTCGTCTCCCGTCTCTCCGCCAGTCGCCGGGCTTTCGCCTCCCTCCTCCATCCTCCAACCTCCACCTGCCAACCTCCACCTGCCAACCTCCACCTTCCAACCTCCCGCCTCCAGCAGCAGATTCAGCGCCAGACCGATGGCCAGGAGCACAAAGGGCAGGGCCAGGACGTGCGGGTGCATATCGCCGAGCAAGAAGCTGAAGAAGGGGAACTCGTCAATCACCTCGATCGTGGCGCCAAGCAGATCACGATCGTGGATGACTCGTGAGGCGCGCCACCACCACCAGAAGCCGCCGGTCCAGCCGCCGGTGGGCGGGGCGTCGGTCAGTTGCTTGATGTCCAGCCATTTGATCCAGCTCAGCGGCGCGAGTCCGCGATGATACGCGAACTCCACGAGGACTTCGAGGTTGGCCAACACCCCTACAAACACCGCGCCCAAGATTCCGAATGCGATGCCGCGGCCTGCAGCAGGCGTGGAGCGTATTGCGTATTGCGTGCTCCGTATTGTGGGCTCTGGCGCGGCGGTCTCGACTTTCGGACCGTTGGCTTCTGCCAGCCGCACCAGATCGTATACGATGCCAAAGGCGCCGATCATCGCGAGCGCATACCAGAGAGCCACGCCCAGGTTGAAGCCGATCGCCGGATCCACGCCGGTCAACTGGATCAGGATGCCCAACATGACGTAGCCGAAGTAGTAGTAACTGATGGCATAGCCAGACAACCACGGGTCTTGAGGTGGGAAGAAGCGGCTGCCCAGAACGCCGTTGATGAAGGCGCACTCCATCGGCTTCTCGGTGCCCGCAATATCGGGATTGTAGGCCCGGAAGGCGGCCCAGGCCGCGAAGACGAACAGGAAGAGCAGCTCCGTCGCCAACACCAATCGCCAGTTGGCGCGCAGCCAGGCGAATAGCGGCCGCCCCATCTCGCCGGCCTGCGCGAGGCCGGCCGCCGCGTCCCGATCATGGGGCCGGTTGCCCCGCGCGCTCGGCGCTGCGAGCGGCTGCCGAACCAGCCCGCCGCGGCCCACCCAGGCCGAAACGCCCGCCACGATCACGAGCGCGGCCACGATGCCGCCGACGCGGTTCGGCAGCAGATGGAAGATCGCGGCGAGCCACAGGACAAACGAGACGAGCAGCAGGCCCATGGCTTTTGCAAGGGGGTATCCCCGGCTTGGAAGGCGCGCCAGCCATCGCCAGGTTAGCGGCAGCGCAGTCAACGCGCAGAGTTGGATGACCAACCACCAGAGAAGGGTCGGAATCATGATCGGGTCCTGAACCGGCGCTTAGATTACGTCAACGTCCAGCTCGCCAGGGTCACGAGCCAACAAGCATTCTAACATGACAGGAAACGAGAGGCCAAACGCGTTCAACGCGGTGGTGCGTGCAAACCGCTGCCCAGCAAACCCGGCTGGCGCAGCACGGCGGGCGTCAAGGCAACAGCTATCGCCGGCGCAGACGATGCGACCAAGTGCACCCGACTCAGCGGCCGGGGCGCGGGCTCCCCATCTGCTGCCCAATATGCGGTGAGTACAATGTCGCGCTGCGGCGAGGCCAACGCCAGCCCTGGGGCAGTCGCCAGGGCCAGCGGCGTGGCCGTCGGCGTCACCGACGGCGTCTCGGCCAGTTGGATCTGCGTAGGCCGCACCGCGCGGATCACCAGCCACACGCCGAGAGTCAGCAACACGAACACGCCAATCGGCAGCAACGCGCGCCTGAACACCACAGGACTGCGCTGCTCGCGGGCTGCAGCGCAACCAGGTTGCCGGCGCGTTCGGCTCGAGCGAGCCCTGAACTCAGAGGGGTTGCCCACCCTGGAGGCCACGGCTGCGCCGCCGCGCGGGGCAGCGCGAGCAGCAAGGACGGCAGCCAACGGCTTCGACAGGCTGGCGGGTAACTCCGGCGCCGAGAGGCTGGCGAGCTGGCGGTCCACCTCCGTGTAGGCGGCGCGCCTCAACGCGCACGCTCGACAGGAGGCGACGTGGCTGTGTATAGCCTGCTGCTCGGCCGGATTCAGACTGCGATACACCGCCAGCAGCATGACCGTCTCATGGCGCCCGTTCATTGCCGGTTCTCCCGCTCATATGCCCGTCGAAACATCTCCTTGGCCCGATAGATGCGCATCTTGACCGCGCTTGCGCTGATCTCAAGCGCCTCTGCGATCTCGTTGATGGTGAGATCGTCGTGACTGTGCATGAGCAGCGGCGCCCTGTAGGCGACCGGCAGCGCCGCCAACGCCGCCTCCACCGCACTGCGCTGACCGATCTCATCAATGGCGGCGCCCTCTCCGGAAAGCCAGGCGCGGGCGGCCTGCCACGGAAGCCAGGCGAAACGCCGCCGGCGCCGCAAGGCATTACAGGTCGTGTTGGTCGCGATGCGATACAGCCAGGCCCGCTGATTAACCACGTCAGGCAGCCGGCGGCGCGCCTCAAACAGGCGCACAAAGGTCTCCTGGGTCAAATCCTCTGCCCACTCCCGGTTATCCACCAGTCGCCAGATGTAGGCGAAAATGGCTGACCGGTATTCGCAGAACAGCCCGCCGATCACATCGTTCGCTTCGGATTGGGCGCACATCCGCTTCTTTCGCTCTGGCTCTGATTCGCGAGCCGCGCAATCTATGAAAGTATGACAATCAGGCGGCCCGTTTGGTCACAGCGAATTACTGCGTTTGGTAGATCACCACCTGCGGGTTTCGATAGGCTATCGACAGGTCGCCCGCCTCGACCATGGCATCGAACTTGGCCAGGCCTTCCGCGGGAAAGAGAATGCGCTCCTGGACGCCGACATAGATGTAGGCAACGCGCAAATCTCGGATCAGCTCGCGAGTCCGCACGAAATCAGTCGTCGCGAAAAACTCCTTGCCTTGCTCCAGGCGGCGCATCACCTGGTCGGCCGGACGTTGTTCATATTGGTGGTGGCCGACGAAGATGGGCAGACCCGTGAGACTGCCAGCGCGCAGGCCGCCTGCGCGGTAGTAGTCGTAGCCGATCGGTTGGCCGTCCAGCTCGTATCCGCCCGCAGGCGCCTCGGCCACAACTGGCGTGCCCGCGACGTGCTCCAGCAGCCACTGGATCGCCAGGTAATCATAGCTCATCTCGATCGTGTTTTCTGCCTCGGGCCAGTTGAACCGACCCACGGTCATGAACGCCATGCCGTCGAGCGTACCGATGGCCGGCCGGGGGCCAGGGAAACGATCCTGAACGCGCGCCGGAGTCCCGGCCAGCGCAAAGGTCAACCCGGCGGCTAAGAGCAAAACGGTCGCGGCCCGCCACGGCATCCGCAGCCAGTCTGGCCAGCCGGCGGCCGCGGCCCAGATGCGCGGCAGCGAGACGCCGGCCGCCAACCCCAGGAAGAGCCAGGCCGGCATCGAGAACTTGAACAGCGTGTTCATGCGATACCATTCCCCGCCCTCCAGAAAATCGCGCAGGTAGAAGAGCTCGATCCCGGCGACCACGCCCAGGCCGGCGGCCATCAGCCAGGCCACGAACGCTTGGTCTGCGCTGACCCATCGGCGCAAGGCGAAGGTCAGGGCCAGGCCGAGCGGCGCGATCAGCACGGCCGCGGTCAGCCGATCCATGACCGCCAGCAATGTCGCAAGGGCCAGCAGACCGAGCAGACCGAGAAGCCACAGTCGGTCGGCGTGGAAAAGCTGCGGGCCAGGGTCAGGAACCACCTCGGCATCAGCCGTGGATGACTGACCGCCAACCGCTGTGGCCTCGGTAACCGCCTCCTCGCCCGGCAAAAGGCTGCCCTCAGCCCCTCGCAGGGTCTTTCCTGGCTCAGCTGCCAGGACAGGCTGGTCGCTGCCATCGGGGGACGCTGACTCGCTCGGCAAGGTCTGCTGACCGCCACCGTCAGGGGGCTCGGTCGGGAGATCCTCCGACATGCCTTCGACTGCGCTGAAGAGGCTGCTCGGAGCAGGCTCTGGCGCAATCGCGGGAGCGTCGTCAGAAGCCGCGGTTACGGAAACCTGTGGCCCCTCGCTCAGCTCAGGCCGGGAAGCTGTCTCTGGCCCGTCGGCAGCTTCTAATCTGCAATCTGCAATCTGCGATTTGCAGTCTGCAATTTGCAATTTGCAATTCTCAGTCCGGCGCCGCCACTCGGTCAGGGCGAAGCTGTACGCCAGGAAGATAAAGATACCCCACACCAACAGCCACGGCCCAAAGGGGCTGGCGCTGTGCCCCCATCCGAAGAAGCGGCTGAGGAGCGGCCCTGTGCGGCCGCCCACCTGGGCCTGGTAGTTCAGGAGGAAGGGCGCATACGCGGCGAGCGCCAGGACGCCGATCGCGGCCGCGACCACGCTCGCGCCGGCCAGCCGGACGATTCCTCCGATGCGCCAGGCCGTCAGCAGACATGTGCCTGCCACGAGCACGAAGTAGATCGGCAAATCC
>Ga0194112_10000935_pt1 | contig 42959 bp, 46 predicted proteins | sample TA2MahC400mmetaG_FD_146191 | JGI IMG/M metagenome (GOLD analysis project Ga0194112, IMG submission 146191) | Freshwater microbial communities from Lake Tanganyika, Tanzania - TA2015016 Mahale Deep Cast 400m | ecosystem: Environmental > Aquatic > Freshwater > Lake | place: Tanzania: Lake... | reverse complement strand
TTATGTTTTCGCATGAGAAATTCATAGCATTATTTTTACACCCTTTACAAGTCATAAAAACCGCATAAATAAAGGGCTATTTGATATTTTTAGGCTTATTTTTACCCACACGATTTGGAGAAGACCCTCTTTTTTGAATATCATACGCAGGGAATCCCGCACGCTTACTTCATCATCGACAATCAAAATCTTACGCATAGCTTTCCTTTACTGCCTTTTTCCGCGATAAAGCTTATCCGGCCACCTGGAAACGCAGACGAATGGTCGTCCCCGCCCCTTCTTCCTGGCTGACCAGCATATCCCCTCGATTCCGAACCATAACCTTACGAACCAGCGTCAGAGCCAAACTCAGGTTTTCAAAGTTTACCCCGGCTTCCGGCCCGAAGGCTTTCTGGATGTTGCGGATGATCCCATCTTGTCCATCGTACCAGACGACTAATTCCACGATTTTTTTCTGATCATTTCCTTCTTCAACGCCTTCCGTGGACAGGCGCATTGATTTCCCCTCGTCAATATTGGAAGATACGCTTTCCAGGATGCTCCGCAGGACAAAATCGAGTTGGGCTTCATCGAACAAGACGGCCGGTAGACCATCCTTCAGGTCATAAGTCAAGCGGACGCCCCGCTCCGCCAATTTTTTTTCATTTTGTCTGAGAAAATCCCTCAAGATGGGGTTCAGATTATTTTCCCACAAGCGGGGGGAAGGGAACTGAGCAAACTCTAATAGTTTTTCCAAAAGTTGATTGATGCGCTTGACGTCCAGGTTCATCAGACGGGAAAATTGCTCCCGGAACTCCTGGTCATCGTATTTATCCGGAAGAAGAGAAGCGAAGGTGCTGATGGCCACCAGGGGGTTCTTGATCTCATGGGCCAGGGTCGAGAGGGTGGCATCGAATAAAGATCCTTTATCTTCGGCAGGGGTCGTCGAGGAGAAAAGAATCCCGTCTTTTTCTTTTCCCCCATTCAATGGAGTCCATAATTCTCCCCTTCCAAAACTGAACAGAAGGTCTTCGGGAAGCAAAAGGTCCCCTTCCTTCAAGGCTGCCGACCTCAGGGTTAAGCTCTCCAATTCCCGTAAGTTGCCCGGCCAATGATACTGTTGCAGGACCTGCAGGGCTGCGGTGGAGAATTTTTTAGGCGAAATATACTCTTGCCTGTGTTCCTGAAGAATTTCGGTGGCCAAACCGGGAAGGTCTTCTTTTCTTTCGCGCAAAGGTCTTAGAATAATGGGCAGCATTTCCAGGGTCTGGTAAAGGTCTTCCCGGAACGTGCCCGCGGATACAGCCTTTGCCAAGGAAATGGCGGAGCTGGTTATAATTTTGCTTTCGATGCCTATCTCATCCAGGCCAGGCCAGTTGATCCGCTTATCTTTCCATAGATCCAAAAGAATCAACTGCAGGTCCCATTCCAAGTTTTCCGCCTCTTCCAAAAAGAGGGTCAGAGATACATTCTCTCCCCTAACCGCATTTTGCAGCCAGAAAGAAATTTTTTGGGCAAACTTTTCCGGCGTCAATCCCCGGCAGAAGAAACGCAGGAAGGGTTTATCCTTTCTTATGCTTAGAAAGTGAATCGCCTTGGCCACTTCGCCTCTGCCTGTGCCCTCTTCCCCCTGAATGAAGACCGGAAGAGAGGAGAAAGACACTTTGAAAACTTTTTCCCGAACCTCGGCCTGCATCCGGGAGGAATAGAGCCAGGATTTAATTTTTTCCTCAGCCGAAAGCGGGAGCCTTGGACTGCGGCTCTTTTCAGCGTAATCCGCTTCCAAAAGCAGGGTCTGGACTTTTTCGCGCAGGGTTTGCGCTGTAAAGGGCTTATCCAGCCAATCGCTACAGGGCAAATCCAGTTTCTTCCCCCACGTCGCGGTATCTCCTAAGAGTAATAGGATGGGCAATCGTGGCTGGGTCTTGCGTAAATCCCGGAAAAAGGGAATGTAAAAAACCGGGGGAAGGTCAACCCCGGCCAGGACGATCTCCGCCTCTTCCCGTCCGGCCATCTCCATGGCTTCCTGAAAATCGCTCGCGGTCAGCACGATATATTCATCCTTCAGGATCATCCAGATCGATGCCCGCACGGTGGATGAAGGGTCAACCACCAAAGCTTTCCGTTTCCGGTTCCTACCTGGCGAAAGCACCCTTTCCTCCCGGGCTTAATGGAAAATGGATACGAAAACTCGTCCCCCTGCCAATTTCACTCTCTAAGTCGATGAAGCCCCCATGTTCATGAACGATCTGATGGCTAATGGCCAGCCCCAGCCCGCTGCCCTCCGGCCGGGTGGAAAAAAAAGGATCGAAGACATGGTCGATATTATCAGCCGTAATGCCGACCCCGGAATCGCGGATTTCTATTTGAACATACGGCTCTCTTCTATCCTCATGAGAAATCTGAACGATTCTGGTCTCGATCCAGATATCTCCCTTATCCACAATTGCTTGGGTGGCATTCAGGAGAATATTCAGCAACACTTGCTTGATCTGTTCGGCATCGACCATGACATTAGGGAGATCGGGAGTATAATGTTTGGTAATGGTGATATTCTTCTTCCGGGCTTCGGTGGCAATCAAAACCTCTATTTTATCAATGATGTCGTTGACGTTTTGGCCTTTGAGGTTAGGCTCCGAGGGCTTGGCGAATCCCAACAGCGCGTTGATCAAAGAGGTCAGGCGGTCGATTTCCCCGGAAGCAACCTTGAGGAAATAATCCCGGAATTCCGTATCATCAATACGTTCTGGAAGAAGCTGGGTAAAGGTCTTGATGGAAACCAGGGGATTGCGAATTTCATGGGCCAGGCTGGCAATCAAAGTCCCCAGCGAAGCCAGGCGGTCTGAGCGGCGCAAAATATTCTGCGACTTTTTCAGATTCTCATAAAGATTGGCATTCTCGATGGCAATAGCCATCTGGTTGGATAAAGTAATCAAAAGGTCGAGGTCTTTCCGGTAGTACATCTCTTCCGCCGATTTATGGCCGAGATTGATAAAGCCGATCAGCCTGTCGGAATAAATTAGCGGTAGAGAGACTTCTGCCTGTAATTGGCTCATATTTTTTATGATATCTCCTCTTCCCGCACCTTTTTGATCCCTCTCCAATTCAACCCGCAAGATTGCGTCTTTCTCCTTTCGTAATCTCTGGATGAAGGGCTCGCCCGTTTTGAAAGAGATGTCCATCATGGGGGCTTCTCGTGAATTCCGAAATAAAGCAGGGCGGTAGATTTCTTTTTCCGGATTGTAGAGGAAAACAGAAATTTTCTCAACCCCCATGCTTTTTTCAATGGTCTCGGCGAGCATGTTGAGAAGGCGGTTCAGATCAACGATAGTCACTAAGCGGCGGCTGAACTCTTCCAGCACCCGGTGGTAATAATATTTATCCCTTACGATGATCTGATGCATCGACCGGTCCATCTTCTCTTTGATTTTGCCAAAGAGGAGAACCGCCACAATCCCCAACAGGATCATTAAGAGGGAAAAGGAAGTTTCAACCCTCTTGAAAAAATACTGCTCTAAAAAATAAACAATAAAAAAACTGGGAATGGCCAGAATAGATATAGATAGAACGTACCCAAGGCTTTTTGACATAAATGTACTTACGTCCATCAGGCGGTGTTGGACAACGGAATATGCCGCAAAAAAAAGACCAGCAGTACCAACAATACTTCCAATAGGATAAACATCTAAGCCAAACATAGGCAAAAAGCCTAGGCCTCCGAGGATAAAACTTACCCCAATGGCCAAGGAAAAATATTTTAACCTTTGCCGCTGATAACTGTCTGCATGGATAAAACCCAAAATGAGATAATATAAAGATAAAATTATGCAAACCGTAAATTGGGTTGTGAAAAGGTGATACAGAGGGCCACTCTGTACATGATATCCCCATCGTGATTCCCGAACTCCCGCTGTAAAATAAGGAGTCCAATTAATCACAACAAAAAAACAGGAAGCTAAATAGGAGGCAAAAATAATTTTTTTTGCTCTCTCAGAAATCCCTACGGGATTCGTAAAGAGCAGGACAAAATGTAATAAAGTGGGAGGTATGAAGAAAAGTCCATTGCGGAAGACTTTCCCCCAAAGATCTGCAAATTCGGGATTGGGAGCGCCGATAATTCCAGCTATGTCGATATACCACACTGAAACACATAAAAGCATTATTGAAAAAGCTTTATTAATCGGATTTGGTTTTCTCTTCGAATATGCAAAAACCCCCACTATAAGATAAATAGTAGCGGCGATTATAGACAATAGGGCATGAATGTTCACTTCATCTTTCCTTTACAGCGGAAAAATCTATTCTGTTATATAAGCCTAAACTATTCTCCGTAGATAGGATGACGTTTTTTTAAAACCATCTTCCGATAATAAAAATTTGATAGAATTGTCCGAAGTTTCCTATTTTGGCTTCCCATCCTTACGCATCGCCTAATAATACTTGGGATTGCGTAGAACTCCTTGTAAGCATTCCACAAACCTTCTTCAAGCTCTTCCTTCCTCATTTTTAAGGGCCGAAAAACAGCACGAAATCCATCATAATGAGACCAGTCATTATCAACAATCCTACCTTCCTTTTCAAGCTTTCTTTGTAATTCTGTCCCAGGCATTGGCGTCAACAAAAAGAATTCGGCGTATGCCACCTTTTTCTTTATTAAAAAAAACACTGTCTTATGAAAAACATCCGAATCATCATCATCCATACCAAAGATGATACTTGCGCGAATGAGTATTCCTTTTTTGTGTATTTTTTCAATATGCTCTGAAATTTCTCCTGCATCAAAAAAAGTTTTTCCATAAGAAGGTAAATTTGATTTAGAAATACTTTCTATCCCAATGTATAATAATCCACAACCACTTTCAGCCATTAAATTGAGGAGATCTTCATCTTTAGAAACATTTAAAGAGGCTTGTCCCCCCCAACGAATTTTCAAAGGAATCAGGGCGTTAAAAAGTTCACGGGCATAAGATTTTTGCCCTATTATATTATCATCAACAAAAAATATATTTTTTAAGTTTTTTTTCTGAATCTCTCGCACAACTTCATCCACCGGCCTCCAGCGATATTCCCCTCCAAAAAATCTGCTCACAGAACAAAATTCACATTTAAAAGGGCACCCCCTTCCTGCCTGAATAGGAAAGTTAATTTTAAAAAGCCGATATCGATCTTTCTGCAAAAGATCATATCGGGGCAGGGGAAGTCCTTTTAGTTCAGGAAATTGGAGAGATTTATAAATTCCTTCCATCTTCCCATTTTTGAAATCTTCCAACACCTTAGGCCATATTCCTTCTGCCTCTCCAACAACCACTGCATCAGCATGGGCCAAGGCCTCTTCTGGTAATGCTGAAGCGTGGATACCCCCCATCACTACTTTCTTCCCTCGCTTTTTAAATTCATCCCCAATTTGGTAAGCCCGGGGGGCTTGGGGGGTCATAAAACCGATGCCAATAAGATCTGCCGAATCGTCAAAAGGAACTTCTTCAAAATATTCGTCAATGATTTCGACTTGAATTTCTGGGGGGGTTAAGGAAGCTAAAACAGGGAGGCTTAAACGTGGAAACATTATTTTTTTTGCTTTATAAACTTTCCCTTCACCAATGATTTGAGAGGGTTGTATGAGTAAAATTTTCAATTTCCAACCTCAGAAAATAGTTAAAAACCCAGATTGTCATCCCTTTACGGCACAGAGAAGAAGGTGGCTGTTAGCCAAACAGCTTTCCTCCAACCATTTCACCTGAAAACCACAGCTTTTCAAAAGATCACTGATTTCTTTTTCTTCCCAGCGATGAAAGATCTGTTTTTTTTTCCGGTGTTGGATTACGAAATTTAGAGTTCCCATCGCCAGAGTGATCGGCAAGAAGAACAAAATAGAAAGAATTCCATTTTCTCTCGTAGATTCCCTAATGAACGAATACCCACCATTCCAAAGCTCTTTAAAGGTCAGTCTTCGGCAAGGGTTGCACATGACAAGTTCGCCACCCTGGGGCAGGAAGGAAGCCAGTTTCTGCAATGCCGCCTTGGGATCATTCATTAAGTAAAGAGAATGAATCATAAATATTTTATTGAAGGAATATTCCGGAAGATTAAAATCATTATTCAAATCTCTTTCCAGGAAAATAAGGTTATCAAGTCTTTTTCTTTCTTTTTTGTTACGCGCTCTTTCCAACATTTCCAGGGATCGATCAACCCCGACGACAAAATACCCGCGCTCAGCTAATTCGATGCTCATAATACCAGTTCCGCATCCGGCATCCAAAAATAAATCGGCAGGGTTTTGAGAATTATTAAGATTTTCAATGATTTCTTTTTGAAGCTTCTGGTAGGGAGGAAATCGTTTAAAGAACTGATCGTAAAAAAAAGCCATTAAATCCCATAGTCGATAACCCCGACCATTTTTCATTAAGGAACACCCAGGATAAAGATGGTTTCAATATCAAAGTTTGTAACTGAGCTTCTTGCAAAAGTCACATATTCCGTCATTCCGGCCCCCGCTTTCACGAGGGTAAACTCCATCCGGAATCCAGAATTACTTGAAATTCCTGGATTCCGGGTCGCGCTTCGCTTGCCCGGAATGACGATTGAGCGCCAGATTTTGAGATTTGCAAGAACCTCAACTGTTTAGCCTTATGAAAAACAGAGTTTAAAAATCCAAAAATTTTAGAGAATCTCCATAAAATCCCTCTTAATCCCCCTGAAGCTGTGAAAAAATTGGGATAGAACATAATTCCCCTCCCCTTGCGGGAGGGGATTAAGGGGAGGGGGATAAATAAGTTAAAGAAATTCTTTAGCTCGTCACCCTCACCCTACCCTCTCCCATCAAGGGAGAGGAGGTATTGCTGAATTTTTTCACAGCTTCCCTTTTTCAAAGGGGGAAACTTTAATTTCCTCCTTTTATTAAAGGGAGGGTGGGAGGGATTTTAAAATGGCTAAACATTTACAAAAATACAAAAAGTTGTTATTTAACAGAAAAATCGTAAGGGAGAAATCCTGCTGTTTCACCAATTCCGAAGAATTATCACCACATTCGTCCCACCCAGGCTGAAGGAATTTACCAGGGCGGTCTGAATTTTCCTTTTCTTTGGCAGGTTGGGAACGTAATCTAAGTCGCATTCCGGATCCGGGACTTCGTAATTAATCGTTGGAGGAAGGATTCCTTCCTTTAGAGCCAAACAGGCCGCGACACTTTGCATGGCCGTTCCCCCGGCCATTGAATGGCCCACCATGGCTTTAATCGTACTTACGGCCAACCGGTAGGCATGTTCGCCGAAAACATGTTTGATAACCGTGGTTTCTTTCTTGTCCAGAACAATAGAGGAATGGGCGTGTCCACAAATATAATCAACATCAGCGGGCTCCAACGAAGACTGGGTAAGGGCGATCTGGTAAGCTTTGATCATATCCCTCGCTTCTGGACTGAAAACCGTTGCATCATCGGCGTCGTTTGTCAGGCCGCAGCCCAAAATCTCGGCGTAAATATTTGCTTTCCGTTTTTGGGCATGCTCCAGCTCTTCGAGGATCAAGGTTCCGGACCCCTCACCAAGAATGAATCCGGCTCTTCTCTTATCGTAAGGGCACATGGCTTTATGGGGGTGACCATTGAGGGAGCTCATCGAATGGGATGCTGAATAAAGGCCGAAGGTCAAAGGATAGATGGGGGTATCCACTCCGCCAGTAACCAGGACTTCGGCCATTCCGCTGGAAACGACATAATAAGCATTGGCCAGGGCTACATTACCGGAAGAACATCCGGCTGAAACGGCAGTGTTATATCCCCGGATGTCAAAGGCATCGGCCATGGCCCCTATCATGGCGTTATGGTTCATCATCCCCAGGAAAAAAGGGTTGACCCTTTTTAAACCCCTTTCATAAAAGGTAGCCCCAAATTTTTCGTAAATATCCATCGGCCCAAGGGCTGTCCCATAACTCAAGCCGACCTGGTAGGGATCTTCTTTGGAAAGGTCTAATTGGGCATCTTCAAGGGCTTTTTGGGTGGAGACTATGGCAAACTGGGTTCCCCGGGAAATTCGACGGGCGCTCTTGGGGGTTAGGAAGTCTGTGGCCTGAAAATCATTAACCTCAGCGGCAAATTTACATGGGTAGGAAGAAGCGTCGAAATGAGTGATCTGGCCTATGCCGCATTTTCCGGAAATTAATGACCTCCAGAAGGCCTCCTTGCCAATTCCAATGGGGGATACTACTCCAACCCCTGTAACTACCACACGTTTTTTTAAAATCGCTCCATCCCCTTTGGTTACCCCCATAGGAGGTGTTTGCTTGAATGGCAATGGTAAGAGATCTGATTTCATTTTTCTAAAACCTCATGGGTTAAAAAACATCAGAACTCCCTTAACAAAGAAAGATCGGCCATTTAAAAAATTTATCCCAAAACTCCTTTTCGAAATCAATAGCGTTCTCAAGTATTTAAGTATATAGAAAGCATGGGAAATGTCAATAAAATTTTTTTAAACAATCTATGCTTTTTCCGCAACTGCCCACGGAAAAAGTGGCCAGCATCAGGCGGGCAGCGAAAAGTCCTGAAATCCCCCCTAACCCCCCTTTGGCAAAGGGGGGAAGGGGTGATTTATCGGCAGCCATTTTTTTCTTGCAAACATGTTTGATGAACTCGTAAAAAGCCCTCCTGGTTGCATTTTCGTCATTCCCGCGAAAGCGGGAATCCAGTAAATTTAAGCAGTTCTGGACTCCTGCTTTCGCAGGAGTGACGTATTTTTCGACTTTTTACGAGATCATCATGTTTGTATTAATAAGGCGGTACGTACGCGGCTAAACTGTTATATTTTTTTCAATAATCTTTTCCGTGGAAAGTATTCACTCCCACGCTTTTGCCAACCGGCTTGTAGATTTTGGGAGAGAGCCAGGGTTCTCCGAGTATTCCATCCTGAATAGCCCAGCTTCGCCCGCGTACCGACCTGTCCGCTCCTTTTGGCCGAAAGGGCGTTAAGCCATCGAGCCTTTCATAAAGTTTCCCGCCGACAAGGAATTCCCGGTCAATCTCTTCCATCCGTTTACGCCCTTCCAGATATCCAAACCCAAAACGCTCATACTGAATGGCGTTATGGTAGAAAAGGGCTTCTCCGGAAATGATCGAAATACTCAATCTGGAGGCGAACCGTTCTAAAACATTGATGAACTCCCTTAATAACCTCAGCCCCGGACGTACCTGCCCTGGAGCCAATCCAGCCATCATGGCTCGCTTCTCTTCCTTTTCATTCCTCAGGGCAGTTCCGAAGAGGGTATCTTTCCCCTCTTCATCTCGATCGATGGAAAAACGCTCTCCCCGGGGATCATTGATTACTACAAAAGAAAGCTCCAGGTTATCCATGAACGGAGTGTCTGAGATCTGCAGGAAAAAGATCGAATCCAGGTCGTCCGGCTTTTGTTTTACATCAATCGAGGCGAACCCATGAGATTCCGGGGTATGGAATTGGACGACCTTTTCTCCTCGCCGATTTGCTAAATTGTTCCGGTCAATTCCAAATATAGTAAATACGGAAGGGGGGATAAGGCTGCGGTAAACCTTGGCTCTTTCCTCCGGGGCGAGGTGATTTATTTCGTGTATTGAGCGGTATTTCATTAAGCGAACCGCAGAGGATATTCCCCAGAGCGTAAGACCGTAAGGAGTAAGGTGCAAAGAGTAAAGATATTCATAATTGATGGAGTCGTAAAAAGTCGTCACTCCGGCCTGCCTGTGCCTGGCAGACAGGTGAAAACCGGAGTCCAGATAATTTATAACTATTTGAAAGAGCTGGATTCCGGCTTTCGCCGGAATGACCGAAAGACGCATTTTCAGGCTTTTTACGAATTCATTAGAGGCTCTTGCAAAAGTATTTTTTTGTGGTTCGACAAGCTTGTCCTGAGCGAACCGTTCACCCTTCGAGAATCTCAGGGCGAACGGTGAGTCGAAGGGCTCACCACGAACGGAAAAACTAAATAATTTCAACCTAAGCCCGTTCACCCTGAGCCTGTCGAAGGGTAAATTACGGACTTTTGCAAGAAGCTCATTATAATTCTTTTAAAAAATTCAGAATTGCTCCACTTAATTGCTGCGGTTCTTCTATCATCAACATGTGGCCAGCTCCTTCGATGATTTCCATTTTCGAGCCGGCAATCTTCTTGTTCAGGAACTCGGAATATTTAACGGGTGTCAGGCGGTCTTGCCGGCCGCAGACGATAAGAGCAGGCAGGCTTATCTTTCCCACCCCTTCCATGATGTCAAATTTATCGCAAGCCGCCATGTCATGGTAACGAACCCGGGAAGATGTCCGGGCCCATTCTCGCTCCCCTTCCGCCAGAACTTCCGGGGAAGCATTATCGGCGAAGGCCCAGGGTTCAAATTTAGGTTCAATCTGGCCATCGGCCATCTTGCGCAGTATTTCCAGGGCATCAGGCAGGACTCGCAGCCGCGCTCCAGTCCCGATCAGAATGATTGCTTTTAATTTCCCGGGATAATGGAGGGCAAAATCCAATACAATTGCCCCTCCCAAAGAGTGTCCGGCCAAAACAACGTTATCCAGCTTCAGAGCATCTAAAAAGTCCTTTAAAAACTCGCGATACTCCAATACACTTTTCATCCCTTCCCCCCGGGATTCCCCGTGGCCGGGCAGGGATACGGCCAGAGATTCGGATACATCAGTTAGGCCATCCATTACCTTATTCCACATAAATGCGTTTCCCCCACTTCCGTGGATAAAAAGGACATTATTTCCAGGATTGGGAATTTTAGCGTTGGCTTTGATATAATGTATCTTCGTTCCCTTTATCACCACTTCTGGCATTTATATCTCCTATTTTTTTTATTTGATAATCTCGTAAAAAGTCGGCAGAAGAGTCATAAAAAGTCGGCAGAAGAGTCATTGCGAGCGAAAGCAAAGCAATCTCGTTTTTATAAGTCCTTGAAAATACGGGATTGCTTCGTCGTCCCGCATTGGCGGAACTCCTCGCAATGACGAAAACGGGACTTTTTACGAGACCATCAATTTCTCGCCAATATTTTTTGAAAACTACCATAGCATCGGCCATTTTTCAACTCTTTATTGATGGCTTCGTAAAAAGTCCATCTGCGGCGTTGCGCTTCACCTTCGTCGTTGCAGCGTACCTGTAAGTACGCTTCACTCCTCAGGTTTTGCGCGCCTTGCATCTGGAGCTTTTTACGAAACCATCTGAGCCTCTTGCAAAAGTATTTTTTTGTGGTTCGACAAGCTCACCACGAACGGAAAAACTAAATAATTTCAACCTAAGCCCGTTCACCCTGAGCCTGTCGAAGGGTAAATTACGGACTTTTGCAAGAAGCTCATCTTTATTGACAAAACCCGTATTCGCAGATAATACTTGAAACATCAAGTATGAAAGGAAAGCCTGAAAAACATGGAATCTTTTAAAAAAATAGCCATATTGGCGGCGAAGGAAGCCGGGCTTCTTTTAAAAAATAAACTTGGCCAGAGAAGAAAAGTGGCCTACAAGGGAGCAGTCAATTTAGTTACGGAGATGGACCTCCTTGCCGAAAAAGTCATCGTTTCCACCATCAACCGGCGCTATCCGGATCACAATATATTAGCCGAGGAACAAACCACAAAGCAGAAAAATTCTCCTTTCCGCTGGATTATCGATCCCTTAGACGGAACCACCAATTATGCCCACGGCTTCCCGGTTTTTTGCGTCTCTATCGCCCTGGAAAAGTCCGGGGAAATAATCCTTGGCGTAGTTTATGACCCGACGCGCGGAGAACTTTTCCTGGCCGAAAAAGGAAAAGGAGCGCGTCTGAACGGGAAAAAAATCCAGGTGTCTTCGGTCCCCAAATTATCTCTTAGCCTCCTGGCCACGGGATTCCCTTATGACCTGCGGGAAAGTCCGGTCAATAATTTTGACCATTTTCATAATTTTGCCCTGCGGGTCCATGCCGTAAGAAGGGCCGGTTCTGCGGCCCTGGACCTCTGCTACGTGGCTGCGGGGCGTTTTGACGGGTTCTGGGAAATGAAGTTAGGGACCTGGGACATGGCTGCCGGAAGCCTGATTGTTCGGGAAGCCGGGGGGAAAATTACCGATTTTTCCGGGAAAAACCTCGGCCTGAATGGACAACATGTCCTGGCCAGCAACGGGAAGATTCACCGGGAAATGCTTAATATCTTAAAGATGGGGAAATCATGGTGAAAAATAACGATTCCGGGGAAGGCAGGAATCAGAAGTCAGATGTCAGATGTCAGATGTCAGAACCACTTGCGCCTTACGCCTTGCGCCTCACGGCTTTATAAGGGAATCATATAGGCTCATCACTTTTTTGGTAATGGCCGGCCAGCTAAATTGCTTGACTTTGGCCAAGGCCGCCCGGGTCAATTTTTTGGCTAATGGAGGATTCTCGATAACCTCCTGGATCCGGTCGGCCAGAGCTTTCCAATCCCCTTCCGGGACTAAAAATCCGGTTTGACCATCCTTTACCGTGTACTGGAGCCCGCCAACTCTGGAAGCTATCACCGGTGTTCCGCAGGCCATGGCTTCCAGGGCCACCATGCCAAAAGATTCATACCGTGAAGATAAGACCAGGGCCTTGGCTGCTGAATAGAAATAGGGCAGCAGATCCTGCCGCTGTGATCCCCAAAAAGCAACCTTATCATGTAATTTCATACGGTTGACCATCTTCCGTAACTTCTGCATTTCCTGGCTTTCAGCCCGGTGGTCTGCATCCAATTCGCCCCCAATTATGATCAACCCTAAATTATGACTGTGACTGCGCCCCCATGGTTTGCGGGAAAGATGATTGATAGCTCTGATCAATACATCAATTCCTTTAATTGCGTCAATCCGGCCGACAAATAGAACAAATTCCCTTTCCGAAAGGCCGAGTATTTTTTTGGCTTTCATGGCCGGAAGGGGTTTAAAAAGGGTCAGATCCACCCCGCAGGGGATAACCAGGATTTTGGCAGGGTTGTGCAGGATCATTTGTTCCCTTTCCCATGGACTCGGGGCGATCAGGCAATCAGCCACATCCATGATTTGCTTTTCGACCCTTAGACGGTCCCTGGTTTCTTTCTCCTCACCCTTCCGCCTGACTGAATTTTTTAAAACTCCTAAAGTGTGAAACATATGCACTAAAGGAATAGACCATTGACCCTTGAGATGCTCCCCTACCCAGCCGGAAAGCCAATAATGGGAATGCACTAAATCGTAGCAAATCTTATTCTCTTTGGCGAATTGAACGATTCTCGAAGTAAACTCGGGTAAAAAATTCAGAATCTCGTTTTTAGGCACAGGTTCTTCCGGCCCTGCCTGGAGGTGAATGACCCGGGCCTTTCGGCCCATGGAGACGATTCGGGAGATATGGGGATTTTGGGATCGGGTGAATACATCCACCCGCAGGCCAAGGCGGCCCATCTCCCGGCTTAATTCGCGCACGTAAACGTTCATTCCCCCGGTTTCTTTGCCTCCGAGGGCCGCTAAAGGACAACTGTGCACGCTGAGAACAGCGATACGTCTCATCTTTTTTCCACACGAATCCGGTAGATTTTTTCCTCTTTGCCCCCCAGGCGATATTTATATTCTTCCCTTCCCCGCAAGAAATTGAACCGTATCATGCCTTTTTCTATGGCCCGGCGAATACAAAGGGCAGCCAGGATAATACCGGGACTGAACCTGCTAAATTGGGGATCATACCCCGAGTTGTAAACGTATTCTGTTCCTGCAAAATCAAAAGAGAAAAACGCAGCAACCTCCTGGCCCTCGACTTTCAAAAAAGACAATTTTAGCCATCCCCTCTCCTTAAATCGAGAGGCAATCTCCCGGAAATAAGATTCCATCGCCGGAGTCATGAATTCTGCCTTGTCCTTCCGGCTCTTGCGGTTAAGGGAAAAAAAAATTTCCATTTTTTCCGGACCGGAAGGCAAATCCTCATTCCCCGACAATTCGAAAGTGGCTTCCCTCTCTATGCGGCGCATTTTCCGGCGAAGCTCGTGCCGGTCCTTTGCATTTAATCTTTCCAAAAAATCTTCCCAATTAGAGGGAAGGTCCAGATAGATAGCCGCCTCTTCAACTTCTTTTACCACCTTGAAGCCGAAAGACTCCATAACCGGGGGTAAAAATTGGGCCGTGGGTGAGAATTCGGAGATTCCGTCAAACTCCAGATATTCCCATGGCCCTTCCCGGAAAAAACCGGCCAGGGCCTTGAAAACCTGTTCTTCACTACCTGGGGCGACAATTAGGTCGCGGTAATCGCAAACATCCGTGCTGCCCAGCAGGGTAAGCCCGTTTCCCTCTCCTTTTGAATTCACGAAGGCGCCCAGGGCTAAAAGAGGGCCTAGGTCAGTCCGGCAAAGGATTATCTTCACCTCAAGCAAACTTCCGAAATGCCTCAACCAGATTTCATTCCAGGCAGGGGTAAGGAAAGGATTTGGATAATGGCTGCCTAAGAGAAGCGCTTCCCATTCTTCCGTCAAAGCCTCCGGAAAGGAACTTGCCTTAAGCGCTTCGAGTATCATGACTGGTCCTTGTCCATCCGCAGGGGTAGAGGATAGAATGGTGTTTGCCTCTCCCGCCCGACTGTGGTTTCCAATCCATGACCGGGATAAATGATCGTATCATCAGGGAGGACGAAAATTTTCGAATGGATGGATGCCAGGATCATCTGTTCATCTGATCCGGGGATCGACGTGTTACCGGGGCCATTGGGAAAGATAGTGTCTCCGCTGAAGAGTTTTTTTTCGCCAAGCAAACAAACTCCACCTGGCGAATGGCCAGGTGTATGCAAAACCTTTAAGGAATAGTTGCCAAACGCCAGCATTTGCCCGTCTTGCAGGAAAAAATCCGGAGGTTTTTTCAACCCCCTAACATCCCCCGCATGAATCCCCACGGGGGCGCCGGCCTTATTTCTCACTTCTTCCAGGGCGCCTATATGATCCCTATGACCATGGGTAATCAGGATATACCTGATAACCGTCCCCTCCGCTTCTTGCAGGATGCGTTGGGCCTCGGCTGCCGGATCGATAATTACGCCTTCCCGCGTCCAGGGACAGGTCAGGATATAACAATTATTTCCAAAAAAACCCACTTCCAATCTTTTAATTTCCACCATGCCCCCTTTTACGTAAAGCGTAAGTCGCAATCGTCTAAGTCGTTCCACCCCTTAGGCCTTACGGTTTTTCCGCTCTGTTCTCTACCATTTTCGCCTGGCGCCTTGGGCCTTGCGCCTGTTGCCTCTCACTCTTTATTACCTATTCCTTGTTTTTATTGCCCTGCGCCATTCGTCCATCGTTCATGGTTCATCGTCCATCGTCCATCGTCTTTCGTCTTTCGTCTATCGCCTTACGCCTTGCGTTCTTTTTTAAAACCCACTGAAAGGTACAGGAATGAAAGTTAAACTAAAAATGGCTACGGCCACCCATCCCATAATCTTGCGCTTGCGGTCTAAAGGAACCCACCATTTAAGCAAAGGGGGATGACGAAATCCCATAATGAAAAGAAGAAGCCCCCATAAAAGCCAGCCCGGCCATCCAAAAACACCCAGGCCCAATAATCCCACAAAAACATATTTGGCAATTTTATTCTGTCTTTCCCCCAGGAGGGCATAGGCCACATGCCCCCCATCTAATTGCCCGATGGGTAAAAGATTGAGGGAGGTAACTAATAGACCGATCCAACCGGCAAACCCGACCGGGTGGATGACAATATTAAAACCTTCGGGGACGGGACCCACCACCAGCCGGCTCAATAAGGAAAGGAGGAGGGAAGAACCCAGAGTGGTTCCTGCCTGCTCTTGAACCATCTTCACTTCCGAAAGCTGAAGGCCCAGGATGAGAAGGGGGATAGAGACAGCGATGCCCACCAGGGGCCCGGCTGCGCCCACGTCTAATAGGATCCGCCGGTCCCGCACGGGTGAAAGTATTTTGATGAAAGCCCCAAAGGTGCCGATAAAAGAAGGCGCCGGGATGAAATATGGCAAGGTAACATTTAGTCCATGCTTTTTGGCGACCAGGTAATGCCCCAGCTCATGCGCCAGGAGAATGCCCAGCAGGGAGAAGGAAAACGGAATCCCTTTGAAAATCTGCTCTGGATTTTTCAAAGGGTTCACCCCCTCCTGGAGCGCCCCGGCTAAAAGAGTTGTAGCCAGGGTGAGGATAAACAGGATGAAATTAACCGCGATCCGGGGCCTGGGGTAAATCGGGGCTGGATAAGGCCCATCCTCCATATATTCCGGCCTGGTTGATTCTTCAATTTTATTTCTTAGCCAAAATTTCCTAAAATCCATTTTTCCCATCACCCCTTTTGATGATCTCGTAAAAAGTCTGAAAATGCCCTTTTCCGTCATTCCGGCGAAAGCCGGAATCCAGCGAGCCTCTTGCAAAAGTATTTTTTGTGGTTCGACAAGCTCACCACGAACGGAAAAACTAAATAATTTCAACCTAAGCCCGTTCACCCTGAGCCTGTCGAAGGGTAAATTACGGACTTTTGCAAGAGGCTCCAGTATTTTCAAATGCTTATAAATGGTTTTCACCTGTCTGCCAGGCACAGGCAGGCCGGAGTGACGACTTTTTACGAGATCATCCCTTTTAAAATAACAAAAGGCGCCCCTTCAGGCAACACAAATTCAATCCCAAAATTGCTTAAGGGGTAAGCCGGGAGGCCTAATGGGATAGGAAGATTGATCCTCACTTACCGCTCTCGCCCCTTGCGCTCTCTCGCCTTACGATATTTAACCCTTTGTATCAATTTAGCGGTTTGAAAAAGTGGTTTTACCACCTTTATTGAGGTCCGGGGGTCTGGGTGGAACGCGCCGGAAGCATCGGCCGGGTTTCCGCTTGGCCACGAAGAACCCCGCTCGTTTCCGCCGGAGGAGGCGGGGGGCGTTTTCCCCGCCCCACCCGCGAAGAAATCAGCGCCTTATGATTCCAATCCCGCCATGGCGGGACCAGGCCCCCGGACCATGGATTCCCTCTGACCTTACGCCCCACCTCTTTTCAAGGAGTTAAAGTGTTACAACCCTTTTTTCCTTGAAATTATTAAATGGCTGAGGTATAAACATCCTACAAGGCAAGCCATGAACACTCTGGACATAGTTTTTATCGTAATCATCGGAGCATCGGTTATTTACAGCCTGATCCGCGGACTGGTGCGGGAAATCTTTTCTTTCCTTTCCATCATCCTGGGTTTCTTCGCTGCCAGCTATGGCGCTTCGTCTTGGGCCAATTGGCTGAGACGCTGGGTGGAAAATGAAACCCTGGGTCAGATTCTCGGGTTTGCCATCCTTTTCATCCTCGTTGCCCTCTCCATAAGTCTTTTAGGCAAGGCCCTTTCCCGTCTGGTGAAAAAGATGGACCTTAGCTTCGCGGATCGTTTGGGAGGAGCAGCCTTTGGCTTTCTAAAGGCCATCCTCCTCATCGCTATTGCCCTGCTCGTGCTAACGGCCTTTTTACCCCCTAAAAGTAAGACTCTTTCGGATTCTCAGATTGCTCCTGTTGCCGTTACTATCGCCCGCGGTCTTTCTTATCTGGTCCCGGAGAAACTCGGCGCCCTCTATATGGAGAAAGAAAAAGAGCTTAAAAAATACTGGGCTGCTCAGGAATTGGCCGGGGGAAAAAACGAGGCTAAAGGAGAGAAAAGATGATGGGGAGGCTCTTTTTTTTCGACAGGAACAGCGGGCATAAAGGAACTACTCCCATTGGTTGTCTGGTGTTCTTGATCCTGGCCGGCGTGTTTTTATACGTTGGATTCAAGGTGGGCAAGACTTATTGGAATTATTTTGAGGTAAAATATAAAATCCAGGAGGCTTTGAACTGGGCAGTTGCCGGAAGTGAAAAACACGAAGCGCAAATAAAGGAGAAAATCATTGTCAAGGCCACTGAAGTTGGAGTGGAGATTAAACCCCGTAACATCCAAATCAGGCAGACGACAGACTCACTAATCATATCCGTTTCCTGGGACAGCCAAATAGACCTTCATTATTATATCTATCCGCTGAAATTCGAGGTTACTTTAACAGAAATAAAACGATGGCACAAAGGCCCCCTGGTGGTTAAGTAAACCGGCTTTGAATTCCAGGGTTTGGTTAAATTACAAATTCAGCCACATTGATATTATATTCGTTCGGGTCTAAAGTTTTGAAAATGGACTTCTTGAAGGTCTTCGTCTCTTCATCCATCTCGCGCAGGTCCACGATCTTTCCCTTGCGATATTGACCATCGCTGTAATAAAGCAGGCAGACTTTCGGCCGATCGATTAAATCCGGATCCTCCTGCGTTTCCATGACAATCCCCATTTCATTGGTGTCCAACAAGACCAGGGTTCCCAGGGGAAAGATGCCGATCATGTTGATGAAGATTTTGACCAGAACCGGGTCAAAGTCCTTACCCGCCCGTTCCAGCATGAAGCCTAATATTTTCTCCGAAACATAGAGAAATTTTCGATAGGACCGCGGCCTTACCAAGGCGTCATAGAAATCCGCTATGGCGACAATCTTGCCGAAGAGAGAAAGGTTCTTTTTACGGGAAAGCCTGGGATAACCGGTCAAGTCATACTTCAGGTGATGCTCAAAAGCCCCGCTTATCAAACGGGTCGAGAGTTCTCCCCACTCTTTCATTTGAATCACCATTGCCGCCCCTGTTACCGGGTGGAGCCGGATGACCGTCCACTCTTCAGGCGACAGTTTCTCCGTCTTGTTCAATATCTCCTGCGGAATTCTGATCTTCCCGATATCGTGGAACAGCCCGGCCATGCCTAAATCGCTCAATTGTTTCTTGGGGATTCCGATCCTCTGGCCCAGGGCGATGGCGTAAATGGACACGTTGACCGAGTGGTTGAAAGTATATTCGTCATAATTTTTTATACAGGCCAATCCTAACAGGGCGGATTCGTCTTGTTTAATGGAACTCACGGCATCCTGCATGAGGTGCTTGGCCTTGCGGATGTTGATCAGTCTTTGATTCTTGATGCCTTCCACGATTTCCCTGACCAGGTTGAGGCTTTTAAAATAGACCTCTTTGGCCTGCTGCTTCTGATCTTTATCATCAACGAGCCGATCTTCTTCCTTAAAAAACTCGAGTTTGCCGGTAGCAATAGACTGAATCCCCTTCAGGGCCATATGGTTTTCTACTAACAGGTGATTGTTCTCGTTGTTCTCCTCCAGTCCGTAAAGAAGGAAGACAAAGTCCTTGAGGGTTTCAGCCTGCATCTCTCCGCTGAATTCCAGCTTGCCGATGCCGCGTTTGATCATCTCCCGGGAGAAATTTTTAAAGATGAGAAATTTATCCGCCTTCACGGGAAGGCGTAAGTTGTTGAAGTAATAGTTGTCCCCGACGATTTTTAACAAAAAAGGGCGTTCGGCGATGATCCAGGGATTGATTATCTGCAGACAATCCTCAGTCATCCGCTCGATCGATTCGTTGTTCCGGTCATAGAGGCTTGCTCCCTTGAGCAGGCGATAGAAGCGCAGGATAAATTCCGTACCCTGCAACACCTGCGTCTCTTCATGGTCCGGGTCGGAAAGGGGCTCCCCCTCTGCTCCCTTGATCCGGTCTTCCTGTTCTTCGGACATCAAACCGCGAACTCCTTAGAAGTCTGTCTGCGCTCCGCCTGCATGCAAGCCCGGCGGATGGATTCATCTTTCGAGTTTCTTCCGACCTCCAGGATGGCTCTGGCTTCGGGCGTTCCAATGAGGGCCAGAGCATTGGCCGCTCCAAGTCTGATTTGGTCCTTTTTCCCCATCTCAAACCAGCCTTTCTGCTCCAGCATCTTCTGCAGAGGCTGTATGGCCTCCTTCGAACCGACCATCCCGATGGCGTCGAAGAACGCCTTAATTTCCGCCGCATCCCTCTTGTAAAAATCTTTCGACTGCACCTCTTCCAAGAGAGCCGGCAGGCTGGCCTTCTTTCCTACCCGCGCCAGGTTGAGGGCGGCCATGCTGCGGTTGCGGTCGTCGGCATCCTTAATGGCCTCCCGAAGAAGGGAAAAAACTCTGGAATCGTTGATCATCCCCAGCGCTTGGATCCCTTCTCTTCTCACCCGCGCCTCCTGGTGCTGGAGGACCTTCTGGAAGATGGGCACGCTTGTCCCCTTGCCGATGCGCCCCAGGATGTAAAGAATATTCCGAACGAGGAACCATCTTGGATCCTCAAGGAAAGGAAAGAACAGTTCCGGGTTATTCTTGCCTCTTTCCACCAGCACTTCGCAGATCATACGCCGGGACTTGGAGTTGCTGGTCTCTCCCAGGACATCAATGAGCGGCGGAATGGAATTGGCTTTCAGGAGAGAGAGATACCTGCTGATACCCTCCAAAGGAACCTCCCCCGCTTTTTCCAGGATCTTACCGATTCTTTCCATCCCTTCGGCTTCCCCGGCCTTTTCGATCATTTTCTCGATGGCCTCTTTCTGCCAAGCCTCCAGTTCATAGGTACTCAGGATGATATTCAGCCGCGTTAAAAGATCACCGGCCCTTTTAAATTCACCCACAATGATCAGGGCGTCCAGAAGTTTCTGGAGGATATGGATGGTGGTTTGATAGGAAAGAGGAGATTTATCCAGGGCCAAGATTTCAAATAGGATATCGATGACGTTGAAGATAAAGGTGGGGGCGGTCTCTTGTTCCACCTCTTTGCGCAACTCTTCCAGTTCTTCCGGAGAGAGAAAATAGACGCTGCGATTGACGGCCACCAGCGGTGTGTCTTCGGCCTTCTTCAATAACTCATAATAATCGGTCCCTGTTCCGTCCATCTCCTCGCCGAAGTCCGCCAGGAAAGTCTGATCCGGAGGATTGGGATTTATTTTTTCCCTGAACTGCTCCACATTTGCAGGAATGATGACCGATGTGTCATCTAAATATGCTTCGGTGGCCAGATAGCCTATGTGCAGGAATTCCTTCTCCCAAAGCATGGTGACCACGTCGTCTTCCGTCTGGTTGATGGTCTCGGTACTCTTCAGGATATGAATCAGACCGTCCACCTCCCAGTCCTCCAACCCCTCCATGAAGCGAAGTTCCCGGAGTCCGTCCTTATAAAGATGAAAGGCCAAACTGGTTTTCACGTCCGGGTTTTCATAAAGCGCGACCCCCTGGAAAGAGAGAGTGCTCTCTTCGACCTGAAGAACGAAAATATGGTATTGGCTCAGGAACTCTTGGAACTTCCGGCAAACTTGTTCGCAAAAGCCCACCAAGGAAGGGTTTTCAGGGGGGTACAAGCGGAAAGCCTTAATGGTCTTCACTAAGGTGTTTATTAAATCTCTGGCCCGGGCAATCGCTTCGTCGAGATCTTTCCCCTCGATCGATGACGTATCCCCCCGGAGATTGGATTTATTTTTCCCCTCGGTCGATTCTGCAGGCATGACCTTTCTTTCCGACCATGACGAAATTAATTCTATCTTCCTTTTTTAAAAAAATCTGTCAATGCAAAATAGTCCGATAGTCTTATAGTCGCGTAGTCGTATAGTCGTTTGGTCTCTCGTCCATCGTCTCTCGTCTTTCGTCCCTCGTCTGTCTTTACCGCCTTGCGCCAATCTTTATCGCCTATCACCTATAGCCTATTACCTGTTTTTATTATAACCCCATCATCCGCGCAATAATCGTTTTCATGACCTCGGTAGTGCCGGCAGCGATGGAGCCCATTCGCGCGTCCAGGGCATCCCGGCAGATTTCATACTCATCCATGTAGCCATATCCCCCATGGAGCTGGACACATTGGTAAGCCACCCGGTTGGCCAGTTCGGCATTGTACCATTTGGCCATGGAAACTTTCTTAGTGATGTCCTTTTTTTCCATATGGTCCAGAACCATATGGTAGCTGAAATCTTTGGCCATCTCAATCTCCGTGGCCATTTCCACGAGTTTGAAAGCATTGTGCTGATGACGCGAGACTGGTTTCCCAAAAACTGTTCTTGTTTTGCAATACTCTATTGTAATCTCCAGCATGCGCTCGGCGCTGAGAACAGCCCCGAGGCAGGAAACCAGTCTTTCCTGCTGCAGGTTGCGCATCATGGGCACAAAGCCATCGCCTTCCCTTCCTAACAGATTGGTTACAGGAACCCGGCAGTCCTCAAAGAAGAGTTCAGCCGTATCCGATGAGTGCAGGCCCATTTTTTCCAGTTTCCGGCTTTTGATGAAGCCCGGCGTTCCGTTCTCCACCACGATCAGCGAAACTCCTTTGTATGGGGGCTGAGCCCTGGGGTCAGTCTTCACGGCCAGAACAATCAAGTCACAATAATATCCGTTGGTAATGAAGGTCTTTTGCCCATTGATGATGTAATCGTCTCCATCGCGGACCGCCACAGTGCGGATGGCCTGAAGGTCTGAGCCGGCCCCAGGCTCGGTCATGCCGATGGCTGAAATGAACTCGCCGGAACAACACTTGGGCAGCCAGCGCATCTTCTGTTCTTCGGTCCCCAGGATATCAATGTAGGGCATGGTGATATCGTTGTGCACCCCTACGGCAGCGCCCAAGCCCCATGCCCCGGAGCGGTGCAGCTCTTCTATGAGAACCACCGAATAAACAAAATCCGCCCCTGCCCCGCCGTATTTCTCAACCAGCCAGTAACCGATGAATCCCTGCTCGCCCATTTTTCTCCAGATTTCCCTTGGAACCTGGCGATTCTTACGCCATTCATCGAGATGGGGTTTAACTTCTTTCTCCAGAAAGCTGCGCAGCGAACGGCGGAAGATTTCATGTTCTTCCAGAAAGATTTGAACGGCCATCATTCACCTCTCCTTTGGATTTAGGAAAACTGTGGCCAATTATATATAAAAAAGGGAAAGATAGGAATAGTTAGGTCAATTTGGGGAGTGGGCAATTTTTTAGGGAAAAGGGAGAAACGGAATGTTTGCCTTTGCAAAGGTTACTTTCCCTCCTCGAGTTCGTTCTGAATCGACTTGATTTGTTTATTCAGCGCCTCTATTTCCGCGTTCAGCCTAATTATGGTGTTTCGGTCGTGGACCATCCAGTTGGTCCGCAGGCTCCGCGCCTCCTTCTGTTTATCTTCAATTTCTTTCCGGAGTTCCTCGATTTGCTTTTCTTTCTCTTCGAAGGCTTTGAGTTTTTTGGCCTCGGCCTCCATCTTATCCCTGACTGCCTCTAATTCTTTCCGGTCGGCTTCCCGGACTTTTATAACCCGTTCTCTTGCCGCAGGTTCATCTTCTCTCTTTTTTTCTTTTTCCTCTGCCGGGGGTGCCGGGGATTGAGGTTTGGGTTCTTCTCGAATGGTTTTAACCTGATCCCGGTATTCTTTGGGAATGGACTCGTACCGGTCTGTGAAATGAACTGTTCCCTTCTTATCAACGTATTTGTATAAGGCCGCCCCAGCGGTCATAAGCCACCAGGGCATAATGGTCAATAAGAAAAAAGCGGCCCCGACGATTAGGAAATTCTTTATTTTTTCCATGGAATCTATTATACAAGCTTTTTTTCTTTACATCCACAATTTTTTATTGTATTCTATAAACCTACATTTAACCCCACTTTATTGCGTCCCCATCGTCTAGCCCGGCCAAGGACACCGGCCTTTCACGCCGGTAACAGGGGTTCGAATCCCCTTGGGGACGCCAAAGGAAATAAGGGGTTAGCAATCTTTTTTCTTTGCTAACCTTTTTTTGAATCTGGAAAAAGGGGTAGGCAAAGAATTAGCATGGGATTTAAAATCATAATTCTTACCAAAATACAGGATTTCTCACTCAAAAACACTGGATTCACCCCATTTACTCCTTGATTCTTTTTCTTTAATTCAATTACCCCAAAAATCTAAGTCTATTAATGGCCCTGACCAGCGGCGATTGCTGGGAGGGAGACAGGTTAAATTTGATAATGAAAGGATAGCTGATGTTACTAACCAAAACCTCGGGTAAAAAGACCGAAGCTTTAAAATGCCTCCGCTGTGGCGGGCGAATGATCTTTGAAAAATTTTATGATGTGAATAACATCTTTTTCGGGTGGCATTGTATATTTTGCGGAGAGGCCCTTGATCCGATTATTCTCCTTCACCGACTCAGCAAGAAGGCCGACTTGAAAATCCCTGAGGGTGAGGAAAATATAATGCTTTTGCTAAGGGTAATGGGGGACGTTGATTCTTACAGTGCATTGCGCTTGGCAAGATCATCCTCTTTTTTATAAAATCAGCCCATGCCACGACAAGCCCGGTTAGATACTCCCGGCGCCCTTCACCATATCATGGTGCGGGGAATAAACCGGTCACAAATATTTGACGACGATGAGGATCGGTCTCGTTTTCTTACCCGCCTGGGCGAAAACATCCTAAAAACGCATTCCTCCCTCTATGCCTGGGCGCTCATGGAAACGCACGTCCATCTATTGGTGCGGAGCGGCCCACAGGGAATTTCCGCCCTCATGCGAAAGCTCCTTACTTGGTACGCCCAATACTACAATCGGCGCCATCGGCGTACAGGGCATCTATTTGAAAACCGTTACAAATCAATCCTATGTGAGGAAGAGAATTACCTTTTGGCCCTTGTGAGATACATCCATTTAAATCCGGTACGGGCTAAGCTGGTAAAAACCATGGGGGAGTTGGATCTTTATCCTTGGACTGGGCATCTATTGCCGCCGGTCAGAAAATGACTAGGAATAGCCGGTCTGAAAGTGAGCAGGGGTAGGGATGAGGCATAGGTGTGCGTTACCTCTTGATAGCGGCCAGTCGAATGTTCCTAAAATGGGGTCCATTCCCGCGCGTCGTTTCCAGATAGTTCAAGAAGTTTAAAATCAACGGGGCATCGAGCTCCTCCAGATGCAATTCCGACGGGCTCACCTTGAGGCAATTACTGGCATATTCCAAGAGGAGCTGGAAAGCGTAGGCATAGGATTCGCAGGTGTTATGGCTGGCACCGCGTTCGACCGGCAAGTGTTGCTGAAGGAAGGCCGTAAGGTGGGATGCGATCGGAGTCATGGCCTCCCTCCCCTCACAAATCTTTCACAAGATTCTGCAGTGTTTCTCATCATCTCCGGCGTTGCTTCCAGATACCAATAGGTATCACAGACCCTGCTGTGACCCAGATAGGTGGAGAGGGCCAACATATGTTTGGTGATGTGATTGCGCCCATCCGGGCAGGCTTCCAAAGCCCTTACGGCAAAGGTGTGCCGCAGCGAGTGAGGCGTGGGGCCTGATAGCCCCGGTCCTCGCGGCAGGCCCATTTTGTCGACCGCAGTTTGGAAAGCGGTTTCAACATTAGCAACAAGTAAGGGTTTTCTTCGCAAAGAAATAAATACGTGGTCATCAAAAGGGGCATAAGGACGGCGGCGTTCGAGATAACGTTCTATCCCGGCTCGCGCCGTTTCGTGCAAGGGTACCAAGCGACTCTTGCGGAACTTGGAAGAACGAATCATCAGACCATCTGGAGTAATGTCATCAAAGCGCAGCCGAATGGCCTCGGACACACGCAGTCCCGTGCAGGCCAGCAGAGCGAACAACGTGCTGTAAGTCTGCCGACGTAAAGAACGATAACCAGACTGAGATGCCGCTTGCACGAGACGCTGAATGTTTTCCTGGGAAAAGATGTAGGGGGTAGGCCGCCGCCGCTTTTCGCTGCCCAAAATAGCTGGCGGTAGTTCATGGGATGGATTCTCGGCACGGATGTACCGGGTAAATCTGATCACGTGGCCTAGCCGACGGGCCCGCTGATGAACCGATCGTGCCAATCCGGCCCACTCGATGGCGGTCTGGGCGCAAACGTGGCCTTTTCCTCTTGCCCCTGAGAAGAGGGCAAAACTTCTTAAGAGATTGCCTGCGGATTTGAGTTCGAATCCGCAAGCGCGCCGTACCTTCAGATAGGACTCCAAAGCTTGAGCTAACATGGCCGCACCTCCGGCCAGGGTTGCGCAATCTGCCGCAGAGTAGGCACGTCTACTTTGGCGTAAACTTGCGTCGTCTCGATGGAACGGTGCCGAAGGAGGGCCGCGATGTCCTGCAGCGATGCCCCTTGCCGTAAAAGGGAAGACGCTGCAGAGTGACGAAGCACATGGGCCGCGCCCCGGCTCGGACACTTGATTCCCGCCCGGCGCATCGCCCGCGCGACGATGACCGAAATGGCGCTGTGGGAAGCGAAAGCACGAAAAGGGGCGCGAGCGCGGATAAACAGGACATCGGTATCGGTTCGAGGCCGGCCGTCTTGCAGGTAGGCCACAACCGCATGTCCAACCTCCTGGGTCAAAGGCAGCCAAGCTTGACGACGCCCTTTTCCAGATACGCGGATCCTGGCTTCCTCCCAGTCGATATCGCCTAAATGAAGCCGGAGGATATCGCCCGCGCGCAGTCCCAGGCGAGCGAGGAGAAGTAGAATCGCACGATCTCGCTTACTGACTGGAGAGTCCGATTCACAGGAGGTGATGATATGCTCTACTTCTTCCGGCTGCAGGTACCGTGGCAGAGAGGAAAGACGTCAATGAGCCAGCACGGGGATAGCTGCGATCAGATCATCGGAACATTTGCCTTCCGAAATCAGAAAGCGGAGAAACATACGAAGCCCCGTGGTACATTGTTTTGCTGCCGCCCACCCACAACCTTGACTTTTTCCCAAAACAAACTGTCGCAAACTCGGAGCGTCAAATCGGCGTGGATCTTCCCCGAACCGGTTCAGTAGGTCCCGAATCGATAGGCTGTAATTGTAGAGGGTAAGATCACAGGTCCCGCGGTGTTGGCGCATCCACTGGCAGAATGCAGTGAGCAGGAGTGGATCTTGCCCTGTGGGGTCAGCAACGGAACCGGTGATTACACCAGCACCTCGAAGCTGTTTCAGGAACAAGCGTGCACCATTGAGTAAATCTAACCGATGAGTGTAGCCATACCGCGGGCATTGGCATCGACCCAGGTGGCGGTCGAAACCCTCAAGGACCTTCTCTGTAAGATTCGAAATCGGAATGCCTTCTTGGTTTGTCCAGTAGATGAGATGTTCCGCCGCTCGAATGTGCCTGCGGGCGGTTATTTCGGCGTACCCCACACGATATAGTTCTTCAGCGAACCTTTCAAGTAATGGGCCACCCGGACCGTCGCGCAGCGCTTGAATCCGCTTTGCGCCATCGAAAAATTGTTTAAACATGACGTCCTCCTTGGTTTGGAATTTTGGGTCAGAAAGACGTCATTATTATGCGCAGTAGCTATCGTTGGAAGCAAAGCCTAGTTCATTGAAAGAACTAGGTTATTATCCGATTGCAAGATCATCCTCTCAGCATAACCATAAACTCCGCATTAAACTTACCCTTCCTTCGCTGACTGGGGAAAGGTGTTCGACTCCACCACTGTGGCTACAGCGATTGCTGACCGCCTCGTTCACAACTCGGAGGTCCTTATCCTTGGAGGAACAAGTTATCGAAGAAAACAAAAATAGCCCTACGTGAATCCCAAAGAACTATAGGGGCGGCCACACATGGCACCCAGCCCCACTCAAACCTCCATCTTCAAAAACCAGGAGGTAACGCACACCTATGCCTCATCCTTACCCCTGGTTACTTTCAAACCGGCTATTCCTGGTCCCTTTCTCACCGGCGGCAATACATCGACGCGACCATCCAATCGGTGCGAAGAATATCCAGTGAATTGAGGCCAGGGATATTGGATGACCTCGGTCTTATCGCTGCCATTGAATGGCAAGCAAAGGATTTTCAAGACCGGTCCGGAATCAAATGTGAATTTAAATCCAACTTTGAAGAAATCGATTTAGATCGAAATCTTTCCACCGCCGTTTTTCGTATTTTTCAGGAGACCTTGACCAATGTAATTCGCCATGCCAAGGCTACGAGGGTTAGAACAACTTTGGTGAAAAAGAATAAACAATTAGAGCTAAAAGTTGAGGATAACGGTAAGGGGATCGCAAAAAATAAAATTTCCGATTCTAAATCATTAGGACTCGCCGGGATGCGAGAACGGGTCCTTCTCTGGGGAGGGCAGATAGACATCAACGGCATTCGAGGCCAAGGAACTACCGTTCAAGTTTTCATTCCGGTGAAATAGGACAATTTTGATGATACGAATTCTTATTGCAGACGATCAGCCCATCATCCGTGAAGGAATAAAACAGATTATTTCTGAAACTACGGATATGGTGATTGCGGATGAGGCGAGCGATGGGCAGGAAGCACTGAAGAAAGTATGGAAAAACAATTATGATGTGGCAGTGCTGGACATCACCATGCCCCATGGAAACGGAATGGAAATTTTAGGGCAAATAAGAAAGGCAAGACCTAAACTTCCTGTCCTGATGCTAAGCATGTACCCTGAAGATCAATATGCCGTAAGGGCTTTAAAGGCGGGTGCCGCGAGTTATTTAACCAAACAGAGCATACCGGAAGAATTGATCCGAGCCATCAGAAAGATATTTCAAGGCGGGAAATATATCAGCCCAACTCTCGCTGAAAGATTAGCCTCTGAATTATCGGCCAAAAGCGATAAGCCGCCGCATGAAACTCTTTCCGACCGCGAGTACCAGGTAATGTTGAGGATTGCTTCGGGAAAAACGGTGAGCGAAATTGCCGAAGAGTTATCGCTAAGTGTTAAAACCATCAGCACCTATTGATCCCGCATTCTCGATAAAATGAAGATGAAGACCAATTCCGAACTCATGCACTATGCGATAAAGAATATGCTGGTTTAGTGAAGAAGACAGTAAGCAGAAGGCAGGAAGCAGTAAGCAGAGTGGAGGAAACAATGTTGGGGGGACATAGGGATTTGAAGGTTTATCAATTGGCATATAAGTTGGCTACGGAAATTTTTAACGAAACAAAATCGTTTCCAAAAGGGGAAAAATATTCCTTAACTGATCAAATACGCCGCTCTTCACGCAGTGTTGCTGCAAATATTGCAGAGGCATTTCGAAAACGACAATATCCAAATATGTTGGCCAATAAGTTGTCGGATTCAGATGCGGAAGCAACCGAAACTCAAGTGTGGTTAGACTTTGCCTTCGATTGCGGCTACTTACTGCAAATACGGAGGAACGAATTGTCGGCTGGTTATGAGGAAATCGGGCGAATGCTCGGTAGCATGATAGCCGCTCCAGAAAAATTTCAAATAAAGTAGAAAAAAAGAAGGCAGAATGCAGTAGGCAGTTGGCAGCAAGAGATATTTAACTGCCTTCTGCCTTCTGCTTTCTGCTTTCGGCCTTCTGCCTTCTGATCACTGATCACTTTCCCCTGCTTTTCGCCTATTGCCTGGGTATTAACGATCCTTCAAATTTAACCTTCAAATTTAACTTGACAAATTAAATATGCAGGATATAAAATATTGGTTATGAAACCTCGAACATTAGCCAGAGCCATTCTTAGAGCACTTAAGACCTTTCCGGCAATTATCGTCACTGGCCCTCGCCAATCCGGTAAGACGACCCTCTTGAGGACTCTTTTCGCCAAAACTCACCGGTTTATCACTCTCGAAGATCCCGATGTGAGGATAAGAGCCAAGGAAGACCCGCTTCGTTTCCTGGAACAATACCCTCCCCCCGTCATCATTGATGAAATCCAGTATGTTCCGGAGTTATTGTCTTACATCAAGACGAAAATTGACGAGAACCGAAAACCCGGACAATGGTTATTTACCGGTTCACAGCATTTTGTCCTGATGCAGAATATCAGCCAGTCCTTAGCGGGGAGGGTGGCGGTCCTTTCCCTTCTACCCTTTTCCTTCTCTGAAAGAATAGGACGGGGTGGAGAAACACGTGGGATAGGCGACTGGCTGAAAGGATTAAATACGGATCAAATCTATGGAGACAATATTTCCTTGAGTGAAGTTGTCCTCAGAGGGAACTATCCTGAAATTGCCAGCAAAAAGGCGGTGGACCGCCAGTTGTGGTGCGGGTCCTATCTGGCCACCTATCTGGAGAGGGATGTCAGAAGTCTGGCTCAGATTGGCGACCTGAGCCAGTTTGAGAGGTTCTTAAAGCTTTGCGCCACACGAACCGGTCATCTCCTTAATCTTTCAGAGTTGGCTAAAGAGATCGGGATGAGTGTCCCCACGATCAAGAGATGGCTTTCTATCCTGGAGACAAGTTACCAGATCTTTCTTCTTTATCCGTACTATAAGAATATAGGTAAACGTCTGATTAAGAGCCCGAAGCTTTATTTTAATGATACAGCCCTTGCTTCCTATCTGTTAGGATTACATGATCAGGAGGCCTTGCTTGCCAGTCCCAGTTTTGGCCATCTTTTTGAAACCCTGATGATCACCGATATTCTGAAACGATTTCTACATTTTGGGCAGATGCCTGCTATGTATTACTTTAGGACTCGGGATGGGTTAGAAGTAGATTTGGTCATAGAATGGGGTCAGAAGCTAAATTTATTCGAGATCAAGAGTGCGATGACAATTCTACCAAAACATGCCTCCTCCCTCGTAAAAATTGTTGCCGATTTAGGATCATCTATTAAGACTTCAGCGGTCTTTTCCCTATCAGCAAATAATTACCATCTGAAAAGCGGAATTTTTAACTACAACTGGAAAAACATCCTGGCAGTTTGATCTTTTCCCATTTATCTAAGGAGGTTTACAAATCGTAAGCCCCGAGTAAGGCCTTCTGTCTACTGATTACTGTTCACCGGTTACTGATGACCGATTACTGATCACTTTTCCCTGCCTTCTGCATTTTGCTTCCTGCTTACTCATTTTTCCTTGTCAGACAAACCCCTACAAAACAATCAGACAATAACTGATATTTTCTTATCATAGATAAGGTTTATCATTATCAGGAATAATTCTGAATAAATGTATAAATCGATGAGAAACTGCGTTTTTTATCATTGAGAGGGGACTGGGTTCCGGCCGCCAAAATAGAAAGGAGGAATAGATGGTTGTCTTTGTAATTGGTCTTTTTATCGGCGCCTTCATCGGCTTTATCCTGGCTGCCATCTTGGCCATGAGTAGGCATTCCGACCAATATGCCAGAAGAAAACATTATCAGAGGGGCTTAGAATCATGGGTGGATCTTTATGAAGGGCGCTTGGAGCTTCTGTGGGATCGAGGAAGTTCTAAGGTAATCAATTAATCAATTCCATCCTTTTTTATTTTAGCGTCTTCAAGTCTATCCATATATATAGGAAACGGCCAAATCGCCACGCGGGATAAGTGAAAGGAAATAACCATGAAGGTGTTTATTGTTGACGATTCTAAAATCGTCCGGGATCGATTGGTAATCCTGCTTTCTGATTTAAAAAAGATTGAAGTCATTGGTCAAGCTAAAAGTACTCGGCAAGCCATAGTTGCCATCCGCAAATTAAAACCCGATGTAGTGATACTGGACATTCGAATGCGGGATGGAAATGGGATCGAAGTATTGGCAAATATCAAAAAAGATAAATCCTCTTCCGTAATCATTATGTTGACGAATTACCCCTATCCTCAATACCGCAAAAAGTGCCTGGATGCGGGGGCGAATTTCTTTTTTGACAAATCAACTGAATTCGAGATGGTCGCAAAAATTTTGGAAAAGATGACCGCGACCCTCAAAGTTGAGCCCCCTCGCCCTTCCCGTTCGGCCGAGCTCACGACGAAGTCCTCTCCCCGCAAACGAGGGAGAGAACGAGGGTGAGGAGGAATCGAATGAAGCGGAAAATAAAATGAGAGAGGTCTGCCTAATGGATAAAGAACTTCGTATTTTGATCCTTGAGGATGCTCCCAGCGATGCCGAGTTGCTGGAGCGCGAACTGCGTAAAGGAGAAATACCATTTTCGTCAAAGCTTGTGGAAACAAGGGAAGGCTTCTTAAAGGAACTCATAGATTTTGCTCCCGACGTTATCCTCTCCGATTATAAGCTCCCTCAATTTGATGGTATGGCGGCCCTCGAGCTGACCAAAGAACTTTCGCCAATTATTCCGTTCATTATCGTCACCGGTTCAATGAATGAAGAGACGGCTGTCGAATGTATGAAAGCCGGGGCGGTCGACTACGTGATTAAGGACCACTTAGTCCGTATCGTTCCGGCAGTTAAAAGAGCGCTGGAGTTGAAAAAAATTCGCGAGGAAAAAACAAAATTAGAGGAAGCCCTCTGGAATTCCGCCCGGGAATGGCGAACCACTTTCGATGCCGTAAATTACGGGATTAGTCTTCTGGACTCTGAAAGAAAGATAATCAGGTGTAATAAGGCCTTTGCCGAACTTCTTGGAAAGCCCTTTAGCGAGATCATCGGCCGCAATTGTTGTCAAGTTATTAACACCCCCACCCCAACCCTCCCCCATCGAGGGGGAGGGAATTTTGGATCCCCCAGTATCTCCCCTCCCCTGGCGGGAGGGGGATGGGGGGAGGGGGATAAAAAAGCAAATTCCTATACAATGAACTTATCCACGGTAAATCAGGAGTATTTGAAAGTTGTCCGGTTGTGCACATGCAGGAAACTCGTCTCCGGGCAACCTCAGTCTTACAATTGGGTGATCGTTGGTTTGATCTTATTGCCGATCCGTTGATGGATGAGAAAGGTCACCTCGTCAAGGCCGTGCACATCGTAGCCGACATCACCAACCGCAAGCGGGCGGAGAAAGAGATGGATGTCCTTCAAGAGCAGCTTCGGCAATCCCAGAAGATGGAAGCAATTGGTCGACTCGCCGGAGGCATTGCCCATGACTTCAATAACCTTCTGACGATCGTCCACGGAAACTGTCAACTTTCTCTCCTCGACCTCCCGGCAGATGCCAGAGTAAGGGCAAATATCGAAGAAATCAAAAAAGCCGGAGAACGTGCGGCAATTTTGACCCGGCAACTATTGGCTTTCAGCCGCCGGCAGGTCCTGGAAATGAAAGTCATCGACTTGAATACCGTTTTAAGAGATATGGACAAGATGTTGCGCCGGGTTATCGGTGAGGATATTGAATTGGCCAACATGGAGGCCAAAGACCTCGGAAGAGTGAAGACAGATCCCGGGCAAATGGAACAGGTGATCATGAATCTGGCCGTGAATGCCAGGGATGCGATGCCGCAGGGAGGAAAACTTACCATTGAGACCGCCAATGTGGAATTGGAGAGTATGCTCGGGACCATGTTGAGACTGTTCCGGGACGCTACGTAATGCTTTCGGTAAGTGATACGGGCATGGGGATGACCCCGGAGGTAAAGGAGCGAATTTTTGAACGGTTCTTCACAACCAAGGAGAAAGATAAGGGAACAGGGCTCGGGCTCTCGACAGTTTTCGGCATTGTCAAACAGAGTGGCGGAAATATCTGGGTTTACAGCGAATTAAGACAGGGAACAACGTTTAAAATTTACCTGCCGCGTATTGATGAGCCACTGGAAAAAACAAAGAAGAAAGAGTTTAAGGAGATCATCCCTTGCGGGAACGAGACCATTTTAGTGGTAGAGGATGAAGAGATAGTTCGCAATTTGGCGGTGCAGATCTTCAAGAGGCAGGGTTATAACGTGTTAGAAGCTGCGAATGGGGATGAAGCACTGCTCGCCTGCAAAAAACATAAAGAACCCATCCACTTGGTTCTGGCCGATGTAGTCATGCCGAAGATGAGCGGAAAGGAGTTGGCCAACCGCTTGCGATCTTTGCGCCCCAAGGTCAAAATTCTTTTTATGTCGGGGTACACGGATAATGTCATTGTCCCTCATGGTATTTTGGATGAAGGGGTCAATTACATTCCGAAGCCCTTTACGATGGAGCGCCTGGCCAGAAGAGTCCGGGAAGTGCTGGATGAATAAAGGCAGAAGGCGGAAGGCAGTGATCAGTGATCAGGAACCAGTGATCAGTAAACAGTAAGAAGAAGCCAGAAATTGAAATGCGGGGTGAAGATGAAAAAGATAACAAGTATATCAATGAGGCTGCTTCTATCGGGTCTTCTATTGCTCGGCTGTCAGCCCTCACATCCCAAAAAGGTACCTGATGAGGTTAAATTGCAACTGAAATGGGTGCACCAGGCCCAGTTCGCCGGCTTCTACATGGCGCAGGAAAAGGGGTACTATGCCAAGGAGAACATAAAAATCACCTTCCTGGAAGGCGGGCAGGGCATAAATAACGCCTTGAACGTCACCTCCGGAAAAGCCGACTTCGGCGTGCTGTCACCAGAAGACATCCTGATGAAGCGCAGCCAGGGAGAATCGCTCACCTCCCTTGCCGCCATTTACCGACGCAGCGCCGTGGTCTTTGCAGCGATGGCCGATTCCGGCATCGTGCGCCCGTCCGATTTCAAAGGTAAGACGGTGGCCTTAAGGTATGAACAAAAGGACTTCGAGCTGCAGTTCTATGCCATGATGAAGAGGCTGGGACTGGCTGTCTCAAAGGTCAAAATTGTCCCCTACGATCCCGCCTATACTGGGTTCTACAACAGCAAGGTGGAAGTCACTCCTTGCTATTCCACCGGTGGCCTTATCAAAATGCGCCAGCAGGGGCTGAAGCCTAACCTCATCTGGCCCAGCGACTATGGCATCCACTTCTACTCCGATACGCTGGCTACCATGGATAAGCTGATATCAGAAAAACCGGATTTAGTCACCCGGTTTTTGCGTGCCTCGCTCAGAGGCTGGCGCGACGCCATCGAGGAATATAGGCAGGCGGTGGCCGTAACCTTGAAATACTCCCAGATCAAGGACGCACAGCTACAGAACGCGATGATGGAAGCCATGCTGCCTTTGGTGCACACCGGCGAGGACCAGATAGGCTGGATGAAGCCCGAGGTATGGCAGGGGATGTACCATATTTTGTTAGAACAGAAGCTACTCGCAAAATCTTTTGACGTGAGCCAGGCGTACACCCTGCGGTTTCTGAAAGAAATCTACGGAGGAAAAGGCAAATGAAGCTGGCTCCCAAGCTAACGATCCTTTTCCTTTTATTATCCATCGTGCCCATAGCCATTGTAGGCTACCTTGCCTACGATAACGGCCGGCGAACGATTGTTCAGGAAACCATAGACCACCTCGTTTCCATTAACATCTTCAAGAATAACGAGCTAATAAGGTGGATAGAAAACAATAAAAGTGACATCGAGGAGTTGGCCCAGCGGTTCTTGGTCAGGCAATATGCTTCGGTGCTGGCAAAACATGAGGCCCCTGACCCTGCATATCACAGGGCGAAGGGAAACATCATCGAGGAACATCTGAAGCCAAGACTGAAATACGGTGGTTTTTTTGAGCTGTTCTTAATGTGTCCTCGCCATGGCCTGATATCAGCTTCTACCGATGAGAAACAAGAGGGCAAATACCGAGACACCTATCCCTATTTCATCGAGGGCAAAAGCCGCACCCATATCCAGGGCATTTACTACTCGCCTTCGCTGGAAAAACCCGCCATGACCATCAGCACGCCCATCAAGGACAAACAGGGCAATCTTATGGGAGTCGTGGGCGGGCGGCTTGACCTTGGGGAGCTTTCTAAAATCATTGGACTGCAAACCGGCACGAGCCCCACAGAAGATACCTACTTAGTGAACACATTCAACTTCTTCGTCACCGAGCCACGGTTTGCCCAGGATTATGCGCTGAAGAAAGCTGTCCGCACTGAGGGCGTCGATGCTGGTCTTTCAGGCAAAGACGGGGTAGGGTTCTACAAGAATTACCGCGGGGAGCCGGTCATCGGCGCTTACAAGTGGTTGCCTGAATTTAAAATATGTATCATCACCGAGGTAGACCAGGCCGAGGCCTTTGCTTCTGTTGTGCACTTGGCGTGGGTTATAGCCGGAATCGCTTCTGCCATTTCCATAGCAGTGGTCTTCCTGGGCCTCTTCTTCGCCCGCACGATCACCCGTCCGGTGAGGCAACTTGCGGAAGGGGCCGAGGAGATCGGCGGCGGCAACCTGGAACACAGGGTGGGGACGGCTTCGAAGGACAAAATCGGCGGACTCTCCCGGGCATTTGACCGGATGTCGGAAAACCTGAAAGCCATAATGGTTTCCCGGGATGAGCTGGAACAGCGCGTCCGCGATCGAACCGCTCAACTTGAAGCTGCCAACAAGGAACTTGAAGCCTTTTCCTACTCCGTCTCCCATGACCTGCGCGCGCCACTTCGGGCAATTGATGGGTTCTCCCGTGTGATCATGGAAGATTATACTGGCAAACTCGATGCCGAAGGCAAACGGTATCTGAACATCATCCGGAGCAATACCCAAAAGATGGCTCAACTGATTGACGACCTTCTTTTATTCTCCCGTTTAGGGCGGCAAGAAATAAGAATTTCAGACATAGACATGGTGAAAATGGCAAAAACTGTATCTAAAGAACTTAAACCTGCCGCTCATGAACGAAAAACGGGATTTAACATCAATGAGCTTCCACCCTTTCACGGCGACCAGGCGATGATTCGTCAGGTCCTTATAAATCTCCCCTCCAATGCCGTCAAATTCACAAGACCCAAAGAGAACGCGACGATTGAAGTTGGAGGATGTACCGACGAAAATGAAAACATCTATTATGTGAACGACAATGGTGTGGAATTTGATATGCAGTATGTAAATAAGTTGTTTGGCGTGTTTCAGCGTCTCCATAGTTCTGAAGAATTTGAAGGAACAGGGGTAGGCCTTGCTATCGTCCAGCGTATTATCCACCGGCATGGAGGAAAGGTGTGGGCAGAGGGGAAGGTGGGGGAAGGGGCCACGTTCTACTTTGTACTACCACGAGGGATGAGAGACGAGGGATGAGGGAAGAAGGGGGAAGGGGAAGGGGAAAAGAAGATGGACGAAGAGCGAAAGACGAAAAGGATAAATAGTGTGAGGGATTTGATAGTTTATCGACTTGCATTTGATACTGCAATGGAAATATTTAAGATATCGAAAGGGTTTCCACAGGAGGAAAAATATTCCTTAACTGATCAAATTCGCAGATCATCCAGATCGGTGTACTCCAATCTTGCTGAAGCTTGGAGGAAACGAAGATATAAAGCTGTATTCGTTAATAAGTTATCGGATGCGGAACAAGAAGCAGCAGAAACCCAAACCTGGCTTGAATTCGCATTAAAGTGCAATTATACCGACAAGCAAACTTTCGAAACATTAGACAATAAATATGAGCGTGTATTTGCAATGCTCATTACTATGGAAAGAAAGGTAGATTCATTCTGTAAAGTGAGATGACTTTTTCGTCTATCGTCTTAGCGAAGCGGTCGTCCATCATCCATCGTAATTAAGGAGGAAGGGAAAAATGGCTATTACAAACGAAGTAGAAATTCTTTTGGTCGAGGACAACCCCAATGATGTTGAGCTGACGCTCAGGGCGCTGAAGAAGCACAACCTATCCAACAAAATTCACGTTGTGAAAGATGGAGCAGAAGCCCTGGAATATATCTTTGCTAATGGCGCCTACGCCTATCGGAAAGTGGAACACCATCCGAAAGTGATCCTTCTGGATTTGAAGCTTCCCAAAGTGGATGGGTTGGAGGTTCTGCGTCAAATCAAGTCGAATGAGCGGACAAAATTGATTCCAGTGGTAGTATTAACATCTTCAAAAGAAGAACGGGACTTAGTGGAGAGTTACAGGCTCGGAGCGAATAGTTACATTGCCAAGCCCGTGGATTTTGAGAGCTTCGTCAAGGCAGTCTCAGAACTGGGGCTGTATTGGCTTTTGTTGAATCAACTACCTCGGTAAAAGAACGAAGGACGAGAGACGATGGACGAAAATCGTCCATCGTCTTAGCAAACGAAGTGAACGGTCATCCATCGTCCGTCGGTTTTTAGGCAATCTTCCTTCAACATGCAATAATCCGATTTGGAAAGGTATTTCCCATGGAGAAAGAGTTACGTATCTTGATATTGGAGGATGTTTCCGCTGACGCCGAGTTGATGGAGCGCGAAATACGCCAAGCGGGATTTGAATTTGCATCAAGGCGGGTGGAAACAAAAGGGACCTTCCTGAAAGAACTTGGAGATTTTGCGCCGGATCTTATCCTGGCTGATTATAAACTGCCCTCTTTCGATGGCTTGTCCGCGCTGGCCATTGCCCAGGAAAAATGTCCCGATATCCCATTTTTATTCATTTCTGGAACTGTTGGAGAAGAATTAGCCATTGAAACCCTCAAAAGAGGCGCAACGGATTATGTCCTTAAACAGGGCCTATCGCGGCTTGGGCCCGCAGTAAATCGAGCATTACGGGAAGTTGAAGAACGTAACGATCGCAAACGTGCAGAGGAGGCGCTCCGAACCGAACGAGAAAAGCTGGAAGCAGTTACCCAAAATATGGGAGCCGGTCTTGCCATTATTTCAAAAGACTATCGAACTCTCTGGGCGAACAAAGTCCTCAAACAAATTTTTGGAAAGGTGGAGGTAGAGTTTGCTATTCAACCTATAACCAACGGACAGAGGTTTGTCCCCGGTGTGGTGTCCGAAATATTTTTTAAAAGGGAACCGAAAAAGTTGTGCACGAACAGACGGGAAAAGATATCAAAGGGAACACAATCTGGTCCAAAATTATTGCGACCCCAATTAAGGATAAGGATAAAGATGGAAATATCACCGCAGCCTTGGAACTCGTTATCCCTATAACCGAAAAAAAGAATTTGGAAGCCCAGCTTCTTCACGCCCAGAAAATGGAAGCTATCGGCGAGTTAGCCGGGGGGATAGCCCACGACTTCAATAACGCTCTCACTCTTATTAAAGCATGCAGTCAACTGACCCTCTTCGACCTTAAAGAGGGTGATCCCTTGCGGGAAAAAATCGAGATGATCCTCGACGCGACCAATCGCTCGGCGGAACTGGCCCACCGGCTTTTAGCCTTCAGCCGCCGCCAGGTGATGGAGATGAGGGTTCTCGATCTCAACAATCTCTTAAAAGACCTGAATAAAATGCTGCGTCGAGTCATTGGAGAAGACATTGAACTGGTGAATGTGCTGGCCGAGGATTTGGGGAGGGTGAAGGCAGACCCCGGGCAGATTGAACAGGTAGTCTTAAACTTAGCTCTCAACGCCAAAGATGCCATGCCGGGGGGAGGAAAACTTACCATTGAGACGGCCAATGTGCAATTGGATGAGACGTATTCCCGCACCCATACCGATGTAATTCCGGGAAGCTATGTGATGCTGGCGGTGATGGATACGGGAGTAGGGATGACGCCGGAGGTTAAAAATAGGATCTTTGAGCCTTTTTTTACGACCAAGGAGAAGGGCAAGGGGACGGGTTTAGGTTTGGCGATGGTTTACGGAATCGTGAAACAGGGTGGCGGAAATATTTGGGTTTACAGCGAGCCGGGAATGGGTACTACCTTTAAAGTTTACCTCCCCCGGGTGGATGAACCTTTGGAGAAGGAGAAAAGGAAGCCAATGGAAAGGGAGCTTCCCCGTGGGGGAGAGACCGTTCTGGTAGTGGAAGATGACAAGGATGTACGACGACTGGCGGCGCAGGTGTTGAAGAGGCAGGGATATAGGGTATTGGAGGCAGCTAATGGGGGCGAGGCGTTGATCATCTGTGAGAAGGTCAAAGAAGAGATCCACCTGTTGGTAACGGATGTGGTGATGCCCGGGATGAGCGGTCGGGAGTTAGCCCAGCGTTTGTTGCTTATGCACCCGGAGGGGTTGGACCCGTTCATCAGGCAACCCACTCCAGGATTTGAGCAAGTCCCATGTTCCCATTCTGAGATATTCGGGAATAAGCAGCCAGATGCCAACCATGGTTCCTGAAATCTTATTGGCTAAGAGCCGTCTTACACCCCGTTCAATCTCATGGGGGGCGCTTAACTCCAGACGCACCTTCTCTTTGGTTTATGGTTTATGTTTTTATGAATGTCTCCAGAGTTTTTATAAAATGATCAAAGGTCAATACCGAAATTTCCGGGCTCAAAGGGATCGCTTGGTCGGCCAGGCAAAGGATGACCCCCCTGGTGAAAGGAAGGGCGGAAAATGCTTTTTTCACCCTGGAAATATTTGACCCCATAGACAGGTTTGGCGTTTTAGTCAGCTTGAATTCAGCGGGCAGGAGGGTTTGTACGGGCCCTTCAATGAGAAGGTCTATTTCAAGGTTGTTATTTGTTCTCAGATAGTAAAGTGGCGGCCTTTCTCCTCGATTCAAGAAAAATTTTACGGTTTCCTGGATGTAAAAATTTTCAAAGAGCGCACCCGCCATGGGCCCCTTCAGCAAATGCTCCCTGTCTCTCAAACCTACCAGGTAGCAGACCAAGCCGCAATCCAGGAAGTAAACTTTAGGGGCCTTGGTAATCCGTTTTCCAAGATTATTATAATAGGGCGGTAACAGATAGACCATACGGCTCGCTTCAAGGATGGAAAGCCAGTTTCTAATCGTGGGGACACTCAGGCCGATATCCCCGGCAAAAGCGGATAGATTCAATATCTGTCCGCATCGGGTGGCTAAAAGCCTTAAAAACCGCTGAAAGTCCCTGAGGTTTCCAATATTGTAGATGTTCCGCACATCGCGTTCGAGATAGGTCTGGACGTAAGAACCATACCAGGCCCCTGATTCGAGGGCGGCATCGGTTACCACCTCCGGGTAGCTTCCCCGCAAACAGGCATCGACCAAATAATCGAGTGTGTTTTTTATGGGAAGCGCCACCTTTTTTTCATGGACTGATAAAGGGAGCAAATCCAGCAGGGCAATTCTTCCGGCCAGGGAATCCCCTAAATTTTTTATCATGGAAAACTGCTGTGAACCGGTAAAAACATAAAGTCCTTTTTTCGTTCTTTCCCGGTCTATCCTCATCTTGACGTAAGAGAGGATTTGAGGAGAAAGCTGGATTTCATCGATAATGACCTTGGCCCCAATCGAATCAAGGAAAAAATGGGGATCAGAAAGGGATTGGTCTCGGAATAGAGGGTCATCAAAACTGACATACTTGTATTCCTTGAGAGTTTGAATCAGGAGGGTGGACTTCCCCGATTGCCTGGGGCCGGTTACCGCCAGGCTGGGAAAGGTAGCAAGCAAGCTTTTCACTTTGGATTCGATTTGTCTGTGGATATAAGTCATGAGTCAATGGTAATTGAATCCAAAGCCTCTGTCAATACAAATTTAATATCCCATTTTAAATTTGCACTTCCCATATGCTGACTCTAAAGCTTCTTTTTCTTTCCGGTCAGTATCTCTCGATCTGCGCCATGGCCGTTTCCCGCGAGGCGGTCTCTTTGGAGAGGATCGTCAATGCCTTGTTTACCAAACGCTTCCGATCCCCTCATTCAATAAAAATTGGTAACAGTTTAGCGGTTTGAAAAAATGGTATTAAAGCCTTTGTTGAAGGCCGGGGGATAGAGCGGAACGCGCCGGAAGCATCGGTTGGGGTTCCGCTTGGCCACGAGGACAAAAGATATTTTCCTCCGGAGGAGGCGGGGGTTCTTGCCCGCCCCATATGCGGAGAAATAAGCGCCTTATGATTCCAATCCCGCCATGGCGGGACCAGGCCCCCGGTCCCTGGAATCCCTTGGCCTTTACAACACATCTTTTTTCAAAGAGCTAAAGTGTTACATTTCTTTCTTTGCTTTTATTCCGCCATGTGCATTCCGCACTATTTTTCCTGGTCCAGCGCCTCCCGGACTTTGCTTACCAGGGCCTCCAACGAAAAAGGTTTCTGAATTAAATTTGCCCCTTCCCCCAAAATACCATGCCGAATAATGGCCTCATCCGGATAGCCGGACATGTAAAACACCTTCATCTCCATCACCTGCCGGCGGCTGAAGGCCAGAAGCTGGCGGGCCAGGTTGGCTGACCAGTCGGTAGCCCCCAGGATCATCTCGATTTTCTCCCGCAAAGGATCGCCTTCTATCCCCAAAAGCTAAAGGGATAACTTTTTCTTCAATTCGCAGGAGACCCGACTCCTTCCCTCTCTTTTCCTTAAAATCCCCTCCCCTCATCCCTCCTGTCGTCCTTATGGCGGAATTTCAGGGGGCTAAAGATTTTCCTTGACAACTCATCAAATGATGATTATATCAAAGGCGCAAGCATGCAACCCAAAACCCGACTGATTCCCCATGTTATCTGCTCCTGCCACCGTTTACCGCCCCCGGAACCCGCAATCTTCCGATTATTACCGGTGCGTGGAGGATCATTTTGTGACCTTTATTCAGCTTTACGAGGAGCGGTTCGAAAGGCCGTACGGGTTCTGGCGTCCCTACCTCAAGAGGGTCATTACCCGCTACCGGGAATGCGGCGATCTGCACAACGGCTTTGCCCGAGTGAAATGTGGAGACTGCGGCCATGAATATTTGCTGGCATTTTCTTGCAAGCGCCGCCACTTTTGCCCATCCTGCCATCAGAAGCGGGTGGTGGAATTCGGGGAGTGGCTCTGCATGGATGTCCTCAAGAAGATTCCTCACCGGCATTTTGTCTTTAGCCTCCCGAAAATTCTCCGTCGTTACTTTCTCTACGATCGGAAGCTTCTTGCCGATCTCAGCCGCTGCGCCTGGGAATCCCTGAAGGTCTTTCTCCAGGAGGTGGTTCCCGAAAATGATTCCATCCCCGGCGCCGTCATCGCCATGCAGACTTTCGGCGATTTTCTCGGATTCAATCCTCACACCCACATTCTCGTGACGGACGGCTGTTTCTACGGCAACAGGGGCATGTTCCGCGTCGCCCCGCCCCTGGAGTTGAAAAAGCTGGAGGCTATCTTCCAACACAAGGTGTTCAAGATGCTCCTGAACAAGAGAAAGATCACACAGGAGATGATCGCCATGCTCTCCACATGGCGGCATTCCGGATTCCACGTCTTCTGCGGCAACCGCATATCTCCCACTGATGATACGGCTATGGAGAACCTGGCCCGGTACATTATCCGGGCGTCCTTCTCCCAGGAACGGATGCAATATCTCCCAGAGCCGTCAAAGGTGGTTTACCGGGCGAAAGACGGAACTGAAGAAAAGGTCTTCGATGCCCTGGAATGGCTGGCCGCCATGTGTTCCCATATCCCGGACCGGGGCGAACAGATGGTTCGGTACTATGGGTATTACAGCAATGTCTCTCGGGGAAAGCGGAAAGAAACCGAAGACGACGGGGTCCCCGCCATCCTGGAAGCGGATAAGAGTTCGAAAGAATACCGGAAGAACTGGGCCCGGCTCATTCAGAAAATCTACGAAGTCGATCCCCTGACCTGTCCCAAGTGTGGGGGAATCATGCGGATCCTGGCGTTCATTGAAGACCAGGAGGTCATCAAGGCCATCTTGAAACACCTGG
>Ga0194112_10000931_pt1 | contig 43049 bp, 34 predicted proteins | sample TA2MahC400mmetaG_FD_146191 | JGI IMG/M metagenome (GOLD analysis project Ga0194112, IMG submission 146191) | Freshwater microbial communities from Lake Tanganyika, Tanzania - TA2015016 Mahale Deep Cast 400m | ecosystem: Environmental > Aquatic > Freshwater > Lake | place: Tanzania: Lake... | reverse complement strand
GCCGGTGGCCGAATGCGATAAATCCCAGGGGGTCTGGGGGACTGGTCCCCCAGAGGCGAGTTCGCCTTTGCGTTCCCGCGGCGCGGAGAGCGTCGCCCGGGGAGGCTCAAGAACTTGGGACGTTCCCAAGTGTTTTCTAAGTCATTGATACACAAGCACTTGTGTCTATAGCATGGGCATTGTGTCAGGCACCGAAACCCGCTACCCCCTCGCCCTCGACTTCCGCTCCCTCCTCTCCTCTTGACGCCCATCATACCCAACGGCTTCGACGAATGTTTACGGCCACCTGCGCGTAAGCTCTTGGTTTCACGTGACTTAGGCGCACGCGGGCATGCTCGCGAAGAAAATTTTCACTTTTTTTCGTTTTCCAAATGGTACATCTTGGCTTTTCGCGCGACATATATGTGGAGGGAGCGATCGGAGGCTGGCGGCATGACTGGCGGACAAGAGCACGGCGAGCGGCTGCGTGACCTTGTGACAGAGTACGCAATAGCGACTCAAGGCGAGCTGTCCCAGGAGGAGTGCGCGCAGGCCGAGGAACACCTAGCGGCCTGCCCCGGGTGCCGCGAGCGCTTCGAGCAGCTCCGCGCGATCGCCGACGCCCTTCGATCCCCTTTCCAAGTCCAGGTCCCGCAAGAAGTTCTGTTCACCACCCGCAGCCGGGTAATGGCCGCGGTGCGCTTGAAGCTCCAGGAACTCGCGCTTGAGGAAGAAGAAAAGCGCTTCCGCCGGCGTCGCCTCCTGCGGCGCATCGTCACGAGTGCTGCGGCGGTCCTCCTCGTCACTGCCGGCGTGGTGTACTGGTTCACCTTTGGGGCGCGGCGCGAGAGGGAGGCCACCGGCCGGCTCCCGGAAGTGGCCCAGACCGCGCCCAAGGGTGATCCCCCCGTCCCGCGGCCCGTAGAACTTTTGCGGGAGGCGCAGGTTTCGCTCGTGGTTGCAGAGGCGTCGATGGCGCCCAAACCCAGCGCGGAGGAAGCTGTCCGAACAGCCAAAGACGCCAAGGCGGCGCTCGCACTCCTTGAGGCCGAGTTTGAGAGGGCGAAGGCGTCCGAGCACCCGGGAACCGTGGCGCTGGAAGAAGTGGTGGCCGCTGCGCGGGCCTTTATCGAGCGCTCACGAGGCACAAGGGAGATGGAGGGCGCCCTCCTCCTCCTCTCACGTTGCCACGCGGAGATGGCTGACCCTCAGAAGGCGCAGGAGGCGTTCCTGGCCTATGCGGATGCTCTGGGAAGGAGGGTGACATCTGAGGCCATCAGCAAGGAGGGCCGCGACCCTGCCGACGCCCAGGCAACAGGAGAGAGCGCAACGGCCGGCATCATCCTGCAGGAGGCCGCCAGGCTGTTCAGAGAACGTGACAAGCTCATGGGCGTGAGCTACTGCGACATAGTTGTGGGGCGCTACCGGGGGAGCCACCCAGCATGGGTTGCTCTGGTCATGGTTGGCGATCACTACGGGGCCATCCGCCAACCTGCTCAAGCGATCCAGACGTACCAAGCTGTGCTTCGGGAGGCCCCAATAGGAAGCACAGCATGGAACATGGCATACATGGGCCTTCCTACTGCGCTCCTGAATGCAGGCCGCGGCGATGAGGCCGTGCAGGCGCTGATGGACTACGCACGGACTACCACTTCCCGTGACGCCAAGGCTGGCGCTTACTACAACGCGGGTGCCATGCTCGCCCTCAGGGGGAAGCACGCACAGGCCGTAGCGATGTACAGGACTGCCGTGGAACGCTACCCCGGCACCAGCGGCGCGCGGGTAGCCCAACGCGCACTCGGTGAACTCCAGAAGAAGCTCGAAAGGGATCTCATTGGCTTCTGAGGAGTGCGCAGGCGATAGCGTGGACGTTCATCTTCCTCCATCCCTAGTCGCACGGAAAGAGAGGGGGCCAGAATGAAGACTCGGCGAACCCGGCCGTTTTGCGGGACTCTTGCGTTTCGCGCTCTCGGGATAGCCTGCCTGATCTGTGTTCTCGGCTTGGTCGCGACACTGGCGGTCTGGGGTGCCGGGGGCGGGGGACAACCTGGGCAAGTGTCGATCAGCCCGTCCGAAGACCAATACATTCCTATTGGAAACGAGGTTCTCTACACGGCTTATTGCACCTGCAACTGCAATGTCGGCTTCGGGGACCTTAGCTTCATGCCCGACCGAGACTACACACCTGACGAGAACGTGCCGAGCTATACGCGACAAGTGGTCGGCACTCCGGATGCAGCGGAGCAGTACACCGTCTCAGCGTCGTGTCCCGTTCACGGCACCGCAAGCGCAAAGCTATACGTTGTTGAGGTGAGAGATATCAACTTCCTGAGCGATAGTGCCACCGATATTGCGAAGGCGGAGAACACGCCGTACAGGACAGACATCTGTGCGGCCATAAGGCCGGTGACGGGTTCGCCGGGCTACGTGTACCTGAAGGCTACCATCTACCCTGAAGTTGACGAGAGCCTTGTGGCGAACTTCATATATTGGTCAGGGGGAGAGGCCGTTGATGGGCATCCCTTGCAGAGGAGGGTCTCTAAGGCTGCGTGGGCCAAACACACTGTGACAGCCTCTATTGGGACAACCAGCTACACCATGCTGGTTTACATCATAGGTGCCCAACCCACGGGCTATAGCCCAGAGAACGGGGAGCTGGGTGAGGAGTTCCCGGACAACTCCAGGAACGCGGGAACCAGTACAGGAGTCTTTGCGACATGGGATGCGAACACTCCTGTAGCCCGGCACTACTGCCAGATTCAGTTCACAGTACAACCACCTGAGCTGATAGCTGACGGTGACCAATGGCTCTTCGACCGTAGACAGATCCAGTGGGATGTGACGAGGGAAATGCGGCGGATCCAATGGGACAAACTCGCAGGAGGTGATTGGAGCATCTTGGAGTATTGGAGCCTGATCACAGAGTGGCGCCCGGATGACGACCCGTTCTACAAAGATGGGGACAACGATAACGAACCGTGGGGCCCAAACGGCAATGGGCATCTGTACGCCGTGGACATGCCCGGGTTGCGCGGAACTGTGGGAGAGGTGGAGGCAATGGTCCAGAAGCACAACATGCGGGAGTGGGTCCGTGTTAGCTTGGACTGGGCATCTGGGCGGGAAGGAGTACGATGCTCCGATTACTCCTTCTGGCATTCTTCACTGTCTATCGAGAAGGATGGCGAGACGTGGAAATGGGACCCAACCTACCAGAACAAAATTCCGCCACAGCACGACTTCTGGGGGACCACTCCTACGAACTTCCTGAGGATAACGACGGGGTCACTGCCGAACGCTAGTGTGGGAGTTCCATACTCCAGGGAGGTAACCTCTGAGAACGGAAGCGATGACGTTCGCTGGACCCTGGACATGGGCAGTCTTCCGCCAGGCTTGACCCACACCGAGAACGGTTCTATAATTATAATATCGGGTACGCCGACGACGCCGGGGGTCTACACTTTCACGCTCGAAGCTCGAGATTACATGAAGAATCCCCAAGAGGCGGCGCTGAAGACTTTCACAATAACTGTCGACGGGAACTAGGCAGATGCCCGTCGTTTGGCACCTTGCCCCCCTCACAAGGAGCCAACTGTTCCGCTCTGATCGCTTCAGTGTAAGGAGAAGTCCTATGGCGCGATTGGTCTTCGGGCTCACCGCATGGCTTGCCTTGCTACTGGTGGCTCCGGCAGTGGCCCCTGGGCAGCAAGCCAGAGCTGGCAACCTGGCCGCGCTGCGCAGCAAAGAGCCAAAAGAGCGAAAGGCGGCCTTCGACGAAGTCATCAATGAGAGGAGGGAGACTATCAAGAACCTCATCGCCATGCTGAGCGAGAAGGACATCAGCAAAGAACGCGACGGCCCGCTGCACCTTGCGATATGCTTGCTCGGGGAGCTCAGGGCAGTCGAGGCAATTCGCCCGCTTTGCGGCATGCTGAAGTACCTTCCTGAAGGGCGCATTCTGTTTAGTCAGGCGATCCCCACTGAGGGTTACTATGTAGCTGCCGTGGCGCTTGTCAGGATCGGTGAGCAGGCGATCCCACACCTGGAGGTGATCCTGAGGAGGTCAGGGGATGACACGGAGCGCAAGCTCGCCGCATGGGTCATCTGGATGATTGAGGGGAAAGAGCAAGTGCTTGCCAGACTGGACCGCCTCATTGCGACCAGTTTCGAGGGGAAGGAGCATTTCAAGGAAGCACGAGGCTACATTGAGAACTACAAGCCGAGCTTCGACCTGCCCCGCGAGATGAAAAACTCCGGCGCACCTTCTCCGCCGCCAACGCAATGAGAAGGTGGGCATCGCGGTGCGGGCCGTCGACGGGGAGGCAGACGCGTGCGCCACGTGATCGCCCGGCCCTTTGCTTCACGAAAGGCCAAGTTCCAGAGAGAACACGGGCTCCCTGCGCCTCTCGCACCGCAACCGGAACAATAGTATTGCATCACAGGCTCATACCCTGTAAGCTCTGCAAACTGTGTCGCGCCACCGATGGGAAGTTCTTTTGGAGGCATCGAAATGAGGTTCCCATCACGACATGCCCTTTGGCTTATGTTGATCGCCCACCGGTTGTTGGCTATGCTGTTCGCGATGGCTCTGGCCTCCTACGGTGCTGAGCCTATCAAGGCTGAGCCCAACGAACAGGTTTGGGGTGCGGAGGCAGAGGGCTTTCAACTCTCTGCGAGGGTTGATGGCCAAGCGTTCGAGCCATGCACAGCTATTGTCCTGACGATCTCGATCAGAAACGCGACCAGTTTCGGTGCCCAGTTTCGGCAGTTTCGGTGCCTGACACCCATAAGCCATTGCCTTTCAAGCGGTTAGGGCGGCAAGATGTTCTTGCTGCTTCTGGCTTTAGGCACCGAGAGCCGGATGGAACAGCCGGGACGCGGGGCGCGGAGGCCCCGCCCACGGGCGAGCCGCCCGTCCCTACGCCGAAGTCGTGGCCGCCCCATTCTGTATCACCCCCCGCGGTGGGGGCGAGGTTGATTCAGAATGGCGGGAAGGCCCCGGAGCCGCCCGGTACGCCAAAGCGCTCATAGTGGGTCAAGTGACTGTGCGCAGGTGATACAGTATGGCGGGACCGCCCCGGATGCGTCCGGATCGCCAAAACACCCATAGTGGGTCAAACACCTGTGTCGCGCAGGTGATACAGTATGGCGGGACCGCCCCGGAAGCGTCCGGAACGCCAAAGCGCCCATAGTGGGTCAAACACCTGTGTCGCGCAGGTGATACAGTATGCCGGGACCGCCCCGGAAGCGTCCGGATCGCCAAAGCGCCCATAGTGGATCAAGCACGAGGGCCGCAGAGGTGATCCAGAGTGGAGCGGTCAGGCGAGGCCGGCGTGGCCGAGGACGTCGGGCACGATGTCGGTCCAGCCCAGCGGCATGAGGTGGATGCCCTGGCACATGCCCTTCATCTCCTTGACGAGGCGGCCGCCTATCTCGGCGCTCTTCTGCTTCAGCCGCTTCCTCGGGCAGTCCGCCATCTCCTTGATGAGATGGTCGGGCACGAAGACGCCGGCGACGTTGGCGTTCATGAACCTGGCCATGCCGACGTTCTTGAGGAGGACGATGCCCGCGAGGACGGGGACCTTGAGGTGCTCGACCTTTCGCATGAAGGCTTCGAGCTGGCGCGGGTCGTAGAGGGCCTGGGTCTGGAAGAACCTGGCGCCCGCGGCGACCTTTTTCTCGAACTTCAGCACCTGCGGCTCCATCGGCTCGAGGCCTGGGGCCACGACGGCGCCGGGGAAGAGCTTGGGCGCGCCCTGGAGGCCGTTCCCCGCGAGGTCCTTCCCGCTGTTCAGCAGGTTCACAGTCTGGAGGAGGGAGACGGAGTCGAGGTCGAAGACGCCTTTCGCGCCCTTGTGGTCGCCGAGGACCTGGTGGTCGCCTGTGAGGCAGAGGACGTTTTCGATTCCGACCCATGCGGCGGAGATGAGCTCGGTCTGGAGGGCGAGCCGGTTGCGGTCGCGGCAGGTGAGCTGGAAGACAGGCTCGAAGCCCTTGCGGACCAGGTATTCGGAGACGACGAGCGAGCCGAGGCGCATGACGGCGCTCTGGATGTCGGTGACGTTGATGGCGACGACGCGGCCCTTGAGGTGTTCGAGCTCGTGGTCGAGCTCGTGGGTGTCTATCCCCTTCGGGGGGCCGACCTCGCCGGTGACGACGAACCTGCCGGCCTCGAGTTCCTGCTGGAGGCGGCTCATGCTGTTCTCCTTCAGAACTGCTTGGTTTCTAGCGCCCAGCGGATGGTGGAGCGGTGCTTCATCGGGAGGTCCAGCTTCCCGAAGTCCCGGATGGCCATGAGCTTCTTGTAGTCGTCGAGCTTGCCGAGGGCCTTGAGGCGGTCGTAGATGCGATACCAGCCGCAGGGGCGGTTCTTCTCGACCTCGCACGTGCCCTGGTGCGAGCCGCCGCAGGAGCCGTTGAGGAGGTGCTTGGCGCACGTGGTGATGGGGCAGATGCCGGCGGTGTAGCTCAGGACGCACTCGCCGCACTGCTGGCAGCGCTCGGACGATGGCCAGAGGCCCTGGAAGCCCGCCGACGAGATGGTGTTGAGCACCGGATGGCACGGCCTGTCCACCATCGCGGCGGTGGCCTGGACTCCGATGCCGCAGGAGGAGACGAGGAGGGCGTCGGCGGCCTTGAGCGCCTCGAGGCAGCGGGCGAGGCGCAGGCCGACGAGCGCCTTGTTGCACAGGAAGTCAATCATCGTGGTCCCGACGACCTCCTTGCCCTTGGCGGTGAGCTGTTCGGCGAGAGCGGCGACCTTTTCCGGCCCACCCGTCGCCCAGCCCTCGGGGCAGCCGGCGCAGCCGACGATGAAGACCCGCTTGTCGGCCTCCAGCACGCCGAGGACTTCCTTGATCGGCTTTTCCTCTGTGACGAGCATGGCGATCAACCTCCTAATGCGGCCATTGGCCGCAACCAAGGGGGATGAGTGGATGGGTGGATGAATGGATGAATGAAAGAGGCTGTCTTTCGGGCATTCATCCACTCATCCATTCATCCATCCATCCATCCCCAACATCCTCGCGATCTCCTCGCGAACCGCGTTAAGGATCGCGGGCATCTTCTCCTCCAGGGTCGGCGAGAGCTCGGTGCCCGGCTCCACCCGGTCCGGCTCGATGCCGATGACTACGACTTTTCCGAACGCTGCCCCGGCGAGCCGCGCCAGGGCGAATGCCTCGGGCAGCGAGGTCTCGTGCAGGCTCATCCCCCGCTGCGAGGCAAGGTCCTCCAACGCGAAGCGGTACACGCTGCCGGGCGGGTGTCCGCCCGAGGCCGCGTCTATCACCAACACGTCGGCCCCGCGGGGCACGAGGTCGAGCGCGTCCATCACGGACGTTCCGGCCTCGAGGGTCTCAATTCCTGGTTCGAGGCCGGCCTGCCTGAGGCGCCGCACGGCCTCCACGCCCACCCGGTCGTCGCCCATGAGCTCATGGCCGACGCCAATGATGACGAGCGTGGGCGGGGGCTCTGTCCCCCGCGGGGCACGGAGGCCCCGCCCACAGCGTCTCTGCCCCGCGGGGCGCGGAGGCCCCGCCCACGTCCCTCCCCCTGGTGCCGTCGCGCGGTCAGGCAATGCGGAACTCCCCGAGCTTCGCGCCCTTCGGCGTGGCCAGGTGGACGGCGCAGGCCAGGCACGGGTCGAAGGAGCGGACGATGCGGACGACCTCGAAGGGGTTCTTCGGGTCGCGGACCTGTGTGCCGATGAGGGCCTGCTCGATAGGGCCGGGCTGGTCCTTGTCGTCGGCGGGAGAGGCATTCCAGGTGGTCGGCACCACGAGCTGGTAGTTGGCGGTCTTGTGCTCGCGGACCTTCACCCAGTGTGCCACGGCGCCGCGTGGGGCGTCCACCATGCCGCAGCCGTCGCCGGTCGCGGGGATCGTCCACTCCGCGCAATGCGGCTCGCCGGGCTTGAGCTGGCCGACCCAGTCGAACATCGCGTCGGCGATGAGCTTGGCGTGGAGGGCGCGGGCGAGGTGACGGCCCATGACCGACGACAGGGCGTCGGCCTGAAGCCCCGCCGTGGCGAGGGCAGAGTCCACGAGCGGCTTCACCTGCGGGTTGCCGCCCGCGTGGTTGACCAGCATGAGGGCGAGTGGGCCGACCTCGTAGGCGGCGCCGTTGTAGCGGGGGGACTTGAGCCAGCTATAGGCCCCCGGCTTCTCGGGCGCCGGCACGGTGGTCTCGTGGTGGGGGAAGAGCGGGCCGTCGCCCTTGAAGCGGGAGTGTGTGACCGCCTCGGTGATGGCCGCGATGTCGAGCTTGTCGGCCTTGCCGTCGGCCCAGGTGCCTGGGGCGAAGAAGCGGTTGCGGCCGGTGAGCGGCGCGCTGCTCGGCGTCTGGTCGAACTGCCCATACGTGAGGTAGCGCCTGCACCCGCCGCCAATGGCGAAGTGGTCGGCGTAGGCGCTCGCCACGGCGAGGACGTCGGGCAGGTACTTGTCGTTGACGAAGCGGCGGACGGTGTCGAGCCGCCCGAGGAAGGCGGCGAGCTTGCTGGCGGTGGGGCCGTTGCTGGCGCCGCCGGGCACGATGCCGCACTGGCTGGGCATCCTTCCGCCGAAGATGGCGAGCATCTCGTGGCAGGTGCGGCGCACTCTGAGGGCCTCGGCGTAGTCGGCCGTGGCCTTGAGGTTCAGCTCCTTGGGCAGGCGGTAGTCCCCCTCGTAGCGGGGCGCGAACGGGGCAAGCTGTCCGCGTGCGACGAAGTCGCGCACCGCCCGCAGGTCGTCGTTGTCGCCAGCGTAGTCGGCGGACGCCGCAACGTCCACGTAGTCGAGCGCCGCCAGATGGTAGAAGTGCAGGACGTGGGACTGTAGGATGTTGCTTCCGAGGATGAGGTTTCGGATGATGCGGCCGTTGTCGGGGACCTTCTCGCTGATGCCGAAGGCGGCGTCGAGTGCGAAGGTGGCCGCGGTGGCGTGAGCGATGGGGCAGACGCCGCAGACGCGCTGGGTGAGCTGCTGGGCGTCGGCCGGGCTGCGGCCTTTCAGGATGATCTCGAAGCCGCGGAAGAGCGTGCCCGCGCTCTTCGCCTCCTTCACCTCGTGGCCGTCCAGGAGCACCTCGATCCGCAGGTGGCCCTCGATGCGGGTGACGGGGTCAATCACGATTCTTCGCATATTGCCTTCTCCACAAGTCGTTCCGGGTTTCCAGGCTGTGGGCGGGGCCTCCGTGCTGTGGGCGGGGCCTCTGCGCCCCGCGGGGCAGAGACGCCCCGCCCACAGTTCGCGGGGGACGGAGCCCCCGCCCACAAGATCATCTTGTTGTGCAGGCGAGGCGCGGGAGGCGCTCCTCGCAGATTTTCTCGTAGAGGGGCGAGAGGAGGTCGGGGAAGCTCGGCTCCACGCAGCCGATGCAAGGGCCGTCGGCACCCACACACCAGTTCAGCCCGCTGTTCCACATCCGCGTGGGGCAGTCGGCGTACGTCACTGGCCCCTTGCAGCCCAGGAGATAGAGGCAGCCGGTGGCGCCGTGCCTTTGGGCGAACTTGCCGGCGTCGAAGTCGGGGCGGCGCGGGCAGCGCTCGTGGATGGTCTTGCCATAGAACTCGCGCGGGCGCCCGGCGTCGTCGAGCGCCTCGGGGCCGGGCAGGCCGGCCAGCAGCACGCCCGCCACCGTGTGGATGAACCAGTCGGGGTGCGGCGGGCAGCCGGGCACGTGGATGACGGGCACGGCGATGCCGCGCTCGGCGAGCACGGCTTTGAGGCTCTTGCTCCCCGTGGGGTTGGGGGCCGCGGCGGGGATGCCGCCGAAGGAGGAACAGGTGCCGATGCAGACGACGGCGAGCGCGCGGCTGGCCAGCTCGCACGCCTTGTCGAGCATCGAGAGCTCGTGGCCGCCCGCCTCGCCGATCATGCAGTAGTGCGGGTTCGCCGTCGGAATCGTCCCCTCGATGCACAGGATGAAGCCCTTGTCGGCCTCCTTGCCCGGCAACACGCCGAGGGCGACCTCGCCGGAGGCGGCCATGACGGTGGGCTGAAAGATGAGGCTCACGTGTCGGCCCGGAACCACCGGGTCAACGAGCAACTGGCGGATGTTGGGGCTGACCGCGTTGAGAACCGACACCACGCACCCGGAGCAGGCCCCACCCTGGAGCCAGACAGCCGGGTACTCTCTGACCTCTGTCATGCATCGTCCTCCTAGGGCCGTTGTGGGACGCAGAGCGCGAACGGTGGGCTTGGGGGGTGGCAACGGCTCACCGGCCCCGGAGCCGCCGTGCCCACCGCGCTTCAGTGCAGTTGGAATACCCATTATAGCGCCATCGCCAAAGGGATCAAGTCCGGCCTGCGGTCGCACGGTCCCACTTGACTTCCCGTTTTCCCGCGCAGTATAATCCAGTTGCGTCGAGTCTTAGGGGGTAACGGCGTGGATCGGCCACAGCGGGTGGCCGGGAGCGCGCTGCGCGGTCAAGGGTGAGGAGTTCCCACATGATGGTGTCCCGACGATTCTGGCTCGTGAGCGTGGCGGCTGTGGCGCCTGCGTGGCTGTGCGCCGGCCTGGCGGCAGGCGCGACCCTGGGTCCGATTGGCGGCGGCACTACCGACCGCAGGCCCCAACGCTACTACGTCCTTCAGGTCCTCGGCGCCAGCGGGGCAGTGACCTTCGAGACGTGCGCTGACATCGAGTACCAGAAGCGGCTGAAGGACTACAAGGAAGAGTACGAGAAAGAGCAGTTGGGCTGGATGAAGCAGAAGGCCGAGGCCAAGAAGAACAAGACCGAGTTCAAGGAGCCGCGGCCCAAGGGGCCGACGCTGATGAGGAAGATGGAGACCAGCTACCGGAAGGAGGAGGACGCCCGGGCCGCCGCCGAGAAGTTCCAGAAGCAGTGGGACGAGGAGCTCGAGAAGAGGCGCGCCAAGAAGGAGGGCGCGGCCAAAGAGGATACGCCGAAGAAGGAGGAATGAGGGATGCCTACCCCGCATCTCTCGCCAGAGACTGCTGAGAGATGCGGGAAGTCCCAGATGGCAAGCACCAAGTGCCAAACAAACACCAAGATCCAACCACCAATGTTCCAAACGAGGGAGGGCACTGTGCCGTGCGCGGGGCTGCGCCGTTGTCTTGGCCCTTTGGCATTTGGAGCGTTGGAGTTGTCTGGGGCTTGTAGATTGGTGCTTGGGATTTCCCGCATTTCGTGAGAAATGCGGCTCAGCGCTTGCGGGCCGCCAGGTCGTAGCTGAGCATGGGCACCTGGTAGTAGCCCATCGCGGCCATCGCCACGTCGAGCCGGTAGAGGGGGTCCTGCATGAGGCAGGGGCGGCGGTCGGCCGCGGGGAGGGTGGTGGTGTAGATGCGCATCTCGCCCGGGAGGGTGGTGATGATCTCCTCGCGCCAGTCGCCCAACACGTCGGCCACGGCGACGAAGGTGCCTTCGATCTTCGGGGGCAACTCGCCGCCGCGGAACTTGCGGAGCCGGCCGCTGTGGAGCAGCTCGCGCTGAGGGTCGGCATCCCAGTAGACGGTGCGGGGGCCGAAGCCCTTCACTTCGTCCTGCTCGATGACCTCGCCCTTGGCCGTGTGCATGAGGGACCAGGCGAACTGCTTCTTCTCGTCGGTGTCGGCGCTATAGCACTCGGCGCCGGGGTGGCGCGGGTCAATGTCGCTGCACAGGCCGCAACTGTGGACGTGGCGGGTGGGCTTGTTGATGCCCCAGAGGATGCGTCCCGTGGCGGCGTCCACCAGGCACATCTTGTTCTTGGGGCCGCCTGGCTCGATGCCGAAGTAGACTTCGAGGCCGGGCCGTGCGGGGTCGAGGTCGCCCACGTAGAGGTGGTCGGGGTGGCCGAGGCCGGTTGACCAGAGGGCGGCGCCGTTGTCGTCGAGGACGAAGGAGCCGAGGACCAGCTCGTCGCGGCCGTCGGCGTCAACGTCGGCGGCGTGCATCCAGTGTGCGCCCTGGCCCCAGTAGGTGCGCGGCTCCTTCTCGTTCGACCAGCGCCAGAGCTCGCGGAGCTTGCCGCCGTGGAACTCGTAGGCCACGACGACGATGAGGTTGTAGGTTCCGCGCTCGACGATGAGGCAGGGCGTCTTGCCGTCGAGGTAGGCCACCCCGAGCTGGTTGCGGCTGGCGTAGTTGTAGCCGTTGGGCCGCTTGACGAATGGCTCGCGGGAGGGCCACTCCGCCTGGGCGCGCGGCTTGCCGGTCAGGCCGTCGAGGATGGTGAGGTATTCGGGGCCTGACTGCACGCGGCCATCGGCATCGCGGGGGTCGCCCTCGCCCGTCTTGGCCGCCACCTCGGCCTTGCCGTCGCCATCGAAGTCGTAGACCACGTATGGCGAGTACCAGATGCCCGTCTCGATTGCCGGACCCAGGTCGTAGCGCCACAGGAACTTGCCATCGGCGTCGTATGCCTCCAGCTTGTAGGGCGTCTCGCTCCGCTTCCAGTAGCCCCCGTAGGGGTCAATGTTCGTGTTCGGCTGCTTGATCACGAAGTCGTAGCGGCCATCGCCGTCGAGGTCGGCGATGCCAACCTTTTGGAAGGTGTGGCTGCCATCGAGGCGTATGGTGCGGTGCCCAGCCCCACCTTCGGCAGCCTGCGCCAGCATTCCCTCCTTGCCGGCCTGGCGCAGTTCATAGGCGCACTTGGCCTCAGGAGCCCCGGCAAGGAAGTCGGTCGTCTTCGCTATGGGCCGTTCATTGAGCTTCTTCGGCAAGTTGCCGTCGGAAACACAAAACAGATCGAAAGCCATGTCGGGCGGATCGGAGTGGAGCAGCCGCCAGGCCAGATAGACCTTGCCATCCGGCAAGGGCGTGGCCACGAGGCCGCGGCCGAGCTTCTCGCGGACCCGCTCCTTGGCGTGGCCCTCGACCTTGGGCCGCCCGACCGGCTTGGGCCGCTCGGCGGGCTGGATGCCCACGTCGTCCACGAAGGCCAGCGTGTCGCCCTCGCCGACGAAACGGACGTAGACCTGGTCGCAGTCCTGCGGCACCTCGGCCAGGGCCTCGATCTTCACCCACTTGTCGCCCACACCCGTGTTCGCCGAGCCGATGTCCCAGCTAAGCGTCCTGCCCTTCTGAAGTGCAACGACGGCAAGCTCGACGGAGCCCTTCTTCACTTTGGCCCAGGCAGTGGCCAGGTAGCACTCGCCGGGCTTGGCGGGGAAGCGGCCTTCGCTGGAGAGCGCCCAGTCCCGCGGCCCGTCGTGCTTGATGCACATCGAGTGGCCGAGGCTGTGCTGCTCGTCGGCGGTGCGGACGGCGGAGCCGGCCTTCGTGCGCGACCACCATTTCCAGGACAAAGCCCCCTCCCCTGCTGCTTCCTCGAAGCTGGCATTGGGCACGATAAGCTCGGCAGCGGAGCACAGGACAGATAGGACCGATAGGACAGATCCGATCGATCCGGCCGATCGAAGGCGCGAAGGCGCAGCACACATTGGGCGGCTCTCCTCCCCTCCCACCTCACTTCGTTGCCTCCATCGTCCTGAGCAACTGTTCCACCCGGGACTTCCACTGCTTGTCTTCCGTTGCGGCCCTGACCTTCTCGAGCACCGGCCTCACCGCGTCGGGATGGGTCTTGTGAAGTGCGGAGGCGATGGTCCAGGCGGCCTGGACCGCCTCCTTCTTCACCCTCGGGTCGTCGAGGTGGCCCGCGACGAGCTTCAAGGCATCGGGATGGGGCTGCCGCCCGAGATGGCTGAGGAACCCGATCTTCTCGGCGGGTTGGGCCGCAATCTCCATGCCTTGCGAGCAGCGGCGGACGATCTCCTTGTGCGCGGCTTCAGACGGAGCCCGCTTCTCGATCAAGGCGCCGATCTGCCTACAGTAGGCGCGCAGGGCGAGCACGCCGAGCGGCGTCTCCCGCTCCTTCTTGCTCGCCCCGAGCAATTCGTCCATCACCGGCTCGGGGTCGGGCCATGCGGCCATGGCCTCGATTGCGGCTCGGCGGAGCCGCTCGTCCTGCGCGCCGAGCGCCTCGCGCACGAACTTCAGCCCGGCCTCCTGCGTGGCCTCGGTGGCGACGCGCGAGAGCAGCACGAGCAGTGCCGGCCGGCCCGGGCCGCCCCCCGCGGCCAGGCGGGCCACCACGGGCGCCGTGCGCCCCGAGGGGTCCTTGACGCGCGCGCCGAGCGCGGCCGCCGCGGTGACGCCGACGGACTGCACCTGCTCGTTGGCTTCCTCGGCCAGGCGTTCCACGAGGCGGGGATAGGCCGATGGGTCGCCGACCCTCCGCAGGGCGAGGAATGCCTCGCCGCGGACAGCGGCGTCAGCGTCTTCCGCCGCCTTGAGGAGCACGGGCACCGCCTTGTCGGCGGGGCAGACGCGCAGCGCCTGCACGAGCGGCACGCGCCGCGCGCCGGAGGCGTCGGGCAAGGCCACAATCAACCCGTCGGCAAGGGCGGACTTCATCGGGCTTATCTCCACGGCCCTCAGGGCCGCAGCCGTGTCCTTGCCGCCCGCCAAGGCGGCCACGAGCGCATCGGCGGCCCGCTTGTCGTCAAACCGCCCCAAGGCGCCCACCGCGGCAGCGCGCACGGCAGGGTTCGCATCTTTCGTCGCCTCCAGAACGGTGGCAAGCCCGGCAGGGTCGGCGTGGCGGGCCAACACCTCGAGGAGCCGGACCTCTAGTGTGGGCTCCGCCGTCTTGATGTGCTCGCACACGGCCGCAACCACCGCCCCGCTCTTGGGGATGTGCTCGAAGATGTCGCAGGTGATGGCGACTACGGAGCGCTCAGCCCCTTTCAAGCTCTCCAGGATCGCCTTCACCTCCGCGGCGCCGCCGGCCCGGGCCATGCCCAACAGTGCGGCTGCTTTAGCGTATGCGCCTTCGCCGAGTAACTCGTGGTAGATGCTGAGCGCTTCCTGTCTCTTTCCCACCTTCGCCAGACGGTCGGCATGGAGCACGTAGGCGTTTGTGGCCTCCCGCCTAGCCGTTTCCGGCCCCTGCTTCATGCCGGCCTTGAAGAGGGCGTTGGCGGGCTCATCGGCCACCCGCGCGATGCCCAGCAGGGCCGCCGTTCGCACCGCGTCACTCGTGCTGGCCGCATCCTTGAGGAATTGCGGCAGGCTCGCGCGGTCGCCGCGTAGCGCCAGGGCATGGAGCAGGGCTGCCCGCCTCTCCGGTTCCGTAGCGGCGGCCAACGCCTTGCGAAGCGCGGCCGCGGCCTCCTCCGAAGGAATGTGCTGCAAGGCAAGCACGGCGCGGGTGTGGAACAGCGGGTCCGCGTGGGGCAGCAGGCCCGCGAGGAAATCCACGCTCTCCGCCCGACCGAAGCGGCCCAGCAGCGTCAGCAATTCGCCCTTGACCACCGGCGACACGTCCTCGCGCCCGACGTGGGCGATGAGCGCCTTGCACAGCTCGGCGCGCTCCTTCTCTGCCCCGGGCCGCAGGGCTTGCTCGCACAGTTGGGCCAACAGCGGCACGTTCTGGCTGGCGATGAGCGCGCCGGCCTTCTGCTGAATCGCCTCCTCCGCGTGGAGCGTGGGGCAAAGGCACGCCGCGCTCGCCGCGAGCGATGTGACATATCTGAGCACGATGGCGTTCATTCTCCGGGCTCCTTTCCTCTAGAGATGCCAGGGCGCCCGGTAGGGCTTGCTCGTCATGCGGTTCGCCTCGTCGTCGCCGATGAACTCCTCCTTCACGGGGTCCCACTTGAGGGGGCGGCGGAGGCGCTGGGCGATCTCGCAAGTGTGGCAGAGGAACTCGGTCTGGTAGGCCGCGTCCTCGTTGCAGATGGGCTTCTCGCGCGTCCTGATGCACGTCCGCCAGTCCCCGCCGTGCCCGAGCTTGTGGGGCGGGTCGAACTCGGCATAGCCCTCCCAGAGTCCCGGAGGATCGGCCCAGATGAACGCGCCGCAGGTGAGGGCGAGCTTGCCCTTGGTTCCGATGATGAGATAAGGCCCCTCGTAGCCGCCGCCCAGGCGCCGCCGCGCCTCCTCGGGGATGGGCAGCCCCTCGAAGCCGACCTGGAGAAAGGCCCCGTCCGCGTACTTCCAGGTGGTGATGCTCTTGTACTCCTTGCCGTCAGGGGGATAGATCTCAACGGGGCCTTCACGCTCATACCCCAGGATGTGCCGCACGGCGTCGTTGGGGTGCACCGCGCCGCCGTTGACCATGTTGCGTCCGAAATCAATGTACTGGTGCCACGCGAGGACGCCGTGCATGACCGCCTTGTTGAACGGCCGCCAGGGCGCCGGGCCGAGCCACAGGTCCCAGTCGAGCATGTCCGGGTGGACGGGCTCGGCGGGCCACAGGCACGGGATGGCCAACTCGTTGTGGCCGCAATTGCCGACGCCTGAGGCGACGATCTTGCCGAGCTCCCCCCTGCGCACCAGCTCGCGGGCGAACTGCACCGGCTTGTCCGAGGTGCGCTGGGTGCCGTGCTGGTAGACTCGCCCGTGGCGTTTGGCCGCGTCGCGGATGGCCGCGGCCTCCTGAATCGTCGAGCTCATCGGCTTCTCGCCGTAGACGTCCTTGCCCGCCCTCAGGGCGGCGACGATCTGGATGGCGTGCCATTGCTCCGCGGAGCCCACGGAGATGGCGTCAATATCGTCGCGTTCCAGCACCTGGCGGAAGTCCAGGTATCGGCCCTGCTTCGGGTCGGGGTAGCCCTTGAGCTTGTCCTTACGCACGTCGCATCGGGCGAGGACCCTGTCGGCGCCCACCCCCTGGGCCACGCCGCCGAGGCCGATGTTCGCGCTAGTGATCACATCGCTCGGCGGCATCGGCCCCTGGCCCAGCACGTGGCGGGGCACGACGCTCACCGTGGCCGTCGCGGCCGCCGCACTTCTCAGCAACTCCCGTCGGGAAATGGCCCTCTGTCCCATCGCGCGTCTCCTCTCTTGGATGAGGCAACGGAATGCCGCCTATCCTAGCGCGCCGATGCCGCCTCGTCAATCTGCCTTCGCCAGCGGCGTGAGCCTGCTGGTCGAAGCGCCGGCGAACCTGAGGCTCGTGGATGCCACCAACACCGCGCTGAATGCCGGGCGCATCGTTGTGCGGGTGCCGCCCGCGGCCGTGGGCTTTGCCGTGGATACCCCGAAGGCGAGGATCGTTGACCTGGGCACCGAGTTCGGCGTCGCCGTCGAGCCCGGCCGAGAGACCGTCGTCCAGGTCTTTGCGGGCTCCGTGGTTGCCGAACTGAAGGGTCCCGATGCGTCCGGGGGGAAGAGTCGCCGGGTCACGGCGGGGGAGACCGTGCAGATTGACATCTCCGGCTCGGTCGAGCTTCAGAGGACCGCGTTCTCGCCCACACCGAGCCTTCCGCGTGCAGGTATGCACGCCCTACCGCAGGAGGAGACCGCCGTGCACATCACGTTGCCGATGGGACTCACCACGTGTCTGCTTGCGGTGGCGGGCGTTGCGATGGCGGCCGCGCCCGCCGGCCCTCCGACTCCCGCCTCTACCTCTGCGACAAGGCCGGCGCCACCCACCGCCTCCCGCCCCGCATGACTGCCGAAACCCTCAAACCCCTGCCCCCGGATTGACCCAGTCGCCGCCCGCGCCTGGGTGGCTCGGCGGGGCGAGTGTCGGTGACAGCTCGCAACCAATACCGCTATAATCCCAGGGGGCTGAACAAGGAAGGAGGCCCAACCGATGTCCACGCTCCATGTCCGCAACGTCCCCGAGCCCCTCTACGGGAATATCCGCCGCCTGGCACAGGCTTCGAGCCGCTCGCTGAGCGCCGAGGTCGTGGAACTCCTCGACCAAGCCGTGTCCGAAGCCGAGCAGCGGCTGCGAATGAAGGAGCTTCTGTCGGAGATGAAGGCCAACCGCATCCGTCCCCCCGCCGGCGCCCCCACGGCGGAGCAACTCATCCGCGAGGACCGCGACCGATGACCCAGCCCCCGCCCGACCGCTACGTCATTGACGCCAGCGTGGGCATCAAACTCGTCATTGAGGAGCCTGGCTCCGAGGATGCGCACGCCCTCCTCGCCCATGTCGCCGACGATCCGAACGGCCGCATCTACATAGCCGAGAGGTGGCCCTGTTCGCTCTTCCGTTACCTCATAGGCCCCTGCATTGGGATCTCCTGGCATCGAATCGAGGTCGTCAGGAGTATTCATGCGCGAGTCTCCATTGAGGGGAAGCACCTACCTTAGAGTCTCACTGTTGTGGTTGGCCCCAAGCTGGGACGGGAGACTTGGGGGACCAGTCCCCCAGACCCCCTGGGATTTATCGCCCTAGGGCCACCGGCACGAGGGATTCGGGCGGCGCCCCGAGAGACGCCGCCCGTGCCGTATGCCGTATGGCACCGCCACAGCGCTCGGGCCTGCCCTGAGCGAAGTCGAACGGGTTGGTTCCCACCGGAGCCCTATCCTCCGTGACGGCGCAGATATGGTAACATGGGGTGCCGTTGGCTGCAATGCGGGAAATCCTGGGGGTGTGGGGGCAAAGCCCCCACGACCTCGACAATGGCGTGGGCGGAATGAATCCGATTTGATACTGGCGGGCGCGGCGGATACAATGCAGGAATCGGGAGCGGCGGAAGAGCAGGAGGCCAAGCATGCCGGAACGGCTGAATCGCAGGACGTTCGTGGGAGGCTCCCTGGCCGGGGCGGCGCTGGCGCTTGGGGGCGGCCCCGCCGCGGCCGGCGAGGCGCCGGCACCAGCGGCCAAGCCGCCGCTGCCGAAGGGGAAGATTGGGAAGCTGGAGATCACCCGCCTCATCCTGGGCGGCAATCTGCTCGGCAGATATACCCACGCACGCGACCTGAGCTTCGTGCTCAAGCTCATCCGGCAATACAACACCGACGAGAAGATTCTCCAGACCCTCGCCGTGGCCGAGGCGAACGGCATCAACACGGTCTCGGTTCACGTTTCGCCCGACATCCGCCGCCTGCTCAAGGAGCACCGCGAGAAGCGCGGCGGAAAGCTCCACTGGATCCTCTACCCGACGAGCAACATCGAGGACTGGGCGGGCTACAGCCGCGACGTGCAGCAGATCGCCGACGACGGGGCCGAGGCCTGCTACGTCTGGGGCGTCCACACCGACGCACTCGTCGCAAAGGGCAAGCTCGAAGTCATCGCCAAAGCCGTCGAGCTGATCAGGGCGAACAACATGCTCGCGGGGGTGTGCGCCCACGACCTCCGCGTCGTGCAGGAGTGCGAGCCGGCCAAGCTGCCGGTGGACTTCTACATCAAGACCTTCCACCACCTGAACTATCCGAGCGCCAAGATGGACTACGACTCGATCTGGTGCCGGAAGCCGAAGGAGACGGCGGAGTTCATGGCGGGGGTTGAGAAGCCCTGGATCGCCTTCAAGGTGATGGCGGCGGGGGCGATACCGCCGAAGGACGCCTTCCGCTTCGCATTCGAGGGCGGCGCCGACTTCATCTTCGCCGGGATGTTCGACTTCGACATTGCCGAGGACGCGCAGATCGCCCGCGACATCCTCGCGAGCCAGCCGAAACGCTCGCGCCCCTGGCGCTCGTGAAATCCGAAATCCCAAGCACGAAATCCGAAACAAGCTCAAATGACCAAAATCCAAATGCGAAGAGACCGGCCAACACAGCCCGCGACAGTCCGTTTCGGTCGTTTCGGTTTTTTGTGCTTTGGATTTGTTTCGGATTTCGTGCTTCGGATTTCGGATTTCCCCCGTGCGCAAGGTAGCCATTCAAGGAGAGTGACATGCCAGGCCAAATGAACCGCCGTGACTTCGTCAAAGGGTCCGTGGCTGGTGCCGCACTGGCGGCTGGCGCAGGCGCGCTCGGCGCGGCGGCCCCCTCACCCGCGGGCGGCGGGCTGCCGAAGGGGAAGATCGGCAAGATGGAGGTCAGCCGCATCCTACTCGGCGGAAACCTCCTCACCCACTTCACCCACAGCCGCGACCTGCGCTACGTCTACGCACTCGCCGCACACTACAACACGCCGGCCAAGATCCGCGAGACCCTCGAGGTGGCCGAGGCCAACGGCATCAACACCCTCTCCATCCACACCGTCCCCGCCGCCCTCAAAATCCTCCAGGAGCACCGCAAGAACGGCGGCAAGATGCAGTGGATCATCTGCTCCACCGCCCCCATCAACGACGCCAATGCCTACGGCAAGTCCATCCAGCAGCTCGTGGATATGGGCACGGACGCGGTCTACATCTGGGGCGTCCACGCTGACGGGCTGACGGGCGCCAACGTGGGCGTGCTGGCCAAGGCCGTCGAGATCGTCAAGGCCACGGGCGCCCTCTGCGGCGTCGGGGGGCACCAGCTCGCCGTCGTCCAGGCCGTCGAGAAGGAGAAAATCCCCGCCGACTTCTACATCAAGACGTTCCACCACCACAACTATCCGAGCGCCAAGCTGAACCATGACTCGATGTGGTGCTCGAACCCGGAGGAGACGGCCAAGGTGATGGCGACGGTGGAGAAGCCGTGGATTTCGTTCAAGGTTATGGCGGCGGGGGCCATTCCGCCGCAGAGCGCGTTCAAGTACGTCTTCGAGAACGGCGCCGACTTCAGCCTGGCCGGCATGTTCGACTTCGAGATCGCCGAGGACGTGCGCATCGCCACCCAGGTCCTCGCCAGCATCAAAGACCGCGCCCGGCCGTGGAGAGGCTAGCCTCCCCCCTCTCGTTCCCACGCTCCGCGTGGGAACGCGGCTCCTCCGACGCTCTGCGTCGCTCGGTGTGACGCAGAGCGTCCCGCACCCTGCGTCCCCACGCGGAGCGTGGGGACGAGAACTATCTGATAGGTGGCTGAGAGCGTGAAACGCAGAGAGTTCCTCGAGGCCGGCGCCGCTGGGGCTGGGCTGGTCATCCTCGGCGCGCGCGCCGCCGAGCCGGGCAAGGCGCCCTCCGACGCCCTCAACGTCGCACTCGTCGGCGCGGGAGACCAGGGGCGAGTCCTCATCAACTCCACGCTCCCCATCAAGGGCGTCCGATTCCGAGCCATCTGCGACGTCTGGCCCTACCGCCGACAGGGCACGAAGTACTACCTCAGCGTCTACAAGCACAAGGCCAACGACTACGCGGACCTCCGCGAACTGCTGGCCGCGGAGAAGGACCTCGATGCCGTCCTCATCGCAACCCCCGACGCCGCCCACGCCGAGCAAGCCGTCGCCTGCCTGAAGGCGGGCCGCCACGTCTACTGCGAATGCCCGATGGCAAACACCATCGAGGGCGCCCGCGCGATGGCCCGCGCCGCCAAGGAGACCGGGCGCCTCCTCCAGATCGGCTACCAGCGCCGCAGCAACCCGCGCTACATCCATGCCCTCGAAAAGCTCCTCCGCGAGGCGAAGCTCCCAGGCCGCATCACCCACCTCAACGCCCAGTGGTGCCAGCCGGTTGCAGACGACCTCGGCTGGCCCAAGCCCGCCGCGATGAGCGACGACGAGCTCAAGCCGCTCGGCTACGCCAGCATGCACGAGCTGCGCAACTGGCGGCACTTCCGAAAGCACAGCGCCGGCCTCTTCGCCGGCCTCCTCGGCCACGCGCTCGACGTCGCGGGCTGGTTCCTCGGCACGCCCCCCAGGAGCATCGTCGCCGCCGGTGGCACCGACTTCTACAAAGGCCGCCAGTGGCACGACAACGTCATGGCCATCCTCGACTACGAGACCCCCGGCGGCCTCGTTCGCGCCTTCTACCAGGCCCTCACCACAACCACCGCTGGCGGCATCGCCGCCTATGAGCACTTCCTCGGCACCGAAGGCTCCCTCCGCATCTCCGAGTACGCCAGGTGGACAAAGCTCTTCCACGAGCCGCAAGCGCCCGACTGGGATAAGTGGGCGGCCCTCGGCTACGTGGTCAAGGAGCCGCTCCCCGCGCCCGAGAAGAAGCCCGGCGAGGAGGGAAAGCCCGAGGACCCCAGCATCGTGAAGACCCGCGAGACCGGCCTTGTCCTGGGCTACGACATGCCGGTCGTCCTCGACAAGCTACCCCACCAGCCGCACCTTGAGAACTTCCTCGACGCCATCCGCGGCCGAGCCAAGCTCGCCTGCCCCGCCGAGTCCGCCTTCCCCGCCACCGTCGCCGCCCTCAAGGTCAACGACGCCATCGAGACGAAGAAGATGCTCGCCCTGTCAGAGGCAGATTTCCTGGCCGGTTGAGCTGGACAGTGAAATGGTGACTGGGCCGCCCCAGTCACCATTCACTGTCTGACCGACCGAAGTGCTGCTGCTATGGCTTGGGGCCCTGATAGGCCCGGTTGTCGGGGTTCAGCTGGTTGGCCCGGTTGTCCAACGCTGCCTTCCCGGCCGAGGTCTGCGGGTTCTTGGACATGGACCGGTTGTCGTTCGGGGTCGGGCAGTGCCCCTTACCGTGTCCACCGTGTCCCCTACCCATGATCGGTACTCCTTTCGCTGTGTGTCTCGACGGAGACCATTGCCCGGTGGACCCGTTGTCCGCCGGCCTTGTCCCTCAGAGGGCCTCCGAAGTACTTGTTGTTGGGTTAGACGCGGAAACTGGCGGAGTATTCAGCGCGTCATCCGGCACTTCGTTCCCGTAGGGGAACTCCGTGGGACACGCGGCTCGCGTGTCCTTGCCTAAGTCGTCGGCCACAGACGAACCGTCCGGCGCCACGACCTCTGCGGAATCTGTGGATACGGGCTTCCCGCGGCAGCAATGAAGAAAGGACCGTCGCGCTTTCGCGCGAAAGCGCGACGGTCCCTAAGCTCGCGCACCCGCTCGCACAAGCTTGCCCCCCGGCGCCGTGCCCCTTGAACGACCTGGTCCCCCATCGCGCGGATGGCCAAGCAACCCGGCTGGCTGCAATGGGATTGCCGCGCTTTCGCGCGAAAGCGCGACAGACAGCCAGCACGATTGCAGCGAGGTGCGCCACACGTGGTCAGGGGAATGCCGTGGAGGCCCCTGTTGGCGAACCCAGTACCCAGGCCGAGACGCAGGGGCGGTGGCGGCAGTAGGCGCGGACCTTCTGGCGCGTCATCACCATGAAGGCAGTTGATAGGGCATCGGCCAGGGCGGCGGTGGGGGCGATCGCCCAGGCGCGGAGGCGGCCCTCGGCGGGGCGGCCGGTACGAGGGTCAATGATGTGGTCGCCCTTGACTCCTGTGCCCGAGGCGCTGAGGGCCTGATTCGCCAGCGTGAGGCGGCGCGGGGCATCGTCGGGGCAGAGTTCGGCGGGCCAGCCCTCTTCGCCCGGGGGCGGGTCGAGGGCGAGGAGGGTGCTGGTGCTGGCGCAGAGGAGGGCCGAGGCAATCTCCCATTCGCGGAGCAGGGCGGCCATGCGGTCGAGGGCAAAGCCCTTCCCGATGCCGCCGAGGTCGAGGCGGAGGCCATCGGTGAGGACGCGGACCGTGTGGCTGGACTCTTCGAGCTCGAAGAGCGCTCCGTCTATGGTCGGCGGGGACACAGGCTGGAAGCCTGTGCCACCGCCAGCGTCGGAAGCAGGTGGCATGGGCGCTCTGGTGGCATGGGCGACGTCGAAAGCGCCGGCGGTTTCGCGGCGGACCTCTTCGGCGAGGCGGAGGCACTCGAGGGTGTCGTGGTGGACGAAGGCGGCCTCGCCGGCGCGCAGGCGGTTGATGCGCCAGATGTCGCTCCCCTCGGCGAAGCGGCTCAGGCGGGCCTCGAGGCGGTCGAGCTCGGCGAATGCCTCGGCTGCCGCCTGGCGGGCATAGGCCGCATCGCCGTGGGCGATGACGAGGCGGAAGGTGGTGGCCATGGCTTCGTGGGTGAGGGTGTGGGGCATGGGCGAGATGAGATAAGAGCGATCCGACGGATCCGACGGATCGGACGGATCCGACCGATCTGACAGCAGAATGAAGAGGCCGGCGCCTGGCCTACACCTCCCACCCCTTGCGATAGGGCCGCTTGATCAGGCGGTCGAGCTCGGGGTGGTTGGGGCACCTGGCGTTCGGGCCGTCCCACTCGATCTTCTTGCCCACGCCCGCCTTGATTGCGAGGCAGCCGACAAGGGTGAGCTCGGTGAGGCCGGCGCCGTAGGAGAAGGGCGTGGCCGTGGGGCCGCCCGTTTTGCAGGCCTCGATGAAGTCGGTGAACGACTCCTTCACGCGGGGGAGGGTCTTGGGCGGGGCGGGGAAGGCCTTGTGGGCTTCCTCGGGGATGATGCGGACGCCGTCGCCGTACCAGCCGGTGTACATGATGCCCTTGTCGCCGATGTAGAAGGTGCCGTTGCCGGTGAAGTCGCGCTGGTACTTCGCTTCGAGCTCTTCGACGATGGGGGGGCGGAAGGCGTCCTTCTTCGGGGCCACGACGTCGATTTTTTCGAGCGCCGCCTTGTCGAGGCCGGGCTTGCGGCCGTCCCACCAGTAGAGCTTGAAGGGCGGGAGGCCGTCGCGGGCTGGGAACTCGTAGCGGATGCGGGTGGTGACGGGGAACATCTCGTCGCTGCCGCCGAGCAGTTGCTCGACCTCGACGGCGGCGGGCCACTTGAGCTTGAGCGCCCAGAAGGGGCCGTCCATCGAGTGGGGGGCGGAGTTGCCGAGCGAGCCGTTCCCGAAGTCCCACCAGCAGTGCCAGCCGTGGGGGTGGAGGTAGTCGTGGTAGTCGCGGAAGGGCGCGGGGCCGATCCAGAGGTCCCAGTGGAGGCCTGGCGGGACGGGTTTGGCGGGGGGGCGTCCGCCGAAGCCGCCATTCGAGCGATCGGTCCAGCAGTGGGCCTCGGTGACGGTGCCGATGGCGCCGGCCCAGATGTACTCGCAGAGGCGGCGATAGCCCTCGCCGCAGTGGCCCTGGTTGCCCATCTGGGTGGGCACCTTGGTCTCCTCGGCGGTCTTGGCGAGGAGGCGTGCCTCGTAGACGGAGTGGCAGAGGGGCTTCTCGACGTAGACGCCTTTGCCCAGCTTCATGGCGAGCATCGCGGGCAGGACGTGGTGGTGGTTGGGCGTGGCAATGAAGACCGCATCAATATCCTTGTGGATTTCGTCGAGCATCTTGCGGTAGTCGGTGTAGGTCTTCAGCCCTTTGGAGTCGGGGTATTTCTCGTTTGCGAACCTGGCGGTGGCGGCGAGGTTCCTGTCGTCAACGTCGCAGAGGGCGACGAGTTGCTCCTTGGCGGCCTCGTTGGTGTGGGAGCGGCCTCTTCCGCCGCAGCCGATGACGGCGCAGCGGAGCTTCTTGCTCGGAGCCTCGCCAGCCAGGATGGTGAGGCGGCCGAGGCCCAGTGTGCCGGCCGCGGCGCGGCCCAGCCATTGGCGGCGGGTGAGTGCACTTCTCATTAGCTGATCCCTTCTACGAACAGGGCCTATGGAGCCCGTCGCAACATGCGCGGCTCCCGCTTGGCCGGCTTGAACCCGATTGGTTCATGGACCTCTCCGGGAGGGGGCGCGAGAAGCTTCTGTATTGACTGCACAAGGACTCGGATTGCCTCATCGTGCCCACCCACTTTGCGCTCGAGCTCCGCAAGGCGCTCGCTGAACTCCCTGTGGCTGGCCAGCATCGCGCGAAGCTTGACGAAGGCTCGCACCACGTAGACGCTTGCGTCCATGGCTCGCGGGGTGTTGAGCACGCTGGCCGCCATGATGGCGCCGTGCTCGGTGAAGGCAAGGGGCAGAACCGGCGAAAAACGCAAACGTCGGAGGTGGTCACAATTTGTGACCACCTTGTTCTTCTCACTTGCGACCAACCGGAACACGAAGTCGTAGGGGAAACGGCCAGCGTTGCGTCTCACGGCTTGGTTGAGGGCCTTCGTGGTTGTCCCGTAGAGCTCGGCGAGGTCCGCATCCAACATCACCCGCTGTCCGCGGATGTGCAGGATCCGGTCCTCAATGCTCGCAACCATCACTAGAGGCTGCTGCTTTGCCATGGCTAACCGGAGACCCGCATTCTGCCGACCGCTTCCTGCCGACTAGGCGTTAGAGCTCCCACCCCTTCCTCGGCTCGCGGCTGACCCAGCGATTGACCTCTGGGATGTTGGTGCAGCGGAGCTTCTCGCCGTTCCATTCGAGCTTCTTGCCGACGCCGGCGCGGATGGCGACGTGGCCGACGTAGATGCACTCCATCAGGGGGCAGGCGTAGCCGGCGAAGTTGGAGATTGGCTGCTCGCCGCCCTCCTTGCAGGCGCGGAGGAAGTCGCCCACGATGCCGCCCTTCGGGCGGGGGAGCGTCCGCGGCGGGACGGGCGTGGCCTTGTGCTGCTCGTCGGGGATGATGCGGGGCGCGCCGCCGTGGGAGCCGACGTGGATGACGCCCTTCTCGCCGACGAAGAGCGACGCCGCGCCGCCCAGGTTCAGCTTCGCGTGCTTCTTCTCGAGCTCGGAGGCGAGCTTCGGGCGGTTGAGCTGCTCGGCGGGCGCGCCCTGGCTCCGCGACGGGTCCTTCGCCTTCGCAAAGCTGCCGTCGTACCAGATGACCGTTGCGGGTGGGAGCTCGCCCCGTTGCGGGAAGCTGTAGCGGATGGTCACGCGGGCCGGGAAGCGATCGTCGCTCGCGTCGTCCATCTCCAACACCTCGACAGTCTGCGGCGCACCGAGCTTGAGGGCGAAGAACACCGCGTCGAGCATGTGAGTGGACCAGCCTCCGATGGAGCCGGTGCCGAAGTCGCACCAGCCGTGCCAGGTGCCTGGGTGGAGGCCGGGGTGGTAGTCGCGGAACGGGGCGGGGCCGAGCCAGAGGTCCCAGTTGAGGCCCGCGGGCACTGGCTGCGCGGGGGGCCGCTGCATCGAGCCGCCGAAGCGGCCGGTCCAGGCGTGCCAGGAGTGGACCTCGATGAGCTTGCCGATTGCGCCGGCGGCGAGGTATTCGGCGAGGGTCTGGTCGCCGCCGGCGGCGAGGCCCTGGTTGCCCATCTGGGTCATCACCTTGGGGTTCTTGCGGGCGGCCTCGGCGAGCGCCCGCGCCTCGCCGATGTTGTGGGTGATGGGCTTCTCGCAGAAGACGTGGACGCCCGCCTTGATGGCCAGCATGCAGGCCAGGGCGTGGTGGTGGTCGGGCGTGGCGATGAAGACGGCGTCGAGGTCCTTGCCCATCTTGTCGAAGAGCTGGCGGTAGTCGCTGAAGAGCTTGACGCCCTCGGGCTTGAAGTCGTCGCGTTTGGCCTTCGCGGCGCTGTCAGTGACCCCTTTGAGCGCGCCGGCGGCCCGCTTCTCATCGGCGTCCACTAGGGCCACGAGGCGTTCGCCGGCGGCTGCCGGGAGGTGGCTTCCGCCGCGCCCGCCGCAGCCGATGAGGGCGGTGCCGAGCTTGGAGTTCGGCGCGTCGGCGGCGAGGATGGTGAGGCGGCCGAGCGCGCAGGCGCCTGCCGCGCCTGCGGCGCGCCCGAGCCATTGGCGGCGGGAGAAAGGCTTGGTCATTGGCGTGCTCCTGACTGTGCGAGCCGGCGGATCGAGCGAGACGATTGAATCGATTGAGTCGATTCAATCGAGTGAATCGGTGCTATCCGCAAGCCGGCCCCTCACTTCGCGGGCTCGCTCAGGAAGATAAATGTGCCCTTCTTGTTGCCCACGATCACGTCGGGCACCTTGTCGCCGTTGAGGTCGGTCGCGGCCACTTGGGTGCCCACGCCCGAATTGTCGTCCACCTTCAGCGGGGTGAACTCCACAGTCTTGTCGGCATTGCGCTTCACGATGAACCAGTAGACCACGGCGGGCGCGTCGGGCTCGGGGTCGCCCTTCGGGCCGTGCGCCCAGAAGCGCTTGCCCGTCACGAAGTCCAGCACCCCGTCACCGTTCACGTCGGCCAGGTCGAAGGCGTGCAGTTGGCTGATGCGGAGGGCGTCGGACTTCACGTCGGGCTTGATCGGCAGGATGACGTTCTGCTTCCAGGTGATCTCGCCCTTGTCGTCCTTGGCCTGCTTGTACCACACGAGGCCGTACTGGTGGCACTGCCAGGTGGTCACGATGTCGTTCAGGCCATCGCCGTCAATGTCGTAGGTGAGCATCTGGGCCGCTGCGGCGGCGAAGTTGAAGGGGTGGTGCTTCCAGAGGTCGCCCGGCTTGGCATCGGCCGGCTGCTCCCACCAGCCGCCCTGCTCGAGGAGGTCGTTGCGGCCGTCGCCGTTCACGTCGCCGAAGCCGATGCCGTGCTGGAACTGGCCGCGGTTGCCCTTGGGCGACACGGGCACGAAGGTCCACTCCTCGTTGGGCTTGGCGGGGTCCCAGACCAGGTAGCCGAAGCAGCCGCCGGTGTTGAAGACCAGCTCGGGCTTGCCGTCCTTGTTGATGTCGCCCCACATCGGCGACTCGTTGTCCACCTTCTTCCAGGCCAGGTGTGCCTTCCAGTGGCCCTCTTTGCCCTGGGGGTTTTCGTACCAGGAGCCCGCGGCGCCGGGGAACGGCACGTAGAAGATGTCTGGCCACCCATCGCCGTTGAAGTCGGCGGTGTAGGTGAGAAAGTTGTCGGAGTAGTTCTTGGGGTCGAACGCCTTGGGCGGCCTCACCTCGTGGGCCTTTTGGAAGTCCGGCCCCTCGTACCAGAACGGCCCCGACACCACGTCGAGCTTGCCGTCCTTGTTGAAGTCCGCGTGGTACGCCCCCTCGCAATAGAACTTCTCGGTGATCGTGAGCTTCTTGTAGCTCGGCAGCCCCTCCCCCGCAAAGGCGCTCGCCACGCCCACCACCATCAACGCAAGCCCCAGTCTCTTCATGCTTTCTTCTCCTTCTTCTCTTGTCACGCGTCACGCGTCACGCGTCAGACACTGGCCGGCACCCCACCCTGCGCAAGGGAGCGGCTGCCAGCTTCGAGGACCTTCACGACCCTCACCCCATCAGCCCCATCGCTCCGAGGTCGCATGTCCTTCTCGATGCACTGGATGAAGTGCTGGCACTCGAGCTGGAGCGGCTCGCCGCCGGGGATCTGCGGGATCAGGATGTCGCCCGTCCGCAGCGTGATGGCCTCCACGTAGCTCTCAACGCTCTTGCGCTGGACCTCGGCCCCGCGGTCGAAGATGCGGATCTTCTCGGAGGCCTCCATGTCGTCGAAGACCACCATCTTCGTCGAGCCGACGAGTGTGGCCTTGCGAATCTTGTGCGGGTCGAGCCAGGAGACGTGGATGTGCGCCATCCGCCCGTCGGCGAACTTCAGGTTGGCGAACACCACGTCCTCGATCCCCGGCTGGAGATAGGCGTGGCCCGTGGCCGACACGCTGGCGGGCGTGGCCTCGAAGAGGTAGCAGGCCACCGAGATGTCGTGGGGCGCCAGCGACCACCAGGCATTCTCCGTGCTCCGCACGATCCCCAGGTTCACCCGCTGGAAGTAGAGGTAGTGCGTTTGGCCCACCGCCCCGCGGGCGATGAGGTCCTTCATGTAGTTCACCGCGGGGTGGTATTCGAGCAGGTGGCCCACCATGAGCTTGCGCCCACGTGAGGCCGCGAGGCCGGTCAGCTCCTGCGCCTCGGACGCGGCCAGAGTCAGCGGCTTCTCCACGTAAACATGTTTCCCCGCGTCCAGCGCCGCCTTGGCCACCTTGTAGTGCGCGGGCGCGTCCACCGCCACCACGATGGCATCCACGGCCGGGTCGGCCAGCGGCACGCGCAGATCGCTCACCGCTCGTGTCTTCGGGTGGGCCTGGGCCATGGCCAGGCGGGTCTTCTCATTCAGGTCGCAGATGCAGCGCAGCTCGGCCCCTGGCAGGGACGCGAAGTTCCGCACCAGGTTCCGCCCCCAGTTCCCCGCCCCGATCACCGCCACGCCGACCATCGCCTGCTCCTTTCCCTCTGGGTGCCACGCCCAAACTTGTTTGGGCGTGCGCCTCTCCCGCACGGACAAACGAGTTTGCCCGTGCCACCCACCCTCTTGTCACGCGTCACGCGTCAAGCATCACGCCTTGCCGAGCACCTTGGCCCTGATGCGCTCCAGGAGCTTCCTGGCCTTCACGATGTCCTTCTTCTGCTGGTCGCCGGAAATCTCGCGCTCGATGGTGAGCGGGCCGCGATAGCCGAGCTCGGCAAGAGTCTCGATGAACAATGGGATGTTGACCTTGCCCTTGCCCAGCGGCATCTCGGTGCCCAGCTTGTCCTTCTCGGTCGGCCAGACGCCGTCCTTGGCGTGGACGCCTGCGACGTACTTGCCGACGAGCTTGAGCGCCGGAATCGGCTCGCCCGAGCCGTAGAGAATCATGTTCGCGGGGTCGAAGTTCACCTTCACGTTGCTGCGCCCGAGGTCATGGATGAACCGCAGGAGGCACTCGCCCGTCTCCTGGCCCGTCTCGAGGCAGAGGTTCTGGCGGTTCTTCTTCAGGTAGTCGGCGAAGGAGCCGACGGTGCGGACGATCTCCTTGTAGTCGGGGTCGCACGGGTCTTCGGGGACGAAGCCGATGTGGGCGGCGACGTTCTTCACGCCGAGAATCTTGGCGAAGTCGGCGATCTGCCGGGCCTTCTTCACGCGCGCCGCGCGGGTGTCTTTGGGCACGAAGCCCACGGTCCTCTGAACCGTCGGGATGTCGTCGTAGCGCTCGCCGTCGAAGCCGCAGAAGACGGTGGTGACGGTGACGCCCGACCTCTTGATCATCTTCTTCAGCTCGGCGGCCTTGGCGGGCGTGAGCCAGGCGTCGGGCGGGCGGCCCATCTGCGCGTTGGTCACGCCCACGTCGAGCACCTTCTTCAGGCTCTCCTCGGGCGCCTCGCCTACCCCGAGCATCACCCCAATCGCCATCGGTTCCAGTGCCATCGCCTGTCTCCTCAAAAGGGTTGGATCGGCTGCGCAGACCCCCTTCGCGCCGCACTCAGTTCTCCGACGCCACGAGCCGCCGGACCGAGAGGCGGTCGTCGGCGCGGAGAGGCGCAATGTCGGTCTCGGGGACGACGACAACAGCGATAGACTCGTCAAGAGCGTTGAAGACCTCCAGAACGCAGCCCTTACGCCCACCCTTCGGGTGAGGCACACGGTCTACGACAACGGCCACGTCGCCCCTCCGCAGACCGTATTCCGCCACGTCCCTCCGCAAGGCTACGCGCTGGTAAAGCTTAGGCCTCACGAGCGTTGCTCCCTTCGGGGCTTTAGAGTCACAAAGTGGACGCTACCGTCCGTGTGCCATCGAAGCCAGATGGTAACAACGGACAGAGATACTCCGTTCGGACCTACCAAGTCACCCTCAAGCCGGAAGAACTCCCCGTACTCATTTCCGCCGGCCGGTGTGGCCTCGCCACGCGCCGCCAGCACCCTCAGAGCTCGGAGGAGCGCGCCGGGGTTTTCCAACGTGAAGCCGGCTTTGGCCAGGAACCTGGACTTGTCTCCCTGCGCCCTCCATGCCAGCAGGTAATGCGTCAGCTTCTCGCGCGGGATAGCCGCTTCCTGCGTGATCTTCACACGTCACCCGTGGTCACGTTGCGCAGGCGACACGCCGCCGGCAATAACAGTGTAGCCGCTCCTGCCTGGGGAGTCAAGATGGCCTAGGCCGATTGACTTGCAGGGACTCGCCCGCTACAATGCGCCGCCACGTGTGGCGGACTTCGGCACCACGCGACAGGAGCAGCCTTGAGCGGGCCATTCTCTAGCTACGAAGAGGCCATCGAGTACCTCTATCACTTCACCGACTACGAGCGGATGGCGAAGCCGCGCGACGCGGCGACCTCCATCTTCGGCCTCGCGCGGATGAACCAGCTCCTCGCCTTCCTGGGCAATCCCGAGAGCGGCCTGCGGGTCGTCCACATTGCGGGCACTAAGGGCAAAGGCTCCACGGCGACGATGGCCGCCGCCATCCTCCAGCGGGCGGGGGCGCGCGTGGGCCTCTACACCTCGCCGCACGTCGAGTGCGTCCGTGAGCGCATCATGGTGAATGGCGACTGGATCGCCCAGGAGCGCGTGGTGGCCCACCTGAACCGCATGCACCCCTATCTCCAGGAGAGCCTGAAGACCAACGAGAAGTACACGCCGACGTTTTTCGAGATTTTCACCGCGATGGCCTTCGCCGACTTCCTGGCCGAGGGTGTGGCCTTCGCGGTGCTCGAGGTGGGCCTCGGTGGGCGGCTCGACGCCACGAACATCGTCGCAACCCCCGCCGTCTGCGCAATCACACGCATCGGCTTCGACCACATGGACAAGCTCGGCGACACGCTCACCCTCATCGCCTCGGAGAAGGCGGGCATCCTGAAGCCCGGCGTGCCCGCGGTCGTCGCGCCCCAAGAGCAAGAGGCCCTCGCCGCCATCCGCCAGAGGGCGAGGAACCTCGGCGCCCCGCTCCGCATCGTTGGCCAGGAGATAGCGCTCCACTGTCCACAGGCGGGACGCCTGTGCCACCACACATTCACGGTGGCGACGCCGCGGCGGCGCTACGATGGCCTGGCCGTCCCCCTCGTGGGCCAGCACCAGCGGGTGAACGCCGCCACCGCCATCGCCCTGGCCGAGGAGGCCGCCGAGGCAACCCCGTGGCGCCTCTCGCCCGCCGCCGCCCGCGAAGGGCTCGCCTCCGTGAGCCTGCGGGCGCGCATCGAGAGCATCGCCGAGCGCCCGCGCGTCATCGTGGACGGCGCGCACAACCAGGACTCCGCCCGCACGCTGATGGCCACGCTGGCCGGCGAGTTCGCCTTCCGCCGCCTCCTCTTCGTCATCGGCATGGCCGCGGACAAGGACGTTGACGCCTTCCTGCGGACCGTGCTCGAGGAGGCGGCGCTCGTGGTGTTCACGAAGAGCCAGAACCCGCGCGCCGCTCTCCCCGACGACCTGGCGCGCCGCGCCCGCGCGCTGTGCAGCGCCGAGGTCCTCACCTGCGAGAAGCCAGGCGACGCCCTCGCCCTGGCCCGCAGCCGCGCCGAGCCTGACGACCTCGTGTGCGTCACTGGCTCCTTCTACATCGCCGGCGAGGTGCTCGACGCCCTCCGCGGCCACGCCATCCCCTGACAAGCCTTTACACCCCGTTGCAGGAAAGCGCACCGCCAAAACCAGAAAACCCTTGCGTTCCCGACGCCCTAGAGCTATCATAGTCACGATGGTCCACCCTATTGGGAGGGGATGAATGGATGAATGGATGAATGGATGAATGGATGGGTGGATGGGTGTCAGGCAATCATCCATTCATCCAACCATCCACCCATCCCCCTTTGCCGCGGCCAATGACTGCACTGAGCAGGAGGGCCACTATGCGAAGCACAGCCTTGATCACCGCCGCCGTTGCACTCCTCGCCCCTGTGGTGAGGGCCGACTCCGTCCTGCTCCCCGACAAGATGGAGCTCAGCGGCAAGAAGGTCGAAATCCTCGAAATCCGCGACGACAAGGTCCTCGTCAGAGTCCAGTATGGCGACATCCTGGTTGACCGCGCGCGCATCCTCGGGATGAAGGTGGACTTCACGGAGCGGCTGGCGTCGCTGAAGGCGGAGGGCGCCGACACGCCCCGCGCGCTCTTCAACCTCGGCCGCGTATGCGCACGGCTCGAGATGCCCAAGGAGGCCGCCACCGCCTGCCGCGAGGCGTTCGCACGCAAGGACGTGCCCGACGACCTCCTCCTCCCGCTCGCCGCCGAGCTGGAGCGCTGCGAGGACTGGGCCGCCGCCCACCAGTGCTACGCCGCTTACCTCAAGCTCCACCCCGACGACGCCGACGCCGCGGCGAAGGCCCGCGCCGCGGCCGCCAAGGCCGCCGCGGCTCTCCCCCTCCCCGCAGCCCCGACCCCCGGCGAGGTGAAGATCGACAGCACGCTTCCTCCCCCCGAGCCGGGCCAGCGCCCCGCGCGCCCCGCCCAGCCCGCCGAAGGTCCCGCCGAGCAGCCGAAGGAGGGGGAGCCTGATAAGCCCGTCGAACCCCAGCCCCCCGAAGCCGCCAAGGACCAGGAGGGGCTCGAAGCACGCGCCGGCTGGTCCACCGAGGCCTGGGGCAGCAGCGTCGAAATCACCGTCGGACCACCAAAGGGCACCACCGACAAGATGCTCAACGTCTTCCTCGCCGGCGCCGAGCAGGACAAGGCCTGCGTTCTCCTCGAAGAGGACTTCGACCTCACCGACCAGAAGACCCTCGAGTTCGAGGTCTACAACCACGCCAAGCTGACCATCACGCTCGCCCTCGCCTTCACCACGAGCCCGGGGTGGAAGTTCTACGAGAGCTCGCCCGTCATGGTCATGCCCACCGGCGACACCCCCAAGGCCGTCAGCATAGACCTCACGAGCGACCGCTTCAAGAGCGCCGAGACCCAGTGGCGCCACAAGACCCCCATCCAGAACAAGAACCGCGTGGTCAAGCTCTACTTCCTTCTCTACACGAAGCAGACTGGTGCCTGGGTGCTCTTCAACAAGGTCCGCTTCGAGCCCGGCCTCGCGGCTGCTGCGGCGGCGCCCGCCGTGCCCGCCCCGAAGGCCCCGGCCCTCAAGGCACCCGCGCCTGCCCCGGCCCCCGACCCCGCTCCCGCCCCGGCCCCCGCGCCTGCGCCTGCGCCGGCCCCGGCTCCCGCACCGGCTCCCCAGCCCCAGCCGGCCCCCAAGGTCCCCCCGCCTGTCCCGGCCCCCGCGCCGGCGCCGGCTCCCCAGCCCGACCCTGCCCCCAAGGCCCAGGCTCCCAAAGCTCCGGAGCCAGCGCCGGCCCCCAAGATGCCTCAACCTGTTCCCTGACTGACAATCGGTCAAGACACCCGACGTGTTGTGTCAGAGGGTAAGAGGGGCACTGCGCGTGTTCGGGAAGTGGCCCTCTGTGGTTTGTGTTGCGCATTGCTGTGCGGCGAAGGGTCGTGCAGCCGCGATCACTCGCTCCTCAGCGCATTGAGGAGCGGGCCGCGGAGGGCGGCCAGGGCGGCCAGCCAGGTCCAGACCAGGCCACTCGCCGCCACAGCCACAAGTGTAATAACCAACGATAGATACGGCACATCGGCCCCTGGCGAGCGGAGCGCCGGGAGCACCGCAATCGCCGCGGAGACCGTTCCGATGGCCAGCCCGATGGCAAGTAAACCCCAATGCTCGCTCAGGACCAGCCACACCAGCGCCCGCTTGCGAAACCCCACCGCCCGCATCAGCGCCAACTCGTTTCGCCGCTCCATCACGTTCCGCAGCACCACCACCCCCAGCCCCACGCTCCCCAGCAGCATCGCCAACCCCCCAAGTGCCTGGAAAATCGAGAGATACGTATTCTCCACCGTCCCGAACTCCGCCAGACGGCCAGCCGCAGGAGTCAATTCCAGTCCCACATCTTGCAGCCCGTGGGCCAGTGCCCACCATGGGGTAGAGGGTCGGCCGGACAGGGAATCCCAGGCTTCGACAAAGCGCTGCCTGTAAAGGGGGCGCATAGGCCCTAGGCATGCCTGGTATATGTAGGGAGCATCGACCAAGAATGCCCGATAGCCCTCGTCGGCGGGGAAGAGGCGGATGAACTGCTCTTCGGCAATGAGCAGGCTGCCCTGGAGGATCGAGTTGGCGATCACCCCCACAATCCGCAACGTCCGTGTCCGTCCGTGTCCGTCCGTGAACTCCACGTCATCGCCCACCGCCTTGCCCAGGCCCCAGGTCACAGTCGCCTCGTCCCCAACTGCGGGCACCCAGTCCTTGAACCATGCCGGGGACTTCAGGAGGTCCCAGCCTATGAGGCCACCGGGGTCGTTTTCAGTCTTTACGAAGGTGAATCCCCTGCGGGACTGGAGGAGTTGCGGGTTGACGCCCAGGATTCGGGGCTGCTGGGCGCGGTTGAGGTTCAGGCAGCTCGCGTCGTCGCCGTCGTGGACTCGCAGGGGCACGACCTTCACATCCTTCATCACCTCGGGGTCGAGGCCGTAAGCCTTCCGGCCTTCGGGCGAATTGAGGTCTTCGAACACCGGCAGCGCCGTCTCGCCATAGAAGGCGAAGCCGCCCGTGCCTGACGAGCGCTTCGTGGCATCGGCCAGCGGGTCCTTGCGGTTCGCCCCGACGGCAAACACGAGAAAAGCGGCGCAGGCCAGAAGGCCAACCACCGCCAGGCTGCGCCCCCTCCGCCGGGTGGCATTGCGCCACCCCAGACCTCTTAGAGTCACCCGCACCCGGTGCTCCTCGCCCCTTCTCCCTTGGGGAGAGGGTTGGGGTGAGGGTGCTTCCACCCCCTCTCCCTCGGGGAGAGGGCCGGGGTGAGGGTGCTTCACCCCCTCGTCCGCCGCGCAAGGCACCCTCACCCGCCCGCCTTCAGCGGGCGACCTCTCCCCGAGGGAGAGGTAGGGTCTCAGCGGCATCGTGGATGAAAGCAGCCCATAGCACAGTGCAAGCCCTCCCACCAGCAACAGCCCTCCTGCCCCAAAGCACCCCATCGCGGCGGCCTGGTCGCGCCGCGCGCCCATCGCGATCACAATGGCAATCGCCCCCGCAATCGAGGCCAGCCCGAGCCAGGCAGTAACGTGCCGGGGTTTCGCGTTTCGCGTTTCGCGTCTCGCGTTGCCCCCAACACCTGACACCCAACACCCAACACCGCTTCCGGTGAGCAGCTCCCGTGCAGGCCGCCTGGCCTGTCGGCGCAGCGTGAGCCACATGGCGGCGAGGGCTGCGACAAGGCCAATGCCGCCGCCCATGAGCAGTGTGGTTGTTTCCGCGTGGTACTGCACGGCCGTGCCGGCGACCGCGCCCCGCCACACGCCCGCAAGGGCCGCGAGGACGGCGCGCGTGTAGAGCGTGCCGGCGAAGGTCCCCGCGATGCCGCCGAGGATGGCCAGAATCGTGCCCTCGGCCATCATCAGCCTTCGCACCCGCCTCGGCGTGAAGCCCAGGGCGAGGAGCAGCCCGACCTGTCCCGCCCGCTGCTCGATGCCGAAGACGAAGAGGAGTCCCATCAGCAGCACCGCCGCGGCGATGAGGAAGAAGCTCAGGCCCAGGAAGAGCTGGCCGAAGTCCATGCCCTGCGTGGTCGCCTTCAACGCCTCCTCCCGCACGGGGCGGAACACCAGGCCGAAGTCGGAGGGGTTGAGCCTGTCGAGGATGTCCTTCTCAATGACGTGCCAGGGGGCAGGCTCGTAGAACCTGATGGCCGTGAGATTCCCGAAGCGGTTGGCCCATATCTTCTGGCCCGCGGCGAGGGTGATGAATGCCTTGGGCGTGCCGCGGTGCTGCTTCCAGTAGTCCTCGTCCTTCGGGCGGATCTTCTTCAGGTCAATGGGGATACCTGGCTTCCAATCGCGGCAGTTATCAACGTCAGCTACCCCGGGGAAGTTGGGCATCAGCTCCCAGTCGGCGGCGGTCCCTTTTATCGGCACCATGGCCCGTATGCGGAAGCGAGTCTTCTGCTCGACGAGCTTGCGGCTTGGGCCGACCACGAAGTAGGTCATCTCCAATTCGTCACCCGGCTTCGCGCCCAGGTCCCCGCCGAGCCAAGTGTTGATCACCACCTCATCGTTCGCCATGTCGGACGGAACCAGGCCATCAACCGCTCTCCCACCTGCAAGCGGGCCAATGGCCGTCACGGTGGAGTACGGGGTCGTGTTGTTGCCCACGCGCAGCTCGTTGACGAAGTACGTGAGCACGCCGATGGCGTTGGGGAATGCCTTGAGTGCCGCGGCGCCGACGGGCGGATCGAGGAACACACGATCGGTGCGGCATTCGGTTGCGCCCCTCTGTGAGAGCGAGCTGAACTTCACGCCGATGTCGTCAGGCCCCCAGCGCTTCCTCAGTCTCTCCTCCGTCGCAAGGTCTCCCCGGTTGGTCAAGAGCAGGTTGGCCCGGCCGGGGAGGCCGAGCTTCTTCTGGAGGTGAAAGAGCGAGAGGAAGGCGTTGTACGGGGGCACCTGGTTGGCCTGGAGGCTGAAGCGGCCGAGCTGGGCGTCGGTGGCGACGGCGGCGACGGTGAGGCGCATGGCAACCGAGGCATCGTCGGTGGGCATGAGGGGCGCATCGCGCGAGAGGACGCTCGGCCTGTCAACGCGCAGGAGCACCTCGTCGCCCTTGTGGACCCCGAGCTGGGCGGCGAGACGTTGGTTGAGGACCACCTGGTCGTCAGCGAAGTGCATCAGCGGCGAGGCCACGCGCGCGACCGACCAGAAGTGCGGGCTCACGCCGAGGAGTTGGACGTTGTTCGCCCTCGCGGAGCCATCGTCGCTGATGGCAATGGCGCGGAGGCGCAGCGCATCCACCCACTGGCTGTAGTCCACCCAGTAGTCGGGGGCGTAGGCCAGTCCATCGGTGAAGAGGCGGCTGCCGGTGTCCATCGCCGCCTGGAACTCGCCGAGCCTCGCGAGGGCCTGGGAGCGGAGGGTGTGGCGGACGGAGTCGCCGACAGCGAGGGCGCCGACGAGGACGGCGGTGCTGACGAGAGCGCCGAGGAGGACGCCGAGGTGGGTGCGCCAGTAGTGGCGGAGGCTGCGGAGGATGAGGAGCCAAGCTGACATTGGCGCTTCCGAATCGACTGAATCGATTGAATCGATTGAATCGATTGAATCGATTGAGTCGACTGACTCGACTGTCTGGCCTACCTAGCAGCCGCCTTCAACTCGCCATCGCGCAACTCGAGCACCCGCCCCATCTTCGCCGCAAGGTCGAGGGCATGGGTCACGAGGATGAGCGTGACCTTTTCCTCGCGGTTGAGCTCGACGAGGAGGGCGGCGAGGGTGTCGGCCGAGGCGCGGTCGAGGGAGCCGGTCGGCTCGTCGGCGAGCAGCAGGTTCGGGGCGTTGATGAGTGCGCGGACGACTGCCGCCCTCTGGCGTTCGCCGCCTGAGAGCTGGCCGGGAAAGTAGTCGGCTCGCCCCAAGAGGCCGACCCGCTCGAGGAGGCGCTTGGCCCGCTCCTCAGGCGTCTCGCCGGGCGACATCGCGCCCGCCACGAGGGTGGGCACGAGGACGTTTTCGAGCACGGTACACTGGGGCAGGAGGTGGTGGAGTTGGAAGACGAAGCCGATCTCGCGGTTGCGGAGGAGGGCGAGGGCCTTGTCGTTGAGCGAGGCGAGGTCCTCGCCGTTGAGGAGGACGCGTCCGCTGGACGGCTTGTCGAGTGCCCCGATGAGGTTGAGGAGGGTGCTCTTGCCGGAGCCCGACGGCCCGACGATGGCGAGCGATTCGCCCCGCTCGACCCGCAGGCTCACGCCCTTCAGCACGGGCGGGGCCGCGGCGGGGCCTTCGTAGTGCCTGGTGACGTCCACCAGCTCGAGCAAGGGGGCATCGGTGGACATCGCGGCTCCTTCCACTTGGGTCCCTGGGGTCCTTGTGGTCCCTGGGGTCCCTGGGCTGTGACGAGCGAGGGACCACAGGGACCACAAGGACCACAGGGACGAAGCAGGCTCACCCGAGAGCGGCGTAGACCGCTATCGTGTTGCGCGCAGTCACCTCGACGGCGAAGTCTCGTCGGACGGCCTGGCGGCCGCGGGTGCCGAGCTTGCGGGCGCGGGCGGGGTCGGCGAGGAGTTCGCCCAGCGCGGCGGCGAGGGGCTGCGGGCCGTCGCCTTCGTAGAGGATACCGCCGCCCGTGGCTTCGAGCAACTCGGGGAAGGCGCCCTTTCGGGGAAGGACGACGGGCACGCCCGAGGCCAGGGCTTCGAGGATGTACATGCCGAAGGCCTCGGGGTGGCGCGAGGGCACTGAGAGGACTGAGAGCGTTCGGAGAAACTCCTGGCGCTCGGGGCGCTGGAGGTTTGGGAGGAAGTGGACGTCGGCGGTGGCACCGGCCTCGGCGAGGCGGCGGCGGATGGAGTAGAGAAAGGCCTCGTCGGAAGTGGTGGAGCCGCCAGCGAGCCGGAGCGTGAGGCCGCTGAACTTCGGGCGCAGGAGGAGGAACGCCTCGGCCAGGATGTCGGGGCCTTTCTCGTGGCAGAGGCGCTCCAGGAAGCCAATCACAGGCGGGACGCCTGTGCCACCATGGTCTGTCACAGGCCGGAGGCCTGTGCCACCATCCCCTGCCACAGGCCGGAGGCCTGTGCCACCATCCCCTGCCACAGGCCGGAGGCCTGTGCCACTAAGAGCTTGCCTTTCCCCACCAGTGGTTGGTGGCACAGGCGTCTCGCCTGTGGCCGGGGACGGCTCGTAGCCTTCGAGGGGGATGCCGTTGTGGACGACGTGGACCTTTTCGGTGGGAAGGCGGAGGCGGTCGCGCATCAGGGCGGCGTAGTAGTGGCTCACGGCGATGAAGGCATCAACATCCCGCGCCCGCTCCGCGATGGCGTCGTAGGCCTGCTTACGCTGCGGCTCGGGCAAGCCGTCGAGGAAGATATCCTCGTCCTGGAGCGTGCAGGCTATGGGAACTCCGAGTCGCTTCTTGAGGAGGGGGGCCGCGCCGATGAGGAGGCAGTTGGAGAGCGAGACGATGTCGGGCTTCTCCTCGGAGGCGAGCCAGTCGGAGAGGCGGCGGAGCTCGCGTGCCTGGTTGCCCTCCTGGCCGCGGAGCATGGAGAGGGTGGTTTCGGCGAGGTCGTGGGCGCGGGTCATGCCGGCGCGCCGGGCGGCCCAGCGAAGGAGCCAGGGGGCGTCGAGCCAGCGGGTGAGCCAGCGGGGGAGCCGGCGGAAGAGGGCCGACTTCTGCTGGAGGTAGACGTTGATCCCGCCGAAGAAGACAGGGGCGGCGGGGACGCTGGTCGGCTCGTCAATCTTCAGCGGCAGGTAGAGCGGGACCATGAAGGGGTCGTGGCCGAGCTGTCGGACGGCGCGGATGAGCGCGGCGTCGCGGAGGCAGTTCTCGCAATAGAAGCTGCCGCCGGCGCCGGGCATGAGATAAGCAATGCGCATCTCGCCCTCTTACCGTCCTCGTTCCACATCCTCGAATCTCCATCGATTCAATCGAATGAATCGAATGAATCGAATGAATCGAGGACGATTCTATTGGCGTCCAAAAGCGTAGATCGTGCCATCCTCCGAGCCGATCACGACGGTGCCATTCGCGACGGCGGGGGAGGCGGTGAGTGGCTCGCCGACCTCGTAGGACCAGAGGGGCTTGCCGTCGGCGAGGCGGACGACGTAGAGGCGTCCGTCGGCTGAGCCGAAGACGGCCTTGTCGCCGACGATGACGGGAGAGCTGTCCACCTCGCCGCGCGTGGTGAATGCCCAGAGGGGCTTGCCGGTGTCGCGGGAGAAGCAGTGGAGGCGTTTGTCGCGGCAGCCGACGACGATGCGGTCGTCGGCGATGGCGGGCGAGGCGAAGAAGGGCGCGCCGTCCTCGCCGGGCCGCTTCCACACCACCTTGCCGGTCGCCACGTCGGCGCAGAAGAGGTCGCCGCCGTAGTTTCCGACGAAGACGCGGCTGCCGGCCATTGCGGCGGAGGCGGCGATGTAGGAGCCGGTCTCGATGGCGGCGAGCCGCTTGCCGTCGGCAACGGCGACGACGTGGATGATGGCGTCGCAGCCGCCGAAGGTGGCCTTGCCGTCGGCGACGGCGGGGGCGCCGTTCACGTAGTTGCCCGTGGAGTAGGTCCAGACGCCCTTGCCCGACGCGGCATCAACGCAGTGGAGCCTGTTGTCGTAGCTGCCGACGAGGAGCCAGGTGCCTTTACCGTCGGGGGCGGGGACTGAGTTGGCGCCGCCCATGATCTTGCCGTCGGTCTGGTACTTCCAGGCGAGCTTGCCCGAGGCGGCGTCGAGGCAATAGAGGAAGCCGTCGTCGGCGCCCACGTAGACCTTGCCGCCCACGACGCAGGGGGCGGCCTCAATCGCGTCCTCGGCCTTGAAGTCCCAGAGCCGCTTGCCCGTGGCGAGCTCCAGGGCATAGAGCTTGCAGTCATTGGAGCCGACGAAGACTCGCCCGTCGGCGATGGCGGCGGAGGACTTCACGGCGTCACCGGTCTTGAAGCGCCAGAGGCGGGTGAGGGAGTCGGGGAGCGTGCCCGCGGCGCGGCCGCTGAGCGCGGCGTCGCCGCGGAAGATGGGCCACTGAGCTGACGGGACGGTGCCGGCGCGCGCGAGCGGTGCCGCCGCAGAAAGGGCGAACCAGACACTCAGGAGAGGATGAATGGATGAATGGATGAATGGATGAAAGAACGGAGAGCAGCGGAATCGCTTCTTACATTCATCCATTCTTCCACCCATCCATTCATCCCCTTTCATTTCTATGCTAGCGCTGGCGGCGCGACAGTTCAAGGGCGCGTTGGAGCGCGCCGACGGTGAAGATGAGGGGGTAGAGCTTCTCGAAGTACCAGAGCTTGGCGAAGTAGAGGCCGATGGGAGAGGGCGGGAAGGAGCGGCCGCAGTCGGTATGTTCTATGAGCCAGTGAACGCCAGAGGCGATTTCGGATTTCGGATTTCGGATTTCGGATTTGGCAGAGCAGAGGGCGTCTACGGCGAGGGCGGTCTCCTCGATGGAGGATGGCACGCCAGGAGCGCCGCCCCAGCCGCCGTCGGGGCTCTGTGCGGCCAGCAGCCAGGAGACAGCGGAGGCAATTGCTGATTGCTGATTGCTGATTGCTGATTGAAGCCCCGGATCCGGAATGGAGGAGAGCGCGATGAGGACGCGGGCGGTGCCGTAGGTGGGGTTGGCCTGGTCGGGGGCGGATTCGTTGCCGAACCAGAGGGGGAGCCAGGAGCCGTCGGGGCGCTGGGAGCGTTCGAGGAAGGCGATGGCGCGGCGGATGGCCTTGTCGAGTTGGCGGGCGGGGGCGGCGTCGGGCCAGGCCCGCCAGGCGAGGAGGGCGTGGGCCGTGAGGTCGGGGGCCGAGCGGTCGAAGGGGAGGCGTCCCCAGCCGCGGCAGAAGGTGGGGATGCCGCCGTCGGGGTTCTGGAGGCGGAGGAGCCATTGGATACCAGCGGAGATTGATGATCTGGGAGAGGATGAATGGATGAATGGATGATTGGATGATTGGGTCTGGCATTCATCCACCCATCCACCCATCCATTCATCCTCTGCCAGGAGTCGGCGCAGCGCCAGCAATGCGCCGGCGGTGTCGTCGGCGTCGGGCACGCCGCCGGGGAGGTCGGTCCAGGCCCAGCCGCCGGGGGCGGCGTGGGTGTAGGGGTGCTCGACGCGGTGCTGCTGGGCGAGGAGCCAGTCGAGGATGGGCTGGCGGTCGGCCTCGGACAGAGCGTCGCCGAGGGCGTTGACGGAGAGGGTAGTGACCCAGGTGGCGAGGTTGACGTCAATGGGCCAACTGCCGTCGGGTCGGGCGGTGCGGCGGAGGAAGTCGGCGGCTTTGAGTGCGACGGGGTGGCCGCTCTGGCCGATGGCGGCGAGGCTCATTGCGACGAAGGCGGTGATGGGGATGGCCTCCAGGAAGCCGCCGCTCGGGGGCTGGGTGCCCTGGAGGACGCGCAGGGTCTTGCGGCGCGCCGCGTGGCGGACGAGGCGGGCGATGGGGTTCCGCGGGGGGGCGTGGTGGAAGCGTGCCTGCCCGATGGCGATGAGGGCGGGGAGAGCGTAGCTGACGACCGGGAGGCGGAGCCACTTGAAGAGCCTGTGCGGGAGCGCGGCCAGCTCGAAGGGGAGGGCAGGGACAAGGCACCAGGCGTCGCGGCCCTGGTC